>Ga0255338_1000302_pt1 | contig 185696 bp, 144 predicted proteins | sample MeOH1_35cm_T4_19_FD_203715 | JGI IMG/M metagenome (GOLD analysis project Ga0255338, IMG submission 203715) | Sandy soil microbial communities from University of British Columbia, Vancouver, Canada - MeOH1_35cm_T4_195 | ecosystem: Engineered > Artificial ecosystem > Sand microcosm >... | reverse complement strand
CTGTTAATCCGGTAAATGGTACCGACGTTGTAAATGCTCCGCCATTTATACTATATGAATACGTTGGCGTTCCCCCGGTTACTGCCCCCATTGCTATACTTCCATTGGAATTGCCACAGGTGGGGTTGGTGGGAGTGGTGTTTAAAGCGGTGATTCCAGGCGTATTAGCAATAGAAGTTGTTGTGTTTGTAATACATCCAAAATTATTTGTGAGTCCTATTGAATAAGTCCCTGCGTTAAGTCCAGTGACTGTTTGTGATGGAATTGTTGCACCATTCAATGAAAAGCTGACAACAGTTTGTCCCGGGCCGGAAGTGTTATTGATAATTATGCTTCCATTACTCTGACTGCAGAACGCGTCAGCCGGAACAACGTTTAGTGAAGGTAAAGGATAAATAGTAACCGTTGCTGTAGCCTGACCAGTACAGCTACCTACTGTGCCTACTACTGTATAAATTGTGGTGCTTGCCGGACTGGCTACCACAGCCGAACCGTTAGTTGTGTTTAATCCTGTGGCCGGAGACCAGGTATACGTAGTGGCCCCGGAAGCGGAAAGATTAACTGCTCCGCCAGGACAGGTACCTGCAGCGCCTCCTGCAGGTGATACTGTTAACACCGGGGCAACGGATCCAGCCGGTAAAGTTATTGTTGTAACAGTTTTACATCCTGTTATAGAATTGAAAACCGTTGCAGTATAAACGCCGCCTACATTTGCCCCTACGGTTTGACTGTTAACACCGGTGGTAATGCCGGGTCCGCTCCATGTATAACTCACGCTGGCCGGAGAAGCTGTAAGCACTGCGGAGCCTGATGTACATGATAAAGTATTTGAGTACGCAAGGGTTACGGGCATTGGCGGAGCTCCTGTTACCGTAGTGGTGAGAACCGTTTGTGTTGGCGGACAACCAGGTTTTGAAATTGTAGCCGTGTAAACTCCCGGCTGGCTTACAACAGCAGTAGCAGAGTTAATACCGCTAACAATTCCGGGACCACTCCATGTATAAGTAACTGGAGAAGCGGTGGTTGTTGCTATTACATTTGCTGTTGCCGAAGTACAACCTATTACTCCTGAAGCAGTAGCTGTGGCAGGTAATGTCGGACATGAAGGGCATGAAGCAAAATCGCCCGCGCCTGTATTAGGGCCGGAAACGTTTGTAAAAGTTACACTGGCTCCCCCAAGGGTACCAATCCAGAAACCGTTAGATAAATTGTTCTGTACATAAATCATATTTCCGATAATGGCAAAACCACCACCGGCGCTGGTAAGAGGATAGTTAACAAGACTATAAGAACACAACTGCGCACCGTTAGACCCATACATGGTTAAACTCTGAGGTGAAGTTCCTTTTAAAACGTAAAAGTTACAATTGCAATCGGTAACTATATCATAAGGGCCGCCCCCACTAAATCCGGTAAGAGTTGTGAGAAGAGTTCCCGGGCCAGTTCCATTATAAACATACACCTGACCAGTACCACCAACGAGATTATATATCTTTCCGCCACAACCCCCAAGATTAACAGCAGCGCTATTACCCGTTGAATGTCCTGTATTAACCCAGGAAGTACCATTCCAGTAATAATAAAAACCCCCGCTTGTTGTATAAAATGTTGGTGACGGGCTACCACCATTAATATTAGGCATTAGCGTTAACCCGCTTCCAAACGTAGGAATATTAGTAGGCGCCGGATTGGTAGAAGACAATGGCAAAGCCGGATTATAAAAGCGTATAAAGCCGCCACCCCCATCCATGTAAACAAATGGACTTGGACACGTTGGTGTTTGGGCGTTAATTTTTATTTCGATAAAACAAAATAAAATAAACAACAGAGTAGAAATCTTCCTCATGATGCAAAGGGTTTTTTAGCTTATATCTAATTTACCTTTTAAAAGAGGCGAAAACAAAGCCTTGCATAACTGGGGATGAAGCCCCGCTCAGCATTTGAGCAGTTTTACTCAGTTATGATAAATAATATACATTCATTAGCAGGGGCTTGTACGGTTATAAATTATTGAGTAAAAAGCATTTGAATAAAAAATTAAAATTATTTTATTTAAGCCAGCTTACTGCATCGCTGTGATTGCAAACATACCGAGTATTAACACTTGCCAAGCGCTCGTATAAACTCCAGAATGGTTTAAAGCCGGGATACATGTGTTTTGAAACTCCAATAGCCAAATGTGAAACTCCGCTTCCGGCAATAAGCCGTGTAAATTCCCTGGAGGTCCAATCCTGCTGCTCCATACCAAGCGACCAATAATCCTTTAACTCAAGAAACACTTTTGTGTAACCCGAAAAGCGGATTACTTCCTGAACCTGCTTTGTTTGCATAAGTTGTATATAGTCCTCAGGTTCCAGGATTCCTTTTAATTCTATAATAAGGAATGGATAATTTACAGAGGTATAAATCCTCAATTTGTCGTTATTCAAATACTCTTTCATTAGTTCTGTTTTGATAGTTAGAGAAAGTACAGTTAGAATGCAGGGGGTATTGAGGCAAGTGGTTGTACGCAAAAATACATTTAAGGGTTTTAGAATTTTCTTAATCCGGTAAAAAACAAAACACTGAAATACCTAGGTGAAAAAGCAGGTGTGATTGAAACTCCTGCTCAATAAAAAAAGTACAATGATGAATCGTACAATATATGCGACAAAAAAATCCCGGTTTTTTTAGAACCGGGATTAATAATTTAGAATAGTTCTTTTTAAAATTATTGTTTCACTATTTCCACTCTGCGGTTTTTTGCTTTGCCGGCTTCGGTAGAATTATCAGCTAGCGGTTTTGTTTGCCCCCATCCTTTTGAAGCAAGTCGTCCTTTGTCAATACCCCTGGAAACAACAGCATTCAAAACAGCTTTAGCCCGGTTTTCAGACAGCGTTTGATTATTAGCCGCAGTTCCAGCATTGTCAGTATGGCCTTCGATGCTGATTTTTAGTGTTGGGTTTTCTTTCAGCATCTGTGCTATCTGATCGATGATCTTTTGAGAATCAGATTTAATATCAGCCTTTCCAGTTTCAAAATTTATATACAAAGCAACCGATCCGCTTCTGTTAATCTCTTTAAACATTTCACTTGCTTCTATCTCCTGCTTCATTGCTTCCTTTTCAAGAACAACAAGCGCATAGGAGCCTACTTCGCTATTCCCCTGCGGTTCGTACATTTTTCGAACTGTTACCCAGTAATCTTTTCCGGATGTGCTCATTGAAAAAGTTGCAGCCATTGGCCCTCCTTCCATGTCAACTCCCGAAAAAATCTTTTTCCCTCCTTTAGAAACAATTGCATTCTCGTAGTTTTTTATTATCTGCAGCGGGCTGGGCATTTTAGCATTGCTTTCACTATTAAAAACATAAGTAAGGTTTGTTACATTTCCTTCTACTGAGGTTTTTTTATCTCCCCCGGCAATTTGAAAATCGATGCTGTTAAAATTTGTCTGACAGCCTTCTATTACAAAATTAGAAAGTCTGTTGAAAAGCGGATGATCTTTGCAACCTTCGGCATCCTGCGCCAACGTTAACGATGCGCTACCCATTAAAAATAAAGCAGATAATAATTTTTTCATGTTTAATAAAATATACATCCAAATTACATATTAGCAGGGATATGGCAAAACACACTCTTAACGTATTTATCAAATACGCACTCCAATAACGAGTATATCATCTATTTGCTCGTTATTTCCTTTCCAGGAAAGAAAGAATTCTTCAAGTACACCTTTTAATTCTGATTGATTAAGATGCTTGTTTTTCAGAAGGAGATCTTTAAACAATTTTGTTGTGATCTTTTTTTGTTTATCGCCACCAAACTGATCAGCGTAACCATCTGTGAAAATATAAAACACATCTCCGGTTGTAAGGCTTAAAGTGTGCTCCTGAAACTCCTGTTCGTTTGAAGTAAAACCTCCTATGGCGTGTTTGGTTGCTTTTATTTCTTCTATTTCTGAAGAGTTGTTCCTAATGATCCATAGTGGCCGGTTAGCTCCTGAATACGTTATAGCCGCTCCGGCTGAATTTTTTTCAATTTTTACAATTGCCGCGTCCATTCCATCTCTGGTACGGTTGTGGTTTTGATTAAGCGAATGCTTTACATTTTTGTTGAGTTCACTTAATATTTTATGAGGGCTGGTTGTTTTTGAGTGGGCCTTGTCTAAATTTTCTTTTCCAATCAAACTCATAAAAGCTCCCGGAACACCATGTCCTGTACAATCCACACAGGCAATTGTAAATGTGTTATCGCTTTCCGCGGCCCAATAAAAATCACCACTAACAATATCTTTTGGCTTGTATAAAACAAAATGGTCTCTTAGGTTTTTTTCAAGCAATGAAGCGGGCGCCAGAAGGCTTTGCTGAATAAGCCTGGCATAATTAATACTGTCGGTGATTTCTTTATTTTTTTCTTCTATCACTTTATTTTTAAACGCAAGCTGTACCGCGTTTCTTTTGTTTAGTTTAAAGCTCCGGTAAATAAAAAATACAGCTATCAGCGCAAGAAGAAGTGCTATTACTGAAGCTGCTATTAGAATTTTCTGCTTGCTGTTTTCCGCTATTTTTGAACGAATCTGCTCTTCTTTTAATGCCAGCTCAGCATCTTTTTTACCGCTTTCATATTGCGCCGATAATTCAGTAATCTGTTTTTCTATTTGCTCGGTCCCGATTGAATCAACAGCATCTTTATAATTTGCCCTGTAATCCGCCGCTTTCTTATAATCCTTCATGGCATAATAACAATTTCCCAAAGCATCAATTCCGTTTTTGTAAAAATCGCCGTCTTTAATATCTCTGGCCAAAAGCGTCCCCTGATTCAGATATTCAAGCGCTTTTTTATACTCTTTTTGTGCCATCAAAACATTTCCAATATTAATTTGCGCGCCTGCCATGCCTTTTTTATCATCAAGCTGTATGCGAAGGGCAAGCGCTTTTTCAAGATAGGTGCGGGCCAGTTCATAATCCTTTTTCTTTTTATATACCAGGCCAATATTATTGTAGGTTGAGGCAAGTCCTTTTTTATCTCCGAGTTTTAAACGCAGCTCCAGGGCTTTTTTATTGTAAAACAAAGCAGAGTCCACCACATTCTCATTTTTAAATATAGTGCCCAGATAATTATATGCTTCAACAAGTTCTTCGTTGTTTTTTATGTTTTGGGAAATGCTGATGTTACGATAAAAATACTTTTTTGAGTAAGGGATGTTTTTAAGTTCCTTGTAAGCCAGCCCCAAACGGTAATTAAGATGTGCAACAGTTACGGTATCTTTTGCAGCCTCAGAAATTTTTAAGCCCTCAAAACTATAACGTATCACTTCGTTGTATTTTTTCTTTACACTGTAAAGTACGGCAAGTTGGTAGTTAGCGTATCCCACATCACTCTTTTTTCCGGAAGCAGCAAGTTCAAACATTTTATTTTTGAGGTAAACAAAATCGCTGTTGGTAAGCTTGCGGTTTTTTGAAAGTTGCACCACCCTGTTTATTTTTTTTCGCACACCAACAGTTGTATCAACAGTGCGCTGTAAGGTATCGTAACTTAACTGCCCATTACAGAAGATAGCAATGAAACAAAATAACAGTATACAACCTCTTTTGAACATGAGAACATTAAGCGGGAAATGATATGCATAGTTAAGGAATTAAATGAATTTTTCCATATAGAAAAAACCCTCTTACTGTTAAAAGCAGATTAGAATAACACGAACAGGCTTTCACAATTAATTTTTCTGCATAAAAAAATTTAACTTAGCCGGCATGGCAAATGTTTTTGAATTTAATGGCTATAAGCCGGTAATACATCGCAGCGCTTTTATTCACCCAAACGCCGCAGTTACGGGCAATGTAATCATAGGCCGCGATGTTTATATTGGACCGGGCGCTGCAATAAGGGGGGACTGGGGTGAAATTATAATTGAAGACGGCTGTAATGTGCAGGAGAATTGCACCATTCACATGTTTCCAGGAACAACCGTGTTGTTAAAAGAAGCTGCGCATATTGGTCATGGTGCAATAATACACGGAGCCACAATAGGAAAAAATTCTCTTATCGGTATGAACAGCGTACTAATGGATAATGTTGTTATAGGAGATGAATGCATAGTAGGAGCGCTTTGTTTTGTGCCCGACAGTATGATAGTTGAGAACAGAAAAATTGTAGTTGGAAATCCGGCTAAAATAATAAAAGATGTGAGCGACGAAATGATAAAGTGGAAAACAATGGGCACCAAACTGTATCAGCAATTACCGGCTGATTGTTATGCCACACTAAAAGCATGTGAACCATTGCGCCGCATTCCTGCATACCGGCCAAAGCAACAGGATATTTATAAAACATGGAGCGATAACAAAAAGAAAAAATAAAACTCGTTGTGCAATTTTTCTATGGTTCTTACAAGCTAATTTTACTTTTTTAATCAATTTATTTCCGTTAATTTAATGCTCTAAAACGTATTTATGGCAAAGAGTAAATCCAAATCAATTTTAAATTCCAATTCAACCAAATTTTTATACGAATATCTTAATAATACTTCGCCTACCGGTTTTGAAAGCAATGGACAAAAAATATGGCTTAACTACCTGAAGCCCTATATTGACGAACACTTTGTTGATGTATATGGAACAGCTGTAGGGGTTATTAATCCTAAAGCGCCATTTAAAGTGGTAATTGAAGCGCATGCCGATGAAATCAGCTGGTTTGTGCATTATATAACAAAAGACGGTTTTATTTATCTTTGCCGCAATGGCGGAAGCGATCACCAGATTGCCCCTTCCAAACGTGTAAACATTCATACCGAAAAAGGAATTGTAAAGGCGGTGTTTGGCTGGCCAGCTATCCATGTACGTGAACCAGGCAGAGAAGAAACACCAACACTTAAAAATATTTTTCTTGACCTTGGATGTAAATCAGACAAAGAGGTTGCAGACCTTGGCGTGCATGTTGGCTGCGTAGTAACCTATGAAGATGAACTGATGGAACTGAACAACCGCTATTATACGGGCCGTGCGTTGGATAACCGAATTGGTGGATTTATGATTGCCGAAGTAGCAAGGTTGATTAAAGAAAACAAGGATAAACTTCCATTCGCGCTTTACATTGTGAACGCGGTGCAGGAAGAAGTTGGATTACACGGCGCTGAAATGATAGTAAGACGTATAAAGCCGGATGTTGCAATAATTACAGATGTTTGTCATGATACACAAACACCAATGATGAATAAAATTACAAGTGGCGACCTCAGTTGCGGAAAAGGCCCCGTGTTGAGTTATGCCCCTGCGGTACAAAATAATTTATTGAAGCTTATTATTGAAACTGCTAAAAAGAATAAGATAGATTTCCAAAGACTTGCTGCGGCAAGATCTACCGGCACTGATACGGATGCCTTTGCCTATTCTACTGATGGCGTTGCTTCTGCATTGATTTCACTTCCATTGCGCTATATGCATACAACAGTTGAAACAGTAAATAAGCAGGACGTTGAAGATGTAATCAAATTAATTTACGCTTCATTAAAAACAATAAAAAACAATCACGATTTCCGCTATATAAAATAACGGTTTAAAAAATTTTGATGTTCTGTTATTTCAAAAATTTCTAATTGTCAGATTTAAAAACATGCCAATATTAGGGTCGATTATAAAGCAGGTGATTTCGGTGAGAAGCAAGATTCCTACCCGCCGGAGCGTGTACAAACAACAGATCAGGCAACTGCGAAAACTTTTATTAAAAGCCCAGTTCACTGAATTTGGTAAAAAATATTCCTTTAATGAATTGGTGCTGCTTGATGATCCTATTAAAGCTTTTCAAAAGATAGTTCCAATACACGATTATCAGAGTATTTTCGATGCATGGTGGTACCGGGCGCTTCAGGGCGAAAAAAATATCTGTTGGCCCGGCAAAATAAAATATTTCGCTTTAAGTAGTGGCACATCCGAATCATCCAGCAAACATATTCCCGTAACAAGGGATATGATAAAAAGCATTCAGAAAGGCACTCTTAAACAAATCATTTCCACAACGCACTTTAATTTCAGTAAAGAACAGTACGAAACTGAAATTTTATTTGTGGGAGGTAGTACAAACCTTAATTACAACGGCACGTATTTTAGCGGCGACCTTAGCGGTATTACCACCGGTACTCAGCCACGCTGGTTCCAAAACTTTACCTTGCCAGGGCCGGAAATTCGTTCAGTAACCAATTGGGAAAACAAACTTCAGGAAATAGTTAATAAAGCAAAAAGCTGGGATGTGGGTTTTATATGTGGCGTGCCTGCCTGGATTCAAATATTATTTGAAAGAATTATAAAACATTATAATGTAAAAACCATTCATGACATTTGGCCCAACCTTGCCATTTTTGTTCATGGAGGAGTTGCCATTCACCCATATAAAGCAAGTATTGACGCACTTTGCAGTAAGCCGCTAATTTATCTTGATACCTATATGGCTTCTGAAGGATTTATCGCCTACCAGGAAAGGCCGAATGAATTTCAGGCAATGAAACTGATGACAGATAACAAATTGTTCTTTGAATTTGTTCCTTTCACAGAAGAAAATTTTGACGCAGATGGTAATGTTAAACCTAATGCAACAACTTTAAATATTACCGAGGTAGAACTTAACAAAGATTATGCGTTACTCATTACTAATTGCGCGGGTGCCTGGCGATACCTGATTGGTGATACCGTAAAGTTTACCGACCCTCAGCGCTGCGAAATAATTATTACCGGCAGGACAAAACACTTTTTAAGCCTTTGCGGTGAGCACCTCAGTGTTGACAACATGAATAAAGCGGTAAAGTTAGCGGCCTCTGAATTAAATATTAATATCAATGAATATTGTGTTGCAGGAATTCCCTATAAAGGCATGTTTGCGCACCATTGGTATGTTGGAGTTGATAAACCTGTAGATGAAAAAATACTGATTGAAAAAATTGATACTCATCTGAAAGAACTGAATGATGACTATCTTACAGAGAGACAGCATGCGTTAAAAGAACTTTTAATTACTGTTCTTCCAAACCAAACTTTCATCGATTTTCTGGCAAGTAAAAACAAACTTGGAGGGCAAAGCAAGTTTCCGAGAGTTTTAAAAGGAAAACATCTTAACGACTGGCTCGCTTTTTTAGATAAAATAAAAAATAATTCTTGATACTTAGCCTGATATACCAGACATTCATTATTGTTTTGCTGCTCACCTTCTCTTTTGGTCCGGCCTTTTTTGCGCTGATTAACACAGGCATTAAACATGGTTATAAAACCGGATCATTACTTGCCACCGGAGTTGTAATAAGCGATTTTTTTCTTTGCATGATTATTATTCTTTTAGTTCATTTTGGCGCCACCAATTTAATACACGATGAAAAGAACCAACGGTTTATGGGAATAATTGCAGGGCTTGTACTTGTTATCTTTGGCGCTTTGTATTTCAGAAAACCGGTGCCCCGTGGCGATGAAACTATTGACGTGCAAAATGTTCCTGCTCCTCAGATTATGCTTTTAAAGGGGTTTTTTCTTAATTGCCTTAACCCCGCTGTTTGGCTTCTGTGGCTTGGGAATGTAACCGCTGTAAGTAAAACACTGCAATATTCAGTTCCAAAAATGATAGTTTACTTTAGCATAACGCTAGGACTGGTGTTGCTTGTAGAACTGGGAAAAGTAAGTGCGGCAGGAAAACTTAAAAAATTTTTAACCGACCAATTGATGCATCGTATAAATATTTTAACTGGTGTATTACTATTAATTTTTGGATTTGTACTAATTTATAATCACTATTTTGGTCACGCATGACACCAGAGGAATTGGAAAGGTTTAAACAGAAGTTGGTGGAAACTACAAGTTTTCCCAGTGTTTACATGTTTAAATTTATAGTTGAGAGTGAGAATCGGAAAATAGCTATGGTTGAAAGTTTATTTGATGCCGAGGCCGACCTTCACACAAAAGAAAGCGGCAATGGCCGTTATACCAGCATTACTGCCCGCCAGGTTGTGATGGATGTGGATGAGGTAATTGACGTTTACAAAAAAGCCTCTGAAATAAAGGGCATAATTTTTTTATAATCTTCCGGCGCCCCCTGCCATAATACATCTAACTATGTCAGTGACTATTTCATCGTCTGCCTTAACATGCAGAATTAATAAGCAGGGTGCCGAGCTCAGCAGTGTAAAGAACAGCGAGGGCACAGAATTTATATGGCAGGCTAATAAAGAAATTTGGGCCAGACACGCGCCTGTACTTTTTCCAACTGTTGGGAAATTAAAAGACAACACTTTTATTTTTGAAAATAAAAAGTATGAATTGCCTCAGCACGGATTTGCTAGGGATATGAAATTTACTCTTGTTCATTTAACCGAAAGCGTATGTACATTTCAGCTTGTGTCTAATGAAGAAACATTAAAAAAATATCCTTTTAATTTTATTCTTGAAATAACTTATGAAGTAAAGGATAATAAATTAATCACAACGTATAATGTAACAAATTCCTCTGATAGCCTTCTTTATTTCGCAATTGGCGCGCACCCCGGCTTTAATGTCCCCCTGGAAAAAGGAGAAAGGTTTGAGGATTATTATCTGGAATTTGAGCCCTCATCGTCATACAACACCACTGTTCTTAAAGATGGCTTGCTCACTGAATTCAAAAAAGAATTAAAACTCGAAGGAAACAGGCTAAATCTCACATCAGCACTGTTTGACAATGACGCGCTTGTATTTGAAGATCATCAAATCAACACAATCAGTTTAGGTTCGTTTATATCAAACCATAAAATAAAAATGGAATGCAGTCATTGGCCATATTTTGGAATATGGTCTAAAAAAGGCAGCAGAGAGTTTGTGTGCCTTGAACCCTGGTACGGAATAACAGACAGGAGTAATTCAGACAAACAATTCGTAAATAAAAAGGGCTTGCTCTTGCTTGATCCTGACAAAGACTTTACGTGTTCATTTTCAGTTACTTTCATTTGAATTTTTTGTTAATTTTCATTATTCCATTCCTTATAATTGGCGGTAAATAGCAAAAAATGCGTATTTTTGCCCCTCTTAAATTTTTAAAATGATGGATATTAAAAAACACGACATTGACAACTTAAATGCAGAAATTAAAATTTCATTAACTCCTGCAGATTATGAAACTCGTGTAACTGATGCAATAAAAAAAGTTCAACGCCAGGCTTCGATGCCAGGTTTCAGACCAGGAAAAGTACCGGTGGGTTTAATTAAAAAACAATATGGCACTCAGATTTTAGTTGACGAGATCAACAAAATTTTGAACGACGCTATTTATAAATACATTGAGGAAAACAAAATCGAAATCCTTGGTAATCCTTTACCAAAAGATCAAACAGCAGTTGACTTTGAAAAACAAAAAGATTTTGAATTCATTTACCAGGTAGGTTTAGCGCCACAATTTAATGTTGAACTTGACAGCAAGCATACCTTTACTTTTAAAACAGTGAAGGTAGACGATGAACTTGTTGACAAATACGTGAAAGATGTGCGCCGTAATTATGGCAAACCTGTTAACCCGGAAACTGCAGGTGAAAAAGATGTTGTGTTTGTTGATATTAACGAACTTGATGAAACGGGAACTATTACGCCAGGTGGAATTTTTAAAAGTACAAGTGTTAGCGCTGAACGTATTAAAAACGAAAGTGCAAAATCTAAAATCTTAGGTGTTAAAAAAGAGGATAAGATTACTGTGAACGTTGATGAACTTTACGATACAGCTCTTGACAAAAGCATAAGCCTTGGTATTGATAAAGAAGCCGCTGAAAACTTTCACGGAAACTTACAACTTACAGTTAAGAACATTGCGCGCCTTGAAGACGCTGAATTAAACCAGGAATTATTTGATAAGGTTTATGGCGAAGGCAAAGTTACCAGCGAAGAAGAATTCAGAAACAAAATTCGTGAAGAATTAAGTTTAATGTTTAACGCAGATTCTGAGCGCTTTTTAAAGACTGAAGTTGAGAAACAATTGGTTGATAAATTGAACCTGCAATTACCTGATGAATTTTTGAAGCGTTGGTTAATGGCTGTAAATGAAAAACCAATTACCCAGGAAGAACTTGAGAAAGATTATCCGAATTATGCCAAAGCAATGCAATGGCGTTTAATTGAAAACAAAATTATTAAAGATAACGGCATTCGTGTTGAAGCTGAAGAGGCAAAAGAAGAAGCGAAAGCTTTCATCCGCGGAGAATACGCGCGTTACGGACAGGCTGCGCAGGATGAGGATGTTGAGAAGATCGCTAAGGATCTTTTAAGCAAAGAAAAAGAAGCGCAAAAGATTTTCGAAAATCTTTACAGCAAAAAAGTGCTTGACCTGATTAAAGAAAAATGCACGCTACAAACCAAAGAACTCAGCTACGACGAGTTCTTCAAGAATAATTAAAAGTAGCCCCGACAGAAATGCCGGGGTTTTTTGTTTTTATTTCTCAATAAAAATCTTTTGTCTTGAAGCAACATGGCTGTTTTCGCAGGCTATAATATAGCCGCCCGGGCCAAGCATTGAAAGATCCAGTGTTTCTGAAAAAGAGCTGTTTGTGTTTACGTTAAACATATGAACTAACTGCCCGGTTAAATCTGAAACATAAATCTGATGCTTCCCACTTTCAGGAATTTGCAATTGAAAATTTCCGGCAGATACTGTAGGAAAAATATGGTAGCCTTTTCCTGTCTTCTGCTTCTTGTTTACTGCTATTATTTTAGAATAAGAACATACCCCATTATTTTCAACACAGCGAAGTCTGTAATAATTCTGGCCACTGAAGGGATGCTGATCTGTTAAAGAATATTCATTAATAATATTGCTGTTGCCTGCGCCATTTAAAGTTTCTATACTTTCAAACTTTTCTCCGTCCAAACTTTTTTCGACAACAAAATATTTATTATTTTTTTCATTTCCTGTTGTCCAGTTCAAATTGATAACGCCCTTTGCCTCGTCTTCCTTTCCGGTAAATTCAAGGAGATTAATTGCAAGCGGTGCTACATTTAATCCTATATCATCAAAATAACCTGCCGTAGTGCAGTATACCCTCATAGCAATGCCTCCTGCTGTTAATCCAACCGGTGACGTAGTTACCGAAGCCTGAAGTACCATTGAAGCGTTGTAAAGTCTGCCGGTTACACTGGTTGGAGAATTAAATGTAAGTTCCAAAAAATACCAGGCACTGGTGTTGTATGTATACGAAGTAGCAACAGTATTGCTATACCCCCATCCGCTATTGCTTTGTATGATCAGTTGAGATGTATTAGGAGCCAACACAAAGGACCAAGCACCTGTGGTACTGGATCCAAAGCCCAGATAATTTCTTTGGTTACCTTTAACCCAGGCCGACAAAACATCTCCGGTATTACCAAAGATATAATCATTTCTTCTAAACCAAGGATAGGATGTAGTGCTTCCTGAATATCCGAAAGAGCCGCTATAGGCCGCTATTGCAGCTTGTGTTCCAATATTTCCTGCTGATGCCTGAACCCAAGGAGACCATGTCCAGGTAGAACTTGACTCAAAATTTTCAACCACTTGCGCGTTCGCTGTTCCTAATGTAAATCCAACGCCAACGAGTGTTTTCAATATGTGTTTCATTTTCATCATCTCCATACTCATTGAATATTAATATTAAAGATTTGAAAGTCGAGCAACTCCGGAAAATAATTGTCTTCGGGGTGATATTCATTTGGAAACAAAGCGGCTCCAACCAGCTGGAGCGACGAACTCTGTGCTGAGCATGGGCCGGAAGATGTAATAACGCTTTGCGCGCCAATTTGAAAATTTTGAATTACGGGGGATTCCCAAACCTGGTTGGCTGAAAACACCTTTTCAGCAAAACTTACTGATACAGGTAATGTATTTGTGTTGGAAATTTGGATCAACACTTCGTCTCCGCTATTGCAGTGATTGATCCGGTAAGAAATAATAACTCCATTCTGTGATGTTATTTCTTTCATGTTTTCTGCATGATTACCATGACATGTTTGCGCTTTTCCATTGTATGAAATAAGCGCGAGTAAGGCTATGCTACAAAGAGAAAGTGTTTTCATTTTCAAAACAAAATTGAACTGTAATTATAACTCAAAAAATAGTTCAGTAAGAAATAAAGAAAAGAGCTGTATTAAATTTAATCACTAATAGCCCTGAAAACAACCATTACTTTCATTAAATGAGTAAATCCAAAGGAATTATGAGTGAAGGGAGGGGCCTGTGCGTTGTTTATTTGCTAAAGTACTGAGATAATTAATTGGGTAAGTTCTGCCACATTCACCAGCGTGTTAAGACATCATTACACGGGTTTCTCTATGCAACAGGTAAGTTACTTATCGTAATAAAAAAGCGATTATAAATTGTTACAACAAAAAACAGATAATACTATTTCACCCCAAACAACCATCCCGAAGGATCCATAGTTTTCTGGCCTTTCCAGATTTGAAGGTTCATTGAGTTTTTACCTTCGTCATCATTATAGAGTACTGTGCCCAAAGGTTGTTTAACGCTTACTTTTTGTCCTGTTTTTACAAGAACATCTCCAAGGTTGCTGTAAACACTAAGATACTCACCATGCCTGATGATTACAAGTTTTCCACCTGTTGGAGAAATGGCTATACCTGTTACTTCCCCATCAAATACCGCACGCACCTGCATTCCCTTAGAAGTACAAATTTCAACCCCATTATTAAACATCATAAAGCCTTTGATTGCAGGATGCTCATGTTCTCCATAAGTTTCGCATATAAGTCCTTTGCCAACCGGCCATGGTAACTTGCCCCGGTTATTCGCAAAGTCAGCGCTTAACGCTTCAGCTTCTTCACTTAGCTCAGGCATGGCTGGCGTTTCAACTTTTGTTTTAGTAACATTAACATTGGCGTTTTCAGGAGTAGGTTTAATATTGTTTTTCTTTTCTTCCAGCTTTTTCTTCTTTTCTTTTTCTTCCTTCGCTTTTTTGACGGCTAAAGCGTCTGCTGCGGCTTTTGCTTTAGCTTCTTCCATTTTTCGCTTTATCTCTTCCGCTATTAATTTTTTAATGGCGAGCTGCAATTGAATAGTTTCCTCTTTTTTCTTTTCAAGCTCTGCTTTCAATTCTTTTTCCTTTTGCTGAAGTTCTGTTAAAACTTGCTCTTGTTCACCTTTTTCCTTGCTCAAAATGCTTTTCTCTTCTTCTTCGTTTCCTAACAGAACATTTTTTTCATGTCTTTGTTCCTTTAACTCTTTCAAATTTGCCAGAAGAAGGTCCTGTGTTTTAATTATTTCAGTTGCCTGCTTTTTTCTAAAATCAGAATATTGCTGAAAGTATTTTAAGCGCGCGTAAGCCTGGTTAAAATCAGAGGAGGCAAACACAAACATGAGCTTACTGTAAGAATCCTGATTGCGCTGGGCAAACAAAATCATCCGCGCATATTCAGCTTTAAGCTTATCCAGATTAGCTTTAAGAATTTGTGTTTTCTGTTCGTTAAGTTTTATTTCCTTGTTTAACTCCAGTATTTCGGCGTTAATAGTATTAATAAGCTCCTGCCGCTTTACAAGCTTCATGTTAATATTAACGAGCGCTCCCATTGAGCTGCGTTTACTGGCTTTTGTTTCGTTTAGAATAGTATTGATCTCGGCAATCTGCTCGTTAATTTTTTTCTTTTTTTGCTGCAGATTTTCCTTGGTGGATTTCCCATTTTGAGCAAAACCACTGGAGATAAATACAAAAAGGCAAAGGAGGATAAAGAATCCTTTAATTTTGCTTCTTTTGTATTTGTATTGGATCATACTTTGGCGGTATGTTTAAATTTAAATTTTGAGGTTTGTTTTTCTCGATACGAACATAATCAATTTTAACTTTGGCTTTCTTCTCAGCCACTATATCAATATCAACATGGTATGGTGCATAAACACTGTCCTTTTGCGTAAAATCCTTATACGATGCTGTAAAAACTCTGTTTGTTGAAGGATCAATAAATTCATTATTTAAAATTTTGAAATTATCGGGATTAAGGGTTAGTGTTTGCAGAGCTTTTTTTAGTTCAGATTCACCCTGCTGAATTTTTCTTAATCGTCGCTTTCTTTCGGTACTAAGTAAATAATGGCAATTCTGCCTGTCGGTTACAGGTTTTAATCTTGTATCATCATCATAAAACTCCGCGCTGTTACCAAATAATACTGCCTGCACTACATCGTAATCAAGGTCTGCGTTTAGCATATCGTTAATGTAATTAAAATCTCCCTTGAAATATGTTTTATGAATGTAGTCCACAACCTTCACAGAATCTTTTGTGATTAATACCTTAGCAACATCAAGAAGCGACAGAGCCTGAATGGTTACCAGCATAGCGCTGTCTTTGCGAATACGGACTCTTATGTCAAAACTTTCTTCTTTATTATCAATATTGGTTTCAACGTTTGCTTTTGCTGAAATCCATTGATAGGTAAACTCGTTTTCCTTGATGTGTTTGGTTAGAGTTTTTGCGCTTTTATAATCCAAACGACATTTGCCCAATGTATCAATTACAACAGTTGTTTCTGTTTTTTGTGTTTTGCGTTTATGTTTACATGATGAGATCAAAAATATAGAAATCAAAAGGCAAATAACAACTTGTATAGTAAGACCTACTTTAATCATTTAAATGTTTTTCCTTAATTTTCTTTAATAAAGACTCGGAAGTGCCTCCCGCGGCTCTGGCGTTTTCCCATTGCTTAACTGCCTCGCTTACCTTGTTAAGCTTGAAAAGCACATCGCCGTAATGCTCCAGAATGGTTGCGTTTTTTGGACCAAGCTTTGCGGCCCCCTCAAGCCATTCTTCAGCCTCCTTATACTTTTTCTGCTGATACAGAATCCAACCGTATGTGTCCATGTACTTCCTGTTGTCAGGTTGTAATTCATTGGCTTTTTTAGAAAGCTTTTCGGCTCTTTCCAGGTTTTCTTTTCTAAGAGAAAGATAATAAGCATATTGGTTAAGAACAAAAGTATTGTCAGAATCAATCTTCAATGCGTCCTCAAAGGCTTTATCAGACTTTTCATATTCGCCTGTATAATTATAGGCATCGCCCAATCCGGCGTAAAAATCAATCATCAGCGCTTTATTATCTACCACAAACTCAAGACCATCTTTTAGTGACTGTGCAGCCTTCTTGTAGTTTTTAAGCTCCATGTTTGCAATACCATTGTAGAAATAAACATTTGGATTGTTCGGGAAAAGTTCTATAGCCCTGAAACTATGATTCTCCAGAGAATCAAAACGACCAAGTTCGTACTCCACTTTCAATAACTGATTCCAGGATCGCAAATTACTTTTTTCGGAAGTTGCGGCTTTATAATAATACGGTGCCGCTTCCCGAAATTTTTTATCAAGCATTAAAAAATCAGCATAAATTCCGTTTGCTTCCGGTGTTTGCGGATGAACCTGCAGCATTATGCGCGCGAGTTCCATTCCGTTTTCTTTATACGTAGCGCCATCCGGAGAATCAATTCGTTTATAGAACGACTGAGCAATGGTTTCTTTTGTAAAAACATCGAGGTCGGGATTAAGAAAAGCTTTTTTCAGATATTCAAAAGCCTCGGCTATTTTTCCCTGAGCGCTGTAATAATCGTGCAGCGCCAGGTTCACAACAGGGTTATCAGGATCGACAAGAAGAATTTTGTCGTACATCTTTTTCGCTTTTTCAAAATCGTTCTGTTCAAGATAAAAGTCGGCCAGATATGAATAATAGCGGGGCTCATCCGGGTTACTTTCCGAGAGTCGTATGAGTTCGGCCTCTGCTTCTTTAAATTTCTTTTGGTTCTTTAGCAACTTTGTTTTGTTCAGGCTTATCTGTTCATTGATGCCCATTTGTTTTTCAAGATCATCATAAATTTTAAAAGCTTTATCATAGTAGCCCATTATCTGATACTGATAGGCCAACTCTTCTTTGAATTCACTTCGCGCTGGAAAATTTTTTACAAGATTTTCGCGCAGCTTGATGGATTGATTGTATTGTTTTAAACTGTTATAACATTCTATAAGCAATAACTGGTACCATTCGTTCTTTGGTTCTGCCTGGGCGCATATTTTCGCGTTCAAAAGAGCCTGGTCGTTAACACCAAGCAATTTGTAAATGGTTGCAAGCTCATATTTAACCGGAATACTTGAAGGATCAATACGATTACATTCTGTAAATAGTTTTAACGCCTGCTCCAGGTTGCCTTTCATGCGCTCCGCGCAACCATCAACGTACATCGCAGCGAATCTTTTCTCGTCGGCCGCGCTGCTTGTTCCCTTCGGGGTTTCATCACCTTTGCCATCCGTTACTGCTTTTCTGCCTTTGCAGGAAACAAAAAGTAACAATCCGAGAACCGTTAGTATAAAAAAATATTTGTGTGTCCTAAACAATAACCTGTGTATAATCGCTAATACTTAAATCAAGTCCTGTGCCTTTTACTTCTGCAGCAATGCCAAGCATGCTGTTGCGGATATTAGCAGACGTTACTTTTGTTTCTTTTTGCAAAATTGAATTTTGCACAATGCTGTTTACAATTTTACTATTCGCGCCAATGCTGGCGTGCGGACCAACAACTGAATTTGTAATCTCCACATTATCGCCAATAAAACACGGTTCAATTATTATGCCATTGTTGTTTTTAATGTTTTGTCCTTTAAGCTCTGGTTTACCCTTATCGTATTCCAGAACTCTCTGATTTGTATATACGGTGGCGTCTTTATTACCGCAATCGAGCCATTCACTAACCTGGCCGGGTTTAAATTTGGTACCTTTAGCTTTCATGTTCTCAAGGGCATTAGTAAGCTGGTATTCGCCTTTTTCGGTTATTTTGTTATCAAGCAGGTACTGCAGTTCTTTTTTAAGATATTCTCCGTCTTTAAAATAATAAATGCCAATAATAGCAAGATCGCTTATAAAAGTTTGAGGCTTCTCAACAAAATCTGTAATAACTCCTTCGTTGTTAAGTTTTACAACGCCAAACTGCCTTGGGTCATCAATCTTCTGAACCCATATTACTCCTTCCTGTGCAGTATCCATTACAAAATCCGCTTTAAACAGGGTATCGGCAAAAGCCACAACGGTTTTGCCTTTCAGAGCATCTTTAGCGCACATAATGGCGTGAGCGGTACCCAAGGCTTCTTCCTGGTAATATATGCTGCCCTTAGCCCCCTGACTTTCGGCAACGGCAATCAGGTTTTTCTCTACCTCAGCGCCAAAATCCGGCCCTATAATAAAAGCTATTTCCTTAACTTTTTCGCCACAAACCTTTGTTATGTCTTCAACCAAACGCTGAACTATTGGTTTTCCTGCTACAGGTATAAGTGGTTTAGCAGTGGTAAGCGTGTGAGGTCGCATACGCTTGCCCTTACCCGCCATAGGTATAATAATTTGCATAAATTTTAGTTACAAACACACAAAATTAGTATAAAATACTGATGTTTGCTTCCTAATAACCCAATGCATTCAAAATACTTTATAGCCATAGTTTTGCAGGACAATCTTCTCGAGAAAGCAGAAGGCTTAAAACATGAATTATTTAATAAACACGGATTGAAAGGGGCGCTCAGAAGCCCCGCGCACATTACCCTGCACCGGCCTTTTGAATGGAAAACGGAAAAAGAAAATATATTGATTGAAACACTTAAACAGTTTTCTTTTACAAATAAATTTACCGTTGATCTCAACAACTTTAATTGCTTTGAGCCTCGCGTTATTTACATTGATGTAATGAGAAATGAAAAGTTATATGATTTGCATGACAAACTCACTAAGTTTTGTAAACTAAAACTGAAACTATTCAATGAAGCTGACGATGAGAGAGGTTTTAAACCGCACATAACAATAGCTTTCCGCGATCTTAAAAAGCCTTTGTTTTACAAATTATGGGATGAATTTAAAAATAAAAAATTCAGCGAAAGCTTGCCGGTAACCCGCTTTTCGCTACTGAGACTTGATGAAAAATGGGATGTAATTGCCGATTTTAATATTTAAATTTATTCTAAATAATCTCCCGAAAGGTTTGATATTGCGCCCAAAGGCCGCCATTGTTAATTTTAACGCTGTTCTGCTGTAAAACATTTCCCATAAAACTTGATTGTGTATGTTTTGGTTAATACATTTGCCTTGAATTTTTTAAAATTAATTCAAAGGTATTATGAGTAAAAAATCAGGATTTCTGTCCTCCTCCATCGGTAAAAAATTTTTAATGGGAATAACAGGTTTATTTCTTATTACATTTTTATTAGTTCACTGTTTCGTTAACGCCCTCATCTTTTTTAATGATGGAGGCGAAACCTTTAACAAAGGCGCGGAGTTTATGGGTACCAACTGGCTCATCCGCGCAATGGAGCTTGTGCTTTTCGGGGGAATTATCCTTCACATCATTCAGGCCTTAATTCTTACCCTTGAAAATAAAAAGGCGCGCCCTATTGGGTACGCTGTTACAAATGGAAATGCTAACAGTACATGGTACAGCCGCTGGATGGGATTATTGGGAACCCTTATCCTGATGTTTCTCATTATTCACCTGAAACATTTTTGGGTAGTGAGCCGCTTTACCGATCATATTACGAGCGGTGAAGAAACTCTTTTTGAGGAAATGAAAGAGGTTTTTGAAAACCCAATTATGGTGGCCCTTTATTGCGCTTCCATGATCTCTCTTGCTTATCACCTGCTCCACGGCTTCCAATCAGCATTCCAGTCCCTGGGCTTAAATCACAAAAAATACACGCCGCTTATCAAAAAATTAGGATTTGCATTTTCTATCCTTGTTCCCGCAGTGTTTGCCTCCATGCCTTTAACCATGTTCTTTGGCATTATTAAATAATTGAATAGTAATTAAAAAATTGTAATCAATATATGGCTACTTCTTCAAAATTAATCTCTAAGATACCGGAAGGTACATTAGAAAATAAATGGACCAAATACCGCTCAACTGTTCATCTTGTTAATCCTGCAAATAAACGCAGTTTAGAGGTGATTGTGGTTGGAACGGGTTTGGCCGGAGCATCAGCTGCCGCATCCCTCGCTGAAATGGGTTATAAGGTAAAAGCTTTCTGTTTCCAGGATTCGCCACGTCGCGCACACAGTATTGCCGCGCAGGGTGGTGTTAACGCCGCAAAAAATTACCAGAACGATGGTGACAGTGTTTACCGTTTGTTTTACGATACTATTAAAGGTGGCGACTATCGCGCTCGTGAAGCTAACGTTCACCGTCTTGCCGAAGTTTCAGGAAATATTATTGACCAGTGCGTGGCACAGGGCGTACCTTTTGCCCGTGAATACGGCGGAACTTTAAGCAACCGTTCATTCGGTGGCACACAGGTTCAGCGTACTTTTTACGCAGCCGGACAAACAGGCCAGCAGTTGTTACTGGGGGCATACAGTGCTTTACAACGCCAGGTGGGCATGGGCGCGGTTCAAATGTTTTCGCGACATGAAATGATGGATGTTGTAAATATCGACGGCAAATGTCGTGGTGTTATTGTTCGCGATCTTGTTACCGGAAAACTGGAGCGTCATTTCGGACATGCGGTTTTATTGTGTACCGGTGGATATGGAAACGTATTCTTCCTTTCAACCAACGCTATGGGAAGCAATGTTACTGCTGCATGGAAAGCTCACAAAAAAGGTGCTTTCTTCGGAAACCCTTGCTATACACAAATTCACCCGACTTGTATTCCTGTTAGTGGAGATCATCAGTCAAAACTCACATTAATGTCTGAATCGTTACGTAATGATGGACGTATATGGGTGCCTAAAAAGAAAGATGATAACCGCAAGCCTAACGATATTCCTGAAGATGAAAGAGATTATTATCTGGAGCGCCGTTATCCCGCTTTTGGTAACCTTGTGCCTCGCGACGTGGCGAGCCGCGCTGCAAAAGAGCGTTGTGACGCAGGTTATGGTGTAGGTGCCAGCAAAATGGCTGTGTATCTTGATTTTGCCGCAAATACTGAACGTTACGGAAAAATTCAGGCTAATAAACTAGGATTACACAATCCATCGAAAGAAGAAATTATCCGCTTAGGAAAAGAAGTTGTAAAAGAAAAATACGGTAACCTGTTTGATATGTATAAACAAATTACCGGCGAAGATCCATATCAGGTTCCAATGCGTATTTATCCTGCAGTTCACTATACAATGGGTGGCCTTTGGGTTGATTATAATCTGATGACAACCGTTCCGGGATTGTATGCTTTGGGCGAAGCTAACTTCTCTGATCACGGAGCTAACCGCCTTGGTGCTTCAGCATTAATGCAGGGTTTGGCTGATGGATACTTTGTTATTCCTTATACCATCGGTGATTATTTATCTGAAGAAATTCGCACAAAATCTATCCCAACAGATCATGAGGCATTCGCAAAAGCCGAGGCTGAAATCCAGGAAAGAATTACCCGCTTGTTATCTATTAAGGGAACCAAATCAGTAGATCACTTCCACAAACGTTTGGGTAAAATTATGTGGGATAAATGCGGTATGGCTCGTAATGAAGAGGGATTAAAATCAGCTATTGAAGAAATTAAAAAATTACGCGCTGAATTCTGGAAAGATGTTCGTGTTCCGGGTGATGCAAACGAACTTAATCCGGAGCTTGAAAAAGCACACCGCGTTGCCGATTTCCTTGAATTAGGTGAACTTATGTGCATCGACGCTTTACACCGCAAAGAAAGCTGTGGCGGACACTTCCGCGAAGAATATCAAACCGAAGAGGGTGAAGCAAAACGCGACGATGACAACTTTGCATACGTTGCAGCCTGGGAATTTAAAGGCGAGAGCACTTTTGAACTGCATAAGGAAGAATTAAAATTTGAGAATATTAAGATCGCTGCGAGGTCTTACAAATAATTGAATAGTATGAGCCACGGAAATATGAACCTAACCTTAAAGGTTTGGAAACAGAAAAACAAAAACGAAAAAGGTCGTTTTGAAACTTACCAGGCAAAAGGTATTTCACCTGATATGTCTTTCCTTGAAATGTTTGACGTTGTAAACGAACAACTCATTAACGAAGGAAAAGAGCCAATAGCGTTTGACCACGATTGTCGCGAAGGTATTTGCGGCATGTGCAGTATGTATATCAATGGCCGTCCGCATGGACCAAAAGAAGGTATTACAACCTGTCAGTTGCACATGCGCAGCTTTAAGGATGGCGATACCATTGTTGTTGAACCATGGCGTTCAGCTGCTTTCCCTGTAATTAAGGATCTTGCTGTTGACCGCAGCTCATTTGACAGAATAATTGCGGCCGGAGGCTTTGTTAGTATTAACACAGGAAATGCTAAAGACGCAAATAATATTTTGATTAATAAAGATGATGCTGATGATGCGTTTAACGCGGCGGCTTGTATAGGTTGTGGCGCTTGTGTTGCAGCTTGCAAGAACAGTAGTGCCATGTTATTCGTTTCAGCTAAAGTTTCTCAACTTGCTTTGTTACCACAAGGACAAATTGAAAAGCAAGACCGTGTTCTTAATATGGTGAAACAAATGGATGAAGAAGGTTTTGGAAATTGTACAAATACAGGTGCATGTGAAGCTGAGTGTCCAAAATCAATTTCACTTGAGAATATTGCCCGTATGAACAGGGAGTATAATCTGGCAAGCTTTACACAGAATAAAATCAAATAGAATTTTTAAACAAACACAAAGAAAGTCCACTGATAACGGTGGACTTTTTTATTTATGCAAGGGCATACATCTTCCCGGGTTTGCTTTTAACGAGGTTGTTAAACTCCATTTGCAATAATAATCCTGCGATTTTACTAACCGGCATTTGAGTTCCATTACACAATTCATCAATATGAATTTCGCTTTTTTGTTCAAAGAGTTTTACAAGCATTTTTTCCTCATCACTAAGATTAAGAAGCAATGCTGTTTGCTTACTTGTATTTTTCTTCTTCTCTTTTTCTTCCCACTGCATCGCGTACAAAAGATCTGCGGCATTTTCAATCAGGGTTGCACGGTTTTGCTTTATTAAGCCATTGCACCCTTCGGCTAAAGGATCTCCCGCATGTCCGGGAAATGCAAATACATCCTTATTGTAACTATTTGCAATAGTAGCTGTAATCAAACTGCCCCCCTGCCTTTTACTCTCAACAACAACCAGTGCGTCGCAAAGACCAGCGACTATTCTATTTCGTTTAGGAAAGTTTACCGCGTCAGGATTAGTTCCGCTCATAAAATCAGTAAGCAACCCACCCTTACTTACCATCTTCTTGGCAATTTTCTCGTGCAACTGAGGATAAATTCTGTCGAGGCCGTGAGCCAAAACTCCCACAGTCTCCAGTCCCATATCCAGCGCGGTTTTGTGCGACCAAATATCTACTCCGTAAGCGAGTCCGCTTAAAATAATCGCATTGGTTGCCTTTAAATCTTTAATCAGTTCTTCGGTTTTTTCCTTGCCATAATCACTTGGACGGCGGGTGCCAACAACTCCAATAATTTTTTCTTTGTTAAGATCTGCATTTCCTTTATAGTAAAGCATTACCGGACTATCACTACAGTATTTAAGACGCGACGGATAATTTTCATCTGTAAAAAACAACGGTGTTATTTTATACTTCAGAATAAAATCGACTTCTTCCTCAGCGCGTATCAAAACATTTTTGCTATTGATAATAGACTTTGCAAGATATTCGCCAATACCCGGAACTTTTAGCAAATGGCTTTTCTTTTGAAAGAACACTTCACGCGCGCTCCCGCAATATGCCAGGAGGTTTTTAGCGTTTACATCACCTATTCCTTCAATGAGTGTAAGTCCTATACGGTATGGCAGTTCGTGCAAATCCACTTATTTCTTTATTTCAATATAAAAATTGCATTTATTATATTGGTTGCTTTAATGCAATGAACAAATCTACGGGTAAACTAATAATTTTTCTTGCTTTATTTTGTAGCATTATCAGGGCGCAACAAACCGGTTTTGTTCAGGGGCATGTAATTGATTTAAACACTAAGGATTCGCTTACAGGGGCAGTTATTAGTACCAATTCAAAACACGCTGCAACAAGCGATATTCGCGGCTTCTATCGTCTCGAGCTTGACTCAGGAACTCATACTTTAACCTGCTTTCTTATTGGATATAAAAATTACAGCGTTCAGATTTCTGTTGTACCTAATCAAACAACAAACCAAAACCTTTTTTTATCAGATGCCAATACGGCCCTTGACGAAGTTGTTGTAAGCGCTGGAAAATATGAACAGAAATTGAGCGAGGTAACCGTAAGCATGGATATTATTAAAACATCGCTTATTGAAAATAAGAATACAACTTCGCTTGAATACATTATGAATCAGGTTCCTGGCGTTACTGTTGCCGATGGACAGGCAAGCATACGCGGAGGCAGCGGTTTTAGCTATGGAGCAGGTAGTCGAGTTTTAATGCTTGTTGATGAAATGCCAATGATTAGTGCCGATGCGGGAGATATTAAATGGAATTATCTTCCTCTCGAGAATTTAGAACAGGTGGAAGTTATCAAAGGGGCCTCTTCAGCCCTTTTTGGATCAAGTGCGCTTAATGGCGTTGTTAATCTTCGTACTGCTTATGCACGCGACAAACCAATAACCAAACTAACAACTTTTTACGGGAGCTACGATGCCCCCCGGCATAATTACAAATGGTGGAAAGGAAGCAGCCAGAGACAAAGCGGTGTGAATTTTTCACATGCCCAGAAAATTGAAAATTTTGATTTCGTAATGGGAGGCCATCAGTTCAGCGACGATGGTTTTAGAATGCTGGAAACAGAAGATCGGAAAAGACTTAACCTAAACCTCCGCTATAATTTTAAAAAAATTCCAGGGCTTGCCATTGGCGTTAACACAAACATGATGAACACCAAAGGAGGTTTGTTCTTTTTGTGGCAGCATTATGACTCTGCCTATATTCCGCAAGGCCGTACTATTCAGCGATACAATAACGTTCGTTTTAATGTTGATCCTTATATTACTTATTTTAAGGGAAGCAATAAGTTTAGTTTACGTAACAGATATTTTAAAACAGAAAACGTAAACGATAAAAACCAGGGCAGTAATGCGGAATTGTATTACTCAGAATTTCAGTATCAGAAGCGGCTTGCCAATAATCTTAATTTAACTGCAGGCGCAGTGTATATGGAACAACAAGTTCTTGGAGATTCTCTTTACGGCAGGCATAGCGGACAAAACATGGCGGGCTATATACAGGCCGACAAAAAATTTTTTAATAAGTTAACCGTTTCGCTTGGCTTACGGGGTGAGTTTTACAGAATTGATACTGCAAAAACGCTTGGCTATTTAATTCCCCAAAAACAAAAAGTGGAACTGCCTTTTCAGCCAGTTGCAAGAATTGGTGTTAATTATCAGACATTAGAATACACATTTATTCGCGCTTCATTTGGCCAGGGGTATCGTTTTCCGAGCGTAGCCGAAAAGTTTGTTAATACTGCTGTTTCGGCCCTTAGAATCTATCCAAATTCTTCATTGCAACCGGAAAGAGCTTACAGCGCTGAGCTTGGAGTAAAACAAGGATTTAAGATTGGTAATTTCAAAGGCTTTTTTGATGTAGCCGGTTTTTATACCAAATACACAAACATGATAGAGTTTGTTTTTGATATTTATGCGCCTAACGGTCCAACAGGATTATTTTTTATTGACGCTCAATACGCAGGCTTTAAATCGCAGAACGTGGGAAGCGCTATTATAAGCGGAACAGAAGCATCGCTTACCGGAAGCGGGAAAATTGGCCCGGTAAATATTACTTTACTTTCAGGTTATACCTACATCAATCCTGTAAATCCAAACTTTAATTCTTCAACGGATACGCTAGGATTACCAGGAGTAAAAACACTTAAATACCGCAGCAAGCATTTATTAAAAAATGATATTCAGCTCGATTACAAATTTATTTCACTTGGTTACAGCGTTCGTTACCAGAGCAAAACTGAAAATATTGACAGGCGCTTTATTCAAAGTATTCTTCACGAATACAATGATGTAGCCAATGGAGTTAACTGGGACGAAATTGATGATACATACATCCTCCCGGGCTTAAGACAAAATTTCCCGGCTTTTCAAAAAAGCTTTTGGGTACACGACGCGCGCGTTTCATTTAACCTAAGCCCTAATATTAAATTTTCCTTCATAGTAAACAATTTTACAAACGTTGAGTACCAGAACAGGCCGGGTGATATGAGGCCCCCAACGCAATACCTAGCGCAGATTGCAATAAAATTATAATTGCCTTAAATCACATTGTTAAAGTCAATTAATATTCAGCCTCACAAATTTTTTCTGTACATGTGCATATTGCTTGGCATTGTGTATACTATTGTTGAGCCACCATTACAAGTGCCTGACGAATTTGATCATATACACAGGGCTTACAGCATATCGGATGGAAATTTTTTACCGGTAAAAAAAGATAATCGTCTTGGAGGCGAAATTCCTTACAGTATTAAAGAATTCATTTTGTATTACCGGCATACAGCAACAGCATTAAAATACAAACTTGATAAAAATAAAATAAAGAGTTCTTTTGATATTCCTCTTCACACCGATAAAAAAGGGTTCGAAGACTTTCCAAACACATCCTACTACGCCCCTGTCTCTTATCTCCCTCATGCGGTTGGGTTATTTGTTTTTAAACAATTTAACTGCTCTGTTGGAACCGCTTTTTACGGTACCCGCATTTTTGTTTTTATAATTTGGGTACTTTGTATGTACTATTTCATTAAAATTGTTCCGGTTTACAAATGGCTGTTTACGCTTCTTTTGTTAATGCCAATGAACATATATCTGGCCAATTCGTTTAGTGCCGATACAGTTACGGTAATTCTTTCGTTCTTATTTGTTGGCACTGTATTACGATACGCTATGGATGAAAAGGTGTTTACGCTGAAACGTTTGTTTATCCTGCTTTGCATTGGAGCACTGCTTGCGCTTGCCAAGGTTGTATACGTGGGTCTTGTAACTTCTGTGTTTATTATACCTGCAACCAAATTTAAAAGCAAACGACAATTTTTTTTGTTTTCATCTCTTGTAATTGTGAGTTCGTTTACCGTAGCTTTTTTATGGTCTTCGGCAGCTATGAAGTATTACACCCCTTACTCCCAATACAACGAAAATTTTCGGAATTTTTCATGTGTATCCGGGTGTGCCGATTATTACAAACAAAAACAATACATCATTGAACATCCATTTTATTTCGTTAAAGTAATTTTTCATACCCTTTTCAATCATCCCTACACATACTTTACCGGTTATGTTGGAATATTTGGAAACTCGGATGTTTCTCTTCCAAAATGGCTTATTATTACAAGTTATTTAGTAATCTTTTTTGTCGCCTTAAAAGAAAAGAGTATTCTTTTATTGTCCCGCTTTCAAAAATTAATTCTTTTTTGTGCCTCCCTTTTCGGATTTGTTCTTTTACTTTTATCACAACACTTAACCTGGGATTGCGTTGGCGAAGGTGTTGTAGATCTTGTTCAGGGTCGTTATTTACTACCTCTTCTTCCATGGGTATTTCTTGCTTTAACAGGAATAATGAAGCCAACAAAAATTAATCTTTTGATCATTGTTTTCATATTTTCCTTTCTTGTGCATTCAATATCAGTAATTACACTTTATAAGCGGTTTTACGTTCCAGAGCATGATTATGAGACCAGTTTTTATTGTGGGGCCGAGGAAGCTGCAGAAAACAATCTGCTTAAAACCTCGGATCCGCATATTCAGGTTGATGGATTTTACAACAGGACAGCTGCATTCGCGCATAGTGGAACATCATCACTTAAACTTTCAGAAAACTCCCCATATGGGTTTAGTTATCATTTTAAAAATTTAAGTAAAGGCGATCTTGTTGAAATTACCGCCTGGCAACTCGGTGAAGGCGCAAACCTTGTTGTTTCCGGTAGTGGCAAAAAATGCAAGGATTTTTATTATACCAATACACCAACTATTCATCGTAAATCTTCTGAATGGAACCTTGTGCACTGGAGCTTTACCGTTGTAACAGATTGCGATAGTTCACAGGCTACATTTTTTATTTGGCATCCTGGTAAAAAGCCCGTATACATTGATGATTTACAATTCAGTCTTAAAAAGTACAACGATAATTACCTGGATTACTATAATTACAGGCCTCAGCTATTCGAATAATTGGCCATTATCTATCATCAGTATAGGTTATTAACAAGCACGATAAAGCTTTCATTTACAATTAAAACACAATCACCTGAAATTTATCTTTTATCGGGAATTTTTTTATATTTATGCTTTAACCCTGAAGAATGAAGAAGAAATTACTTGCTTTGTGTATCTTAAGTATTGGTTGTTTAAGTGCGCAGGAAGATACTGTGAAAGTTGCTGCTAACCTTACCCCGGATCAAATGGCAGAACAGGATTACAATAGTGGCCTGGCCGCCCTTAAAAGAAATGACAACAACGGAGCCATTGAACTCTTTACAAAATCGCTTACCAATAAGCCCTCTTTTGATAAAGCACTAGCCAACAGGGCAATTGCTTATACCAATCTGAAAAAACACCCTGAAGCGCTAAAGGATATTAACGACGCTATTAAAATCAATCCGCAAAACCCTGAGACCTACTTTAATAAAGGGCTTATTTTTTTGCAGATGAATCTTAAGGACAGTGAACATGTTGCGTTAGACAATTGTCTAAAACTTAATGGCAACCACTCGGAAGCCGCTTATTACAAAGGCATGCTGCATTACGAGGCATCGGAATTTGACAAAGCTATTGAATATTATACAAAAGCAATTACATCAAATCCGAAATACGCCTATGCCTATAACGATCGCGCCAGTGCCAAACGCGCAAAATTGGATTATTCGGGGGCTATTGCTGATTACGAAAAAGCAATCAGCCTTGATAACGCTCTCGTGTTTGTCAATAATAATTTAGGCTCGGTCTATCGTCTGAACAAACAACATGATAAAGCAATTGAGGCCTACACAAAAGCCCTCCAAACCAATCCTTCATACTTAACGGCCCTGGTTAACCGCGGTGCCACACACTTTGAGAACAACAATTTAAAAGCCGCCCAGGCTGACTTTGAAGATGTGCTTAAGAAAGATCCAAACAATTCAGCGGCATATAATAATCTTGCATCAATTGCAATCAAAAACAAAGATTATAAAAAAGCAAAAGACATGGCTGCCCGCTCCATTCAACTGGATAATAAGAATGGCCCAGCCTATTACAACCGTGGCATTGCCCGTCAAATGCTGCATGAAGAAGAGGGCTGCTGTGAAGACTGGAAAAAAGCGCTTGAGCTTGGCGTACAGGGCGCAAAATCATTTATCAATGCCTCTTGTGATAATTAAATCTTTATATAGCTAGTATGAAAAAATTTATATCTCTCATTATTCTGTTATTTCCATTTGTGTTTATCGCGCAAAATGTAGAATTTGAAAAAGATAACTTTCCCGGCCGCAAGGACGAGTTGCGTGAAGCGAAGAAAAAGCTTGATGTTGGTATTGAATTTTATGTACAAGGTCGCAAAGAGTTTGAAGACTTTAAAAGAAGCTATGCTTCTGAAAAAAAATATTTGCCGGTAAGTCATTACGATTATCAGAAATCCGGATTTCAAAACTTCAGAGATGCCCTTGCCCCTTTAAGTGATGCCAACCGTTTTAATCCCAAAAACGCACGCTTAAATTATATGTTGGGCTTTGTTTGGTTTATCAGCGATCCTTCCAATAAGGAAACTTTAAAATACTTTGAAACCGCTTACAGCCTTGATCCTAAGGTTGAGCCGGATGTTGCATACTGGCTTGCATGGTGCAATCACTTAAACAGCAAATGGGACGATGCCATCAAATACTACCAAATTCAGTTAGCAATCTACCAACAAAAAGCCAAGACTTATGCGTTTGATATTGATGATATAAACAAAAAAATATCAGAGTGTAATAATGGAAAAAAATTTAGCGCCAATCCTGAACGTGTTTTTGTAGATAACCTTGGGCCTAATGTTAATACATCATATCCAGAATATGGTCCTGCAATTACAACCGATGAAGAAACAGTAATCTTTACTGCCCGTCGTGATAATTCAACCGGCGCAAAACGCGATGTAAACGATAACGGATATTATGAAGACGTTTATATATCCAACAAGAAAAACGGGAAGTGGCAACCTTCTGTTCAGTTAAGTAAAAATGTAAATACCGAGAACCATGATGCGGCGGCAGGACTTTCACCTGACGGAAGCAAGTTGTACGTATACCGTCATTCGGGAAGAGACGGAGGAGATCTTTACGAAAGTACATTATTTGGAGCTGACTGGGAACCGCCTGTTCACATGAACAAAAACATTAATACAAAATACCATGAGTCGAGTGTAAGTGTGAGCTTTGACGGAAAACGTATTTATTTTGTTAGTGATAAGGAATCAGGACTAGGCGACCGTGATGTTTATTACAGCGACATGGACGTTAAAGGTGAGTGGGGTTCAGCAAAAAATGTTGGCCCTGAAATAAACACCAAGTATGGAGAAGAAGCCGTATTTATGCACCCTGACGGAGTTACCATGTATTTTAGCAGTAAAGGTCACAACTCGATGGGCGGATATGATATTTTTAAATCCACTTTGGTAAATGGTAAATGGTCGGCCCCGGAAAACCTGGGATATCCAATAAATGGTCCTGATGATGATGTGTTTTTTGTTGTGAGTGGAAGCGGAAGCCGCGCCTATTTTGCCTCTGCCAAACAAGGAGGTTATGGCGAAAAAGATTTATACAAGATTACTTTTCTTGGGCCTGAAAAACAGCCATTGTTAAACACTTCTGATCAGTTACTTGCTATGGTGGCCAGTCCTGTTACCAATCTTAAAACTGAAAATGCTGTAGAAGTTAAGATGGCCAAAGTAACCATTCTTAAAGGTGTGGTTACCGATGCAAAAACTACTCAGCCTTTGGAAGCTTCAATTGATTTGATTGATAATGACAAAAATCTTGTGCTTGCCACTTTTAAATCAAACAGTGCCAGTGGTAAATACCTTGTAACGTTGCCAAGCGGTAAAAACTACGGTATTGCCGTAAAACGCGATGGTTATTTATTCCATTCAGAAAACTTCAATATTCCTGAAGGTGCAGACTATCAGGAATACAATAAAGATGTTGCATTGAAAAAAATAGAGATTGGCAGCACTATTGTGCTGCGTAACATTTTCTTTGATTTTGATAAGGCAACTATAAGACCTGAATCTGCAAATGAATTAGAGCGATTGATTAAATTATTAAATGATAATCCAACCATTAAAATCGAGTTGGGAAGTCATACAGATAGTAAGGGATCCGACGAATATAACATGAAACTCAGCGACAGCCGCTCTAAGTCGGTTGTTGATTATTTAATTGGTAAAGGTATTCCAACCGCGCGTCTCACATCAAAAGGTTATGGTGAAACAAAGCCTATTGATACCAATGATACAGATGAAGGCCGTCAGAATAATAGGAGAACGGAATTTAAGATTCTAGAGAAGTAAATGTGAAGCTTTTTTATGCTTTTAAAGAGAGAGCTGTTGTGACTTTACTTCTTTTCCAAAAAACATAGTAGCAGCTTTGTCAAATGTTTGTGGAACGTCAGTCGTATAAAAATTAACTGTTCCATTTTTACTACAATTTACTTCTATTTCAGGATGTCGTTCAAGATAGTTTTTTAATCCTGACGCTACAATTTTTCCCTGAGAAAGTAATTGAACGTTTTGAGGTAAATACTTTTTAATTTTATCAGCTATTAACGGATAATGCGTGCAGCCCAATATGATCGTGTCTATTTCCGGTGACTGTGCCATCAAATGATGAACGTGCCTCCTGAAAAAATATTCCGCACCTTCATTATCGGTTTCGTTATTTTCAATTAACGGCACCCACATCGGGCATGCCTCCTGATATACTTTTAAGTCCGGGAAAAACTTTTTTATTTCCACTAAGTAAGATCCAGAACTAACGGTTCCCGCAGTACCGAGAACACCCACATGCCGGGTTATACTGTACTGGCCGACGATTTCGGTGGTTGGACGGATAACGCCCAAAACCCTTTTGTGAGAGGCAATTTGCGGTAAATCTATTTGCTGGATATTTCTTAAAGCCTTGGCAGAAGCAGTGTTGCAGGCAAGAATTACCAAATGACAGCCTTTATCAAATAAATGTTTTACGCATTGTAAAGTATACTCGTAAACGGTTTCAAAACTGCGCGAACCATAAGGAGCGCGGGCGTTATCACCAAGATAAAGAAAATCGTATTGAGGCAGCTCCTTAACAATTTCTTTCAAAACCGTTAAGCCTCCATATCCGCTGTCAAAAACGCCTATTGGTTTATATGAAGATGTTGTATTCAAATTACATTACAAATTTAATCAAACAATAAATATTTATCCTCCTCCGCCGCCAACTTTATCTGTTATCCCCCTCCCCTAATGCATAATCCATACCAGCTTTTCAAAAAGCCCTCTTACCTATTTTCTCAGTAAAAACACAATAATTGCCTTAATTTTACGTTTTAAATAAGCCTTGGTAAAAAAGTCCCTTACATATTTGTGTTGTTTACTGGTGATGTGTGCGCACAGCCAAACCCGTAAACGCAATTTCAGGCAAAAAGAAGTAGGTTTATTTGGCGGAGCTTCCTATTATCTGGGAGACATTAATCCCCGAAAACATTTTATCCCTTCGCATCCTGCCATTGGAGTCTTTTTCAGATACACAACCAATTACCGTTACGCTTTTCGGATTGGTTTTAATTACGGCACAGTTAGCGCCTCTGATGCAACAAGTAAAGAACCCGATCAACTGGAAAGAAATTTGAATTTTCGTTCTGAAATTTATGATGGGTACGCCATAGCCGAATTTAATTTTGTTGATTACAGAATAGGGAACGATAAGCACTACTTCACCATGTTTATTTTTGGAGGTGTTGGCGGCTTTTATATGGATCCGCAGATAAACGTGAATGGAAACTTTGTTTACCTCTCAGGTTTAAAAACAGAAGGACAAAAAAAATCGTATTCAAAATATCAGTTTAGTATACCTTTTGGGGTTGGCTTTAAATGGAATATTGGCGAACGCTGCGGACTTGGCATTGAATGGGGACCCCGTAAAACTTTTACTGACTATTTGGATGATGTTAGCGGATCATATGCAAACACCTCCAATGCTCTTGGAATTGGTTCGGGTATTCCGGGAACTATGCGTGGTAATCCGCGTTCAAAGGACTGGTACTTCTTTTATGGAGTAACTTTTAATTTCCGCTTACCAAGTAAAGAAACGGTTTGTAACATGATGAGTGTGGGAGGTTAAAACCACTTGAGTTTCTGTGTTTTGCGGCCTGTTAAAATTCCTAAAAGCCCTGGCATTAATTAGTCGGGTTTGATGATTTTGTTATCTTTGCACACCTTGCCAGATACATGGATTTAAAGAATTCTATTAACCCTAATAATGTGCCCCAGCACGTTGCCATTATAATGGATGGTAATGGCCGATGGGCAAAGCAACAGGGTGAAGACCGCATTTTTGGTCATCATGAAGGCGTTAATTCCGTAAGGGAAATTGTTGAAGCCTGCGGAGAAATTGGGGTTAAATTCCTTACCCTCTATGCTTTCAGTACCGAGAACTGGAACCGCCCCAAAGAAGAAGTAGACGCTTTGATGGAATTGCTGGTTTCAACCATAAGCATGGAAACGCCAAACCTCAACAAAAAGGGGGTAAGGCTTCAGGTTATTGGTGATGTTGAGAGCCTTCCGGCTTCCTGTCAGGAAGAGCTGAATGAATCCATCAGAATTACATCGGGCAATAATACCGTTACGCTTATCCTTGCCCTTAGCTATTCCAGTAAATGGGAAATTACCAACGCGGTTAAACTACTGACAAAGGATATTGAGAGTGGAAAACTTAAATCTTCTGAAATTACAAGTAAACACATTGAAAAGTATCTGAACACATCTCCGTTTCCTGATCCTGAATTAATGATCAGAACAAGCGGAGAGCACCGCATCAGCAACTTTTTATTATGGCAACTTGCATATGCCGAGTTCTATTTTACAGATACACTTTGGCCCGACTTCCGTAAACAAGATTTCTTTAAAGCAATCCTTGCATACCAAAACCGCGAAAGACGCTTTGGAAAAACCAGCGAACAACTTTCACAAAATTAAAATTATTAAAAAGCTCATCTTCATATTATTCACACTTTTGACTGTATTGCCCTCCCATGGTCAAAGTGATAGTCTTTTACTTGAATCGCTTAAAAGTCCTAAACGATATCGTATTGGTGGAATAGTAATAGAAGGCGCCAATTTTACGGATAGAAACGTAATATCGCTTCTTTCTGGTCTTTCCAAAGGAGATGAAATCACTGTTCCGGGAGATAAAATTACCGATGCTATCAAAGCGTTATGGAAACAAAGCCTTTTTGAAAATGTTGAAATTGTACAGGATAAGATTATCGGCAACGACATATTTCTTATTATAAAGGTTGTAGAGCGTCCGCGATTATCCAAATTCAGATTTGAGGGTGATGTGCGTAAAAATGAAGCGGATGAGATACGCGGTAAGATCCGTTTATTGAAAGAGCGTGTGGTTACTGATTATATGCTCGGATCTATTCAAAACACCGTGCATGATTTTTATCTTGATAAAGGATTTTTTTATAATAAAGTTGAACTTATCAGTACAAAAGATACTACTGCAAAAACTCCCCACATCCTTTTAACTATTAAGGTTACCAAAGGAAAAAAGGTTCGCATTCAGGATGTAAACATAATTGGAAATACCGTTATTGCAGACTGGAAATTACGCGGTAAACTTGAAGACAGTAAACGTTTTCGCTGGTACAATCCTTTTAACTCAGGGAAATATTTGGAAGATAACCTTCAGAAAGATCTTCCTGCTTTGGTTGAGAAATATAACACCAAAGGTTTCCGCGACGCCCGCGTTGTAAAAGACAGCGTATACTTTGTTTCTAAAAACCGCGTTGCAATTGATATTACAATTGATGAAGGCCATAAATATTATTTCGGAAAATTCAACTGGTTTGGCAACAGTAAATATCGAAGCGGCCAGCTCGATACAATTCTTAATATTCATCCTGGAGATGTTTTTGATCAAAGTAAGCTTGATCAGAAATTAATAATGAATCCTAATGGGTTCGACATCTCAAGTTTATATATGGATGATGGTTATTTGTTCTTCCAGGTTAATCCGCAGGAAAGTAATGTTCATAATGATACTATTGATTTTGATATTTTAATTTATGAAGGTAAACAGGCAACCATCAACAAGGTAACAGTAACTGGTAATGATAAAACCAACGACCATGTTATTTATCGCGAAATAAGAACAAGGCCGGGCCAGTTATTCAGAAGATCAGATATTATCCGTACGCAACGCGAACTCGCGCAGCTTGGCTATTTTGATCCTGAAAAACTAAATGTGATTCCTACGCCAAACCCGGCAGATGGTACGGTTGACATCGAATACGTAGTTGCTGAAAAACCTAGCGACCAAATTGAGCTCAGCGGCGGCTGGGGCGGCCGTTCTTATTATTCCGGTTCAAACTCGGGTGGTATTGGTATTATTGGAACGCTTGGTGTAACATTTAATAATTTTTCCGCACGTAACTTTTTTAAAAAGGATGCCTGGCGTCCTTTACCAAGCGGTGATGGTCAACGCCTGAGCCTCCGCGCACAAACAAACGGTATTTATTACCAATCCTATAATTTTTCATTTACAGAACCGTGGCTTGGTGGCAAAAAGCCAAACTCCTTAACGCTTTCTGCATTCCATTCATTATTCAGTAATGGTCAGAAAAAATACGTTGATAGCGAAACCGGAAAAATTGCTAATCCCGCACGCTCAAGCATGAGTATTATTGGTGGCTCCATCGGGTCAGGAAGAAGATTGCAATGGCCAGACAATTATTTCAACATGTTCACTAACCTGAATTATAATTATTACGATCTTAACCGTTATAGCGCTTTTATCTTTAGTACGGGCTACGCCAACGATCTCAATCTGGGAATCAACGTTTCGCGTAACTCAATTGATCAGCCAATATATCCTAAACAGGGTTCTAATTTTTCAATCGACATGAAATTTACCCCTCCGTTTTCTCTTATTAATAATAAAGATTATTCAACCCTTAGCACAACTGAAAAATATAAGTTTATAGAGTATCAGAAGTATAAAATTACCGCTGAATGGTTTACCCAGCTTACCAACAAAAAAGCTGCCGAAGGAAAAGAAGCACGAAATCTTGTGTTACGTACAAAAGTTGGTTATGGATTTTTAGCATACTACAATAAGAAAACCGGTTTTTCTCCCTTCGAGCGTTTCTATATGGGAGGAAGTGGTATCAGCGGTTTCCAAAACTTTGTAGCTCGTGAAATAATCGCACTCCGTGGATATCCTGATAACACTTTATCCGGACAGTTTGGCGATCCTATCTGCGCGCGTTATACGATGGAACTTCGTTATCCTGTAACACTTAATCCGCAGGCTACAATATTTGTTCTTGGATTTGCTGAAGCAGGCAATACCTGGAGTGATTATAAAAAATTCAATCCTTTTCAGGTTAAGCGCAGTGCCGGTGTTGGTCTTCGTGTTTTCCTTCCAATGTTTGGCTTACTGGGTATTGATTACGGATGGGGCTTTGACAATATTCCTGGAAATCCTGGAATTGGTAATGGCAAAGGTCAGTTCCATTTTACCATTGGAGGCCAGTTGGGCGAGCTGTAATAAATAATGTTAATTGAATGATATTCTGTAAATTGGCACGTTTTATGATTAAATTTAAAAACTTAAATAGAATGATAAAAAGAAGCATAGTTTGTTTTTTATTTGTGATGATGGCGGCTTTAGCCTGTGCTCAGTCGGGCGCTGCAAAATTCGGATATGTTGATACAGATTATATTTTAAGTCAGATTCCTGAATATAAAGCCGCTCAAAGTGAACTCGACAAAACAAGTGTTCAATGGCAAAAAGAAATTGAAGCAAAGTATTCTGAGATTGATAAACTGTACAAAGCTTATCAGGCAGATGCCATTCTTTTAACGGATGACATGAAAAAGAAACGCGAAAACGAAATCATTAACAAGGAAAAAGAAGTTAAGGATCTTCAGAAGCAACGTTTTGGGGTAGACGGCGAGCTGTTTAAAAAACGCCAGGAATTAGTAAAACCAATACAGGATAAAGTATATAATGCAATTAAAGCTGTTGCAGAAAAAAGCGGGCTTGGCTTTGTGCTTGATAAAAGCGGACAGGTTGCCATTCTTTATGCTAACAGCAAATACGATAAGAGCGAAGATGTGCTCGTATATTTAGGTTACAAAAAATAGGTATCTTTTAAACAACATAACAACAATATGAATACAACAATTAAAAAAACAGTACTCGTACTTTCAGCCATAGGATGTTTTACTCTTGCAAAAGCTCAAAAAATCGCGCACGTAAGTCTTGACTCTCTTATTAGTGTAATGCCGGAAACCAAAATAGCTAAAGATGTTGCTCAGGCCTATTTTAAAGGAATCGAAAATGAGAGCATTAGTATGCAAACCGAACTGGAAACAAAATACCAGAAATATCTTCAGGAAGAAGCAACTATGAGCGAGGTTGTTAAAAAGAACAAGCAAGAAGAGCTTAACTCCCTTCAAAAACGTATTGAAGACTTTAGAATGCAGGCTCAGCAAGACTATCAGAAAAAACAAGGCGAGCTTACCGCTCCAATTATCGAAAAGGCAAAAAAAGGGATTGAAGCTGTTGCTAAAGAAGGAGGATACAAATATGTGCTTGATACAAGTGTTGGAAATGTGTTGTATTCAGAGCCGGCTGATGATATTTTCGCTGCCGTAAAAAAGAAATTGGATTCAATGCCTCCTGCAAACATCCCTGGTGGTAACACAGGCGGAGTTAAGGATCCGAAAAAACCAGGCACCACAACACCTCCAAAAGGAGGTAAATAAACCTCTGGTTCTTTCTATTTTAGAATTTATAGGCGACTAAAATTTAGTCGCCTTTTTCGTCGATAAAAAAGTTTGGCTAATCTAATTTATTGGTGATTAAACAGTATATTTTATTGAGTGAATTATTCTTTTTTTAACTTAGATTAACTTAACTTTAAGTCAACACACAATGAATTTTAAAGTAGTTATAACTATAAGCTTTGTTGGATGCAGTTCACTGTTTTCACAGTCAACAGCTCAAACTTACGAGTTCATGCCCAACTCTAAGGACACGATAAACTATACCGATGTGTCGGGAAAAAAACAGGGAAAATGGATCCTGTTCGGGAAACATAAACCTAATACCTGTTATGCTTCTAATCAAAAAGCCGAAGAGGGTCTTTACAAAGAAAACAGGAAAACCGGCATTTGGATGGAGTACTTCTGTAACGGAAATCCAAAAAATAAAATTACGTTCGTAAATGGCCGCCCTGATGGTTATGCAATTGTATACTATGAAAACGGTAAGATTCAGGAAGAGGGCCAATGGAAAAACAACCGTTGGGTAGGTAATATGAAACAGTATTACGAAAACGGTCAGGTTCAGCACGATTTTAAATTCAATGAGGGTGGAAAGCGTGAAGGTGTTCAAACCTACAACCATGAAAATGGAAAGCTTGCAATACAGGGAACATTTGTTAACGGTAAAGAATCAGGAACCATAAAAGAATATAACGAAAAAGGAGAATTAAAAGCTGAAAAGGTATATAACAACGGAAACGTTGACGTTGCTTCGATTAAAATGTATGACCCTGCAAACGAAACAGTAGGTAAAAAACCTGAAGCCGCAGACAATGCTCCAAAAATAGGTTTAAAAGCAGACGAAAAACCTCTTGAGGCTTCGAAGGGCCCTATGGTACTTAACGGCAAACACACATTGTACGATAAAAATAAGCAGGTATCTAAAGATGGTGTTTTTAAAGACAACCGACTCATAGATGGCAAGGCTTATATATACGATAATAACGGTATTCTTAAACGCGTTGCAATTTATAGAAACGGTGTTTATGTAGGCGATGGCGTAATTGAAAATTAATTTCAATACTTCATTTCAATTAATTTAAGACGGAATTTCCTTTCCGTCTTTTTTATTTGCTTATTTTTACTTCTCCTATGCAACCACTTTTTTTATACAATACTTTAACCCGTAAAAAAGAAGAATTTAAAGCTATTAACCCTCCTTACGTTGGCATGTACGTTTGCGGACCAACCGTTTACAGCGATGTGCATTTAGGAAACTGCCGCACTTTTATTTCGTTTGATGTTATATACAGATACCTAACACACATTGGTTACAAAGTACGCTATGTGCGCAATATAACCGATGCAGGACATCTTGAAAACGATGGAGATGTGGGTGAAGACAAAATTTCGAAGAAGGCAAAATTACAACAGGTGGAGCCAATGGAAATAGTTCAAACTTATACCGTAGGTTTCCGCGAAGTAATGCGTCTGTTTAATCTGCTTCCTCCCAGCATCGAGCCTTCAGCAACAGGACATATTCTTGAACAACAGGAAATAGCACAGGAAATAATTAATAAAGGTCTCGCGTATGAAGTAAACGGCACTGTATACTTTGATGTAGAGAAGTTTGCGAAAGATCATAATTACACCGCTCTTACCGGACGGAAACTGGAAGAACTTTTAGAAAACACGCGCGATCTTGAAGGCCAGGATGAAAAAAAAGGCCGGTTGGATTTCGCTCTTTGGATAAAAGCCAAGCCGGAACATTTGATGCAGTGGAATAGCCCATGGGGTAAGGGTTTCCCGGGATGGCACATTGAGTGCAGCGCAATGAGCACAAAATATCTTGGAGAGCAATTTGATATTCATGGTGGCGGAATGGACCTTCAGGCAACGCATCATACAAACGAAATAGCTCAAAACATCGCCTATTGCGGTAAACAGCCTTGCAACTTCTGGCTTCACACCAACATGCTTACCATCAATGGTCAAAAAATGAGTAAGAGCCTTGGCAACAGCTTTCTTCCGCATGAACTTTTTAGCGGAAATCATCCCTTACTTGAAAAAGGTTATGCTCCAATGGCGGTAAGATTTTTCATGCTTCAAACTCATTACCGCAGCACACTTGATTTTAGCAATGAAGCTTTACAGGCAAGCGAAAAAGGTTTCGACAGGTTAATGGAAAGTTACAGAACACTTCAATCATTAACGCCATCTAATTCTTCCTCAGAAAACATTAAAGCGCTTGAAGCAAAGTGTTATGAGGCAATGAACGACGACTTCAACACTCCGGTTCTAATTGCCAATCTTTTTGACGCGGTTAGAATTATCAATTCGGCTCACGATAAAAAAACAAATCTTTCACAGGTTGATATTGATCTGCTAAAGAATATATACCAGCATTTTGTTTTTGATGTAATGGGGTTAAAGGCTGAGGAAGAAAACAGCAAAACATCAGAAGTGCTCGATAAGGTAATTCATCTTGTGCTTGATCTCAGAAATAAAGCTAAAATTGAAAAGAACTTTCCCCTTAGCGATGAGATTCGTAATAAACTTACCGAGGCCGGCGTGCAGGTAAAAGACAGTAAAGAAGGAAGCACCTGGAAAATTTAATTTGTGTTTAAAATGCGTTATCAAAACCTTAATAAATATTTTATTGCTGTAATCATTGTTTTTCTTACTGCTTTTTCATGTACACCTGAAAAGGAAAAGGATGTTCACGTTGTGCCGGAAAAACCTGTTGCAACTAAACCACGGGTAGTTCCGCCAACATTTAATGGCGACAGCGCCTATGCTTACGTTAAGTTTCAGGCCGATCTGGGACCCCGTGTTCCGGGAAGTAAGGCGCATGAAAAGTGCGTTGCGTGGTATAAAAAACAATTCGAAAAATTTGGCGCACAAGTAACCATACAATCCGCAAGCGTTAAAACATTCGATAATAAAACCTGGTTATTACAAAACGTAATTGCAAGTGTTAACCCTTCTGCTAAAGACCGCGTTTTGCTTAGCGCTCATTATGACAGCAGACCTTTCTCCGATAAAGAAACAGATCCCAAACTACAGGAAAAACCTTGCCCCGGCGTAAATGACGGAGCAAGCGGAGCAGGCGTATTATTGGAAGTTGCAAGAATCCTGCAAACCAAAAGTCCATCAATAGGTATAGACATTATTTTATTTGACCTGGAAGATTATGGTAAACCAAATGGAGATTTCGAAGATACTGAAACCTGGTGCCTTGGTTCCCAATACTGGAGTAAGAATCCGCACAAAGCTGGTTATACGGCGCGTTTTGGAATTTTATTGGACATGGTTGGAGCAAAGGGCGCAACTTTTCCTAAAGAGGGGCTTTCTGTTTTTTATGCGCCCGATGTGGTTACCAAGGTTTGGAAAGCCGCTGCTGTGAGTGGCGTTAACGGTTATTTTCTTGATCAGGAAAGTGGTGAGATGACGGATGACCATGCTTTCATTAATAAGATCGCTCAAATTCCCTGCATTGATATTTTGCATTACGACATTTCACGCAATGCTTTTTTTCCGCATCATCACAAAACCACTGATGATATGAGCAACATTGATAAAGAAACATTGAAGGCGGTTGGCCAAACCCTACTCGAAGTTATTTATAACGAGTAATTAGTAATTCCACAGATCGTGTTCCCACGTGAACAGATCCATTTTTATTTTTTCCGATTCAACCAACGCATCTATTCCCTTCTGGTATTCGTTTATAAAGCGATCGTAAACATTTGATTCTTTAACAATAGTGCTTGAAAACATTCTTTTCATAAACACCTCGTCCATATTTCTCTGCTCTTTGTCATTTTTAAAATTGAAAACTCCATTTGTTGCCAAATAAGTGCGGCACGCGGGAAAATATACCCAAAACAATTCTCTGAAAGCCTCTTTGTCAGAATCCCACTCGTAAGCGGCCATGCCAATAATTCTTACTTCCAATGAAGATTTTTGTTTATCAAAATACCAGTCTTCTTTTAATCTGTATTTTAAAACACGTCTGAAAATGTCCGTAGAATCAGCAACCGGTACTTTATTCTCAACTGTATTTCCAAGAGGATCAACATCAAACCGGATTAAACTATCCTGTTTTATCAGTTTTTTTCTCACTTCAAAATTATTGTACGGAATAAGAAACTCTTCATCAGCAAAGGCAATGATATTCCCCTTTAAAATGTTTTCAGACAGAACCTGGAAAAGCGAATGACGACACACGTTATACTCAATTGGATAATACAAAGGCTGATTTATTTTTTCACGTAAATCAATCTCTCTCCAAATCCTTTTTTCCCAGGCTACATCGGCTTCTCTTATTGAGGTGTATGGAACAGGTTTTTTATACACGTCGCTTACGAAACCTGAACACGGATTAATAACCGGAGAAAATACCCCATTAATATTTTCCTGAGAAAACAACCCAACGTTTATCATTAAAAAAGTGAACGCTACTACTTTTTCCATATGCAACAATTTATTCTTTATAATTTGTGCTTAAGAAAAAGATACAAGAACTCTTAATTTAAAAAAACAGAAGCGAAAACAGTATGGGTACTACGTGCCACAAAAAAATGTGGTAACAATGTAATAAGAGCTGGAAATACCCTTTTTTTATGCCTTTTTCACAAACAAAACTTCTGTTTTTGCATAAAATTCGTTTTCTTTGATTATAGAAGTCAACCACATGAAAACAAACTTTTTACGTTATTTTGCTGTTTTAGTTTTTGCCGGGGCACTATACTCAGGTCATGCCCAGATTTCGTTTGTTCCGGGATATTTGATCAATGGAAAGGGCGATACTCTTCGCGGAGAATTAAAAATAAATCCGAAAAAGGAATATGTAAATCACGATAAAGCGTTTTTTAAAGACCCTTCAGGTGTTCAGAAAAACTATAAACCCGAAAAAGTAAAAGGTTATGGGTTTGCAGACAACCATTATGTTTCTTTTACAGAAGATGACGAAGCAAGATTTTATAAACGACTTGCAAATGGAAGTATTGTGCTTTACAAGTGCTCCTTTGAAGTTATTAATAAAAACGAAGTATCATACGATTATGAATATTTTCTTTATAAAGAGGGAGACAAAAAGCTCACTCCTGTAAAAGAAAATAAATTTAAAAAGCAACTCCAGGAATGGATGAACGGATCTGAGCTTGCCAACGATTACCAGGAGGATAAAAAGTTTAATGTTGAAAGCGCCATCGATGTTGTTAATAAATACAACGATTGGAAGAAAAACAACTAGCCTTACAGATTACTAACCGATCTTCCTTCGTGTTTCACTACTAAGGTGATGCATGATCATTAATTACACTTAAAATAAAATGATTACAAAAAACACCGATAAAAAATTATTTCTCTTAGACGCCTTTGCACTCATCTACAGATCTTATTTCGCATTTACAAATAACCCAAGAATTAACTCCAAAGGATTTAATACTTCAGCTATTTTTGGTTTTACCAATACACTTCTTGAAATTCTTAATAAAGAAAAACCTTCCCACATGGCGGTTGTGTTTGATACTGACGCTCCAACTCAAAGGCACACTGAATTTGAAGCGTATAAAGCCAACCGGGAAGAAATGCCGGAAGATCTTGCGCTTTCACTTCCGCTTATTATTGAAATGCTCAAAGGCTTTAACATTGAGGTTCTTGGAATTCCCGGATTTGAAGCAGATGATATTATAGGAACACTTGCAAGAAAAGCGGAGATGGCAGGTTTTACTACTTATATGATGACACCGGATAAAGATTACGGTCAGCTGGTTGACGAAAACACTTTTATTTATAAACCCGCCCGTTTAGGTAATGGCGCTGAAATAATAGGTGTTCCTGAGATTTGTAAGAAATGGGAAATACAAAATGTTTCGCAGCTTATCGATATTCTGGGATTAATGGGAGACAAGGTAGATAACATTCCGGGCATACCCGGTGTTGGTGAAAAAACAGCTATTCAATTAATAAAAGATTTTGGTAGCATTGAAAATCTTTTACAGAACACTGATAAACTGAAAGGAAAACTAAAAGAAAAAGTTGAAACCAACAAAGAACTCGCCCTGCAATCCAAACGTCTTGCAACGATTATCCTTGACTGTCCGGTTGAACTTGAAGAAGATAAACTTATACTGAAAGAATATAATAAAGATAGTCTTCGCGATATTTTCCGAGAGCTTGAATTCAGAAGAATTGCACAAAACATTTTAGGTGAAGATATTGGCGGGAGTGAAAGACTTGCAAATGAACAACCGGCCACTAAAGCCCCTACTGGTCAAACCGATCTTTTTGGCGCAACAGAAACAATGGTTGAAACAGAAACGGCCGTAAATGCAGAAGCCGCTCCAACATTTAAAACCATTGGCGAAGTTGATCATCAGTATGAACTGGTTGAGACCCGAGAAAAAATAACTGAGCTGATCAATGTTCTTATACAGCATGATGAATTTTGTTTTGATACGGAGACAACAGGATTAAACTCTCTTGAAGCCGAAATTGTCGGATTGTCCTTTTCTGTTAAGGCGCATCACGCCTGGTATGTGCCAATAGCGGAGGATGTGCTTACAGCGCAGGAGACATTGAATATGTTTATCCCATTGTTTAACGATGAAAGTAAAACGCTTGTTGGACAAAATATAAAATACGATTACCATATCTTAAAAAATTACGGCATCGAAATAAAAAATAAATTATTCGATACTATGGTTGCGCACTTCTTGATAGTCCCTGAAATGCGTCATAATATGGATGTTCTTTCTGAAACCTATCTTAAATATACTCCTGTAAGCATTGAAACACTTATTGGAAAAAGAGGAAAAGGACAAATAAGCATGCGCCAGGTTCCGATCGAACAAATTAAAGAGTACGCGGCCGAAGATGCCGACGTAACACTTCAATTAAAGGAAAAATTTGCTCCACAATTAAAAACCAATGAAGTAGAGAAACTATTTACTGAAGTAGAAATTCCGCTTATCAAAGTTCTTGCAAACATGGAGCGCGAGGGCATTAATCTTGATGTAAACGGATTAAAAGAATTTTCTTCGCAGTTGCAGAATGATATTGCAATAGTTGAAAAAGAAATCCAGGACCTTGCAGGTACAAGATTTAATGTTTCATCGCCAAAACAGGTTGGCGAGATATTATTTGAATATCTTAAAATAGTTGATAAGCCTAAGAAAACAAAAACCGGACAATATGCTACCGGTGAAGATGTTTTAGGAAAACTTGAAAAAGCCCATCCGATTGTTTCAAAAATTTTGGATTACCGCGAGCTTGTTAAACTTAAAAATACATATGTGGATACGCTTCCTGAACTCATCAGCAAAGGGACAAAACACATTCATACTTCATTTAACCAGGTTGTGGCGGTAACAGGCCGTTTAAGCAGCGATAATCCCAACTTACAGAACATTCCTATTCGTACTGAGAGGGGAAGACAAATTCGTAAAGCTTTTATACCACGCAACAACGATTACATTTTATTAAGCGCAGATTATTCACAGATAGAATTACGAATTGTGGCAAGCATTAGTGGTGATAAAAACATGTGTGAAGCTTTTCAATCAGGCAAAGATATTCATACTGCAACTGCGGCTAAAGTTTACGGCGTTCCTGAGAATGAAGTAACAAAAGAAATGCGTTACAAGAGTAAAAGCGTAAACTTTGGGATCATATACGGACAGGGTGCGTTTGGATTGGCCGATAACCTCAACATCCCACGCGCTGAAGCAAAACAACTTATTGAAAATTATTTCCGTGAATATCCTGCGATAAAAAGCTATATGGATGGAGAAATTAATTTCGCGCGCGAAAACGGTTATGTGAAAACCTTGTTAGGCCGCAAACGCTGGTTGCGCGACATTACTTCAAATAACGCCACAGTGCGTGGTTTTGCTGAAAGAAACGCTATTAACGCGCCAATTCAGGGATCTGCTGCCGACATGATTAAGGTTGCAATGATCAATATTGATAAAGACCTTCGCCAGCGAAACTTAAAAACAAAAATGGTTCTGCAGGTGCATGACGAATTGGTATTTGATGTTTACAAGCCAGAGCTTGAATTGATAAAACCAATTATTGAAGAGCACATGAAAAAAGCGCTTCCGTTAAACGTTCCGGTAGAAGTTGGAATGGGTGTTGGGGAAAACTGGCTGGAAGCACACTAACGCTGCAACTGCACATATCCTGTGCTGCTATATTCCTTGCCGTTAATATCTTTAGCGCTGAAAATATAGAAGTACGTTCCTGGTGCGCATTCACGACCCTTCTCATCATTTCCATTCCATTTATCATTTGGCGCTTTTAGTTCGTATACTTTGCGTCCCCAACGGTCATGAATAATACAACTCATTTCAGACACATACCGCATCTTTGGATAAAAATAATCGTTTGTGCCGTCGCTGTTTGGAGTAAAGATGTTCGGCAACGGAAGCATAACATACGGCGGATAATAGTTTGCTGTATCGCTTACTGTAATTGATTTCTCTAATGTATCGTTGCAGTCATTAGCTCCGTAAGCAATAAGTGTTACGCCGTAAAGACCCGGTGTATTTAAAACAAAACTTGTAGTAGAATTAGTTGATGAACTTCCATTGGTGCAATACCACGAATAATTTACCGATTGATAAGATCCATTGATTACATTAATTGTTTGCGGAAGCGTTGTTGTTTGTGTTGGAACGATTGAGAACACAGCTGTGGCACCAGGCGTAACTACAACGGTTTGTGTCTTACTCGACGAGCAGTTAATTCCTGATCCAGATGTTACCGTGTAAACAATACTGCCAGCCGCAGAAGGACTCGCAATTGGATTGGAACAGGTAACGCAACTTAAACCGGTTGGAGGTGCCCAGGTATAATTAGTTCCTCCTGTAGCAGCGAGTTGAACATTTTTCCCCTGGCAAATAGTAGCTGATGGTGTTGCAATATTAACTGTTGGTGTTGGCACAAAATGGGCCACTATACTATCATTATTTGATAGCGTTACAGAAACAGCTGAACTTGTTCCCACCGGTAAAGGATTACTTGAAACTGTTGTCCAGTGCGAAAAACAATAGCCTGGTTTAGAATATGCCTTTAAATTATTTGCAAGCGCGCCAGGATATGTACCACTCCAGGTAAAATTGGCAATGTTTAAAGAATTAAAATCAACAGTTCCTGAATTTGGAGGATCTACATTAATTTTAATTTGATAAGGACCTGTAACCTGGTAACAACTATTAAATCCGGCTTTAACAGAATCACACCGTTGTTGAATAAAATTTCTGAGTGCCAGAACATTCGATTGCCATTGGGTCATGGTTCCGCCCCACCTCTGAACCTGTTTCGGCATTTCGGGTGTAATCACCTGAACCATGCTATCAAGAATAGTAATCATCCTGTTACAGCTTAACCCGGTATTAATTAAATCAAAATACCTCATCACGTAATACTGTTTGAATGTAGGATTTGTAAGTAACGCGTTAACAATTGGCACATGACCCTGACTTCCGGGATTACCAAGGCTTTGCGGGTCGCAAGGATCGGCGTTCACGTTGAGGTTTGGAACATTCGTATAATTAATATAGTGTTTAAATGTTGCGTCTTCATCCCATAACATGTACCGCCATTGTTTTTTAATACAATTGTAGTTTAGTCCGCGCCACCACGCCGTGTTCCAGTTTAACCAGTCAGAACAAACTACGTAAGAATTTAAGATCACGTAATCAGCAAGACTTTTTACATCCAGTTGGGTAGTTACATAATTGTAATTCGCGGCAACAGTCATACTGTTGGAGGTGATATAATTTTTTAATGTTGTCCAATCTGTTTGCGCCTGAGCCCCCCCGTAAGCCGACCATGTGCTTCCCCAGGTTTGCAGGAACTGTAATGAATCTACTTTTGAGTTATAATAGTATTTTGTAAAGTCTTTGTCATCAACTTTTTCTCTTATATCGTAAACGCCCCAGTATTGCCCGTTGATGTATAAGATCATTGGCGCCCAGGTTCTGGCATCTACGTGCATTTTTGCTTTTTGCGAAACGGTATGAACATACTGGTCGCGAATATGCGCTCCACCCAATTCGCCTGCAAAATTAGAGTTTGGTTGACCTTCGAAAGGATAGTTATCGTTTGCGGCCGCCTTTAAAATTAAACGTTGAAATTCAGTGCGTGTTTTTAAATCAAAGAACTGATGTTTAAGCGCGTCGTTATAACCCATTTCATCCCTGCAGATAAAATCTATCCCACGCTGCGAATACGCCCACGAATCGTTACCGTGTTCATTTGCTTCGCCATAACCTTCTGTTTTAAAAACACCTGATTCATTAAAATATTCTACACCAACATGAGGCTTGCTTTGTGTTCCATTCATCAAACTCTGAATGCCATCTCCAAAAATTGACATGACGTTTACAGAGTGTGTGGTATTAATGAAATAGGTATTGCTTGCAATAAAACTATTCCTGATTGCTGTATTTGTACTGATTGCGGCGGCGCGTAATACCTGCGTGGTTGTAATAGAAACAGCTCCGGTATACAGTGATGACGTAGCTGTTGGAGTACTTCCATTAAGTGTGTAACGAATAGAAACACCGGCATCGGGAGATGTAATTGAAACCAACTGGGTTCCTGAATAAAAACCAGGAGCCAGGCTAAGTGAAGGGGTGTTTGCGTATCCTAAGTAAGGCGTAGCCGTATTGTTGCTAGCATTGGGAGTTGGATTAATAAATAAACTCCATGAAGTTCCGCCGTTTGTTGTCCTTCCCCTGGAGTGGCCTACCTGTGTGCGAACGGTGGTAAGAGAATCAAGTATAATTAAAGCGGGATTTGAAAGAATGATTTTATCATTTTTACATTGCTTTAAAGTAAAGTTGGTATGGAGATTTGTTCCGGCATTAATGTTTTTATCAGAAGCCCATACACGTATGAAACCATTGGCTGCAATAGTAACATTGCCAAATTTCCACTTGCCGGGATTATTGGCTTTGTCGCTGAGACAGTAACCGGTAAGGTTAACCGGAGCACCGGTTGTGTTATAGATCTCGATCCAGTCTTCTGTTTCTCCGAAATTATCAAAATAAGTGGTCAGGTTTGAACACGAATATTCATTAATAATTACCTGGGAATATAGAGTGTTTGAACCTAAGGATAATAGAAAAAGAAGAGCCGCGATTTTTTTAAACGATCGTAACTTTAATCTCATGTTTTTTAATGTTTACTTAAAGTTACCTTATTTTTATGCTTCCTCGCAGTTTTTAACAAAAAGGCGTTAAACTTCCTTTCTGAGCCTTCCCACGGGGATATCCAGCTGCTCGCGGTACTTTGCCACTGTTCGTCGGGCAATATTATAGCCCTTTTCTTTAAGCTTCACACAAAGCTCATCGTCTGTTAAAGGGTGTTTTTTATCTTCAGCATCAACATAATCCTTTAGGATTCGTTTTATTTCGCGGCTGCTCACCTCTTCTCCGCTCTCGGTGCTCATGCTTTCGCTGAAAAAAGTTTTTAAAAGAAAAGTACCGTAAGGAGTTTGCACGTACTTACTGTTAGCTACCCGGGAAACTGTTGAAAGATCAAGTCCAACACGGTTTGCAATATCTTTCAGAATCATAGGACGGATTTTGCTTTCGTCGCCAGTTATAAAGTATTCTTCCTGATATTCCAATATACTTTGCATGCAAAGAAGCAGCGTTGTATAACGTTGATTGAGCGCTTCAATAAACCATTCGGCGTTTTCAATTTTATTTTTGATAAAGCCTGAAGCTTCTTTCCCGTTTTTATCCTTGCTTTTTGAATATTCCCGCAGCATCTCCACATATTCCTTACTAATCTTAAGGTCGGGCATATTTCTGCCGTTTAGCGCCAGTTCAGGCTTACCATCGTTTACGCTTATTATAAAATCAGGCACTACCTCACTTACCCCACCCGATTTGTTATCGCTGCTTCCCGGCCTTGGGTTAAGGTGACGTATAACTTCAATTATATCTTTAAGATCATCGTTATCTATTGCAAGCCGGCGTAAAATTTTGTCGTAATGCTTTTTTGAAAATTCATCCATTTGATGTTTAATCACATCAATAGCAAGAATAATCTCCCTGGTTTTTTCCTGCTTTCGCTCCAATTGTATTAATAAACATTCCTGCAAACTTCTTGCTCCAACGCCCGCCGGATCAAAGCTCTGAATAACCTTGAGTATACGTTCAATTTCTTCGAAAGAGGTGGTAATGTTGTAATTAAAAGCGAGATCGTCCACAATCAGTTCCAGCTCGCGTCTGATATATCCATCTTCATCTATACAACCTATGAGATAGGTGCCAATGGTATATTCCTCGTCGGTAAGATCTTTCATGCCCAGTTGTTGTTCAAGCAGTTCATGAAAGCCCGGACCTTCAACAACTACAAATTCCCTGCTGTCATCATCTTTACCTTTGTTAACGACTTCGTATTTGTATGAATCCAGCTCCTCCGCGTCCATATAATCTTCCATTTCAACATCGTTGGCCGCGCGGCTATCCTCTTCTTTTACATCGCCATTTTCGTCAAGCTCTTCTTCGGTTTCGGGAGCTTCGTTTTCATATTCCTCTTCGGTTGTTTCGTTTTCTCCTTCTTCAAGGGCAGGATTAGCTTCAAGCTCTTCCTTAATTCTTTCTTCAAGTGCAAGCGTAGGCAACTGCAACAATTTCATTAACAGAATTTGTTGTGGCAATAATTTTTGCGAGAGCCGCAGTTGCTGTGATTGCTTAAGCGCCATTTTTAATTAACCGAACACAAATAATAATTTTTCCTACCCCTTTGAATTAATATGTACTTATTATTAATGAGTTTTGAAGATGTTACCACTTCGTCCTGGGACGCCACTTTTTCTTTATTTATGCTCACCCCTCCGCCTTGTATTGTTTTTCGCGCCTCGCCTTTGCTTGGAAAAATTTTTGTTTTTTCTGCAAGAAGATCAATTACACCAACACCGCTTTCTATTTCTGTTTTGGAGATTGTAAATTGCGGAACACCATCAAACACATCTAAAAATGTTTCTTCGTCAAGCTTAGCAAGATCAACTATCGTGCCATCAAAAAGAATTTTACTGGTTTCAACTGCGAGGTTATAATCTTCTTCGTTATGAACCATTATAGTCAGTTCTTTTGCGAGTGCTTTTTGAAGTATCCGTTTCCCCGGATCTTTTTCATGTTGATCTATTAGCGCTTCCGTTTCGTCTTTTGACAGGAAGGTGAAAATTTTAATAAAGTTTTTTGCATCCTCATCAGCAGTATTTATCCAAAACTGATAAAAACGATATGGTGAAGTTTTTGATTTATCAAGCCAGATATTGCCGCTTTCAGACTTTCCGAATTTAGTGCCGTCCGCTTTCTTAATTAACTGAGTTGTTAATGCATAGGCTTCTCCGCCGCACTTGCGACGTATTAACTCGGTTCCACTGGTGATATTACCCCACTGGTCGGAGCCACCCAATTGAAGTTTGCAGTTCTTATTCGCAAATAAAAAATAAAAGTCATAGGCTTGTAATAACTGATAACTGAATTCGGTGAAACTCATACCCTGCTCGAGCCGGCTCTTTACCGAATCTTTAGCCATCATGTAGTTAACAGTAAGAAACTTTCCGACATCCCGTATAAAATTGATAAAGGAATAATCCTTCATCCAGTCGTTGTTATTAAGAAGTTCGGCACTGTTAGCCCCGCAATTTGTATTCAGAAATTTCTGAAGTTGCTTTTTTATTCCTTCTATGTTTTTAGCAAGGGTTACCTCGTCCAGTAAATTACGTTCAGCAGATTTACCACTCGGGTCTCCTACCATTCCTGTTGCGCCGCCTATTAACGCGATTGGCTTGTGCCCCGCTTTTTGTAAGCGGATAAGGGTTATGATTTGTGTTAAGCTGCCAACGTGTAAAGAATCAGCGGTAGGATCAAATCCAATATAACCTGTTACCATTTCTTTGGATAACAAATCTTCAGTTCCTGGCATTACATCGTGCATTGCGCCACGCCAGCGGAGTTCTTCAACAAAATTGCTAAACATAATAGCTTTAAAGTTACAAATATTCTTTGTTTTTTCCTTAAGCTATTTTAGAAATTAAAGGGAGCAATTATTAAGAGAGAATTTTATTTCTTTTGCAGTTTTGTTTGAAATACAATGAGATTATTGTCTGCAATTTTAAGAACGTAAAGGGCCTGCGCCAACTGGGTTATGTCTATAATTGCAGGGATTTCTTTTAAGTTGGCTTTTTGCACAATTTGTCCGCTTAAATTTAATATTTCGTAACTTAAATGTTTCGATTTAAACTCTCCCTCTATTTTTATTAAGCTTTCGCTTGGGTTAGGGAAAACATTTAATTGAATTTTATTTATTTGTTCTGACAAGCTGCTTGGCATGCCAACGTTACATTGCGGATTTTGAAAAAGCCATTTGTTGGCACCCGTAATCATACAATTGTTATTACAACTACCTAAAGTAACAGAAATATGAAAACCACACTCGTTTGCTTCATTAATTATTGTTGGAGTACCGTTAACCATAAATTTTCCGGTAACAGTAGCGCCTGGGGTACAAGTAAATGCAAATTGCTGATTGGTGTTTGTAAATTTAAAAATGCTCCCTACTATTACAGGAACTGTTCCTGTTTGTGTACAAAAAACACTGCTGGAAGGAAAGGAAACTATTTTTGTAATCACAAATTGTAAATTAACGCTGGTTGCTATTGGCGCAAGTCCTGAGTTGTTAGTAAGCATAAGGGTGTGATAATCAATTGGCCCTCCACAATTACCTACAAGCACAAAAGAATAGTTACAAAGAGAATCGTTTACTGCTGTGTTTTGATAAAAACTAGGGAATGTATAATCTTGCGCTTTTGTGTTTAAGGCACAAAGACAAAACAATGCGCAAATACAAATTAGTTTTTTCATGGTTATTTTTTTGTTGCCCAAATATAAACTTAAAGTCCTTGTGATTTATATGTTTTTATACTGTGATAATATAATTGGTTTCGTTTTTTTACTAATTTTATCTCAATGTTTATATATAATGTTACAGTAAATATTAGTGAAGATGTGCATCAGGAATGGTTAAAGTGGATGAAGAAGATCCATATTCCGGATGTGATGAAAACAGGATGTTTTGTAGATAGTCAGATATTAAAAGTACTTTACGTTAACGATGAAGGACATACTTACTCCATACAATATAAATTCTTAGAAATGGCTGATATTGAAAAGTATCAGAAGGAGTTTGCAAAAGAGCTACAGGCACAGCATTCTGCAAAATTTAAGGATAAATACACGGCATTTAGAACGCTTTTACAATTGATGGATTGAACTACAAACTTATTGCAGTATTGAAACTAGGCCACAGATTTTACTGATTGCATAGATAAATTCAATTTAAAACCACGATCAATTGTAATCTCAACACAAATTTATTTCCATGAAAATTGAATAATTCGCGGACATAAAAGTTCCGCGGCATAAAGTTTATAAACAAAAAATGCCGGTAACCATCCGGCATTCTTTGAACCAAAGCAACCAATTGTTTAACCCTTAATTATAACAATTGAAGCTTACTCTCTTAAAAACAGCAACTAGTTCATTTTAAAAGGAGGAATTTTTCCTTCTTTCATTAACTGTAAACTTTTCTTTTTGTGCTCTTCAAAACTTCCAAAAGCAAGCGCATCAAGCATTTCCTGGCGCGTCATGTTAGGGTTGTTAAACTGTTTGCGAATATCTTCCGCGCAACGGTCAACATATTTTTCAAATTTTAATGGGGCCCAAACGTATTCCTTTTTAGGTGAATCTTTTTTAATAGCAAATTCTTTTGGAAGATCGCCTTCGATCTTTGCCTTAATTTCCAAACCTTCGTAAGTTTTTGGTAACTGACGGTTATCAAACATGAATGGCTTGCTCACCATAATAACATGTTTTTTACGCTTTGGGTCAATCATTGATAATCCTTCAATGCGTAATCCTTTTTTCTTAAGGGTGCCGTACTTACTTTCAAAATGCTTTAATATCTCAAACATGGTTTAATAGAAATTGGACTTCAAAGTTAACTATATAATTGTTAATAACTTTATTTTTTAGACGAAAATAAATTGTTAAAGAAAAAAGAACGTTAATAATTTGTTTTTATCCTGTTTAAAAGATGTGAGCGAAGTGTGATTTATTCGTATCAAATTGTAAAACAGCAGGTTGAGTCGCTTGAAATAAAACACTTATCAGTATAAATAATTTAGATGAAAACGACTAAATATCGTCGAAATACGTTAAAAACCCGTTGGAGTCGACTAATCTTTTTTGTAAACCAAAATGTTAAAAACGTAAGGGTTGATGCGCTTTATTTGTTCTGTACGCTTTAGCCCTTTTAGCACGGGCCTTTTAGCCATTTTTGAAGGCTGAATACTATCGGAACTCAGTGTTTGAAGCGATTTTATGATTTCGGCCGATTTAACCGCAAAGCCTGTGGCCTCTGCACTTGTAATTTTTCCCCTGATAACTCCAATTACATTTCCATTCTCATCCAACAAGGGACTTCCGCTATTACCCGGGTTAACCGGAATTGAAATCTGGTACATGCTTGTATCGTTATTATAGCCGCTAAGCGAACTTAAAGACCCCTCGCCATAAACCATGTCTTTACGCGGATAACCAAGTGTAAACACTTTTTCACCCACATCTGTTCCTCTGGCCGCAAAAGAAAAAGGCACCTGCCAGTTTTTTATAAGATCTATATTATCAATCTTCAGAATTGCAAGATCCAATTTTGGATCGGTTATAACAACCTTTGCAAGAGTTCTCTGCATAACTCCATTTTCAACAAACACGCTGTCTGCAGAATTAATAATGTGAAAGCTGGTTATAATATACCCTTTGTTGTTAAGGGCGAATGCGCTGCCTTCCATATTAGCCGGCGCATAAACTGTTTTCTGGCTGCCACGCGAAATACCCTCTACAATCGCTTCGTTTGAAGCCTTTAATTTTAAACCCAGCTCTGTAATTTGATTGCTTTGTTTTTTAAGTAAATATCCGCCCGTTCCTAAAATTGCAACAGTACTTAATACCGCTATTAATGCAGTGCTTGCCGCAACCATTACCACACGGCCATAACGCTTACTAAATGTTTCTTCTTTATTAATTGAAATAACTTTGGCATCCTTTCCAAATTCGTTATGATGAATTTGTTTAAGTTTTGCCTTGAATTGTTGCGATTTTTCATGCTCATTTAAAGCGTTAATAAGCGTCTTATGCTCATTAAAAGCGGCGGCAAATAGTTCATCTGCGTTTAAACGGCTTTCAAAAGCTAACTTTTCATCAGCGTTTAATCCTTCATTCAGGTATTTGTCAAATAACTCAGTGTTTCTCATTTCTTTCTGTCTCCCTCAGTTCTACTGTTGTTTTTTCAAAAAAATATTTTTTTAAGCGTTGTAAACATTTGTACTTCTGGTTCTTGGCGTTATCTGAATTGGTATATCCGAATTTTTCGGCTATTTCATCCATACTCAGCCTTTGAACGTAAAAGTCCCGGATAAGCGTTGCACAAGGCTCACCAAGATTTTCAAGACTCTGCTTCACTTTTATGAAATCTAATTCCTTTTGCTCATGAAGCGATACATCTTCGGTTACATCGGCTATTTCATCCTCAGAATCCTCCTTAATAAGAAAAGTGTTTCCGTTTTTCTTCAACTGCTTTAGCCACAAACGTTTTGCTACAGAATAAATGTAGGTTTGAAGCTGGCAGTTTAAGGTAAAATCAGGCTTTTGAACATTTTCATAAAGAACAATTACAGTTTCCTGGTAAATGTCCTGAGCCGCCTCTGAACTTCCGCTATTGTTTACAACAAGTTTAAGAACGATATAATAGTACTTTTTATACAAGGCCCTTAAAATCGCATTGTCACCCGTACGCAAGCCATGAATAAACTGGCTATCGGTAAATTTCAGGTCCGGTTTCGACATAAGTGCCTTGTTAAGATTAATACTGATTTTTTATAAAGGTAACCTGTTTTTAGTTCAGAGTTTAGTCTTTTCGGTTCGAAATTTTGTGGTAATTCTTTTATTTATAATTTTATCGAGGTGATTATTAATGTTTTACGTAAATAATTGAAAATTAAAATTATTTTTTGGGTTACTATTTTCAATTTCCGGTATCAATAGAAAATTTAAACAAAAACGAAAAAATGAAAAAAGTAATGTCAATTATCGCTGTAGCTTTATTTACTGCTACATTCGTATCATGTGGTCCTTCTGCTGAAGAAAAAGCTAAAATGGAAGAAAGAGCTAAGCAAGTTGCTGATTCAATCGCAAACGCTATCAGCGCTTCTATGTCAGCTCCAACTGAAACAGTATCTGCTGATACTGCAGCTGCTACCACTGAAACTACTGCTCCTGCTACAGAAGAGAAAGCTCATTAATATTTGTGTTAGTTAGTTAGCTGATTAGCTCCATTGCCTCAGGCGTGGAGCTTTTCTGTTTTATGTTTACCTTTGTGATAATTTTTTAATTCAAATAATCATGAATAAAAAGACTTTAATTTTCCCGGCTTTAATTTTAATACTTATTACCGGTTCTTGTGGGCCAGCAGCAGAAAACCGCGAAGCCATGCATTCCCGCGCAAAGGTTATTGCTGATTCTATTGCCAATATGATTAAAACAAAAATGCAGGAAGCCGAAACCCCGGCTAATACCTCAGTTGTTCAGGATACAAGTGCTAAAAAAACTAATACAATATCAAACCCAAAATAGTTCCTTTTTCTTTTCCCTACCTTTGTATCCATGGAAATTACCGTACAGAAAGTATTAGACGCGTTAAAATATGTTGATGATCCCGATCTTAAAAAAGACCTGGTAACACTTAACATGATAAAGGATGTTGCGGTTGATGGAAAAAATATTTCTTTCACTGTTGTTCTTACAACTCCCGCGTGTCCAATGAAGGACATGATTCATAACGCGTGTGTTAATGCTATTTTACACTACGTGGATAAAAACGCGCAAGTTAAAGTTAATATGACCGCAAGTGTTACTTCCAAAAAAGAAAAAGATGAAACAACACTGCGGGACGTTAGGAACATTATTGCCGTAGCAAGCGGAAAAGGCGGTGTAGGCAAAAGTACTATTGCCGCTAATTTGGCTTTAGGTTTAGCAAAACAGGGTGCAAAAGTAGGAATAGTTGATGCCGATATTTATGGCCCTTCGCAACACATTATGTTTGGCGTAGAGCGCGAAGCCCCGGGACCCGGTGAATTTAACGGGCAAAAGAAAATGTCGCCTGTTATTAGTTATGGCGTAAAAATAAACTCTATAGGTTTTCTTGCAGGCCCAAACCAGGCAATAGCTTTACGCGGGCCCATGGCAACCAAAGCATTATCGCAATTGTTTTATGATACAGTTTGGGGGGAGTTGGATTACCTCATTGTTGACCTTCCTCCGGGAACCGGAGATATTCAAATCAGCCTTTGCAGCCAGGTTCCTTTAACCGGAGCCGTTGTGGTGTGTACGCCTCAGCCGGTTGCTATTGCCGATGCGAGAAAAGGTATTGCCCTGTTTCAATTACCTCAAATAAATGTTCCTGTGTTGGGCCTGGTAGAAAACATGGCCTGGTTTACTCCTGAAGAATTACCAAACAATAAATATTACATTTTTGGGAAAGCAGGTGTAAAAGATCTTGCTGAAGAAATGCAACTTCCATTACTTGCTCAACTTCCTTTAGTTCAGAGCGTGAGGGAAGCTTCAGACATTGGCCGCCCGGCGGTATTGCAGGAAAACACTCCACAGGCTATTGCATTTATGGAAATGGCTCAAAATGTTGCACAACAGGTGGCAATTAAAAACGCCCTGGTTCCCGAAGTACAATCCTAAAAATCAATTTTTAAAAAAGTTGTTATTTATCGGCGGGCTTGTTTTTGCTCACATTAATTCTTGCTACTATTCCACCCTGCAGAATAGCGCCTTTTTCGTAACCGAGCTCAAGGTTAAATCCAATAAACTCCCCGAAGTAATGCCTGTATCCAAGGCTCGGTGCAATATAAAATCCTCCCGGTAAAGAAAAATCGTATTTAAGATCAGGAAAAACTTTATTGATGTCTGTACTTGTGAAATCTACCTGTAACCGGTTTTTTGTGATGCCGAAAGCGCATCCTATATATAGATCGTTGTTCCTCTTTTCAAAAGGGAAATGAAAATTAGGTCTAATTCCAATAGAAGAACTTGTTATTTTGAATTTGTAAATGTCTATTTCATCGGTTCCGATAATCTGGCCTGCCCGTTGAATATTATAATAATCCTTCACATCAATTTTCATATTCCAGGAACAAGCGCTCAATCCTATCCCAAAATATTCATTAATCCCTAATTCTCCCTTAATAGCAATGGGATTAAGGCCTGTTACCGAAGACACTTCCAGTGTTCCGCTAAAAGCACTTTTAAAAGCTTCCGTTCTTGTTGCCAGCCTTACAATGTTTCTGTACAGATGAGGCGTTCCAATATTTACATTGGCAATAACATCTCCTTTACTGAAACTTTGCGCGTTTGCCGGTGATGCGGCAAAAAACGGTATACTCAGAAATAGAAAAAGCTTAATTACTTTCATCAGGCTGTTTGATTGGCTTTAAGATTTGTAAGCATGTTTTCCACCAATTTCTTAAGGTCATAGTTTTCTTTCCAGCCCCAGTGTTCCCGCGCTTCCTTGTCGTTTATACTCTTTGGCCAACTATCAGCAATAGCCTGCCTGAAATCCGGCTTATAAGTGATTTTAAAATCAGGAATGTGGGTTTTTATTTCGGCTGCAATTTCTTTAGGACTAAAACTCAGACCAGAAAGATTGTAACTACCGCGGATTTTAATGTTTTCGGCCGGGGCCTGCATAATTTCTATTGTTGCCCTGATCGCGTCTTCCATATGCATCATTGGCAACACAGTATCTTCACTTAAAAACGATTCGTAGGAACCTTTTTTTAGCGCTTCATGGAAAATGTGAACCGCATAATCTGTAGTTCCCCCGCCTGGCACGCTTTTCCAGCCTATAAGACCAGGATAGCGAAGACTTCTTACATCAACACCGTATTTCTTAAAATACCATTCGCACCAGCGCTCTCCTGCCTGTTTACTAATTCCATATACAGTTGATGGCTCCATAACAGTGTACTGAGGGGTTTCCACAGCCGGGGTGGTTGGCCCGAATACAGCTATTGAGCTTGGCCAGTATATTTTTGAAATGTGTTTTTCTTTGGCAAGCTCAAGAACATTGAAAAGGCTTTCCATATTCAGCTTCCAGGCAAACATTGGGTTTTGCTCTCCGGTTGCCGATAATAGCGCTGCCAGATGATAGATCTCTGTTACGCCATGTTTTTTTACAATTTCAAACAACGCTTTTTTATCAAGCGCGTCAAGAGTTTCAAATGGATTGTTGGCAAACGCGGCCGAACTTTTAAGATCTGAAGCAACAATATTGCTGCTGCCATACATTTCAGAAAGTTTAGCTGTGAGCTCCACTCCTATCTGCCCGCCAGCCCCAATAATTAAGATTTTGCCGTTTTCTGTTAACATGAACTAAAACTATTAAGCTTTTAAAAAATCTCAGCACCTTTTTGTACCTTTGCAAACCTAATGAAAAATGTACTGATTTGAAAATGACATTCGTTTTCAATCAGCATTCCAGTTAGATGATAATATAACCTGCAATTATTTTTATCAAAATGGCTTTATTAGTAAACAGAATTGACAAAAACGTTCTAAAGCAACGTTTAAAAGAAGAAAACATTAAGCGTAAAACCATCTCGTTTTACCGCTATGTTACAATCCAGGATCCACAAAAACTTCGTGACGAACTTTTTCAGCAATGGAGCGATTTCAATTGCTTTGGCAGAATATATGTTGCCAACGAAGGGATTAACGCGCAAATGAGTGTGCCTGAACCTAACTGGGACGCTTTTGTAAAACACTTGTATTCGGTGAGTTACTTTAAGGATGTGCCTTTTAAGCACGCAGTGGATGGTAACGGAAAGTCGTTCTACAAGCTCATCATAAAAGTTCGTAAAAAGATTGTTGCTGATGGAATAGATGATCCTGCATTCGATCCTTCGCGCACCGGAACTTACCTTAACGCAAAAGAATTTAATGAAGCGCTTTCAAGTGAAAACACTATTGTAATTGACATGCGTAATCATTACGAAAGCGAAGTTGGCAGGTTTGAAAATGCTTTTTGTCCTGATGCCGATACATTCAGGGAAGAACTCCCTCTTGTGATTGAGCATTTAAAGGGCCAGGAGAATAAAAAAATTCTTATGTATTGTACCGGCGGCATCCGTTGTGAAAAAGCAAGCGCCTATTTTAAGCATAAAGGTTTCAAGGATGTTAATCATCTTCATGGTGGAATTATCCAGTATGCCAAAGAAGTTAAAGAACAAAACCTCGAAAGTAAATTCAAAGGCATAAACTTTGTTTTTGATGAACGCATTGGCGAACGAATTACAGAAGATGTTTTATCCAAGTGCCATCAGTGCGGACAACCTTGCGACACCCATGTAAATTGTAAAAACGATGACTGTCATTTGTTATTTATTCAGTGTAAAAGCTGCGCTGAAAAAATGAATGGCTGCTGCACCCCTGAATGTGTTACAATTGCCAGCCTTCCTGTTGAAGAGCAAAGGAAATTAAGAAAAGGCCGCGTTAAAAATGGTCCGGAGTGCCTTGCTGTTTATAAAAGCAGGTTAAGGCCTAATCTTGCAGAAATTTTAAAAAGTAATCTAACTTTAAGGTAACTTTATCCTCTTTTGGATAAATTAATGGCCGCCTTTAAACAACACTGTTTTATTGTATTTACCTTTTTGGTGCTGTTTCTTCCTGCTTATCAGGCGCAGTCCTACTTTGTCCACCAGATAGATTCGCTTGAAAACTCTATTCAAAGATCAAAAAATCCTAAAGAGAAAAACCTTTTGTGGGCTAAGCAACTTAATCTTGCAGCAAGATTAGAAGACTCTACAATTTTCTTAAACCTGAAAAAAAAACTTATTAATATTAGTAAGTCTCCGGAACATAAGGAGGTAATGACTAGTGTTTATCAATCGTCGGGTATACTTTATTACTATCAGGGAGATTTTGGCAAAGCGTTCAAATATTTTGATTCGGCGTGTGTTTTCGCTCGTAAAAATAATTTTGAAGAATTATTGATGGCTGCTTTAATGAGCCGGGGGGCGATGCGATATACACAACAGGATTATTATAACTCATTGCTTGATTACCTTGAATCTGAAAAGCTAATGCTAAAATATAAATCAGACAAGCTTGGGGGTTTGTATTCCAACATTTCGATGATCTATAACAACGTTGGTGATCTTCAACAGGCCGAAAAATATTTAAAACTTGCAATTCCGTTCACGCGGGCAGCGAATGATAAGGAAGGCTTGGTGAAGGCGTTTAATAATCTGGCGCTCATTGAAAAGAAAAGAAAAAATTACTTTCGTGCCGACAGCATTTTTAGAGAAGGTTTAAAACTTGCCCAGGAATATAATCTTGAAAGGGATATTTCTGATCTTTTGTACAATCTCTCTGATGTAATGGCACTGCTTAATAAAAAAGACGAAGCAATTGCCTTACGTCTCGAGCTTTTTGAAGTTGTTAAAAAAACCGGGGAAACAAACTGGCAAAAAATAATAGCCCTGGATCTTGCAACCGACTACTACGGAAAAGGAAACCTGACTAAAACATTAGAATACCTTAAACTTTCAAAATCTATTGAATGGAATGAAGACGCTGTTGCGGGACAAAGGAACGACTACTATTCTGGTGTTGCCAGCCTGGCGCTTCAATTAAAAGATTATAAAACGGCCGCGGAATCTTATGCTGAAGCTTACAAACTTAAACTGCTCCAGGAAAAAGAAGCTTCACTGCTTGACCTTAAGAAAATAAATTACGAACACGAAAAACAAAAAGACTCTCTTGAATTTGCTAAACAAAAAGAAATAAACGATTTGAATAACGAAAAAGAAAGACAAAAAACCGAACATAAGCTTTCGCAGCAGCGAATAATGACAGCAATTTCAATTGTTGTTCTTATTATAATCGGATTTTTTTCTATTTCTCTATTCCGAACTAACCGTCAGAAAGAAGCGGCCAACAAAGAAATCCTTCAGCAAAAACAACTCATCACTGCAAAAAATAAAGAAATTACAGATTCCATCAACTATGCCCAGCGCATTCAACACTCCCTTCTTCCTACAACACAAACCATTTCGCGTTTTTTGCCGCAACATTTTTTAATTTACTTACCTAAAGATATTGTAAGCGGAGATTTTTACTGGCTGAAAGAAATTAATTCGAATGAGTTTTTTGTAGCGGTTGCTGACTGCACCGGTCACGGCGTTCCGGGATCCATCATGAGCGCATTAAGTATTCAGCAGCTTAACGAAATTTCTGAAACGGTTAACGAGCCGGGAGAAATTTTAAATAAACTCAATAAAAAAATAAAAGAAAATCTCAATCAGGATGAAGAGGGTTTTTCAAAAGACGGACTTGATATTGCAATGTGCAAAATTAACCTGGCTGAAAAAAAACTATACTACAGTGGCGCTAACAGGGCGCTCTGGCTTTTTGACAAAAACGGATTAAAGCAGGAAATTAAAGCAACAAAAGCGGGAATTGCAGGCCACACCGGCAACGAACAGGTTTATGTCCAACACGTGGTAAACCTCCTTCCCAACGAACTCTTTGTTCTTTCAACTGATGGTTACGCAGATCAGTTTGGAGGAGAGAAAATGAAGAAAATTACAACCAAACGATTCAAAGCCCTTATCACAGAATCTTTAAACAATTCTGCCCCACAAACCGGAGAGTTTTTGAAAGACAACTTTTTCAGGTGGAAAAATACTTTGGAGCAAATAGACGATGTTTGCGTTCTAGGCTTTAAATTTGTATAAAACAGAAACGATATGCCTATTTATCATAAACTAGGAAACATACCTCAAAAACGCCATACTATTTTTCAGGATGCGAAAGGAAATCATTACTACGAACAACTTTTTGGTACCGAAGGTTTTAATGGAATGTCTTCTTTACTTTACCATGTACACAGGCCAACACAGGTAAAAGAAATTTTAAGAAGCTATTCAGTAGCTCCTAAAATTGCCATTGAAAAAAACATTAAGGCTATGCTTCTTAAAGGTTTTGAAATAAAACCCGTTTCCGATTTTTTAGAAAGCCGCAAGACCCTGCTTATTAACAGCGATTGTCAGATTGGCCTTGCAGCTCCAACAAAAAGCCAAACTGAATATTTTTATAAAAACGCCGACGCCGATGAAATGCTCTTTATTCATAAGGGTAAAGGAACTCTTAAAACCTTTATGGGCAATATCCATTTCGAATACGGAGATTATCTTATAATACCGCGTGGCATGATTTATCAGATGCATTTTGAAACTTCTAATAACCGCATTTTGTTTTGTGAAAGTCACGCTCCGTATTACACCCCTAAACGTTATAAAAACTCACAAGGCCAGCTGCTTGAACACTCTCCTTTTTGCGAGCGCGATTATAAATTGCCTGTTGAACTGGAAGTGTACGATAAAAAAGGTGATTTTATTGTAAAGATAAAAAAGGAAGGAATGATGCATGAATTGGTTTATGCAACACATCCTTTTGATGTTGTGGGTTGGGATGGATATAATTTCCCGTGGGGTTTCTCTATTCATAACTTTGAACCTATAACAGGGCGCGTTCATCAACCTCCTCCGGTTCATCAAACATTCGAAACATCAACCTTTGTTGTTTGCAGTTTTTGTCCAAGGCTTTACGATTATCACCCGAAAGCAATTCCCGCTCCTTACAATCATAGTAACATTGACAGTGATGAGGTATTGTATTATGTTGACGGCGATTTCATGAGTCGCAATAACATTGAGCAAGGACACATCACCTTACATCCTAAAGGAATTCCACACGGACCAGCGCCAGGAGCAATGGAACGAAGCATTGGCCAGAAAGAAACCGCTGAACTCGCTGTGATGATAGATACCTTCAGGCCTTTAATGGTAACAGAAGATGCTGTTTCAATTGATGATGGCAAATATTACAAAAGCTGGGTGGAATAAATTTTGTTGAAGCTTAAAAAAAGCTTCTTCATGAAATTTACCTTAAGCATTGGTTTATTTAGTATTCTTTTGTTTTCCTGTACAAAAGAAAAAAGAGGCATAGCGCAAGAGATACTTGAAAACTCTTCTATGCAACTTGGCCTGCCCGAAAACAATAAGAAAATTAACGGCTGCCTCTACGCTTGCTATAAGCGAAATTATACTCCGGGTAATGCCGGCACCTTGCTAATTTCTCATGCGGCATTTACCGATCCTGCAAATGGTTTGATGCAGGGTTTCGACAGGTTTAACGATTATGGTTTTACTGTTTGGGGGAATGTGGATGTTGGCAATGTTTCATTTAACACTAAGGCGCTTTCTAAAAACTTATCCGTTTCAACGCTGGTTTATAAAACTTTTATTTCTGCTCAAATACAATCTGAAGCTATCTGGGCTTCCGAGGGGAATCGCGGGTTTTCAGCTCTTGACATAAAGGTGAACAGAGGTTTTCCTCTAGCGCTTCCAAAAACACAAGTTACAGATAGTATCAGCCGGGCCAGCAACTTTTTGTTTAACCCAGATGAATATTTCGATAATTACGACTCACTTACATTATACCTAACCGACGGTTTTCCAAATACAAAACCAATAAAAAAAAGTTTGGTAAAAGGACAAGTGGTTAATATCCCCGCATCCGAATTTTCCTCTTTTTATCCTGCGGTCACACAAGGAAGCATATTACTGTACGCGTATAATTATTCCCATCAGGTGATAAATTCTAAAACTTATGTGTTTGAGCTTTCAACCAAAATCGTAAGATCCGTTTATCTTTTTCCGTAAGCGCAGTTGGCATAAACTTTGGGTTAAAAAAATATAAACTTTTTTAATGAAAATTTTTTATCTACTTCCTGTTTGCGCTGTATTATTTTCTTGCAGCAAGAAAGAACCCGCAAAACAAATTGAAAACACGGCAATTAACACAGAGTTAAAACACGGTTTGCCCGAAAACTATTCTTCAATTGATGGCCTTTTCTATTATTCATTCACTAAAACGTATCCTTATACCTCCCCCTCATATATGCAAAGTTTCTATGCTAGTTTTAACGATCCTGTAAAAAATTTAATGGCTGGATTTAATCCTTATTTTGATTACCAAATGAATACCAAATATACCGGAAACGTAGCTGTTGGCCAGGTGTTGTTTGGAAACACCAATTTATTCAGGACCTCAACAGGCACGGCATTATACTACTACACATACAATTACAGCGGAATAATGCCGCCTGAAATAAGCTGGCAAACTGACGGAAACCGAACATTTAAAAACATTCAGCTCGTTGCCGATAGTGCCTGTCCGCTGATATCTAATCCTACTCCTTCGATTACTACAATTGACAAAAGCACGGGAATTTCGATAAACCTCGCGCCATTCGCATCTAATTATGATTCGCTTATTGTACTAATATTAGAAACAGGCAATTCCTGGGGCAACTCCGCCAAAAAGGTAATAAGTAACGGCGCCCCTGTTGTTTTTACTCCAAACGACTTCGAATATTTTAATTCAGGAACAAATAATTCAATGATATATTATTGCGCATATAAATACTATCACATGGTTGTAAATAACAAAGTACTTGTGTTCTCAAACGGTTATAAAATAAATCATTCTGTTACTTTAGTCCCCTGACACTATGGAATCAGTCAATAGTATGTATGCTTTGAAAGTGTTTATGTTTCTGATAGTACGTGGCTAATAAATGCTAGCGAAAAAACCCAGGCAAGTAACCATCTTACAATTTAAACGGATCACTGAATTTTTTCTCACTCAGAATTGTATAATCAGATAATGTTTTTAGAAAATCCACTAAACTTTTTTTCTCAATTGAAGTAAGTCCAAGTTTTACTGCCGGGAATTGTGACATTTCCGAAGGATCAATCTTATTGTTTTTGTTGAGATCCAACGTTGACATTAATTCGGCCTCTGTTAGTGTTGATAAAGTGCCAATATCCCTTAAACGAATATCCAGGTTTGGATGCGCGTTCACTCCGCTGTTATAATGCTCCACTACCTCTTCAAGGGTTTTAAAACGTCCATCATGCATATACGGTGCGGTAAATTCAATATTCAATAAAACAGGAATCATAAATTTGCCATAATCGTCAGTGTTTTTGGTAACAGCACCAACACCATTATCGTGGTAAACCTGTTCAAGGCCAATGTTAAACATACTCTTGCTAGGCATTATTGTACCATAGCCCGCTCCGGAATTACCTCCTTCGTCATTAAGCTTATGGCATTGCGAACATCTTCCTTTCCCGAAAAATACAGAACGTCCTAAACTTTCAGAAGTATTAAGATGTTCCTGATTTAATTCAGATTTTCTAAACTTGTTACCCGAAAAATCAAAATTAAAGAGAAACTCGGTGAGGGCAGCTCGAATTGTGTTGCTATCAATTACTGAATTTCCAAACGCCTTTTTAAAAAGTTCGGGATAATAACTAATGTTTGACACCTTCTCTGCGAGTTGCTCAAGATTCTCAATTCTCATTTCCACATGATTCTGTATTGGCCGCAATACAAGGTCACTCAGGCTGCTTGCTCTTCCATCCCAGAACATTTTACTGTTTCGCGCGAAAATTGAAGGCGAATTTCGAGGTGTTAATGAATTCTCAAGTCCTACACTAAATTGCAGATTATCGCAAAAAGCTTTTGATTGCTGATGACAACTGGCACAGGCAACACTGTTGTTTAATGAAAGGCTTTTATCATAAAACAAAACCCTGCCAAGCGTGGCCGCATTATCATTAATTGATTTATTGTAATCATAAGGCTTTTCAGGCAACACCGGAGAATCAGAATAACTCTCCTCAGAGTGAAGCGCTTTTTTACGACAGGAAAGTGCAACAATTAAAGTAAATGCAATAATGGATATAATGGTAATTTTTGCTTTCATGCTAACGAATTTTTAAAGACTAATTACATCACTAAAAATTTACGCCATTAAACGGTGGCCGGGGATGTGGAATTACCACAGGGGACTCATTAGTAGTTGAACGCCAAATTGTCTTTTACTTTTTCTTAGAGAAAAGTAAACAATCCGCCGCGGCGGACCAAGGCCCATCGATCTTCCTTCTCTTGATTTTTCTTGAAAGTGAAATTTAAAATCTTAACACAAGATAAACAGTGGTTGGTAAAAACACCTGAGCAGTTGAAACGCGTGAAGTGCTAACACTTTCTTCTTCTTCGCCAGTATCGTTAATCAGAATTCGGCTATGACTTACGCGCGTAACATATGTAACCGGCAACTCGGCGTAAAGGCTTATGTATTTATGAATGTTCAATTTAATTCCCACTCCCGCCTGAGCGCCTTCGCCCCTGGTTGTTTCTGAGGTTTCTGTAGTAATGATTTGCCTCGGATTAGGAAAAACTTGTGTGGTAGCAGTGTTAGCTGTTTCGGATTTTATATTTTCAAAAACGTAATCAGCAAAACAATTCAGGATTATTCTTTTACTTTTTACAAAGTTATATGATCCACCAATTCTTAAGTTAAGGTCAACCTTATCCGTTGTTCTTGGTAACTGCTGGCCCGGAATTTCCGTCTCAGAATAAGAACTGCTAAAGCCCGCGCCCAATCGTAACCCAACCCTATCCTTATAATAAATATTATAAAATACGCTGTAAGGTAATTGAGGAAGCGTAAGAGTTGGACTATTACTAACCACTTGCTTGATTAATAAAACAGTGTTAAAACCAATTTCGTGATTTAACAGTTTTGTAGTATCCTGTGCTTTAAGCAAACCACCTATTAGAAACACAACAATTGTTGCTGTCGCTTTTTTCATAATGATTGTTAATGGCAAAATAGATGCCAGAGAAGATTTTGAAATAAAGAGCTCTGTAAATCGCTTTGTCAATTAATCTGAGAGATTTTTTCTACAAGGAATGATCCCTAATTATTTTTTAAGACTCTTTGCGTTTTTTCCCAAGTTGTATTAGTATTTATTATTATAACGGTGGAGTCTTTACAATACTATCATTATTATAAAGGGAAATAGTTAGTAGTTTGTTATCCGCCACTAAACAGATGTTCTTTCGTGTCAGAATAAAAATAGTAGTTACTGTAATTGTCCACAATGTAACAAGTATAGGAGAACCCAAAATCCAATAATTGCTCAATATTCCATTTTCAAGTACAGTATTCATTAATCCCATAACAAGTAATAAGTCAATAACCGTTGGCGCTAAAAAAAACAATAAAAACCATCCAATTCTACTTTTGTTTTCAATTAACATAAAAGCTTTATATAAAGGGATTATGGTAATTATCACTACTGTTATGAGACCAATGGTCCAGGCCAGGGGATGGTTTTTTAACAGTTGATATAATCCCCATACCTCATCGCCACCCCCTATTGAAGCGGTTAGAATTCTCGCGAATGGAATATTTGCAAAAATTAAAGAAAACCCAAAAGCTTTTTGGTCATTTGTTTTGTTTTTTCCGATTAAATATGCCCCTATCCATATCATGATAAACGTAAAAGCGGGTCCAGCAAACGTTGCAATAATCGAGATAGCCTTTTGTTCAGCACACCCTTCACACAAATCCCACACATTAAAATCTCTAAGGCCCCAACAGCCACAAATAATACGTCCTATAGTTGTGTGAACAATTTCATGCGCTTCGTGCATTACAAATGTTAAAGCTAAAAATGTCAAAATAAAATTCAGGGGCAGTCTTAATCTCATAAATATTGATTTAGAAAGTATGACGATTAAACCTTTTAAATGTTACAATTAGACTTTCCAAATCATACATGAAAAATAATTCAGGAATTATAATTAAATTCTACTCTTCTATTTTTGTGAATCAGCTTGCTTTCCCAGATGCTTAATGTATTCAATTAAAGGCTTGTATTCTTCAGCAGAAATCACACCGGCAAAAACCGGCATTTTATAATTATTGAATTTGCGGGGATCACTGATATATTCCCGCAATTGATCATCGCTATATTTTTTATACGCTTGAGTAAGATCTCCCTGTAAAACACCGTGTTTGCCATGACACGATTTACAGGAGTATTTTATATAAAGGGATTTACCAAGATCTAATTCTTCCTGAGTTGGTTTTGAAAGCTCGTTTTCAGATGGTTTCTGTGCAACTATTTGTGCTGGTGTTATAAACACTAAACAAAACAAACAAATAGTGAATATGTTCTTAATCATGTTATTTCTTTTTTATTTTATTAGTAATTGAAGGGATTGTTTTCAGGTAGGCAAAAATGGCAGACAATTCGGTATCGGTTAATTCATTGTATGTCGGCATTGGGTAAGTAATGATTGAATTGTCTTTACTAATTCCTGCTCTCATTGCTTTCACAAAGTCCTGTTCTGTCCAATTACCAATGCCGGTAGTGTTTGCCGTTAAGTTAGGCGAAACGATTGTAGAACGGCTTCTGTCTTTTAGTTTACTGCCTCCTCCCATATAACCTTTGGATTTTTCAGGAAACTTTTTGTTTACGCTTATAACGCTTTTGGAATGGCAACTATAACATAATAAATTGTCAACAAGATATTTGCCAATTGCAATCCTGTCAGCCTTATCCGGCTTACCAATTACTTCTGAGGGCCACTGAAACGGCTTTGATCTGCTTATTCCCAACTTTCCAACCACGGTATATTTTGTTTTTCCCGATTCTATATCAACAGGTTTTACAAGCTCATCATCCGAACGCAGAAACGCAATAATTGCATCAAGATCTTCGTTTGCCAAATTAGGTTTTTGCATATAAGGCATCAATTTTCCATCACGCCCAATTCCTGTTCTGATTAAGTAGGCAAGCTCCGCGTCGGTGTAGGATGCAATTCCTTTTGTTGGATGTTGAGTTATGTTTTTTGAGTACACTTTACCAACAATACCAGGTACATTTTCCAGTAATGCCCCTGAAAATTTTTTGGTGGCTTCGTTATAATGACAAGGAGCGCACATGAGCACGGCGAGCCGTTTACCCTCTTGTATCTCCCCGTTATCCTTTACTGCAACGTATTCCACTTTTTTGGGATCATATTGCATTTTACAGGCAGGAACTGCAACTACCACAATAATTATGGTAACCAATGTAAAAAACAGAAACCCTCTTTTTTTCATAACCTGTTTGCGATCTGTGAGTAAATCTTAATCCAGTTATAACAATCAAAGATTTATTCGTTAGAATTACGCTTATAAAGTTTTTTTAAAAAGTTGTGCCCGGCACAATACACACGGGGGCAATTGTAGTCAATTGATTATACGAAAGAGCAACAATAGCTCAACGCCGGTAATGTTAGCATCAACGTAACATTATTTGTCCTTAAAATAAAACAAAGGTGGTATTAATAAGAATTCGATCTGAAAAATGGCCTCCAAAAATCCGCAGGAATTTATCACGCGGTTATTGCTTCTCAAATTTCTTTAACCTGCTCTTTATCCAAATAAAACTGAGGAAAACGTTCTTTATTAATATTTGGCTTATAAATTTCTTCTTTATACCATTTGGCATACCAGTCCCGGTAAACCGACTCTTTAGCAAATAAAATACCATATGGCGCTGTTTCTGCAACAGCAAAATCATATTGATTTACAGCAGAAAAAACAGCCTTTGAGCATCCTGCATTTTTGCCATCGTGCAACTCAATAAGCATTGCTTTTGTTTTAGGAAGCCAGGTTTGATAGTTTTCACTAAAAACCTCTTTTTCACTTCCCTCGATGTTCATTTTTAAAAAATCAATTTGGGTTATATTATACTTTTTAAGTAACTCGTCAATTGATATTCCGGTGGTTAAGTTTTCGGGTTTTATTTCAGTTTGATTATTGGTAATTTCTCTTACTACAAAACCATCTTCCTGCCCGGCTTCAATACTTAATTTAACTTCTTTGTTCCAAAGGCCTCCATTTAATACTGTGATATTTGAATAGGAAGCAATGTTTTTCAGAGTTAATTCATAATTTTCCCTGTCGGGTTCAATGCTTATTATTTTACATTCCGGCCACCAGTTAGCAAATAGTATAGCGGTGTACCCTATGTTTGCTCCTGCATCAATCACAAACCCGGCATCTGACAAATAAGACTTTTTTTCCAGATACGGATCAATAAATGTATTTACAAACGACTGCGTATCTGCACGAATACTTCTAAGATATAAGGGGTGTTTAATCCCCTTCAGTGTTATCTGATGAATCTCATTCTTATTATACTTTCCCGACTCAATTTCCTCAAAGAGGCGTAGCAGTTTTAAAGCCTGCTCTTGTCCTAACAATTCTGCGTATTTTGGTTTTGATGCCAGTGTTTTTTCTGCTAATTCCATATTACTTGGTTTCAATTTTACAACAATAAATTTTTTGTATTATAATCTAAATCTCTGAAGGTAAAACTACAAATAATTTGCAATTATAAATACCAGCTAGTAAGATATAACATCTGGTAATTATTAAGACTCATTTATATCGACGCAAAATAGTTTAGCAAATCATAAAGTGTTTGTTATGCAAATCGGGTTTGCTCTAATTTTAATTGTTAGTACAAATTAGGTCAATGGTTTTTTTTAAGTCCGAAAGAGAAACAGGTTTTTCTAACACGTAGTAGCCATGTTGATTTTTTTCTCTGTTTAAAATATCTAAGGAATTTCCTGTTAGAAAAATAGTTGGTCCCTTGTAAAACCCTTTAATTATTTTATAAGCTTCAATTCCGTCGATATTTCCTTTAATATGAACATCAAGAATTATTAAGTCTGGTTTTGAGTTTTTCACTAATTCAATTGCGGTTTGGGCATCCTTTGCAATCCCTGTTATCACGTGATTTTGTGAAATCAGAAACTTTTTCAACATTAAGGCAATAATGCTTTCATCTTCAAGTATAACAACTGATTTTTTCAACTGTAACTATTTAAAATAAAATTCGTAGGCCGTTCCTCCCTCAACTTTAACATTCATATCTGCCTCAATTTGATCAGTAAGCGTGTTAATCAGAGTTGTTCCCAGGGTATCAGGATGGTTTTCTGAATATGTTATTCCTTTTCCGTTGTCACGCACCAATAAAAAATATTTGTTTTCAGTAAATTGAAATCTAATTTCAATTTCTCCGTCTCCATTTATCTTTTCATTAAAAGCGTGTTTATAGGAATTTGTTATCAGCTCGTTTATAATTAATCCAAGCGGCTGTGCCTTTTCAATTGGCAGATCTATTTTTTCCAGATTTAGAATCAAGTTAATATTTGACTCATATATACGAGAAATCATCTTTGCCAGGGTTTCTATATAATCGGAAAACTCAACTGTGTTAATGTTAGATTTTTTATAAAGTTTTTCATGAACCAGGGCAATTGCCTTTATTCGTAAGTCTGTTTGGTTTATTTTATTCTTGATTTCATCATCTTCTATTGTTTCATTTTGTAAATAAAGCAAGCCGGAAACAACGCCCAAATTATTTTTTATGCGGTGATGAATTTCCGAAAGCAACATTTCCTTTTCCGATAAAAGAACATTCAATTCATCTTTAATCAATTCCCTTTCCTTAATTCCAACCGTAATTATAAGGGTGACTATGGTTAAGATTGACATGAAAGATTGCAGAATTACCAAACTGTCATTTAGTACAGGAAAAACAAACGGTCCTTTATTATTAATTGTTGCTACTACAGCAAAACATTCTATAATAAAAACATAAAACATCGCGGTAATACTATTTTGAATTAACGCTGCAAAAATTGGAAAAACAAAAAGAGAGTATATTAATATTTTAGGTAAAATAGCCGAATTAAAATCTATTAAAAAGGTTATTATACAAGCTGAAATTATAAGAGGAAAACAAATGAAGGAGTATTTGTTTTTTGGTAATAAAAAAACAGATTTGTTAAATAAAAAAACAATGGGTACTATAAGAAGAAAACTGGTAAAATCGCCCAGCCACCATGTACCGATTGTTTCCGGTAAATTTGTTTCGTGCGGGTGAAAAAGCCAATAAGCTAATCCCCCAAAACCGGCACTAATTAAGGAACCAAAAGCAGATGCCAACAAAAATGTAATAACACTTTTTAATTTTAAAAATAAAAAAGCCTGTGATTTAAAGTACACTAAAACACCAAACGCAACCAGCGCCTCAAGTGTATTTCCTGCACACACGACTAAAGAAAACTCTATTGATGCCCCGCTTATCCAGTTAACCAGGAAAGCCCCAATGGTTATTGCGGGCCACATTGCTCTTCCATTAAACAATAATAAAGTTAAAGCGGTTCCGGAGCCAAGCCACACAGGAGAGGCAAATCCTCCGTCAAGAGCCAATAGTAAGCCGGCTTTGGCCAGCACAATATAAACACCCGCAAAGAGAAAGACTTTTAAAATATACAATGCCTTCATAATACGACTAAAGGTCTCGAGTGGATAAGGCAATTATTAAAAAACTTTTTATCTGTAACTAAAAACTTATTCCGAAGATAATTGTTTTTTAGTAACACGCAAAAACACTCCTATTATTTCACCTGTAGCCTAAAAGATAAATACGTGGAATAAATCCTTTGTTAAAATCACTTCCCGTTTAACTCGCTAATCACACTAGAATTAACCCCAAATAAACAAATGCTTAAACTGTATCAAAATCTTGCGTAGAATTCAGTTAAGCTTTTGGTTTATATAAACTTTTTTTGTTGTAGCAGTTAAATAAGATGGGGGATTTTCCAAACCAAAGGTATTCCTTTATTTTTTTCGTCAAAATTATCTGCTTCTTTTTTCATTAGCCACTTTTTGTTAGTCAAATCCTTCGACTCTGTTTAGGATGACACGTGCGGACCGCTGAACGAAACATTTGTTCTGTTTAGTTTCCTATCGTCTTTTCCCGAGATCCTTCCTTCGTCTGGATGACAACTCATTATTACACTGAGGAACGAAGCGCTGACCAACCGTTAGTCAAGGCGTAAGGGGCCTTATAACTTTGACGTTTTAACCCTTCGTCTGACTTAGTAATGCGGGTAGTAAAAATGGCGATAAAATTATTTTCTAATAGCCTGTAACTTTTAAAAGAGTCATACGTCTCACATTAAAAACAAACATGAAATCAAAATATTTACTGTTTCCCTTAATGTTTTCTCTTGTTCTGTTTATTGGGTGGAAGACGCCTGACAACGACTGGATTGTTAAAACACAAAACCCATATGGCTTATACTACACCTCAGCCGACAATAAAAATTTAAATGAATACCAGGATCTTATAGACAAAGGCCTCGTATCTGTAAAATCCTTTTTTAATTATACTTCGATTAAACAATTTAATGTGTTTATCCATCCCAACCGCAATTCGCTTGATACCACTTGGCAAAAGCAATTTAAAATGCCGGACTTTAAATCACAATGCTGGATGGTTGCAAGCGGCGTAGCAACCCGCCTGGATGCTATCTCACCAAAAATGTGGGAAGCTGAAGCCTGCGAACACACTTATTCAAACACTCGCCAAACACAAAACCTCATCACTCATGAGCTGGTGCATGTTTATCATGGCCAAATGAACGCAAGTGGTGATTTTGCAACTGTAGAAGGAATTGATTGGTTTGTTGAAGGTTTGGCAGCATACGCTTCCGGACAGTGCGACTCGCTTAGGATCTCGCAGGTTAAAAAAGCTATAACCGACAATAAATTACCAAATGGCCTTGATAATTTTTGGACAGGCAAACTTAAATACGGCCTCTCTGGTTCTGTGGTTATGTTTATCGACAACAAATATGGCCGGAACAAACTCAAAGAATTATTACCCTTAACCAATAAGCTGCAAATCCTTTCAGCGTTAAACACAACAGAAACCGAATTAATAAACAACTGGAAAAAATATTTGCAAAAACTATAAATATTAAAACACTTTTAATCATTTCACAATTTTTATATTATCCCTACAACCCTTTCCACATGCACCATACAGAAATATTAATCAAACCAATTCGATCAACAAAACAAAAATCCCCCCAAATGCGTTTTTTTGTTTTTCATCACCTGTTTACTTTTGCGGCCTTAAAACCTTATCCCTTTTGTATAATAAATCTTTCAAATTAATTCTTCATCCCAATCTTTAATTTATGTTTCTTTCTACTTTTGTTTCCAAAACTTCTTTCTTATCAAATAAGTCTCTATCTGTCCCAAATGCCTTGGTACGTGGTAAAAAAACCATAACTAAAAAATTTATTCTTCTGTTGAGTATTTTATCAGTATGCACAATTTCACGCGCGCAGGATACAACCGTTTATAAACTTCGTCTTCAAAGTCCTGTACTGGATGTGCCTCAAAACTTTAACCCTGCTTCACGCTTCCCTTCAATGAATCAGTCGCTCGAATGGTCAAACGATTTATATGAGGCGGGTTTTTGGGGAATTGACGAATTAGGCGATAAACTGTTTAAACCAAAAGACAAACCTTATTCCAAGTTCAGAAAATTTTCAAACAATTTATTCAAATACGCTGTAAGCCTGGGCTTTTCAAAATATGGCAGCGAGTTGCCCATTCCTTTAGGAGTGTGGGGCCACGAAGAGTTTCACCGCTCTGTTTTAGCCGTAAATGATATATCTGCTAAAAACGGCAACTGGATGCTTAACCGCTGGGACGGAACCGTGTATGGTGTGACAGATTCGCTGCTCACAAAACTAAAAGCAAACAACGTTAATGAACTTTTATACTCTTATGTTGCGGGTGTTCAGTATGAGGTTGCTCTCAATCAAAAAACAAGCATTAACGATTTCTATAAAAAACGCAGCCTGGCGAAAAACGCTTTGCTGTTATATAACGCTTATTATGTATATAACTATTTTTCATTCTCCACAAGCGCCTTCACCGATACGGTAAAAAAACTGGCGCCGCCACACGAAAATAAAATTTCTGCTGAGCGCGATTTTGCAGGGGCCGATTTAACCGCCTGGGCTTATGACATGTTTAATCCAACAACGCCATTTACCACACGAGATTCTTTTCCCAATGGAGAGGGAGTAAACAGGCGTGTGGGTTTTTCAGATCTTTCTCCCGAAGCTCAGTCCTTTCTTGTAGAACAAAAAAAATTATCTCTTCTTAATTTTCTTAATCCCGCAATATTTTTTGTTAACCGCATTAACATTAACCGCAACTTTTCATTCAACTTCTTTACTCAATATTCACCAACACATTTTGGTAACGCCATTTCGGTTTATGTTCCTTTTAAATATAAAAAAATTAACGCCCTCTTTAATATTCATAACTACAATAACAAATCGGTAAGCGGCTATGGCGTTGGCGTTGGCTTATATCATTTACCATTTACCAAAAAAATAGAAACCGATATTACCCTAAACGTTTGGGACCAGCCCGAATCGTTTTTAGATACTAAAAAATCAATAGGGCGCCTGGTAACCATTAAAGCCAGCTACTTTTTCAACAAAAACTGGTCGGCGTTTGTTTCTGCTACAAAAAAATCTAAAGGATGGGTAATTGGCAATCCTTATTTGAATGATAATGTTTCGTTTCAAACAGGCTTTGCGTTTAATTTGGTAAAACAATAAGTAGAAAACACATCCCGTGTAATAATGCGTATGCAATTTAAACTTCAATCACCATGCTAAAAAAACTCATTATTATTTTACTTCCAATATTTGCGTTTGGCCAGACCAACATAAATTATAAAATACATTATGCCGATAAACCTGAAAGCGAAGGGTTAAAAGTTCAGGTTTCGTTTAAATCAAAAAAAGCTGCCGACTCAACTTATTTTAATTTTCCTAACGAAGTGTGGGGCGAAACCAACCTTACTAATTGTTTAGAGATTTTAAAAACCGATAATCCTGGCTACACTTTTAAAATAGTGGCCGACAGTAACAGGATTGTTGTGTATCATCCAAAAACAAACACTGTTAGTTTTGCGTATCGCATTAAGCAGGATCACCAGGATAACGATGATAAATCTTTATGCAGGCCTAAGATAAAACACAACTATTTTCATGTTTTGGGGCACAGTTTATTTGCTGTTCCTGAAATGATTTTAGGTGATAACGGTGGAAATCCAAAACTTCTTGTGAATATAGAATGGGTTGGGTTTCCGGATGATTTTAAAATCCATAACACATTTGGCACCGGATTAAAAAAACAAACACTTAAAGTAAAATTATGGGACGAGTTATATAATTCTCTTTTTGTTGGTGGAGATTACAGGATATATTCCTTCTCGCATTTAAATAAGCCGGTATATTTTGCGATAAGAGGAAACTGGCTAAATGATTATACAGACGAAAAATTATTTGCAGCGCTTAAAAAAACAATTTCTACACAAAGGGATTTTTGGCAGGACAACAACTTTAATTACTATACAGTAATAATAACACCATCGCTAACCCGCGCCGACAGTTCGTTTAAAGGCCAAAGCATGAAGGGCTCGGCTGTTAAAAATGGTTTTTTAATTCAATCAACCAACAATCCGTTTAATAATTGGAATATGATGCGATATCTTTTCAATCATGAAATGATGCACGATTGGATTGGTGGAAAAATAGCGATGCGCAACGAAGAACTTAATTTTTGGTTCAGTGAGGGGTTTACAGATTATTACACTTATAAAAACCGTTTGAGAAGCGGCGATTTAAGTTTTAAAGAATGGACGAATAGTTTTAATAAAGATGTTTTAAGCGCCCATTGGAAAAACCCTGAAAAAAACCAACCCAACTATATACTTAGGGACGATTTCTGGAAAAGCCGTAATATAGAAAAGATACCTTACAGACGGGGCGCAATATTTGCTTTTTGGATAGATAATCAAATTATGAAGAAAAGTAATTACACGAAATCTTTAGATCATTTAATGAGGGAATTGCTAACTATTTGTGTAACCGGAAACAAAAAGTTTACAGACGAACTCTTTTTAGAGATTGCTCAAAAATATGTGAAACAGGATATTGCTTACTTTTTTCAGAAACATATCATCTGCGGGACTGATATTGAATTTAAGCCTGAAGATTTAATAGATGAATTTAAAATTGAGTACGAAGAAAAAATCCCACAAATAGTAGTTGATAAAGAGCTTCCCAATAAATATCTTCTTAAGTAAAATAAGCTTTAATGCGGCCATGAAATTAAATTTCTCATTTTATTATCTGAATGATATTTTTATCCTCACCATTTAGTAGTAATTTTTTATGCCCCGTTATTTATTGTTTGCACCCATTGTTATATTTGCCTTATAATAAATAACCCAAATAATTTATGACATTAAAATCTACTCTTTTATTGTTTGCCGGATCGCTGGCATTATTAACACCAAACAAAGGCTTCTCGCAAAAGCTTTACACAACCTCACCAAGCGGCCACGCTGTAATTATGTACAACGCGGCTACAAACACGGTTACACAGGTGGCGCCGTTTAATACGGTAAATATAGCGCAGCCCATTGGCCCGCTTTTACATACAGGTAATGGTGTGCTGTATGGCCTTGCAAACAACAGCTCCAACCTGTACGGCGCTATCTATAAAACTGATACCACAAGCGGAACAGTTTCAACGCTTTATCAGTTTACCAACAATAACCGTTCGGTAAGCGGTTTAACGCTTGCAAATAATGGTAAGCTTTATACCCTGGCCGCAACCAGTACAAGTAACACTACAGGTATCTATTCGTTTGATACCACCAGTTTGGCGTATACTAAAGAATATGAAATTATAGGAAATACGGGTAGCGGTCAAGCGGCTGTATTATTAAAAGCGTCTAACGGTCTTCTGTATGGCGTGGTGCGTGCTGGCGGCGCAAACAATATGGGAATTCTGTTTAGTTTTAATCCTTCTAATAATGCGTATACCAGTCTTTACGATTTTAATACTGCTAACGGGACCAATCCTAATGCGGGGCTCATTCAAGCCTCTAATGGTAAACTTTATGGCGTAACAGCTTATGGTGGAGTTAATGATAAAGGTGTTATTTATAGTTACGATATTGCTTCAAACACCTATACAAAATTATATGATTTTGTTCAGTCAGGCGGAGAAAGCCCATCGGCTCCACTTATGCAGGCATCAAACGGTTTGTTGTACGGAACTACCATGACCGGCGGCAGCAATTTTCAGGGTGTGATATACAGCTTTGATCTTTCTTCCAATACTTATACCAAGCTGCATGATTTTTTTGCAAATGGTGGTTACGGACCACGCACCGCTTTAACTCAGGCGTCTAACGGTCTTTTGTATGGTACAGCAAACCAGGGCGGTACCAATTTTAAAGGCGTTATTTTCAGCTACGATATTTCAACTTCTACCTATACAAAGTTGCTTGATGGAGATAATACAACCGCGGGTAATTTCACATCTCCGTTCCTTAGCTTCGAAACAGCACCTACCGGAATTAAAGAAAACTCAAACAACGCTTTTAATTTCAGTGTATACCCTAATCCATGCGCAGCATCTTTTATAAACATAAGGTCAGACAAGAAAGTGGCTGCTTTCCAAATCATCAACTCGCTGGGCCAGCTTGTTAAAAGCGGTTTATGCGAAGAAAATAAAATATCCGTTACTGACCTTAACGCGGGTGTTTATACCTTGATTATTTGTGATAAGAACTTACAAAAATCACACAGCCTTTTTATTAAAAACTAATTTTTGCCCCGAAAACAACAAAAGCCCGGCTCAAATGAACCGGGTTTTTTTGTTGGTGTTCTTAATTTCATTCTGTTTGAGCTTTTAACTATTTTTTTACTTCCTTAGAAAGTAAACAGAAAACCAATTCGCTCCACCGCACGCTAAGCGACGGTCCAGTTAAACTCACGACAGGAAAATTAATTCTTGAACTGTCATTTTCGGCAAAACATCGGTTTCACGGATTTTAAAAATCAGTTGATTTTTTTTGTTAAAAGGGTGCTAATGCCATAATGTCATATAGGAGTCATATATAACTCCTATAGGACTGGTATATAACTGGGGTAGGAAAGCTATAGAATATAGCAAGGTATTTATGGCTTACGAGCTAACTTTGTGGTGAAGGAAAAATTTATACTGATTTACAAAAACAAGGCGTTTCGATCCTTTGGCCGCACTTAATTTTTCAGGAAAATTCAGGCCTGTCAATAATTTTAAACGTAGGCGCCTTTGCTGACTTTCAAACGAAATCAATTCACTCTTTTGCGCGCTCAGCGACGGGCTGGTCAACCGCACGGGAAAGCGTTGGAAAAATTAAATCTCGCTAATTTTTTAGAACAAACTCTGAATAAATTAAGACATACAGATTGTTTGAGTGCAGACTAATCAAACCCTACCACTTCCCTTACCTGTTTTAGTTTTTCGTTGGCCAGCTTAGCGGCCTTTGCTTCGCCTGTTGCAAGTTCTTTTTCAAGCAGTGCCGGGTTTTCCATCAGGCGGTTATATTCTGCTCGTGGCGCTTTGTACTTATCAAGTATTAATTCGAATAATGCTGTTTTAGCGTGACCATAGCCATAACCTCCTCTTAAATAATTCTGGCGCATAATTTCGGTTTGCTCTGCTGTTGCCAGAAGTTGATACAATTTAAACGCGTTGCAGGTATCAGGATTCTTTGGCGCTTCCAGTGGTGTGCTGTCGGTAACAATACTCATTACTACTTTTTTCAATTCCTTTTCAGGAAGAAAAATATTAATAAAGTTGTTGTACGACTTGCTCATCTTTTGTCCATCTATTCCCGGCACTATCATCACACGATCATCAGTAAGCGCTTCAGGAATTACAAAAATCTCTTTTCCCATTTTATGGTTAAACGCGCTTGCAATATCTGCTGTTATTTCCAAATGCTGAACCTGGTCTTTACCAACAGGAACTTTTTGTGCGTCGTATAATAAAATATCTGCAGCCATTAATACCGGATAAGTAAACAAGCCTGCATTAACATCACTAAGACGGTTGCTCTTATCCTTAAACGAGTGCGCGTTGGCAAGCATTGGGTAAGGTGTAAAACAATTCAGGTACCAGGTTAGTTCGGTAACTTGCGGCACTCTGCTTTGGCGGTAAAACAGTGTTTTAGAAGTATCCAAACCAAAGGCGAGCCAGGTTGCCGCAACCGCTTTTGTACTTTCTTTAATAAAAGCCGCGTCCTTAATTGCAGTAAGCGTATGCATATCTGCAATAAATAAAAGACTCTCAGTGTTTGGTTGTTTGCTTAGTTCAATGGCTGGTAAAATGGCGCCAAGCACATTACCCAAATGTGGTACATTGGTTGCCTGTATGCCGGTTAAAATACGTGTCATAATTGTGTGCGAAGTTACAATAAAAATGATTTCGCTTCTTCAGTAAGATGATCCGGAAAAGAAAAGCGGCCCAGTATTTCCATATACCGGAACTCTTCTTCAGCCTTAGCGTTAATCATCTGCTGCAGGAGCTTTTTATCAGCAGCTTTTAATTGAGACCCATCTATACAAAACGCGATAAGGATTGAAAGCTTTTTTAAACCCAATGCGTTTTCTTTACCCGTAATTATTTTTTCCGCCTTAAGTTGCTTAACTGCCTGTTTATACGCTTTACCTCGGTCGCCATTAAAAGCCTTTACAATCTTATGGCTGGCGAACCGGCTCAAATCAGAAGGGTTTAAAGGTTTTTGCCTTTCGTTATCAAGGTGAACGAATAAATTAGAATGCGTAAACCTCTTTAATGTTTCCTGTGAGGATCTGTATCCTTTTTCGCCGGTAATTTTACTGTGTTCGCTTAAAGCAAGCTCATGTAATTTATTATCAAGCGGCCTGAAACCAAAGCGATAGTAAAACCAGAAAGCGCCCGACTTAATTCCTTCAGGGTTATTTTTGCCAAACTGATAGGGTTCCACTTCAAAATATCTAGCTCCAAAAGCTTTACTGTAACACCTCAACAGCTGCGCAAATACAACGGCAGATTCTCCTCCCCTGTATGCCTCAAAAATATTAATACCAATTAACGAACGTTTACCAAACAGCCAGGCCCCGCCATACGACATAGGATAACCGTTCTTAAACATCATAAAACCTATGTAGGATTCAAGAGGGAATCTCCGTTCCGCATCCATACTGAACAACGCAATAGATAAGCCTCTTTCCAGTTCGTAATATTTTATATTCAGCTCTTCTGAATAAGTAACAGGATCTGTTTCCCTCTGCAATAAACATAAAGCAATTCGCGAGGCCGCTATTATTTCCTTCTTCTGCTCTTTTGTTAATAGCCGCTCAGCCGGAAGCGGTTTGTTTATCAGTTCATGCTCGTTAAACTTTTTTAGCAAAGGCTCATTATGAAAATAATGTGGTTTTACAGGCACATTACCAAAGCTTGGCGAAAATTTTTCGGTTACAGGATTTATTTCAGCATACACTTTCATTGAGTCAAACAACTGATCTTTTATAAGATCTGTTGTGTGTGTTGCATCCATTGTACGGATTAGCCATTCCATTTGCCTGGCCGCGTCTTTTCTACCGCTTGCTTTCTTCAGCCATTTCTCCGCGTTTAACTTATCATCCGACAGTAATTCAAACTCAGCCTCTGGCAACGCATGCTTCAATACTTCTTTTGGATGAACACCCGATTCATCAAACGAATGAAACGAAACGGTTCCTGGATAAATATCAATCAGCCATTTTAATAAACTTAAACTATATGTGCTTTGTGTTGAAGTAAACGCTATCCCCGAATTAATTAATTTGTTTTGCAGCGAAACACTGTTGCGAACAAGTTCGGTAATCCGCTTCATCTCCGAGTTGGCCATATCAAAAACCTCTCTGTTATCCGCATACGCTGAAAGAAAAAGCAGGTTGTCGTGGTACCCCGATAATACTTTTGCTGAAGCCGGCTTTTCCTTAGAACATTCCTGCAGCAGATCTGATTTTTTCTTCGCACCTTCTGTATTAAAATCATTAAGCGCTTTCTGAAGCTGCTCAAAAGGGTTTTGTGTTTGTGTGTCCATCCTGAACAATAAAGATAAAAGATTTTATGGCGTTGCTGGTTACGCGTTTTATTTAATTTTTATCTTTACACTGATGCGATGCTATCTTAGGTTAAAGCTGTGGTTAATTCCGGCATTTCTGTTCAATTTCCTTGCCGCGCAAAACACTTATAAAGACTCCCTGTTAAAAGAGCTCACACTCGCAAAACACGATTCTGTTAAAGTTAATTTGTTAAACGAACTGGCGTTTGAAACATACATTGAGAACGTTAATGAAGCGGTTGGCTTTGCACAGCAGGCTGTTTTGATCTCTCAAAAAACAAATTACCTTAAAGGACTTGGGTACTCGTATAATAGCCTTGGTAATATTTATTTATACGATAATAAATCCGCGCTAGCAATCAGTAATTATTTAAAAGCCCTTGCAGCAAGAGAAAAACTCAAAGACCAAAAAGGTGTTGCTACCACACTCGGAAACATTGGCCTGGCTTATCATGATAAGGGCGACTTTGTAAATGCTTTTGATTATCAGTACCGCTGCCTCAAAGTACGCGAAGAAACCAAAGACACCGCAGGATTAGCCACAACCTACAACAATATAGGAAACCTATTTTACGAGCAGGCTAATTACGAAGAAGCTCTGAAGTTTCATTTCAGGTCGCTTGATTTAAGAAAAAAATTTAACGATAAAGAAGGGCTGGTAACTTCGCTTAATAACATTGGCGCCATTTACGACGCGCAGAAAAAAATTGACACGGCTATCAGCTATCACGAAAAAGCGTTGCATATAGAAATTGAAATCGACGATCTTGCCGGACAGGCTTTTTCTTACAACAATATTGGCGGCTTGTATGAGCAGAAAAATATGAACGATAGAGCCCTTGAATTTTATAATAAATCATTGGCTATTCGTGAGCAACTTCAGGATAAAAGCGGCATTGCTTCCTGTTATCTTAACATGGGCATTTTATACCGCAAGCTCAAAGAGTTTAAAAAAGCGCAGGATTATTTTGATAAAGCCATGAAAATTGCAAGGGAAGGAGAGATCAGGCCAATGCTGCGTGATATCTATCTGAACGTTTCATATTTATATTCCGATCAGCAAAAGTATAAAGAAGCGCATCAGGCCTATATTAACTATGTCACGCTTAAAGACAGTCTTTTTAATATCGAATCAAACGACCGAATGGCTTCAATTCGTTATCAATATGAGTATGATAAAAAAGAAGCGGTTGCAAAACTGGAGCAGGAAAAAAAAGATGCCCTGAACGAAAAACAAAAACAAAAACAACGCTTTCTGATAATTGGCATTAGCTCAGGACTTGTTGTCCTTGCGCTTTTAACTATTCTGATCCTTAGGGGCTATATTAATAAACGAAAAGCAAACAGTACTCTTGCTGAGAAAAATAAAATAATTGTTGAGAAGAATAAAGATATTACCGATAGTATTAACGCGGCACAAAAAATACAACGAACGCTTCTTGCCCAGGAAGAATTACTAAACACCCATCTTCCCCAACATTTTGTTTTTTATCAACCCAAAGATATTGTAAGCGGAGATTTTTATTGGGCAACCGCCGGTTCCGATTTGAGCGTTCGCGGTTCAGAGAACGCGCTCCCCCAAAACTCAAATTCCGGACTGTTCTATCTCGCCGTGTGCGACAGTACCGGGCACGGCGTACCAGGTGCGTTTATGAGTCTTTTAAACATTACGTTTTTGAATGAAGCCATCAACGAGAAAAATATCAGTGAACCGAATAAGATTTTTAATCATGTAAGAAAAAAACTGATTGAAAGCGTATCGGCCGACGGCGGAAAGGATGGAATGGATGCGATACTCATCAGGCTTGAGAAAGGTTCGGATAAACTTACTTTTGCAGCCGCGAATAATCGTCCTGTTTTAATACGCGATAATTCCATTGTTGAGCTTCCTGCAGATAAAATGCCAGTGGGTAAAGGTGAAAAAGAAGAATCGTTTACACTTCATGAAACAACTATTCAAAAAGGTGATACGCTTTATTTATACACGGATGGTTATGCCGATCAGTTTGGAGGACCAAAAGGAAAGAAATTCAAATACAAAGCGCTGAATGAACTATTAAAGGAAATCTCTTCCTTAGGTATGGAATTACAAAAACAAAAACTTGAAGAAGCCTTTAATTTATGGAAAGGGAATCTTGAACAGGTAGATGATGTTTGTGTAATTGGGATAAGGTTTTAAAGAAGTTTCGCGTCTTTCTATCGAAGTCAAAGATCCTTCACTAATGTTACCATTGACGTTTTTTGTATGTGGTTAATTTTCAAAGTTTTTCGTCCGTTCTTTTTCTTGCTAAAAAGAACCAAAAAGCAAGACTGCAAAGTATTTGGTAGGGCTAACAATTTTTTTATTTCACTCTTAATGAAGAAAAAATTAAGTGATCGCATTCGCGCATCGTTCCCCGTCCATTGCGGCGCTCATGATGCCTCCGGCATAACCAGCTCCTTCGCCACACGGAAATAAATTTTGTAATTGAGGGTGATGCAGCTTGTCCTTATCTCTTGGGATTCGAACAGGTGTGGATGTACGTGATTCTACCCCAACAATCACGGCCTCATTTGTTAGGTAACCCCTCATTTTATTTCCGAAAGCTTTAAAACCTCCGCGCAAGGCAGGACCAATCAACTTACCAAGCACATCTTGCATATTTACGCTTTTAATTCCGGGCTGGTAACTACAATCCGGTAAAGAGCTGCTGAGTTTTCCGTTTACAAAATCTTCAAGGCGTTGCGCCGGTGCGGTTTGTGTTTTACCGCCATATACCCACGCTTGCCTCTCCATATCTTTTTGAAACTGCAATCCGGCAAGCGGACCAAATTTTTTATATGGCTCAAAATCTTTTAACTCTAATCCTACTACAATACCACTGTTAGCATAAGGATTGTTTCGTTTGCTCGGGCTCCATCCGTTGGTTACAACCTCTTCCTGCTGTGTAGCACAAGGCGCAATAATTCCACCCGGGCACATGCAAAAAGAATACACACCATAACCATTAACCTGTTGAACAAGACTATAACTTGCCGCGGGAAGAAACTCACGCTTTGCAACAACCTCAGCAGTTGACCCGCAGTGATACTGAATTTTATCTATGAGCGCCTGTGGATGTTCAGCACGAACACCTAAGGCAAAAGGCTTCGCTTCAATCAGTATTTTTTTATGGTGCAGCAACTCGTAAATATCACGCGCGGAATGTCCTGTTGCCAGGATAATATTTTGAACCTTTAATTTGCTTTCTCCGTTTTCGCCAAAAACAGTGATTGATTTTACTTTATCTTTTTCAATTTCAAGATCAACAAGTTTTGTGTTAAAGAGGACTTCTCCGCCATGCTGTAAAATTGTTTCCCGGATCTGTTGAATGAGCTGAGGCAATTTATTAGTGCCAATGTGCGGATGCGCGTCGATTAATATTTCTTCGCTCGCGCCGTGATACACAAGTGTTTTTAAAACTTTTTCAATATCACCGCGCTTGTTGGAACGTGTATATAATTTACCATCGCTGTAAGTTCCCGCTCCTCCTTCTCCAAAACAATAATTGCTTTCCGGGTTTACAATATGCTCTTTATTTATTGCTGCCAGATCGCGCCGCCTTGCTTTTACATCTTTGCCCCGTTCAATTATTATTGGTTTTATTTTTAATTCAAGGCAGCGTAAAGCGGCAAATAGTCCTGCTGGGCCGGCACCAATAATATGACAGGTTTTTTGCGATTTAGAAACATCAGGATAACTAAACCAGACCCTTTCTTCAGAAAGCTCTTCATCTACAGCAACCAAAAGGGTAACGTTTATTTTTATATTACGGTTACGCGCATCAATGCTTCGTTTCAGGAGTTTTATTTGAACCGTTGAGTTTGGTTTGATGTGAAGCTGTTGTTTTGCTTCTTCTTTCAGCAATTGCTCGTTAACTGCTGTTTGAGGACTAACCTGTAGTTGTATTTTTGTTTGCATGGCGGAAGAGTTTTATTCTTCAATTATTTTTTGCGGATTACATTTATAATCGCGGAGCCTATAAAGTTACAAAAGAAAGTAGCATTTAACCATTTTCGAATTAACCCATCTTAAAATTATCTTATCCTTCGAAGGTTAAAGTAAATACTACCATTCGAGAGCGGATCTTATCGATGCTGTTACTGAAAACATTAGCGCTTGGATTGAGCAGGTTTCTTGTTCCAACCTGTAGCTTTATTTCCAACCCTAATTTAAAATACTGCAGGTAGAAATCTGTTCCCGCTCCGGCGCTGTAAAAAAAGTCGTCGCGTTTTATTTTTATGTTGCTTTCCAGTTGATTAGGTCCCGTTACAACCCCTGCTGCTTTTTTTCTTGATGCAAGGTCAAGAGCATAACCATAGCCTCCTATGATGTATGCACTAAAATTACCAAGACGCTTGGATTGAATTTTAGTTTCCAAAGGAAATATAAGAAAAGTTGACTCGACTGTTTTTTGAAAAACCTTAAAAGTATCGCGCGTTGCATTGGAAAGAGTATACTCTATTTTGCGAGAAGCAAAGCTGATGCTTGGTGTAAAACGTAACCGAATATAATCGTGTATCCTTGCGTCGGCAACAAGGCCTATTGCAAAACCAGGAGCCGGCTGTGTATAAATGGTGCGCACCCTGTAACGTGTTGTATCTTTATTGTTTTTAATGAGAGTATCCGGAAACTGTGAGTTGGGTTTTGGATTAATGCGAAAATCGGTTGTGTTGGCCGCGATGGTAAAACCAAAGTGTAAACGTGTTTTATAAAACTTTGGAAGGTTTATTCCGTAACCGTCATTTTCCTGCGAAAAGAAACTGAGCGAAACCAGTAAACTTATGAGTATGCAAACGAGCTTTCTCAGAAAATTTATAACGATTTTTTATTGGTTAAATTGTGTAAAGTTATGGTTTTTAATGGGTTTTATTCGGGCAGTAATACAATAAAAAAACCTAAATTTGCCCCGTTATGGAAATCCAGGTAATGAAATCTAAACTGCACTGTGTTACTGTTACACAGGCCGAATTGGATTACATTGGCAGTATAACAATTGATGAGGATCTGATGGATGCTGCCAATCTTATTGAAAACGAAATGGTTCATGTTCTTAATAAAAATAACGGTGAACGATTAATAACATATGTTCTGAAAGGAGAAAGAGGAAGCGGCGTTATTTGCATGAATGGTCCTGCGGCTTTAAAGGTAAAGCCGGGCGACGTTGTAATTGTTATATCATATGCAAACATGGCTTTTGAAAGAGCTAAAACTTTCAGGCCATGGGTTGTTTTTCCCGATACTAAAACAAATAAATTAAAGTAAAAGTGGCTAAAAAAAATACCAAATCCATAGTACAGTTCGTTGTTTTGCTTGGTATTGGTATTTTGCTGGTGTGGTTGTCGCTCAGGCAGGTTGCTCCCCAAAAAGATAACATCATCAGCGCTTTTCAGTCCGCCGATTATTTTTGGGTATTTATTTCCATTGTTATTTCCTTTTTTAGTCATTTTCTCAGGGCGTTTCGCTGGAATTATTTGTTAAGCCCTCTTGGTTACAGAATAAATCTTCTTAACTCAACCTGCCACGTGCTTGTTGGATACCTTGCCAATTACGGCATTCCGCGAATGGGAGAAATCTCGCGGTGCACACTGGCTTCAAAATATGACAAGGTTCCTTTTGAAGTGGCTCTTGGTACAGTTATCACCGAACGGATTATTGATTTTTTTATTTTCCTGATAATTTTTGTTCTAACACTGCTGGTCCAGTTTAAAGATTTAATTGGATTGGCCAACGCGTATATTTTTGATCCGCTGGCCCAAAAGACGACTGCTCTTGCCAATAGTCCGGTAAAACTTACTATTGCCATTGTTATTTTATTGCTGGCTGTTGCGGGCTTTTTTATTTTAAGAAAAAAATTCTCCTCGCTTTTAAAAGGCAAGCTTGGTGGCATAATTAAAGGGATGGGCGAAGGTATTGGCTCAATCCGTAAAACAAAAAACCCTGTTCAATTCATACTGTTAAGCCTGATGATTTGGGCGAGTTACTTTTACTCGTTATATACCTGTTTTTTTGCAATAGAAGGCACTTCAAATTTAGGTCAGGGTGAAGCGTTAATTTTATTATTATTTGGAACCCTTGGCGTTATTTTTGCACCAGGCGGACTGGGAGCTTATCCTTTGATTTTGTTTACCATACTACACGGCACGTTTGGTGTTGACGAGGTTTCTTCCTTTGCACTGCCATGGCTGGGTTGGACAAGTCAGTTTGTTCTTATTTTAGTTTTAGGCCTGATAAGTTTAATTGTTTTACCATTTTATAATAAACAAAGAAATGTCGTTTCATAATCAGTTAACATCCAAAATTGTAGGCAAGGAAGAGGCTTCACGCATCGTAAATGGATTTCGTCTTAAAGGAAGAAAAATTGTTTTTACTAACGGATGCTTTGATATTTTGCATCCCGGACATGTAGATTATTTAACACAAGCGCGCGATATGGGCAATGCTCTTGTACTTGGACTAAACACCGACGAGTCTGTAAAAAAATTAAATAAGGCGTCAAACAGACCAATTAACGATTTACTGTCGCGATCAATGATACTTGCTGCATTGGCATGTGTGGACCTTATTGTGTTTTTTGAGGAAGAAACGCCTTACGAACTTATTAAAGCCATTCAGCCCGATGTTCTTGTAAAAGGCAACGATTATAAAGTTGAAGATGTTGTAGGATACGACATTGTAAAAGCTTACGGGGGACAAGTTGTAACAGTGCCTTTATTGGAGGGTTTTTCAACCACGGCACTTATCAACAAAATAAAACAGGATTAAACCCTAATACCTATTACGCACACGTCGTCTATTTGTTCGTGTTTGCCTTTCCAGGTCTCAAATTCCTTGTTAAGAACGTCTGACTGTTCTTTCATTGTTTTATCGCCAAACGAAACAAGAAGATCTTCAAGCTGCCTGTACTTATATTTTTTTCCCTTAGGCCCGCCAAACTGATCCGGAAAACCATCTGTGGTCATGTATAAACAATCGCCGGCCTGCAATTGCATAGTGTGTCCTGTAAACAATTTATCATCGCCGATATAGGTTCCTATTGGCATTTTATCGGGCTTAATTTCTGTAATAGCGCCATTGCGAATAACAACCAGGCCGTTGTTGGCGCCGGCAAATTCAAGAGTGTTGTTTAATTTATTCCATACACAAAGCGCTATATCCATTCCGTCCTTCCGTTGCTCTTCGCCTTTTTGTTCAAGAGCGCTTATTATTTTTTCACGTAGTTTATTAAGTATTGTAGCGGCATTAAAAATTTTATTTTCAATTACAATTTCATTTAAAAAACTGTTGCCCAACATACTCATAAACCCTCCGGGCACACCGTGTCCGGTACAATCTGCAAGGGCAAATACCGAACGGTTGTTTGGTGTATTATAAGCCCAGTAAAAATCTCCGCTTACAATGTCTTTTGGTTTAAACAAAACAAAATGATCTTTTGAAACTTTGTTCCAGGTGTCTTCACTGCTTAGAACAGCACTCTGTATCCTTTTTGCGTAATTAATACTATCTATTGTTTCTTTCTGTTTTTCCTCTACAAGATTTTTTTGAGATAAAATTATTTCATTCTGCGCCTCTACCCTCTCTTTTTGTTTATTTATAATGACATTTGATTTCCTGATTTTAAAATAAAAGAAAACGATTACAAGAACTATCACACCAAACAATGCCGCTATGCCTGTTATAAATTTACGTGCTGATTTTTGTTTTGATAATTCCGCTTCATTCAGCTCAGAAGTTTTATTCAAGAGTTCAATTTCTTTTTCTTTTCCATAAACATCCATCTCAACATTTAACCTGACAGAAAGGTTTTTATTCTCATTTGACAAAACCGAATCACGGTAAGCAATAACTTTTTCAAGGCTCTCGGCTCTTTTTTGGTGCAGGTTAAGGCCGTTATAAATAATAGCAAAGGAATTATACATTTCATATAATGTAGTTTTATTATTAAGAGCCTTTACAAGAGGTTCAGCTTCCAGCGCGTAAGTAAGAGCTCTTTTGAAATCATTCTTTATAGAATAAACATCGGCTATAATCAACAGGGAGTTTGCATAGGTGGCGGTATCATTTATAGCCCTTGCTATTGTTTTTGACTTATCAGCAAAAGCCAGGCAAAAATCATATTGTTTCTGCGCCTGATAAAGAAGCGCAATGCCTGAATTTGTAGCTCCAAGCCCAACCGAATCATTATTCTGAATTTCAAGGCGAATAGCTTCCTGCAAAATTACCAGCGACGAATCGTAATTACCCATATCGCGCATTTGGGTTCCCAGATTATTAAGAACAGATATTTTGAGAAAAACGTCAGGATGGTTTTTGAGCTGCTCAAGTGCCTTTTTGTTATTGGAAACGGCTGCTCTTACATCATTCATTTCGTTAAGAATGGTTGCCAGTGTTGAATACAGATACGGTTCCTGCAAAGTATCTTTTAATACTTTATTTATTTCAAGAGCCTGTTTCATTGACTCCAGCGCCTTTTCCTGAAGGCCAGCAGAGCGATATGTGGAGCTAAGATTGGTAAGCGCAACCAGGGAGCCTTTTTTAAAATTACTTTCGCCCGCTATTTTAATAGCCTCGTTATACTTAATAATTGCATCTGAATACTTTAACTGCTGAAAATAAATGTTGGCAATATTGATCGTTACTGCCGCCACCTTCTGGCTATCATTCTGTCTTTTACGGATGTCAAGCGCCCTGTTTAAGTAATAGTGCGCGGAATCAAACTTGTTAAGTACCCGCATGTTATTGCCCATAACATTATATATTTCAGCTTCACCGCTGGGATAATTCAGCTGTTGGCTTAAGCGTAGCGACTGCCTGCAATATTCAAGAGATTTTTCAGGATCAAAATAACCATATTCCCAGGCAATATCGTTAAGTATTTTAACCTTGTTTGTATCAGTATTAGAATGTTTTTTGAGTTTAATAAAAAGTTCTTTAAGCGTTTCGTTTTCCTGTGAAAAACACACCGAAGCCATTAAAAAGCAAACAAGGATTATGAGTGGTTTTTTCATCCGAAAATAAGACTAAATACTTCTTCTATTTTTGTTGCAGCTACAACTTCAATTTTATAATTCTGAACACTGATTCCCTTAAGATTAAAAGAACTGATCACGATTTTTTCAAAGCCAAGTTTTTCAGCTTCACTTATTCTTTGTTCTATCTTACTAACCGGCCTTATTTCGCCTGTTAAACCCACCTCGGCGGCAAAGCAAATATTTTGCGGGATTGGAAGGTCTTCGTTACTGCTTAGTACTGCACAAACAAGGGCAAGGTCAATTCCCGGATCTTCTACCCTGATTCCTCCGGCTATATTAATAAAAACATCTTTAACGCCCAACTTAAAACCACAACGCTTTTCAAGCACGGCAAGCAACATAGAAAGGCGACGAAGATCAAAGCCTGTGCTGCTTCTTTGCGGTGTGCCATAGGCGGCGGAGCTCACCAAAGCCTGCGTTTCAATTAACATGGGCCGGTTTCCCTCAAGGGTTGATGCTATTGCAACGCCACTTGTTGGGCTTGCGCGGTTTGTAATAAGAATTTCTGAAGGGTTAGTGACCTCGCGGAGGCCCTGGCCCTGCATTTCGTAAATACCCATTTCGTTGGTGCTGCCAAAGCGGTTTTTGGTTGCCCTCAGAAGGCGGTAAATATGGTTTCTGTCGCCTTCAAACTGAAGAACGGTGTCTACCATATGTTCGAGTACTTTTGGCCCGGCAAGGCTGCCTTCCTTAGTAATATGGCCAATCATAAATACAGGCGTGTTCGTTTCCTTAGCGAAACGCAGAAATTCGGCAGCACATTCCCTAACCTGACTAACGCTGCCGGGACTACTATCGATGTAACTGGTGTGAAGGGTTTGTATGGAATCTATAATGAGTAATTGCGGTTCAATTTCATTAATCTGCTGGAAAATATTTTGAGTATTTGTTTCCTGTAAAATAAAACAGCTTTCGGTTGTAATTCCAATACGTTCAGCACGCATTTTTATCTGCTGTTCACTTTCTTCTCCGCTAACATACAAAACCTTTAAATTTTTTAATCTAAGCGCGAGCTGCAGCATTAAGGTTGATTTTCCAATGCCCGGCTCTCCGCCAAACAACACAAGGCTTCCGGGAACAATGCCTCCTCCTAATACACGCGTTAATTCTTTTCCGGGAACCGCAATGCGGGGATATTCATGAGTTCCTACTTCCTGTAACAATGTTGGCTTGTTGGCGTTTCCAGTTTTGTTTGCCGTAAAAATTTTAAGACGATCGTTTTTCGATTCTTTTTGAACCACTTCTTCCACATAAGTATTCCATTCGCCGCAACTGGAGCATTTGCCAACCCATTTGGCTGATTGCGCCCCGCAGTTCTGACAAAAGAATGTGGTTTTGGTTTTTGACATGATAACACGAAGTTACAATTAACCAAAAGATTACGCGGATTACTGTGATGATTTATTATTAACACATTAGATAGTACGGTTTCAAATTCTGAAGCCGCCTAACGTTTTAAAAAGCTGTTGATAACAATAGACAATGTGTTGTTTCCGAAAATGGGGATAACCTGCGAATAAATTACAGCAGATTTAGTTTTGCCATTAATTCCTCGCGGTAAGAACCGCCAACAGGAATTACTTTTTTGTCGTTCTCAAGCACAACGTTTTGTGAATCGATACTTTGGATTTTATCTAGCCTAGCAATAAACGAGCGGTGTACTCGCGCAAATTCAACATTGCCAAGCTTCTTCTCAATATCTTTCATGGTGCTGTGCACAGTATAACGCGCATATTGAGTATTAATAATAACGTAATCTTTCAACGCTTCAACATAATAAATATCTTTTAAAAGCACCTTAACCAGCCTGCTGTTGGCTTTCACAAATAAAATATCCCTTGCGCTATCGTCTTTGTTTTCTACCAGCGAATAAAGGAAGTCGCGTTCTTTTTGAAGAGCGGTGTCTTTCTGGTGCTTGTATACTGCCATTTCAATGGTAGAGTGCAGGTCTATTTCCTTGAAAGGTTTTAGAATATATCCGTAAGGTTCGGTTATTTTTGCTTTTGAAAGCGTTCCTTCATCAGCATAAGCTGTAAGGAAAATAACGGGTATTTTTAATTTCTCTTTTATTTTTTCGCTTACTTCAATCCCGGTCATATCTCCCTTGATCATAATATCCATAAGGATAAGATCAGGATTTAATTCGGTAATTTTTTCTATAGCGTCTTTGCCATTATTGGCAACACCCACCACATTGTAGCCTAATTTTATAAGGCTGTTTTGAATGTCCTTTGCAACAATGCTTTCATCTTCAACTATAAAAATGTTTAGTTTTTCCATTTATTTATTACATTTTAAAAGTTATAAGTACTTCGGTTCCCTTATCTTTCTCTGATTTAAATTTTAGATCTCCTTCTATCTGATCGATAAGAGTGCTTACAAGCTGCAATCCCAATGAATTTGTGTTCCTGAAATCAATATTGGAATCAAAACCTTTTCCGTTATCTTTTACTTCTAAATATACTGTGTTATTTTCAGATTTCAAATTTACATTAATAAATCCTTTTGCCGAAGATGGAAACGCGTGTTTTATTGCATTTGTAATTAACTCATTTACAATTAAGCCAGTAGGAATTGAGTTATCAAGGTTAAGGTTGATCTTTTCAAGATTAAGAATAAGCTTAACCTTTTCCTCAGAAACGGAATAAGATTGAATAATATTATTTGTTAAGGTAGCTATATAATCAGAAAAATTTACAGACGTAAAGGACTTGTTTTGATAAAGGCTTTCATGAATATAAGCCATGGTTTTAATCCTGTTCTGACTTTCCTTCAGAAGAGATAAAGCGTAATCGTCTGACACATAAGAAGACTGAAGGTTAAGTATGCTGCTGATTACCTGCATGTTGTTTTTTACCCGGTGGTGCACTTCTTTCAATAAAACCTCTTTTTCTTTTAGCGAATGCTCCATGCGTTGCTGTACAATCTTCTTTTCTGTAACGTCGTGGGCTATACCGCTCACTTCTACAACCTTCCCGCTCTCAAAAATAGGATTAAGGAAAATGTCCAGATATATTTTATTGTATGCCTTGTCAACTGTTTCTATTTCGAAATTAACCGATTGACCCTCAAAAGCTTTTTTGTAATAATGTTTTAAAAGATCGTTATACTCTTTATTATTTGAAAGCACGCCCCTGTTTAATTCAAGACCAATATAGGGTTTGGTATTATATAGGTTTGAAGTTAAATCGAAATAATTTTTATTGAAGGAGGTTAGTTTGTCCTTACGGTCTATTGTCCAGATATAATGGTTACTGCTGTCAAAAATTGAATTAAGTTTAGCGGCCTGGTTAAATAGTTTTTGCTCGTAAACTTTTGTTTCGGTAATATCATGCGCTATGCAGGAAACTTCTATAACCTGTTTGTTACTGTTATAAATTGGGTTTATAAATACTTTCCGGAAAATTTTTTCCTGTTGCTGGTTTTCCTGACGTTCAAATTCAAGTTTTTTACCAGCGAAACCCTCTTTATATTTTGGATACCAGAAATCAATGTACTCTTCGCGTCCGGACTTTATATGTTCATGCACTTTAATTCCAACATAAGCCTTAACTCCATATTTTTCCAATAAAATTGAATAAAAATTTTTATTAAACGAAAGAATTTCATTTTTGTCGTTAACTGTCCAGATAAGATGGTTGGAGCTTTCGAGAATTGCGGTTAACTGGCCTGTTTTTTCTGTAAGATTTTTTTCTACTCTTTGTTTTTCCTGAATTTCTTTTTGCAATAATTTATTGTTTTGTTCAGAAATTTCGGCGCGAAGCTTTTCCCTTTCGAGTTGTCTTTGCTGCGAAATATTGTAAATAGATGATAGAATGGATTGCTGATTATTGTACTTAATAAGATTTGATTTAATCTCTACTTCAATATTATTTCCTTTTGAATCGATCAGCTTATAACTATTTACTTCGTTTAATTTTTTCCGCATGTGAAGCTCTTTAATGCGCTTAATAGCGCGCTTTCGATCTGCTGGATTAAAAAAGTCCGCGGCAAACTTTCCCAGAACCTGCTTTTTATCCTTTATTTTTAGAAGCTTTAATAATTCTTTATTACAATAAACTATTATTCCGTGCTGGTGTATTACATAAGCAACTTGAGAATTATCAAGTAATGTTTGATAGTCGAGCTGTTGCTGTTGAAGCTCAATCTCTTTCTCCTTATGGGCGGTAATTTCGCTTAAAACATTTAAATAAAACCTGATCTTTCCTTTGTTGTCGGTAATGGATACAAGACTGTTTTCCAGCCAAACCTCTTCATTATTTTTTTTTCGTGTTTTAAAAATATAATTAAAACTTTGCCTGGTATTGTTCTTCTGATGCTTCTTTAAACTTATGTCTATTTTCTGAAAAGCAGACTTATCTTCTAAAACCCTTTTATTAAAAAATTTATTATCCTTTAAAAGTTCCTGAGGTTTGTAGCCAAGAATTCTTTCAATATTAGGGCTAACGTAAAGATATTTTTCTTCCGGATAAAAAGTATAAAAACTAATTATATCATTAGCGTTGTTTGTAATCAGCTCAAACTTCTGCTTAGTTTCTTTTAGAAGCTCCTCGGTCTTTTTTCTCTCTGAAATTTCGGTGAAAGTTGACTGAATAACTTTCTTATTATTAAAATATGTGTGATTGGAGCAGATTTCGATATTAAGCTCTTTACCCTTGTAATCAATAGCGCTAAGTTCTACCGAAGTAAAATCATTTCCCTTTAAAATCTTTTTATTGTTTGCCAGAATCTTTTTATGTGATTCGGGTTTTAGAAACGATAGAATACTTAGTTGTTCAGGATTCTTTACTTTATCTTTAGGGATACGAAGTAATTCTGCGGCCTTACGGTTAATAAAGTAAAAACGCTGATTATCGAATATAACAACAGCAACCGGTAACAGTTCCAGTGTTTGGAAGGCAATTAATTTGGAAGAAGAGTTGCTGTTAAGAGGCATGTTTGGATATTTCGATAGTCAAATTACTATTTTCTTATAGTTTGAGTTTTATTTTCGTCTATTTTTATGTTATAAGTTCGTAAGCTTTCCTCGTAAGTTGGTCTAATTTTATCTCCCTGCCATTTTATTTCGATATCGTTTTTATAGGTAATTGTAAGATAATTAAGACCCATTTCATCATAAAAACGCCAGTCTCCGTCTTTCATACCGCTTACATAGTTTCCGGTATACATTTTCTTACCTGTTTCGTAATACATTGTATGTACACCCGAAGGTTCACCATTTGAAAAACGCCCTTCATAACGTTTAATTTTATTAGGCATGTAAAAACTTTTCCAAACACTGTCGCGTTCTCCGTTCACATAATTTCCTATCTCTTTATACTCCGGTGTTTCATAAACCCAGGTGCCTTCCATATTATTTTCTACAAAAGTTCCCTGCAAAATAATTTTTCCCTGTTCATCGTAATCAGTTAATTGTCCTTCGCGTTTTCCGTTTACATAATTTTCTTCACGCATAAGTGCGCCGCTTTCATAATACCACTTCCAAACGCCCTGGGTCCTGCCTTTTTTATCATATTTTCCTTTTTGCTCAAGTTTACCTGAAGCATAGAAAAATTCCCATTCACCGGTTCGGTTACCATCTTTATATAATCCTTTCCCTCTGAATTCACCGGTAAAATGATATTCGGACCAGATACCAATTCTGTTTCTTACACTATCAACTTTACCTTTTGCAACTACAATACCGTCAAAATATTCAATACAACTGTCGGGCACGGGAACATTACGGCACACTAATCTTTTTTCATATATCGCTATGCGGCTTGTATCATCCTTTAAAAAAATACTACTGTCGCACTGATACTTTTGTTTATAAGTATAATGTGTTCCAATTGGAACGCCATCGCTGTAAACACCTTCATATTTTAATGTACCATCAAGATATACATCCCTGTATACTTCTACGTTCGCAATTTCCGGAGCTTTTAATATTCTTTTACCATTATTATATTTTTTAGTGGAAGTTACGTTTCCTTTTTTGTCATATTCCATCACATACCCATCTAAAGAATCGTCGTTAAATTTCATCTCTTTCTTTAGATCCATATTTTCATAAAACTCTTTCCATATACCTTGCTTTTTATTACTAGCATCACGCTGATTTATTTTTTCATAACTCTGCAGAATTCCTCCCTTGTAAATAATAATAGCGGTAATAAGTGAATCTGTACTATACTCATAAGCAGTGCCATCAGGCTTACCTTTTGTATAAGGGATAACACTTTTTGTTTTACCGTTTTTATGAAAATTACGTTGTAATCCTTGTCTGATATCGTTAACGTAAACTTCTGAGGTAACTATTTTTTGTGTTGTATCATAAACCAGGGTTATTCCATCTTTTTTCCCTTCTTTATAATTTATCGTTTTTGTTAAACGACCTTTAACATCGTAAAATTTCCATATACTATCCAGTAAAAAGTTTTTACGGTTACCTTCAATTTTTAGTTTACCGTTATCATAATAGTTTTTCCAGTAACCATCTGGCTTACCATCACGCATAGTTCCTTCACTGCTAATAGTACCGTTCTCATAATAAAATTTATTATAACCATTTTTATTATTAACCTGCTGCGAAAAAATTTTAACGGTTAAAAGAAAAAAGAAAAAAAATATAAGCGAATTTTTACTAAACATTAATGATATATACTGTTTGTGATTATCCACACGTTGCTTTAATTAAAAAAAATTGCCTATAAACCAAATTTAGCACTTAATTCCAACATTTTCAATATTGGCGCCTTTGCCTTGTTGATCAATTCAGTACTCATGATTAATTCAGGCTGCTCGTGTTTTAAGGTTATATATATTTTTTCAAGGGTATTTAATTTCATATAAGGACAATCATTACACGCACAACTGTTGTTAGGGGGAGCAGGTATAAATGTTTTATCAGGACTTGCTTTTTGCATCTGATGTAATATTCCTGTTTCAGTTAAAACAATAAACTCTTTATCCAGCGATTTTTTTGAGTAATTAAGTAAAGCTGTTGTACTGCCAATAAAATCAGCGTGTTCAAGAATAACAGCTTCGCATTCAGGATGAGCAATTATTTTAGCATTAGGATTTTGAATCTTAAGCTTTATAAGTTTTTCGAGACTAAAAATTTCATGTACCTGGCAGCTGCCATCCCATAAAACCATATTCCTGCCTGTTTTTTTGTTGATATAGGCGCCAAGATTTTTATCAGGAGCAAAGATTATTGGCTGTTCTTTGGGTAAACTTTCAACTATTTGAACCGCATTACTACTTGTGCAAATAATATCGCTTAAAGCTTTTATTTCAGCGGTACAGTTAACGTAAGTTATAACAATATGATCGGGATGCTGAGCTTTAAAAGCAGAAAATTTTGTAGGTGGGCATGAATCGGCAAGACTGCAACCGGCATTAAGATCAGGAATAAGAACTTTCTTTCCGGGATTTAAAATTTTGGCTGTTTCAGCCATAAAATGAACACCCGCAAATAAAATAATATCAGCCTGCGATTTTTGAGCCTGCTGAGCAAGCCCTAAACTATCACCTATATAATCAGCAATATCCTGAATATCAGAATTTTGATAGTAATGTGCCAGGATAACCGCATTCTTTTCCTTCTTAAGATAATTTATTTCTTCAAACAAATCAAGAGCAGGATCAACTTTTATATCCAGGTATCCTTTTTGTAATAACATATATATCTTTTTTTTAAAAAATTTATTTGTATTATAATATATAGCTTGTTAATTGTGTTAATAGAATTTACAAGATTACTTTGGTTATTGAATTAATAAATTACTATTAACACAGAATAAACAAAGATACGATATTAAACACCTGATTCTCAATAAGAGTTAGGGTAATTAACAATTGTTAGAACTAATGAGTCTTGATAACTCAGAGATGGTTTTTAATGTTAGAAAGTATAAATGAGTGCTTAAAAAGTTCCTCAAAAAAAGGAAAAATTTTCTTGGTGTGATCAATGTAATCATCTATTAAGTTATTTATTGAATTAAACTTAAAATAGATTTAGTATTTTATTAACGGACTATTAATTAACCAACAATTGATATGTTCATTAATAGTAAAATGCATATGTTCATTATCAGTTAGTTAGTTTTTGAGTGTTAATTAACGTTCATTACTACTTTTACACAATATCAAAATAAAGTCATTATAAAGGAAACAATGAAACAAAAAATTTCTATAGGAAGCGACCATGCAGGGTTTGAATTAAAGGAAGAAATAATAAAGCACCTTAAATCAAAAAATATAGAGGTTTTTGATAAAGGCTGTTATTCTTCAGAAAGAGCGGATTATCCTGATGCCGCCCATGCCGTTGCAAAATCTGTTTTGGAAAAAGAATCAGAATTTGGTATCTTAATGTGCGGAAGTGGAAATGGAATAAATATGTCGGCCAACAAGCATAAAGGAATAAGAGCGGCTCTTTGCTGGAATGCTGAAATAGCAGCACTTGCAAGACAACATAATGACGCAAATATTTTAACTTTACCGGCAAGGTATATAAATAAGGAAGAGGCGTTTAAATGTGTAGATGTTTTTATTACCGAAAAATTTGAAGGTGGAAGACACCAGAAACGAGTAGAAAAAATAGATCAATATATATGAAAAAATTATTATTTGCGTTAACTATTGTAAGCGTATTCTCTTGTTATTCACAAAAAGGAAAAGTTTTTCCCACTATAAAAGGTAAATCGCTTGATGAGAAAGCTGTTACATTACCTTTAAAAAACGGAAAACAGACGATAATAGGAATTGCCTTTCACCGCGGAGCGGAAGACGCTTTAAAAAAGTGGCTTAATCCTTTATACTACACATTTATAAAAAAAGAAAAAGGACAAAGTAATTTTGATGTTTCTGAAGTTTATGATGTGAATTTTTCTTTTGTTCCGATGATAAGCGGATTTGATAAATTAGAAAAGGATTTTAAAGCCGGCACTCAAAAAGAATTCTGGCCTTATATCATAGATACTGAAAAGACAGATGTTAGTGCACTTCAGAAGGAATTAGGAATAAAGGATAATAAAATTCCTTATTTCTTTGTTCTTGATAAAGATGGAAAAGTACTGGAAGTGCAAAGCGGAGACTTTTCTGAAGATAAAATGGATAAGTTAGAAGAAGCTTGTGGCGAGTAGCTAATTATCAAAATGAGAAATAACTATCAAAAAGATAGAATTTCTCAAAAGGATAATAATAAATTTATTGCAATATCATTTTGAGCGATCCACACGGTTCACCATCACAAATTAAAGATGCCAGGTAAATGCCGTTAGACAATGATTGGGCGTCAAAACCAACAGTTGTATTACCTCGTTCAAGCATATAAATTTCTTTAACCTGTTTACCTGAAATATCCGAAATAATTAAACGCGCGTCTTTAACGTTGTTAAGTATTGAGGCGTTAATGGATGTTTGACCGGTAAAGGGGTTTGGAAAATTATTTATTAAAGCTGATTTTGTTTGGGTAACGGTTTCGTTTTTCTTATCGGTTGTATATTTTTTATCATTTCCAAGGAGCTTTACTTCTACCCTTCGGTTCATGTGTTTTCCTAAATCGGTACGGTTGTCGTAGGCAGGCATAGTTTCGCCCTTGCAATCAATAATCAGGCGGTCTTCAGGAATACCTTTACTTTTTAAATAATCTTTTACTTCGTTAGCCCTCTTACAACTTAACTCTTTATTAAAATCCAACTCTCCTTCGTTATCTGTATGACCGGTAATGCTGATGCGGCTGCTTGTTTTGGTTTTATACTCTTTTACCAGCGCGTTCAACAAATTTTTATAAGGTTCGCTTATGGTACTTTGGTTTTTATCATACAAAACACTATAGGCTTTTTCATAACTTACAATACTGTGGCCCTCTATTAAAACACCGCTATCAAATGCGTTGTCGCCCACATCGGCAATAGCTAATTTTAAATGATAGGTTTCATAAGGGGTAACGGCTTTTTTTATTTCCATTAGTTTAGTTAAACCATCATACTCTATTCCTAGATTTCCATCAATATTGCTTACATAATAAGTAGGATTAGTTGGTCTTTTTTTATAAGAGTTGCTTCCGTTATTTATGCTGTTTACACTCACCGGATCATTGGTGTTAGGAACAATGGCAAGGTTTACCTGGCCTTCGACACCTTTGCCGCTAATAAAGAACGCAAAAACGTCGTTATATGAGCTTCCAACAAACTCATCATATTCTTCGCTACCAAAAACGTAATTAAAACTTAGAGTATCCGCTGTTGGAACAATATCCAGTTCTATTACAACCGCGTCGAAGGTGTTCTGGTTTTTTCCAAGGTACACTTCAAGATCTTTGCAGTCATAAGTAGATTGTGTGTGTATATTCCGTTGATTTGGGTCTGCAGTGCGATGAGTGTAGTTGCTCATATCTGGCCTTGTGTTTTTGCCACATAGTCCGCTGATTCCTCCAGTTGTCATTAATAAGCCTTTTTTCATTCCGAGACGAGATTTTCCATCTTCAAAATATCCGAAAGCTTCTTCGCTCCACGTTTTCGAAACACTAAAATTCTTCAGAACCACGCCATCACCGACAAGGTTCTGTAAAATATTTTTTAAGGTGTAGGTTCCCTGGTTTGCTGGTTTGTATACTTTGAAATCATTTTGTGATATACCAGGAATAATGTTGAGTAATGCCGCTGCAATAAAAATAAATTTCTTCATGTTAAAGCTTTAATGATGATATAATTTATTATTTAGATTAAAGTTACAGTACAATTCCATAAATATAAAGGAATGAGTTAATTTAATTTCTATTGGGTTTACGGTTTATTTCAATATAGTTACTCCCGCGTTAATTCCGCGTTTGCGGAAGAAAAGTATGTGCCTGCCTGTTTCGTCTATCATAATTAGTTAATAGGCCCCCTAATGTTTGTTAATCCACTTTTATGACAGCGGGTTGAGAAAATAAAGCCACAATTTATTTTCTATCTTTGTAGCTTAATGCAAACGTGTTACGATATTATTGTAGTTGGCGCGGGTCATGCGGGTTGCGAAGCAGCAGCAGCAGCAGCTAACATGGGTTCAAAGGTTTTGCTAATAACCATGAACATGCAGACAATTGCGCAGATGAGTTGTAATCCCGCAATGGGCGGAATAGCAAAAGGCCAGATTGTAAGAGAAATTGATGCCCTGGGCGGGTATAGCGGAATTGTTTCGGATAAATCTGCTATTCAGTTTAGGATGCTTAATCGGAGCAAGGGTCCGGCTATGTGGAGTCCCCGTACTCAAAACGACCGGATGATGTTTGCTGCCCTATGGCGCGAAATGCTGGAACAAACTCCAAATGTTGATTTCTGGCAGGACATGGTTCGTCAGCTTATAATAAGCAAGGACGGAAAACGCGTAGAAGGTGTTGTTACCGGAATGGGTGTTGAATTTAAAGCTAAGGCGGTTGTGCTAACCAATGGAACTTTTCTGAATGGAATTATTCATATTGGAGAAAAGCAGCTTGGCGGTGGTCGAACAGGTGAACCGGCAGCTAAAGGAATAACGGAACAATTAGTCCAAATAGGATTTGAAAGCGGTCGTATGAAGACAGGAACACCGCCACGGGTTGATGGGCGCTCTTTGAACTATGACAAGATGGAGGTTCAGGAGGGTGATGGTGTAGTTGACAAGTTCTCCTATCTACCTGGTACTTCGCCATTTATTAACTCTGAAAAAGCTCAAAGACCTTGCCACATAACTTATACAAACAGAGAAGTTCATGATATCTTAAAAACCGGATTCGAAAAATCGCCAATGTTTCAGGGTCGCATCAAGGGACTAGGCCCTCGTTATTGTCCGAGTATTGAGGATAAGATCACGCGATTCAGCGAAAGGGAGCGTCATCAGTTGTTCGTGGAACCTGAGGGATGGAACACTGTCGAAATATATGTAAACGGTTTCTCAACCTCGCTTCCGGAGGATGTTCAATACAAAGCAATGCGTCTTATCCCTGGTTTTGAAAACGCAAAAATGTTCCGTCCGGGTTATGCCATTGAATATGATTACTTCCCCCCTACTCAACTAAAGCTGACCCTTGAAACACATCTCGTTGAAAATTTATATTTCGCGGGGCAAATTAATGGGACAACAGGATATGAAGAGGCCGCATGCCAGGGTTTAATGGCTGGAATAAATGCTCACTTAAAAATTAATGAAAAACCTGATTTTGTACTAAACCGTTATGAGGCTTATATCGGAGTTTTAATTGATGATCTTGTAAATAAAGGAACTGATGAACCATATAGGATGTTTACTTCTCGTGCGGAATACCGTTTGTTGTTAAGACAGGATAATGCCGATGTTAGACTTACACCTCTTTCTCGTCAAATAGGACTTGCAGGCGCAGATAGGATGAATCTTGTTACAGATAAAATAAATTCTTATAACAAGATTATAGATTTCTTTAAAAACACCAGTGCTGATCCGGACGCAATAAATCGTTACCTGGAAAGCATTGATTCGGCCCGGGTAAATCAGAAGGTGAGATATTATAATATTCTTTCTCGACCAAACGCAAGTATTAGAGGTATTGCCGAGTATTCAGAAGAAATTAATCACTTAATCTCAAATTTTCAAACCGAGGTTTTCGAACAAGCAGAGATTCTGATGAAGTACGAAGGTTATATAGAAAGGGAAAGAGAGAATGCGGATAAATTAAAAAGGCTAGAAAACCTAAAGTTGAATGTTAATTTTAATTACGATTCCATTACGACTTTAGGGGCTGAGGCCAGGGAAAAGTTGAAAAAAGTTAGACCGTCATCAATTGGTCAAGCTTCAAGAATCTCAGGAATAAATCCCGCGGACATTTCTGTTTTGTTAATTCATATGGGTCGGTAATTTTGAAGACCCCTCTTAATAATTGTTTTATTGACCCAAAATTGTTTCACGTGGAACATTAAAAGTTATGACTGTTTTAAATAATTGCCCTTGTTGCGGTGGGCGCAGGTTTTCACCTTTTATTGCATGTAAAGACTATACCGTTAGTCAGGAAACTTTTACAATTGTAAGTTGTACGGACTGCAATTTTAAATTTACGAACCCAAGGCCATCTGATTCTGAACTTGGGAAATATTATAAATCAGAGGACTATATTTCGCACTCCAATACCAGTAAAGGCTTAATATCTAAGCTATATCACCTCGTTCGAAATTATACCTTAGCGCAAAAGGAAAAACTTGTTTCCAAGCATGTTTCACGTGGAACAGTTTTGGATTATGGGTGTGGGACCGGGATGTTTTTGAATTACTGCAAAGGTAAAGGATGGAAAACTTATGGGATGGAGCCAGACTCAGGCGCAAGAAAGATAGCCACAAACATGAAGCTCGATGTTTTTCCAGATAAAACAGAGTTGGGTACGGGACTAGAGGGTGTTAACCTTGATGCTATTACCCTTTGGCATGTTTTGGAACACGTAACGGATTTAGACGAAACCCTAAAGTTTTTTCAAAGGAAGTTAGATGTAAACGGAGTGTTGTTTATTGCTTTGCCAAATTATACGAGTTTCGACGCTCAATATTATAATGAGTTTTGGGCGGCATATGATGTGCCAAGACATTTATACCATTTTGAAATAGGCAGTATTCAGAAGCTTCTCTCTGGATATGGGTTTAAATTGCATGAGACTAAGCCAATGAAATTTGACAGTTTCTATGTTAGCATGTTATCCGAGAAGTATAAAACAGGCTCTATTAAGTACTTTAAAGCCTTTTTAACGGGCTTAAAGTCTAATCTTAAAGCAAAGAATCCTTCCCAATATTCCAGCGTTATATATGTGTTTAAAAGAGTTTAACTATCCCGTTCGCTTCGGTCAAGTTCTTAAATGTAGATAGGTTCCACGAGGAACCTTTTTTTGTGAATTGAGTTTACCTTTGGCTCTATGGGATATTTTATTTATTGTCACCTTATTTATGCCGCGCCAAAAGAATAACTGATAAAAGCAACATGAGAAACACGGGTTTTAATAAGAATCTTTTCCTATAAGCTCCTTTTTCAAAAGGTTTTTACAAAAAACTGGAAGAGTAAAAGTAAGAAGTTTATTTTGTCGGTTTAGCAACAAGACCGTTTATTTCACTAAAACCAATTATTGCGTTATCAAAAATCTGACGATCCGAAACTTCGCCCAAATTTTTTGTGTATTTACAAATTGTATTATGCTTCAGGTCTATAGAATAGCAATTAATAATATAATTATAAATCTGAAGAACAGCAGATGTTAATCCTCCCATATAACCCCCTCCTGAGTTTTGTTGTACCCTTTTTACAGAAAGGAAGTTAATTTTTTGAAGATTGTATTTAGACAATAGTGTTGCCAACTCAGGAAAAACCCCCTGGCAATTATAGTGTTTCCTATTCACCAACTTTAATTTTGATGTACTCGTTTCCCCGGGATCAGGAAGATTGTTCTGAACCTTTTCGAGGTACTCCAAAAGCAAATTTCTTTCGTTAAACGTAAGATCCGAAGGAATCATATAATTGCGCCTGAGATCAGCATCTTCTTTAATGTAGCTATATAGAAGGCCGGTTTTGTTTTCGCCGGTTTTTGGCAAATTAAATACTGTATAAAACTGAGTTAAATAATTGCTGATAACGAAAAGGCGTCTATTATTGGTATCAACATTTTTAACGTAACCAGTTAAGGTTGGCGAAACCGAATAAAATTGTTTTTCAAGATCGTTAGTGGTTTCTGTTCTTTTTTGGAGAGAAGCAGAGTCTGAAAGCTCATTATAAGAGCATACCGTACAGTTCAATTTTTTAGAGGTTAATTCAAAGTAGGATATGGCATCTTCATTATTTATGAATTCGAGGGTGTCGTTTTTAATCAGTCGCTTATTTTCAAGTCTTGCAATACTACTGTCTGAAAGTCCATATATTTTGTCCAGATTATAAAATATGCTTAGATTATAAACAAAATCTGCAGGCTTGTTTTTATAAAACTTAGAGTAAGCAATGTCTGGTTTTTTGGTTCCTTTCATTTTGTTTTCTATTACATATCTATTAGTAATAAACCTTTTATTGCCAAGTTCTGGCCTCTCTATTAAGATACGGCGAAGGCTTTGCTGCAGAAAAGCAAGATAAAATTTATCTAAAGGATATTGTAAATGTTGCTGGAAGCTTAGCTCAATACAATCCTCATATTGCAAGTTTCTAAAAAGTATGTAAATGCTTTCATCTATACACCTTTGTTTTAGTTGATGGAAGTATGCGCTATCAACAAGAAAATCGTTTTTTCGGAATTTGTTCCCGTATAACGTTTTAGCGTTTTTGATTCGCTTTTCATCAGTTGGATGGGTTTTAAAATATCTGCGTTCTGTATCAAATTTAGTGCGGGAGTCGTACAGGTCTGATTTTAATTTTAAATCTTCAAACAGCTTAATAACCCCCTCGAACGAATATTCTGAATTCTTAATCGCAAGAGCAGAATACTCATCAGCAGCCTCTTCACTTTTAACAGAATGATTGGAATAACTATGTCTTGCCAGTTTCCGGACCAATATACCCGAAAGCCCCCCGACAATATTTCCAACTGTCATTTCCTGCAAATAAGCAGTATATGCTTTGTAACCTTCATAATTGTGATGCAGAAAAACGTGGCCAATTTCGTGTGACAACAGTGATGCAAGTTCTGCTTCGGTTTTTGCCATTGTCATAAACCCTACATTAACAAAAATTGTCCCGTCTTCAAAGGCAAACGCATTAACCGTTGCGTCGCGCACAAACTTTACCCGCAGCTTTTTTGTAACCCACTCCGGATGATTCATTTGGTTAATTACTTTTTGAAGATACTCTTCCGCTTCTTTCCATTCATTATATTCAGTGGAGGAGGACTGAAGTTCCAGGCGGTTTTCAAGGCAGTAAAACGCGTAATTTTTTAAATAATTTTTGTTTGGTTCTATGTCCTCGTATTCCTTCATTATACTCTCAATGAACTGATTATCTTCAAAGTTATACTCAGGCTCCTTTTCCGGAACGGGTGTAATTGTGTGGCCAGAAAAGTCCTGTCCTTTTAAAAAGCCAAAAGCCATTACAAACGTAATGGCTTTTACTAGTTTCAGATATTTAATCATAGATTATAATTTCGCTTTTTTCTCAACCATTTCATATCCTTCAATTATATCTCCAACCTGGATATCATTAAATCCTTCAATGTTCAATCCACATTCGTAACCGGCAGCTACTTCTTTAACATCGTCCTTGAATCTCTTCAATGAACCTAATGCGCCGGAATGAATAACAATACCATCACGAATAATGCGAACCTTAGTATTACGGGTAACTTTTCCGTCAAGAACATAACATCCGGCAATGGTACCAACTTTGCTGATTTTGAACACCTCGCGAATTTCAATATTGCAAACGATCTTCTCTTCAAATTCTGGTGCAAGCATGCCTTCCATGGCCGCTTTAATTTCATTAATAGCGTCGTAAATAATAGAGTAGAGGCGGATATCAATTTCTTCTGTTTCCGCAAGTTTACGGGCAGGAGTTGTTGGTCTTACCTGGAATCCAATAATAATCGCATTGGATGCCGAAGCTAAAAGAACGTCGCTTTCGCTAATAGCACCAACAGATTTGTGGATGATGTTAACCGCAACTTTTTCGGTTGATAATTTTAAGAGTGAATCTGATAGAGCCTCGATTGAGCCATCTACATCACCTTTAACAATAACGTTTAATTCTTTAAAGTCACCAATTGCAAGACGTCTTCCAATTTCGTCAAGCGTAATGTGTTTGTGAGTGCGGATTCCTTGTTCGCGTTGTAACTGAAGGCGTTTATTGGCAATTTCTCTTGCCTCGCGCTCATCTTCCATTACATTGAATTTATCACCCGCTGTAGGTGCACCACTTAATCCTAATACTTTTACAGGATGTGATGGTCCGGCTGCATCAACCTTTTGTCCCCGCTCATTAAACATGGCTCTTACGCGACCACTGAATGAACCGGCAAGCATAATGTCGCCCACTTTTAAAGTGCCTGTTTGAACAAGAATGGTGGCAACGTAACCGCGGCCTTCTTCCATACTGGCTTCTATAACACTTCCCTGGGCGTGACGCTTAGGGTTTGCCTTAAGATCCATCATCTCCGCTTCTAACAATACTTTTTCAAGAAGAAGATCAACGTTTAAACCTTTTTTAGCCGAAACTTCCTGACACTGGAATTTACCACCCCATTCTTCAACTAAAATATTCATTAAGGATAATCCCTCGCGTATTTTGTCAGGATTTGCTCCGGGCTTATCTATCTTATTGATTGCGAATATCATAGGAACGCCTGCAGCTTGAGCATGATTAATAGCCTCACGGGTTTGAGGCATGATGCTATCATCTGCCGCTATAACAATAATTGCAATATCGGTAACTTTTGCACCACGGGCGCGCATAGCTGTAAACGCTTCGTGACCAGGCGTATCAAGGAAAGTGATACTTCGGCTATCCGGAAGCTTAACATTATAAGCGCCAATGTGCTGGGTAATTCCTCCGGCCTCTCCGGCAACCACGTTGGCTTTACGGATAAAGTCAAGCAGGGAAGTTTTACCATGGTCAACGTGACCCATAACAGTAACAATAGGCGGACGATGAATCAGGTCTTCCGGTTTATCTTTTTCTTCTTCTTTTACTGTTTCAACGTCTTCCGCTGAGGCAAACTCAACTTTATATCCAAACTCTTCAGCTACAATAGAAATTGTTTCGGCATCGAGGCGCTGGTTGATTGAAACAAACAAACCAAGAGCCATACAGGTTGAAATAATTTGCGTTACAGGAACGTTCATCATTTGTGCCATTTGATTTGCACTTACAAACTCTGCTACTTTCAACAACTTTTTTTCTGCTTCAAGTAATTCAGCCTCTTTGTCTAAACGTTCACGAACTTCTTCGCGTTTTTCACGGCGGTATTTAGAAGCCTTGGATTTAGAGCCTTTTTCGCTCAAACGAGCTAGAGTATCTTTAATTTGCTTTTGAATTTCTTCTTCAGTAAGCTCGTGTCTTGGTTTAGCCTGACTGCCCGCTCCGGTGCCTGTTTTAGCGCGCTGGCGCGGATCACCATATTTTTCTTTAGCCCGCTCTTTGGCAATTTTTGCCTGTTCGGTACCAACTTTTTTAATTTCTTCCTGAGAAAGACCTCCTTTGCGGATTCGTTTACGCTTACGTTTTTCATTAGCGTCATCAACCGCTTTTTTAGAAGGTTCTTTAACAACCGGAAGTTCAACTTTGCCAAGAATTTTCGGCCCCTCAAGCTTTTCAAACTTTGTTTCAATATGTTCAGGCTCTATTTCTTCCGGTATCTCAACTTTTGGCGTTTCAACCACCTGCTCTATTACTTCCTGAACCTCTTCTTTTTTCTTTTTCTCCTTTACAACTTTTTCAGCTTCCTTTTCCTTTTTAACCTTTTCCTTTTTATCCGGCTTAGTTTTAAGGTTCATGGAGTCAAGATTCAGTTTGCCTATAACCTTAGGGCCATCAACAGTCTCAACTTCCTGCTTTTTAACTTCAGGCTCTTCTTTTTCCTTTTTTGTTTCTGCAACTTCAGTTTTGGTTACTTTAGGAATAGTAAGATCTTTAATAACAACCTCGTCGGTTGTTTCTTCCTCTTTTTGTTTTTTCGCCTTTATTTCGTCTAAAACAATAGTTTCTCTTTTAACTTTACTAATTGCCTGTGAAACATGCTCTGCTTCTTCGCGTGCGGACTTATCACTGGAAAATTCTTTAAGCAATAAACGATGCTCCTCGTCGCCGATTTTGGCGTTAGGATTGCTTTCAACGGGATAGCCCTTGGAGGCAAGGAACTCAACAATCTTTCCTAATGAAAGATTGAATTCCTTGGCTACCTTGCTTAATCGAAGTGTTTTAGCTGCTTCTGACATATATTAATAAAAATGGTCTTTTAAAAGTTAAAAAATAGCGGCATATTTCGGCAAGCCGCAAACCGTTAGTCTTCAAATTCAGACTGTAAAATCTCTCTCACATTTGCAATCGTGCTTTCATCAATTCCGGTTCTGCGCACCAGCTCCGAATCGCTTAATTCAAGAACGGCTTTAGCTGTATCGCAGCCAATTGATTTAAGCTGATCGATTATGCTGTTTTCGATCTCGTCTGAAAACTCATCCAGGTCAACGTCTTCTGTTTCAACGTCTGTGTCGGTATCGCGGAACACATCAATTTCGTACCCGGTTAATTTTCCTGCCAGTTTAATATTGTAGCCGCCTTTTCCGATGGCAAGGCTTATTTGATCAGGCTTCAGAAACACTTCGGCACGCTTGTTTTCTTCATCAAGTTTAATGGTTGTGATCTTTGCCGGGCTAAGCGCGCGTTGTATTAAAAGGTTAGAGTTATTGGTATAGTTAATAACGTCAATATTCTCATTCTTTAATTCACGAACAATTCCATGAATCCTTGAACCTTTCATACCCACACAAGCCCCAACCGGATCAATACGATCATCGTAGCTTTCAACGGCAACCTTGGCACGTTCGCCGGGTTCTCTAACAATTTTCTTAATGGTTATTAAACCATCGAATATTTCCGGAACCTCATTTTCAAACAGTCTTTCAAGGAATACAGGCGAAGTACGGGACACTATAATTGTAGGAGATCCGTTTTTCAGATCAACCTTGGAAACAACAGCTTTAACAGTATCGCCCTTTTTGAAGAAGTCTGATGGTATTTGCTCCGATTTTGGTAATAACAACTCGTTACCCTCATCGTCAACCAGCATAATTTCTTTTTTCCAAACCTGGTACACTTCAGCGGTAATCACGTCTCCAACACGTTCCTTGTATTTATTGTATATCTCACTCTTTTCAAGTTCAAGTATTTTTTGTACAAGGTTCTGGCGTACTGATAAAACCGCACGGCGACCAAAGTCTTCAAGTTTTACTTTTTCAGAAACATCTTCTCCAATTTCAAAATCAGGTTCAATTTTTTTTGCATCTGAAAGACTAATATGCTTGTTTTCATCATAATCAAACGAATCTTCAGCAAATTCATCGTCAACGATCCTGCGATTTTTATAGATTTCAACATCGCCTTTGTCGGGGTTAACAATAATGTCAAAGTTTTTATCACTTCCGTATCTTTTAATCAACATGCTTCTGAAAACATCTTCAATAATGCTCATTAATGTAGCACGGTCGATGTTTTTGATGTCTTTAAATTCCGAAAACGACTCTATCAGGTTTACGCTTTCCATGGTTTCTTTTTTTAAAATTTAAGTTTGATTTTTGATTCTTTTATTTGATTGTAATTAATTATTTGTTCTTTCGTAACAGTTACTTTTCCTTTGCCAACCGGTTTGTTTTCTCTTACAGAATACTCGAGTTTTATAAATTCGTCATTGCATTCTACAAGAGTGCCTTCGGCTGTAGAGCCATCTAACAGTTTAATTTCAAAATCCCGTCCAATATGCTTGGGATATTGCCTTGGCATAACAAGGGGAGTAGCAGCGCCATGAGAACTAACATCGAGGCTGAAATCTTCCTTATCTCTGTCAAGACTTTTTTCAATAAACCTGCTTAACTCAACACAGTCGGCAATAGAAACGCCTTTATCGCCATCAATAAACACGTTAATCCTGTTGTCGCTACCAATTTTTATTCCGGTAACAAACAGCGGACCGTTACCAAGGTGAAGGTGGGCCAGATCGAGTATTTGTTCTTTAGTTATCAATTTTTTTGCAATAAAATAGGGGACTTGTGTCCCCTACCATCTCTTTGTATTTTGCTTAGCAAATATACGGAGTTTTTTTTAAAGAAAAAAATAAAAAATTGATTAAAAGAACGTTAAAAGCCAAACTATCAGGCTTCCGGGCACGTTTATATAGTTAGAAAACAGTAGAACGACTTTAAATACTATAATCATGAAAACTAAATCTATTAAGGCAATCTTGCTCGTTTTTGGGCTGATGCTTTTCAATCTGAACACTGCCAGCGCTACTATTGGCGAAAAATTTAATCAATTCGTGGGCAGCGAATTTTCTAACATGCAGGGAATTTATATTATCGCTGGAATTGTGGTTGCCAGTCTTGTTGTATACATAGTTGTAAACCATTTTAACAAGGAAGAAGAAGACAAAAGTATCCGGCATGGAGCGTCGCACCATCACAGGCGGCACCACCAGCACCACCATCAACACAGAATAATTAAGAAAACCCCTTAAAACACTCAAAAATACTGACTAAAGCATCTAACCTCATTTTCAAAGAGTTAGATGCTTTTTTCTTTTTGTAAAACATTTAATGTTAAAAAACAAATGTAAAATTCGACGATAAATTTTGTTTTAGCTGCGATATAATTATTTTTGTGCCAAATTTTAAATACAAATTAGAATGTCTGACATTGCAAACAAAGTAAAATCAATCATCGTTGATAAATTAGGTGTTGATGAAAAAGAAGTAGCTCCAGCAGCAAGCTTTACTAATGATTTAGGTGCTGATTCCCTTGACACAGTTGAGTTAATCATGGAGTTTGAAAAGGAGTTTAACATTGCTATTCCTGATGAGCAGGCTGAAAAAATCAGCACTGTAGGAGACGCTATCGCGTATATTGAAGCAAACGCAAAAAACTAATTTGACCCCTTTATGCAATTGAAACGTGTAGTAGTAACCGGACTTGGCGCTGTAACTCCGTTAGGCAATAATGTAAATGATTATTGGACAAACCTTATTAACGGTGTGAGCGGAGCCGCGCCTATTACACGCTTTGATGCATCTAAATTTAAAACCCGTTTTGCCTGCGAAGTAAAGGGTTTTAAACTGGAAGATTATTTCGACAGAAAAGAGGCTCAACGCCTCGATGCTTTTTCTCATTACGGAATTGCCGCTTCTGTTCAAGCTGTAGCCGATGCCGGCATTGACAAAGAAGGCATTGACAAAAACGAAATTGGTGTAATCTGGGGTTCAGGAATTGGTGGTTTAGATACTTTCCAAACTGAAACTTTTAATTTTGCCAAAGGAGACGGAACCCCTCGTTTCAACCCATTCTTTATTCCTAAAATGATTGCGGATATTTGCTCAGGACACATTTCAATGCGTTTTGGGTTCAGGGGCCCAAACTTTACTACCGTTTCAGCTTGTGCCTCATCAACCTCTGCATTAATTGATGCTTTTACATACATTCGTTTAGGTAAAGCCAATGCAATTGTTGCCGGTGGTTCCGAAGCAGCAATCAACGAAAGCGGCATAGGTGGATTTAACGCCTGCCAGGCCATGAGTACCCGTAATGAAGATCCCGCAACCGCTTCACGACCTTATGATAAAGACCGTGATGGTTTTGTTCTGGGTGAAGGTGGAGGCGCTTTAGTTCTTGAAGAACTTGAACACGCTTTAGCACGTGGAGCTAAAATTTACGCCGAAATTGTTGGCGGCGGAATGAGCGCCGATGCATACCATATTACTGCACCGCATCCTGATGGACTGGGCGCAACCCTGGTAATGAAACGTGCGCTGAAAGACGCGGGGATGAACCCTTCAGATATTGATTACATTAACACACACGGTACCAGCACGCCGCTGGGGGATCTTGCAGAACTAAAAGCAATCACAAATATTTTTGGCGAGAGTGCTTATAAAATGAACATTAGCTCCACCAAAAGTATGACGGGTCATTTGCTTGGAGCTGCAGGCGCTATCGAAGCGATGGCAACCATTCTTGCGGTTAAGAATAACATTATTCCTCCAACGATAAATGTTATTAATCCTGATCCAGAACTGGATCCAAAATTAAATCTGACCTTTAACAAAATGCAGCAACGCGAAGTGAGAGCAGCTATTAGCAACACTTTCGGGTTTGGGGGTCACAACGCCGCTGTTGTAATAAAAAAATACATTTAAAAGCTTTGGCAATCCGACGTTTTTTATCGCAGCTGAATTTTAAAAATTCTAAAGGCGATAAGGAATTCAGAAACTGGATAAAAATAACAACAGGTTATTTGCCAATTAACCTTTCCCTTTACCACCAGGCTTTTTCACACAGTAGTGTTTCGTCTAAAAAACCAAACGCATCAAGCAACGAACGCCTTGAATTTTTGGGCGACGCGGTGTTGGGAACAATTATAGCCGAGCATTTATTTAAAATTTTTCCTTATAAGGATGAGGGTTTTTTAACCCAGCTGCGAAGTAAAATTGTAAACGGACAGCGGCTCAAAAACCTGGCACTGAAATTTGGCTTTAACGACTTTTTAAAAACAAGCCTCAGTAAAGATGAAAAGGCTAAATCAAGCGCTTATGGAGACGCCTTTGAGGCTTTTATTGGCGCGGTTTACCTTGATCACGGTTATGACGTAACTAAAAGATTTGTATTGAACAGGATTATAAAAAACCATATTGATATTGATGAGCTTGTAAATACAAATGAAGATTACAAGAGCCAGTTGCAGATATACTGCCAGAAAAAGAAATGGAGGCTGGAGTACAGGATGCTTAGCGAAAAAAGAGAAGGCACCCATAAGTCATACGTAATACAGGTGTTTATTAATGATAAGCCTTACGTAAAGTTTGAAAATCATAGTAAGCGGGTGGCCGAGCAAAAAGCCGCTCAGCTAACGCTTGAAGAATTAAACATAAGTAATGGCTAAACATGTTTTAAATAGCGGCGGCGATGATTTTGACTTTGAACTAATAGGTATTTCTACCCCGGAGAATCAGTACTCTATTATTTCGCTGATTAATTCGGCGCTTAGCATAGATCTTTCACTAAGTGATAACATCCCGTTTAATTTAAAAGACGGAAAACTGTTTTATTTTTCGTTGTTCAACTATACTAACGATGAGCTTGGCCTGGAGTATTTTTTTATTTCAAACAAAAGCAATCTTGAAAACGACACGTCGCCTGATTTAGGCAGTGGTGGCCTTTTTGCCGACATGAAAGTGCAGGAAAGCACCAGGCTGGTTAAAGAACTACCAAGAACAGATTATTTTTTGATTCTAAAAGGGGAAGAGCTTCATATGTTCAGGTATAAAATACTGGACATATTAAAAACAATTGATGAGATTGTTCAGGTTCAAAAAATAGAACCCGCAGAGCTTCCCAGCCGAATGAACCTTGTGTTTTAAAAAAGGGTAAGTACGGGTTTAGCTTTTCATTTATTTGGTTTCCAATAACTGAAACCCCCACTCTTTAGAAAACTTCTCTTGGGCCAACTTTACTTTTTCGTAAATAGTTTCATGCTTTTTGTCAAAGCTTTCGGCAAGGCCGGTTATTTTATCCAAATCATCCTGTGTAATTTCCAGGCTGTCTTTAGACATAATATCTACCATTTGTTTCCCTTCGTTTATAGCAATTGAATTAATGGTTTTAAAATACTCAACCATCACATCCCTGAACTCTTTATTATCTCCAAAGGCTTCTATTTTTTCACCCTTACCAAGGCTTACCTGTGATTCCTCTGAAAACAGCTTATGGGTAAGCTTTAACGAATCAAGATTATGACCATCAATCTGGTTCATGAAAGCCTCGTGGCTTGGTTTTAGATGATCAACCATATCCATTATAGAATCGTTGTATTTAACAGCGTCGTTACGGCCTGGGCCACACGCAAACATTAACAGGGCCATGGCGCCTGCGAGTATAAGTGTTTTTTTCATTGTTTAATTTTGCTGGTAAGTATACAAAAAAATAATCCGCCAAATAGGGCGGATTATTTTAAAAGATTTGGGTTCAAAGATTAATATCTATAGTGTTCAGGCTTATAAGGACCTTCTACTTTAACCCCAATGTACTCAGCTTGCTCCTGGTTAAGAACATCCAGCTCAACACCAATTTTTGCCAAGTGTAAACGGGCAACTTTTTCGTCAAGGTGTTTAGGTAAAGTATAAACTTTTTTCTCATAAGCAGCAGTGTTGGTCCATAACTCTAACTGAGCTAATGTTTGATTTGTAAACGAATTACTCATTACAAAACTTGGGTGACCTGTAGCACAACCTAAGTTCACTAAACGACCTTCTGCAAGAACGATAATGTCTTTTCCTTTGATCGTGTATTTATCAACCTGAGGCTTGATAGTATCTTTAGTGTTTCCGTAAGTTTTATTTAACCAAGCCATATCAATTTCAGTATCAAAGTGGCCAATGTTACAAACGATCGCGTTATGTTTCATCATTTCGAAATGACGACCTACAACAATGTCTTTATTTCCGGTAGTAGTAACAACAATGTCAGCAATCTTAACAGCGTTGTCCATTTTCATTACCTGGTAACCATCCATTGCAGCCTGTAAAGCGCAGATAGGGTCGATTTCAGTAACAATAACACGAACGCCCTGTGAAGATAATGATTGAGCTGAACCTTTTCCTACATCACCATAACCAGCAACTACAGCAACTTTACCTGCCATCATAATATCAGTAGCGCGGCGGATAGCGTCAACTAAAGATTCGCGGCAACCATATTTGTTATCAAATTTAGATTTAGTAACCGAGTCGTTTACGTTAATGGCAGGCAATAATAAAGTGCCTTTTGCCATACGCTCATATAAACGGTGAACACCTGTAGTAGTTTCTTCAGATAATCCGCGGATTCCTGCAGCTAACTCAGGGTATTTATCAAATACCATGTTGGTTAAATCGCCACCATCATCAAGAATCATATTTAAAGGCTTGCGCTCTTCGCCAAACCATAAAGTTTGTTCAATACACCAGTCAAACTCTTCGGCGTTCATGCCTTTCCACGCGTAAACAGAAATTCCTGCAGCAGCAATTGCAGCGGCAGCGTGATCCTGTGTAGAGAAGATATTACATGAACTCCAGGTAACTTCAGCTCCTAATTCAACCAACGTTTCAATTAAAACAGCGGTTTGAATAGTCATGTGCAAACAGCCTGCAATGCGGGCACCTTTTAATGGTTTGCTTGCTCCGTATTCTTTACGAAGAGCCATTAATCCTGGCATTTCTTCTTCGGCTAATTTAATTTCTTTTCTACCCCACTCAGCTAAAGACATATCTTTAACCTTGTGTTTAACGTACTTTGTTGCTGTAACTGACATGTTATTTTGTTTAATTATTTATTTTTTAAAGGATTACAAAGATAAGTCATAAGTTTGTAATTCTCAAATATTTGAACTTGATTAACACAATTGTTATAGATGATTATATAACCCTTGGAATCCTTGATTTAGAGGCTTTTGCGCAATCAAGCGGCCTGAATGTAAAGCGGGAAATTGAAAAGAAAGGGACCCTGTATCTTTTACAAAATCTATTGAAAGGCAAAGTGTTTAATCTTTGTTATACTGAACAGAATAAGCCGTACTTAAAAGACTCAGATACTCATCTTTCGATTTCGCATTCTCATTCAAGGCTGGCCATTATATTAAACACCCGTCAAAGCACCGGCGTTGATATTGAACTGTTAAGAGATAAAATACAAAACGTTAAGCACAAATATTTAAGTGCACAAGAATTATCATTTGCGGGTAATGATGCTGTTTTATTAACCGTGTTGTGGGCTGCGAAGGAAGCTATATACAAAGCATACGGACTGAAAGAAATAGACTTTGCATCCCATATGTTTATTGAACCGTTTGGACCAAAAGACGATTTATTCTTCGGGCATCTTAAAAAAAACGATATTGCAAAAAAATATTTACTAAAGCGCGAACAGCACGAAAACTATATACTGGTTTATATATTAAATGAAGTTCAATAAATTCATAAACGCCCTTAATTCTTCTGCGTGTTCGCTCGCAATATTAATCGATCCTGATAAGTTCAACCCCGAGCTTATTACTTTGGCAAATAAATCAAAAGCCGTGTGCTTTCTTGTTGGTGGCAGTAAATTAAAGAGCAACAATATTTCGCAGGTAGTAGCAAAAATTAAAAAACTTTCCGGGCTTCCGGTAATACTTTTTCCGGGCGACGAAACACAACTTACAAAAAGGGCCGATGGCTTATTGCTCCTAAGCTTGCTTTCCGGAAGAAATCCGGAGTATCTGATAAACAAACACATTAAAGCTGCACCGGTAATTTTTAAGCTAAAACTTGCTCATCTACCAACTGCTTACCTGTTGATAGATGGGGGTAAAACTTCAACCACACAAAAAATCAGCAAAACAAAACCCATTGATCCAGCAAATGTAAACGAGATAATTTTCACGTCTTTGGCGGCAGAGCAACTTGGGTTTAAAGCCATATATTTAGAGGCGGGAAGTGGAGCGGAAAAAACAATTCAACCATCACTGATTAAAAAAATAAAACAAAAAATAAAATTACCAATCATTGCAGGCGGAGGAATAGATTCTGAAAAAAAAGCCAGCGATCTGATTAAATCAGGCGCAAACATGATAGTTGTAGGCAACGCGCTTGAAAAAAACATTAACCTTTTATCTGAAATAAACAAAGCATTTAAATAATCATGAAAAAGAAACTCCTTCTTTTATTAGCTGTTTGCAGCATTAGCATCATTGCACAAAACAAATTACTTACAATTCAGGAAGCGGTTTTAAAAGGACGAACCTCGCTTGCTCCAAAAAGACTGCAAATTATGTTTGTCCCCGAGAGTAATTCGTTTGCATACATTGACAATAACACACTTAAGCTTGCCAATAACGCAACGGGCGAAGCCAAAGATGTTGTCACGCTAAGGGCGTTAAACAATCTGCTGAGATCAGCTTCTAAAGACACTCTTCTGTCTTTTGGCGTGATAAGCTGGAAAAACGTTAACAAGTTTTACTTTAGTAATAAACAGGGCGAATGGCGTTATGAAATTGATAAAACGGCGATTGCCGTTACCGACCGCAAACAAACCGACGCAACACTGGATGACCTGGACGAGTTTAAGAAAGGGGAAATCTATGCATATGTAAGTGGAAATAATTTATTTGTTAGTAAAGACGGCAAGCCTCTTCAAGTGACTAAAGACGGTTCGTATTCTCTCGTTTATGGAAAAAGCGTGCACCGCGATGAATTCGGAATCCACAAAGGAACTTATTGGAGCCCGAAAGGAAATTCAATTGCTTTTTACAGAATGGATCAGAGCGATGTAGCAGATTATCCAATAATAGACTGGACAACTTATCCTGCAAAAAATGTAAACATAAAATATCCAATGGCAGGAAACAAAAGTCATTACGTTACTGTTGGAGTTTATAATCTCGAAAAACAAAGCACTGTTTATCTTAATACCGAAGGTCCGAAAGATCAGTACCTCACAAATGTAGAATGGAGTCCGGATGAAAAATATATTTACGTTGCTGTGCTAAACCGCGAACAAAATCACTTTAAGTTCAATGAGTACGATGCCGCAACAGGTAATTTCATAAGAACCCTTTTTGAAGAAAAAGATGAGAAGTACGTGGAGCCGCTCCATCCAATGTTATTCGTAAAAAACAACCCTAACCAGTTCATCTGGCAGAGCAGGCGCGACGGCTTTAATCATTTATATCTATACGATTTAAAAGGTAATGTATTAAAACAGTTAACAAAAGGCAATTGGGAAGTTAAAGATGTAACAGGCTTTGACGCTAAAGGTGAAAATTTATTTTTTCATGCAAATGAACAGTCCCCGGTTAACCAGGATTTTTATTCTGTAAACATCAAAACAGGAAAAACAAAACGTCTTACAAACGGCAACGGATACCATTCCGCTTTATTAAGCGAAAAAGGCGATTTCGTAATTGATAATTTTACTTCTTGTTACACGCCACGTGAATACAGATTAATAAACGTTGCAACAGGCAAGAGCACAACAATTCTTAAAGCCGACAACCCAATTAAAGATTATAAAACAGGGCAATGGAGTTTGTTTACAATAAAGAACAGCGAAGGAACTGATTTGTACTGTCGCCTTTTTAAACCGGCAGACTTTGACAGCACCAAAAAATATCCGGTATTGGTTTATTTATATAACGGTCCGCATTCGCAAATGGTTACAAATACCTGGATGGCGGGTGGTGAGCTTTGGTATCAGTACATGGCCCAAAAAGGTTTTATAGTGTTTACGCTTGATGGAAGAGGAACATCTCATCGTGGTAAAGCATTTGAACAAGCTATACACCGGCAAATAGGAACCAAAGAAATGGAAGATCAGTTAAAAGGCGTGGAATATTTAAAGTCGTTACCGTATGTTGATGCCAATCGCATGGGCGTGCATGGCTGGAGTTACGGAGGATTTATGACCACATCATTAATGACACGTCACCCGGGAGTGTTTAAGGTTGCAGCAGCGGGCGGTCCCGTAATAGACTGGAGTTATTATGAGATCATGTATGGCGAACGCTATATGGATACACCGCAGGAAAACAAAGAAGGCTATGAGAAAAACAATTTATTGAATCACGTTCAGAATCTAAAAGGAAAATTATTAATGATTCATGGGGCGCAGGATAATGTGGTTGTTTGGCAGCACAGCATCCTGTATCATAAAAAAGCTGTAGATAAAGGCATTCAGTTGGATTATTACGTATATCCCGGCCACGAACACAATGTGCTTGGAAAAGACCGCGCACACTTAATGGAAAAGATAACCAACTATTTTATAGAACATTTATAGGCGGAAATTACACTGCCTGTATAGTGCGCTGCTTGCCAAATTCAAGAAGATTATTTAGCCCCTCAAATACTCTGAATGTTTGATTTGTAAAAGAGTTTGTTCTAAAAAATAAGGGGTAAATATTTAGAATTAAATTTTCCAATGTTTTTATGTGCGGTCGACCGGCCCGTCGCTGAGCGTGCGCAGGAGTGAATGGATTTTTGTTTACTTTTCATCTAAGGAAAAGTAAAAAAGAAAATAAAAGACTTTTTGAGGCTTGACTATCTATAAACCCGTAGGGCTTGTGCGATTTATTGCCACGTGGTGAAAAAGAAAAGGTGACGGGAAAAGATCTGTAATTATTTTATGGATAATTTGTAGAACTATTCTTTTATAATTTTTTTTATCTCACCATTCACCCTTAAAAAGTAAATTCCTTTAGGTAGGTCTCCGGCTGGAAACTCTATTGTGTTTTGGAAGTATGATTTTTCGAATATTTTTTCTCCAATAGAATTATAAAGTTCCGCGTGTATTTTTTCCGAATCAACATTAATAGTTAACCTGTCTGAAACAGGATTAGGATAAATGCTGATCTCAGCTTTCGTTTCCTGTTCTGTTACAGAAGCAAAAATGCAGGGCATAGAAACATCAACTGTGTAAATGGCAGAAGAAATAAATCCTCCTTGTCCTTTCGGAACCCAAACAGAATATGTTCCCGTATTTGAAACAAGAATAGTTTGCGTTGTGGCGCCGGTGTTCCACAAATAATTTGCGTGTGTTCCTGCATCCAGCACAATTTGTGTTCCGCTTAAGGCACAAGTTAACGTTGGTTGCTTTAAACCCCACGGGAGAGTAAGATAATTAAAAGCACGATAGGTTCTTAAAGTATCACCAAAAGTAATTTCAAAAACTTTAGATCCGTTTGGTTTTACAACGCTGAACATTTGATTGAGGTTGTTCGTTGCGCCATAATTAATCAGGGAGTTACCATTTGCAAGACGTTGATGATTGCCTATTGCCTGGCTAAATGTAGTATTGTTCTCTACATAGCTCCAAACCAGGGTTGCTATTTTTGCAGATTCATTCAGTTGGTATTCCTTTGCCGAAGCGGCGTGCAAAGGAGTTAGTCTTCCGTTATCGTTCAGGGTGATATTTCCATTCGCAATCCTTCTTATGTCGTGTTGACCAATGAACATTTGTGCATCATTGGTAAATGTAAACTGATTGGCGTTTCCACCCATCCGCCACATAATGGTACTATCGCTACGTTTTATTTTTGTGATTTCGTTGAAGTGTCTTACCGAGATCATATAGTTTCCATCGTTATCATATTCAACAGCGTTGAGGTGTGTCCAGTCAACATTTGTTGGACTAAACAGCCATTTCGGATCAACATCACTAAAGTTATAATGATCTTTGCAATGCCACTCGAACACAACATTTTTATTCGCGTCCTGTTCCTGGATTACCCCACATTTTACTGTTGCCGTAGCGCTTCCGGGAGCTGTGTGGTTGGGGCCGAAATAATTGTAGGAACTCAAATTCATGGTTACATTTTCCATACCAAGAACCACATAATTTCCATTAGGAAGAACCTGCAAATCGTGCCCGTCGAAAATGATACCGTTCTTTAGCGCAAGAGAATCCACAAGAGTAAACGTGCTGTCCATTAAATAGAATTTACCGTTTCGGCTATAAGACATTAATCCATTCGGCAGCAATTTAAAATCGCCCGGAGCTCCGGCAGGAAATTTTTTATAGTAAACAGACGTTCCGTTTTTGTCTGTAATTACTTGCGTTGTTATGTACCCGGGAAGGGTTCCGCCAAATTTTAACGGAATAAAAAAATAATACCCCTTTGAGGCTGTGTCAAGCGCTGTGACCGAATAAGAAGGAAGTATTTGCGAATTAATTTTAAGAAACGAAAAAAAGAGAATAAAAACTAAAAACGTTGCTTTCATAAAAATAAAGGTAATAAAAGTTGTTTTAGTTTTTCTAAAGAGTAAGACTTTGCTAAGCTGTTTGTAATGTCCTGTTTTTTCCAAACTCCAGGATATTATCAATAAACTCGTAAGGCTTGTAATGGTTGATTGCTGCCTGATGAAATATACAGGTTGCCGGTGTCATCCCCGGAAGCGAATTTACTTCAATAAATATTACTTCTGTTCTCCCATCTTTATATACACGCACAAAAGCGTCGATACGGCAATAGCCTGTAACACCCAAAACTTTTGCTGCGGCTCCAAGTGTTGCTTTTACCTGATCGCTGATTTTTTGTCGTTCTTCAGGGGTGCGGGCATAACGGGCAGGAGTAATGTTTTGCCCCTGTCCTGCTAAAAACTTTTCCTCAAGGCTTAAAACATCACCTTCAGTAAGCGCCTCCGAAGCTTCAAACACCTCGTATTCAATTTCGCCTTTTTTATTATAGCGGGTAAGCATGCCGCCTGTAATTTCAAGGAAATGAGCAGCGTCTTTTTTACTGATGAGTTCTTCAACAAGTATTACCTGCTTTTGCGGAAACTCTTCTTTGGGCTTGATGTGCAGTGTTGCGGCAGCATTAGGATCCAGCTCTTCCGATTTTCTGTATATGAGTTTACAGAAAGCTTCAAACTCTTCAAACGTTTTTATTTTCTTAACCGCGCTGCTGCAACCGTCATCAACCGGCTTGGCAATAAATGGATATTTTATGCGTGACTTTAAAAGTTCTTCAACTTTACTTTTGTTATTATTCCATTCATCGGCAGTTATTAAAACATGGTCGGCAACCAGAAAACCGTTATCTTTTAAAATCTCATTGGTGCGATACTTGTCAATTGTTATCGACGAACTTTCCTTGTTGGATCCGTTGTAAGGCAAGCCAATCTCATCCAGCTTCTTCTGTATGGCACCGTCTTCTCCCGGACGACCGTGTAGAGCGATAAACACCTCATCGGCCCTTTCCTTAAGAGCGGCGTAGGTTAACTTTTCAGGAGCTGCAATAGCGCTTGAAGAAGAATATTTGTTCGTAATTGCATCACATTCTTTCATGATATTTTTTATCACCGTATGAACCTTAAAGTTCTCTGCCTTCTCCTTAATATCATCAGCATTATCTTTAAGCATCAAATTAATTGGAATATGATACAATTGATGCTCCTGATTATTTCCCGTTAGGAAAACAGGGAAAGGCGCGTATTTTTCCGATGAAGCCAGCTTTTCAAAAACATTCCTTCCGCTTTCTACTGAAATATGTCTTTCCGATGAATATCCACCAAGAACTACAGCCACTCTTATTTTATTTGCGGCAGCGTTTTTATCTTTTAAAATTAATTCGTCAAGTTTGTTTAAAAGAGTGTAAATCTTAACGTTTCCTTTCGACTGGGTATATCGCTTCGAAAGCGATGTGCGGATGATGAACGTCAGAAACTGCGAAGGATTCAACCCAATCTCGGCTGCCTGATGAAAGAAGAATGAAGAAGGCATCATGCCGCTCGTGGTATTTGGATCATTAAGGAAAATTTTTCCGTCCTTGCTTAAAAACCCATCTATGCGCGCATAAACATCAAAGTGCAATTCATAAAACAATCTCTCGCAATCCTTACGAATAGCCTCAATTTGCGCGTCAGGAAGATCGATTGGTGTTATCTTACGCGATAAGCCTGGTAAATATTTGCTGCGGTAATCAAACAACTCTTTTCCTTTGCGTATCTCTGTTGGTGGCAAGGCAATTGCTTTACCGTTTTCGTCTTCAAGAACAATACAACTGAATTCTTTACCTTCAATAAATCCCTCTACCAGCACAGTGCTTTCACCATCAATGCTTTCAACAATAAACCCATCATCTTTCAGGTTGTCGTTTAAAAATTGAATGAGTTTGTTAGGATCATGAATAATGGGCGAATTTAATTTTTTTGGATACGTGATAGCAACCGGCATTCCAATCCCTTCCCTGATATCAGCAAGTGTTTTTACAAATTGAATTTTATCTTCCGGCGAAAGTGCCTGCCATTCTTCGGCATCAACCCAGCGCGTAAACAATGCTTTTTCAACAGCGCTCATAAATTCAAACTCATTGTCGGTGTTCAAAACACTTACGCCAATACTTGAACCCTGGTTAGCTGGTTTAACCACACACGGAAAACCAATTTTTTCTCTAACGGTTTTAATCGAATCTTTCGCTTTTCCCTCTATCCAGTCGTTACGTTTAATTGTAATGTATGCCGGACTATTAAAGCCCTTGTTAACCATTAATTCTTTCTGAACACTTTTATCAATGCCAATGGAAGAAGGAAGAATTCCCGATCCGCTGTATGGTATTCCGTAATATTCAAAAAGCCCCTGTATGCGCCCGTCTTCTCCATAAGGGCCATGCAAACACAGGAATGCAAAATCAATTTTAGATTTTAAATCATGAGGCAGGACTTGTTTTCCGATTTTTTTAATCAGATCGTGTTGTTGTTCAGCGCTAAGATCACCAAGGTTTTCAGCGTATAACTGAAAGTTAGTATTTGCAGGAAGAAATTCTACGGGAGGATAAAAATCTCTGATCGTTCCTTTGTAAACAAATTCCCAGTTCAATTCAACAAAATTACCAAAGCTGTCAACAAATATCGGAATGGCCTCAAATAACGATTTGTTGAGGTTATCATAAACTGTTCGTCCGCCTGCAAATGAGATCTCGCGTTCCTTGCTTTGCCCGCCAAAAATAATTCCTATCCTGAGTTTGTTTGCCATGTAATACAAAGTTGATTATAATTCAAAAATAAACGAAACGTAACGCCCGCCGAACAAGGATTTTGGAAATAATTAACATTGGTTTGTAGATACCGCCGGGGCAACCACTGTTTTTGCCTTTCGTGTAAGGAGTCTTAATCGTTAAGCCAACAAACATCAGGTTAAACGACATTAAAAGCCGCGAAACGCATTACCTGGTCGGTAAACGCAGCGCATAATTGTTGGCGCGCCGTTTAAATAAATTAACAGGGAATAGGAGGTTAAATGTGTAATTTTGACTCCTCTATGAAACCTGGCTTTTTATTAATTCCTGTCATTATCATTCTTGCTGAGTATTATTTCTTTCAGGCAATGAAAACGTTCTCTCAGGACTTTCAGCCATTAACCAAAACAGTAATTCTTTATTGGGTTTATGGCCTTTTGGCGCTTGATATAGGGCTTACAATAACTTCTTTTATTTATCCGCCACCCAACTGGCACGACGCGTTCCGTCTCATTCTGGCAGTTGTACTAATCCTTCTTTTATGTAAGATTTTTTGTTTCGTGTTCTTGTTTCCAGAGGATCTTGTAAGAGGTGTAAGATGGTTAATTAAACGCTTTTCAAGCAGTGGCGAGGCGGCAGTGGTACAAGGCGGAATTAGCCGGGCTAAGTTCATAAGCCAGCTTGCGGTTACATTTACGGTTATTCCTGCTGTTGGTTTTATTTACGGAATGGTTAGAGGCGCTTACAAATATCGGGTTCATAAGGTAAAGGTGCCTTCATCTAAGATACCCGATGCTTTTCATGGATATAAAATTGTACAGGTTTCCGACATCCATACGGGCTCGTTCCTTGATAATTCAGCGCTGTCAAAAGCTTTTGATATAGTGATGCAACAGGGTGCCGACCTTATCCTGTTTACCGGAGACCTTGTAAACAATAAGGCAGAAGAAACAAAAGGCTTTGAAGAGGTTTTCAGTAAACTAAAAGCTCCGCATGGCGTTTATTCTGTTTTAGGAAATCATGATTATGGCGATTATGTGCAGTGGGATAGCCCTGAAGAAAAAAGAAAAAATCTGGAAGCGCTTAAAGATGTGCATAAGAGTTCTGGCTGGAGGTTATTAATGAATGAACATGTTCCCTTGGAAAAAGACGGACAAAAGATCGCGTTATTAGGAATAGAAAACTGGGGCGGCAACATGCATTTCCCAAAATACGGGAAGATGGACCTTGCTCACAAAGGAACCGAAGAATATCCTTTTAAAATATTAATGAGCCACGACCCAAGCCATTGGGAAAAACAGGTTCAGATTGAATACGGAGATATTGATCTTACATTAAGCGGACACACCCACGGAATGCAGTTTGGAATCGAGATTCCTGGTTTTAAATGGAGTCCTGTAAAATATTTTTACAAACAGTGGGCGGGGTTGTATAAACAGGAAAATCAGTTTTTGTACGTTAATCGCGGACTTGGATTCCTTGGCTATCCGGGCCGTTTAGGCATTTGGCCTGAAATTACAGTTATAGAACTACAGAAGGTTTAGCCAACAGAAACCTTTATGTGTTCTTATTTCTTTCGTGCATATTTCAGTTGATTTTTTTCTTACTCTAATGGCTATGTGTCTATGTGGTTAATATGTTGATCATTATATTTGATGCCGATGCCAACCTACAAAACAATCATTCAAAAGTTCGCAAACAAAGGAGAAAAAACAGGCTGGACTTATGTTGATATTCCACAAGACATTATAAAGAAATTAAAGATTAAAGGCACAGGGTCGCGCATTAAGGGAAGCGTTGACGATGTAAAATTTGAAAGACTGGCCGTGTACCCGATAGGAGAGGGAAATTATATTATTGCTTTGAATGCGGAGTTAAGAAAGAAATTGGGCAAGAAAGAAGGGGCAACAGTTAGTTTGAAAGTTGAATTAGATAAAGCAGAGGCGCTTCAGTCTCCTGAACTCATTGCGTGTTTAAAAGAAGATAAAATAGCAAAGGAGCATTTCGACTCCCTTTTACTTTCGCACAAAAATTATTTCCACCGATATGTTTATAGCGCGAAAGGCACAGCAACCAAGGCCGGAAGAATTGTTAATGTAATCAACGCCATGTATAAGAAACAGGATTTTGGTGAAATGATAAGGAGCTTGAAAAAGGACAAGTGATTTAACAGGCTTGTCTTCGAATTACTCTTCCTGGTTGTGTAAATTAATTCTAAGAAAACACCGAATCAAGCTGTTTTTCAGAAGTCTTGATCCGCCGCTGCGGATTGCTTCTTTTTTCAACCTGTAGTGAGCTTGTCGAACTATCAAGGAAAAAAGAACGGCGAAAAACAATACACCCGCTACTTCTTTTACGTTTTGTGTAACACATGAAAGACTTATAGAATTTTATTAAACTAAATCGGAAAAATTAAGTGCGGGCCGAATAAACGACCTTTGAAAAACAGCGTAGCAAGCGCGGTAGACCGGCCCGTCGCTGAGCGTGGGAAAGAGTGAATTGATTTTTCGTACGAAAGTCAGCAAAGGCGCTTGCGTTTAAAATTTTTGACAGGCTTGATATAACCAATGGTCAAAAATTTTTTACTTTGCTTCACTTTCAAGAAAAATCAAGAGTGCTAAGCAAGATCGACGGGCCTTGATTTTTGTTTACTTTTCATCCAAGGAAAAGTAAAAAAGAAAATAAACCACATAATTACTTTTTGAGGGTTAACTAATTTAGGCTAACAGCTGTGGTGGTTTCGAGAGCCTCAACCACCTTACCCGTGCGGTTGGTTGGCCCGTCGCTGAGCCTGCGAAGGAGTGAATTGATTTTTCGTATGAAAGTCAGCAAAGGCGCTTGCGTTTAAAATTTTTGACAGACCTTGATATTTATCAACGGTCAAAAATTTTTTACTTTGCTACACTTTCAAGAAAAATCAAGAGCGCTAAGCAAGATCGACGGGCCTTGATTTTTGTTTACTTTTCATCTAAGGAAAAGTAAAAAAGAAATAAAACAATTTGGATTCAACTAGATAATCTGGATAAATCATATAAGCCACAGAACGACATTTGAAAAACAGCGTAGCAAATCAAAGGTTATTTTAAGCGGTGGCTTTGCGCTAAGCAAACGTCAGCGTGCGTAAAACAAATTATTAAATATAGGCGGCAATGGCGCACGCCTTGTTTGCGGGGTAAAATAGTCTGTAGATTTCAAGCTGTTTTTCAGAAGTCTTGATTTTTCGTATTAAAGTCAGCAAAGGCGCTTGCGTTTAAAATTTTTGACAGACTTGATATCATCATTTACCGAGAATCCGGCAAGATATAGCGCGGTGGCCTGGCGTTTCGCCGAGGCTGCGTAGGCGAGAATTAATTTTTTCGTGAAAATTCAGCGAGGGCGCTTGCGTTTTATTTTGCGCATGAAGTTTTTCTAACAGCGCAAAATATTTACGTCGCTTGAATTTTCCGGAAAAATTAAGTGCGGGCCGAAGGATCGAAACGCCTTGTCTTTTGGCCACTTTTTGACTAAGAAAAAGTGGCAATAAAAACAAATTATAGATTTACTTTTAAACGAAAAAAATCAACAGCGCAAGAAAAGATCAACGGTCCTTGATCCGCCGAGGTGGATTGTTTACTGTTCATCTAAAGAAAAGTAAAAATCAAAAACACTTTTAAAGTCTCAACAATTCTCCTATAACGTCCCTTAATCAATCAACATCTTTTGGCTTTGCAATATATTTTTCCTCAACTGCAAAGTTCAATCATAAGTCATAATTACCTTGCTATATTCTATAGCTTTCTTATCCCAGTTATATACGAGTCCTATAGGAGTTATATATGACTCCTATATGACATTATGGCATTAGCACTTTTTTAACACATATTAAAGGCTTTAATTTCATAAACCCGATCGGCAAATATCCGCATACACGATTATAATTTTTACCAAAACAATAAAAGAATATCTTTGAATGTGGAAATGGTTAAAAACATCCTTTACGTCCGTTCCTCGGAGCTAGGAGGCGAAAAAAATCACCCCATAGACTAGTTACCTGCAATTTAGTGACTGACGAAAAACAAATACTCCGACACCTTAACTACTCATCAAAATGGGTTGACAACGGACTATTGACTTCCCAGACACTGATTAATCAGTACAACGACTTCATAACGAGCGACGACAAAAACACTGAGCATTATCGTTATAAGACTTTTATTACATTTCTTCAGACTTCGCCGAGGTTCGACACACAGAAATTAAGTGACCTCTTCGACCTTATTAAGACAGATCCTGACGAGTCTCTCGGTCGAGCAATGGCTATTGACATACTTAAACTTCGGACATTGACTACTAAGGAGTTTAATTTTTTCGCGACACTCGTACTGGGACATTTTGGACAATACATGCAAAAGTATATCTACAAGCAACAAGACTATCGAAAGGACCTAAACTGCAGGTAACAGCGTTTGGCTGAACAGCGGGCTTTTGTCGGTTATCGTTCGGTGCGGGGACAATTTATCGGCTTGACAGCCGCTCTTTTTTTGCGCCTCACTAATTAAGTTTTATCTTCGTAAAAACCTTTTGTTGGTATAGACGCTTGAGTGTTTCAATACTCCGCCCGGCGCCAACATTGGGAACGTTAGCGGGCATTTTTGCCGACATGACAAGACAATTAATAATATTTTCGTTTTTTCTCCTTGCGACAAAAGTTTTCGCTCAACAAGCGGACTCAATCAAGTTGTACAATGACACATATCCAGTTGACGACGATATAAACTACAAAGGTGGACTAACGAAAATGATGCAGAAAATTAAGACGAATCTACAGTATCCTCAAACTGCACTTAGTGACAAGATCTCCGGGACCGTTTACGTATATTTCACAATTGACACTCTTGGACGTTCCAAAAATTTAAAAATAATAAAAGGAGTTCGTGACGACCTCGACAAAGAAGCCATCCGTTGCGTAGACTTATTAGACGAATGGGTTGTTGGACGCAGCAAAGGAAAAAAAACTGAACTGAATCACAGTTTGCCAATAAAATTTGTACTACCAAGACATTAATCAAAAACGACCCGCTAACAGCACATTTGCCTTATGCGGCTTTTGCGGTTATCGCTCCGTGCGGTGACAAGTAGTCGGCTTGACAGCCGTAAATATTTTGCACGTCGCTAATAAACATTTATCTTTAAATAACCTTTTGTAGGTGTAGACGCTTTGAGTGTTCCAATCTCCGCACAAGGCAAATCTGCAAAACGTTAGGTGTAATATGAAAGACATGGACAAACAAGAAGAACTCATCATAGCCAATTTAATTTATCCACTTCTCAAGGACTTAATCTTGCCCAAGATTAATAAAGTCATAAAAAAATTTTCTATAAAGAATGTAGACGAGAAGTCAATTGAAGCTAATTTCCAAAGTTACCTCAGTCAACGGTTTGAAAAATTTTCAGTAATTGATACTTTAGTATTTCCCAATAAACAGACGTTGTTTAAAGACCTTTATGAGCCGCTAACTCTTTGTTCATATAATGAACAAAATAAGAAAATGGAAATTAAAATAGCCGGTTATAGTAAAGAGTTCCTTCCCAAATATATGCGTGTCATTATCGAAGACACAGCAGGTATGGGAAAGTCAACAATCACAAAAAAAATTTTCTTGTCGGCCGTAGAAGAAGGGGCTTGCATTCCAATTTTAATTGAGTTAAGGCAAATAAATAAAGACAATGACTTTTTAAAAGAAATCCAAAACCAATTGTCGCCAATAGGCAAACCGATTTCAATTGACTTAATTTTAAAAATAATTAACGATGGGCAATTTGTTTTCCTTTTTGACGGATTTGATGAAATTTCAAAAAAAGATAAAGAATTTGTTGTAAAAGATCTGCATAAATTTATCGAAAAAGCAAACAATAACCACTTTCTTATAACTTCTCGTCAGGAAGATTCTCTCGTGTCGTTCGGTGACTTCAGAAAATTCAATGTAAGGCCTTTGGTGGAAAAGGAAGCCTTCTCCTTGATTAAAAGGTATGATAACTATAGTTTCAAACGAATCTCAAAAGAATTGATAGCTCAACTAAAAAACAATAAAGACGAATCTTTAAAGGAATTTTTATCCAACCCTTTTTTAGTCTCTTTGTTGTATAAATCATTTGAATACAAGAAAGATATTCCTATAAAGAAAAGTCAATTCTACAGACAAGTATATGATGCACTATTTGAGTCACACGATCTATCGAAGGAAGGATACCTAAAAAGAGACAAATACTCAAATCTACACATTGATGATTTCGAAATGGTCTTGAGGCATATTGGCTATTTCACAGCCATAGAGAATAAAGTCGAATACGAAAAAAACTATATTCTAAAGATTATTGAAAAAGCGAAAAAATATGTTCCCGATTTGCCTTTTAAAGCAAGTGACTACCTGAAAGATCTTTTAGAGACCGTACCGCTTTTTAAAATGGATGGAAACAATATTAAGTGGGCTCACAAATCTTTGCAAGACTATTTTGCCGCTAAGTTTATATGGATAGATGCTAAAGAAAATCAAAAACCAATTCTAAAAAAGATATTTAATGACCACGAGAATATTAGATTTTCAAATATCCTTGATTTATTTTACGAGTTAGATACTAAGACATTTAATGAAACGATTCTTTTATGGCTTCTTGAAGACTTTGACAAATACAGCGCTACCGCCTACACGCGCTTAAAAAACATCGACAAGAAACTATTAAAAACTAGAGTAGAAAACACGTTCGGAAATCAAAGTGTTGTTGTGATTACAAAACAGGAGGATTATGAAGTAATACGGATTGGCAGGCGGGAAGATGCGAGTAAAGTTTTTTTATACTATAAAAAGAAGGTTAATGAACTAGGCGACTTTGACGGAAGCATACTCTATAACTATTTTGAAAACCCAAAAGTCATTGCATTAGTCTACAAAAAGCGCCATTATCAATATAGCCCTATATTGAAATTATTAAGTAATAGGATTCCAGGTTTCGCGAAGTACATCCCTCATAAAGTTCATTTGGGAAAACTAAACGTATTAGAGCAAGATTGCGCATATCTATTAAATGACAATCCAAAAAACCTCTTAAATCATGAAAATGTATTTAGTACGGTAAATGATATAATTCCATCTGGATACACAATTGACTATGACTATGCCGTAAAAAAATATGCTCAGATTAAATCGATAGTCAAAAAAGCTCAAAACAACGATTTCATTAATTGGTAATACTACACCTAACACAACGTTGACAACCAGGTATTTTTAAGGTCAATTAATTAAGACTAGCAGCTGCGGTGGTTCGGAGAGCCTCAACCGCCGTGCCCAGGCGGCGGGCTGGCGTTTCGCCAAGGCCAAAATTAAATTTTCTGGAAAAATTAAGTGCGTGCCGAATAAACGACATTTGAAAAACAGCGTAGCAAATCAAAGATTATTTTAAGCGTAGGCCTTGCGCTAAGCAAACGTCAGCGTGCGTAAAACAAACTATTAAATTTAGGCGTCAATGGCGCACGCCTTGTTTGCGGGGTAAAATAGTCTGTAGATTTCAAGCTGTTTTTCAGAAGTCTTGATTTTTTTGCTTCTTTTTTCATCAAGGAAAAAAGAATGGCGCAAAATCAAGAGCGCAAAGCAAGATCGACGGGCCTTGCTCCGCCGCGACGGATTGTTTACTTTTCATCTAAGGAAAAGTAAAAGAGAAAATAAAATTACTTTTTAAGGGTTAGCTAAATAACATCTTTGATAGACGAATTAATCAAATGATAAAATAAAAAAGCCGTTTCAAAACGAAACGGCTTTTAATATTATTCAAAACCAATTTAACTCTTCAACGCTTCCGCGCCACCAACAATCTCAAGAATTTCCTTGGTAATAGCAGCCTGGCGTGCTTTGTTATAAGTAATTTTTAATTCTTTTTGCATCGCGCTGGCGTTATCGGTTGCCTTATGCATTGCTGTCATACGCGCTCCGTGCTCGCTTGCAAAAGAATCCAATAAAGCTTTATAGAACTGTGTTTTTAAGCTGCGTGGAATTAATTCTTCAACAATATACTCTTTGCTTGGCTCAAAAATATAATCTGCTTTTGCTGAGGTGTTGCCTTCTGAAGGAGTTGCAACAACCGGAAGAAATTGCTCGGCAGTTGTTATCTGAACGGCGGCATTTTTAAACTGGTTGTAAACAAGAACTATTTTATCAAACTGTTTGTTTAAGAACGACCCCATTATTTTTTCGGCAACAGGCGAAACGTTAGCAAACGTTAACTTGTCAAACAATTCATTAGTATGATGTGGCAAATCCTGACCGCTGATAATGTATTGGGTACGCTTAAACGCGTCCTGAACTTTTTTACCAACCGGCAGAATAGTAACATTACAATCTGAGTATTCAGACTTAATCAGCGCGTTGGTCTTTTTAATCACGTTAGCGTTAAATGCTCCTGCCAACCCTCTGTTAGAAGAGATTGGAACAATGAGAACATTTTTTCCGCCATTGTTTCTCGCAAACACGTTTTCTGAAGCGTCAACGCTGCCGCTTACATTCTCCAGGATCTCCTTTAGCTTATTAGCATAAGGCCTCATTTGCGTAATAGCATCTTGTGCACGTTTCAGTTTAGCCGCGCTCACCATTTTCATGGCGCTGGTAATCTGCATGGTGCTTCCAACCGATACTATTCTATTTCTGACTTCCTTTAAACTAGGCATTTCTTTTAGTTTTTAGTTTTTAGTTCTCCGTTTTTAGTATACTAAGAACTAAACACTGAACATTAAAAACTATTAATTACTATATTTTCCTGCAAGTTCTTTAGCGGTTGCTTCAAGTGCGTTAGTGATCTCGTCGGTAAATTTACCGGCTTTAAGATCGTCTAATATATTCTTGTTTTTGCGCTCAAGCATGTCAAGGTATTCTTTTTCAAACTCACGCACTTTGTTTACCGGAACACTTCTTAATAAGTTCTTTGTTCCTAAGTAAATAATAGCAATTTGCTGCTCTACGCGTAATGGCGAGAACTGACCTTGTTTAAGGATTTCTACGTTACGTGCGCCTTTATCAAGGATTGATTTGGTAGCAGCATCAAGGTCAGAACCAAACTTAGCGAAAGCTTCAAGCTCGCGATATTGTGCCTGATCTAACTTTAATGTACCGGCAACTTTTTTCATTGATTTGATCTGAGCGTTACCACCTACACGCGATACAGAAATACCTACGTTGATAGCAGGACGCACACCTGAGTTAAACAAGTTTGACTCAAGGAAAATCTGACCATCTGTAATTGAAATTACGTTGGTTGGGATATAAGCGGAAACGTCACCCGCTTGTGTTTCAATAATAGGAAGAGCTGTTAATGATCCGCCGCCTTTAACCAATGGCTTAATTGATTCAGGAAGATCATTCATGCTTTTTGCAATCGTGTCAGAGGCGTTGATCTTGGCAGCGCGCTCTAATAAACGGCTGTGTAAGTAGAATACGTCACCAGGATAAGCTTCACGTCCTGGAGGACGACGAAGTAATAACGAAACCTCACGATAAGCAACGGCTTGTTTTGATAAATCGTCGAACACGATTAATGCAGGACGGCCGGTATCGCGGAAGAACTCGCCAATGGCAGCACCGGCAAACGGAGCGTAGAACTGCATTGGAGCAGGGTCAGAAGCGTTAGCCGCAACAACTACTGTATAAGCCATAGCTCCGTTCTCTTCAAGAACACGAACAACGTTTGCTACAGTAGAACCCTTTTGTCCAATTGCTACATATATACAAAATACAGGTTTACCCGCATCATAAAATTCTTTTTGATTGATGATGGTATCAATACAAACAGCTGTTTTACCAGTCTGACGGTCACCAATCACTAACTCACGCTGACCGCGGCCAATTGGAATCATAGCGTCGATAGCTTTGATACCGGTTTGTAATGGCTCAGTTACCGGCTGACGAAAGATAACTCCCGGAGCTTTACGCTCTAATGGCATTTCGTAGGTAGCACCCTGAATTGGGCCTTTACCATCAATAGGATTTCCTAATGTATCTACAACACGACCAAGCATGCCTTCACCTACTTTAAGTGAAGCAATACGATTGGTACGCTTACACGAGCTGCCTTCTTTTATACCTTCGCTAGGGCCTAATAATACAGCACCAACGTTGTCTTCTTCAAGGTTTAATACAATTCCCTGTAAGCCTGATTCGAACTCGATCAACTCACCGGATTGAACTTTTGATAAACCGTAGATACGTGCGATACCATCACCTACCTGTAATACGGTCCCTACTTCTTCCAATTCAGCTTCACTCTTAAAGCCGCTTAATTGTTGTCTTAAAATTGCAGATACTTCTGCGGGTTTTATTTCAGCCATTTTATTTAAATAGTCTTAGTTTAAGTTTGGTACGAATGTGTTGTCGGCAAAGCCTTTTTTAAGGTCGTTTAATTTACGTTTTACGCTTTGATCAACCTGTTTATCATTGATTGTAAGAACAAAACCACCGATAAGTGAAGGATCAACTTTTTCAACAAGATCAATCTCACCGGTAGCAGAAGTTTTTACCAGATCCAGTATTTGCTTTCTGGCTTTATCATCCAGGGCTATGGCAGATTTAACCTCAACGGTTGTAATATTTTTAAACTGCTTGTATTGTTCGTCAAAATCAGAAGCAATTTCCTGAAGAAAGGCCTCACGGCGTTTTGAAGCCATAAGGTTTAAGAAGGCAATTGTTGTTTTAGAAACCTTTCCTTCAAAAACACTTTTAAAGATGGCTACCTTCTTGTCTGTTTTTACAACAGGACTTTGCAGCAGGGTCATGAATTCGCGGTTATTGTCACACACGTTTTTTACCAACTGCATATCTTTTCTAACCTCTTCCAGTTGTTTTGTTTCAACGGCCAGGTCAATTAAAGCTTTAGCGTATCTGGAAGCAACAATCATGTTAATTCAGGTTTACGTCTTTCATTAAATTAGAAACCAGAGTTTTTTGCTTTTCGTCACTTGAAAGTTCTGATTTTAAAATTTTCTCAGCAATCTCAATTGATAAAGAAGCAACCTGATTTTTAAGGTCAGCGATTGCAGCGTTTTTTTCGTTATTGATCTGATCGCGTGCTGCAGCCAGGATACGTTCGGTTTCTTTAGCAGCTTTTGTTTTTGCCTCGTTAATAATAGCTTCTTTTGTTTCGCGGGCTTCTTTTAAAACCTCATCACGCTCTTCGCGTGCTTTTGCCATAATTTTTTCATTATTGGCTTTCAGTTCGCGAACATCATTTAAAGCACTTTCTGCGCTTGCCAGGGCTTGAGCAATGTTTTCTTCGCGGGTTTTGATAGCTTTAAGAATTGGTTTCCATGCAAATTTTCCCAGAAGGAATAGCAACAGAACGAAAGTAATAGTTGTCCAGAAAATTAATCCAACTCCCGGCTCAATCAAACTTGCTAAAACAAATAAATTCATGTTTTGTATATTTTATATTTTGTTGTTTGTTCCAATTTTAATAAGCCAGCGCCATTACCAACCGTAATAAGCGCTGAGCTTGTTTTTTTGAAATTACTTCGACATTAAAGCAACTACCACACCGAATAATGCAACACCTTCTACAAGGGCTGCAGCGATGATCATAGCTGTTTGAATTTTCGAGGTAGCTTCAGGTTGACGTGCAATGGCATCCATTGCATGACCACCAATTTGTCCGATACCGATGCCGGCGCCAATTACGGCTAAACCTGCTCCGATTGCTGCGATACTTCCTGTCATTTTTCTTGGTTTTTATATTGGTTAAACAAAATTTATAATTAGTGTTTTGCTGCTACCAGCTTTTCATCATCATCATTATGGCCGCCGTCCTGGTTATGATCAGCAACGGCAGAACCGATGAATAAAGCTGTAAGCATGGTAAAGATATAAGCTTGTAAGAATGCGACTAGACACTCCAACACATCAATAAACAGCGCAAAGGCAACTGATACCGGTGCAATGTAAATTGTTTTGAAAACAAAGATGAGACCGATTAACGAGATAACAATAATGTGACCCGCAGTAATGTTTGCAAACAAACGTATCATTAAGGCGAAGGGCTTGGTAAGAATACCAACAATTTCAATAGGTATCAATATAGGCCAGATGGCTTTTGGAGCATGAGGTAAAAAAATGTGCGACCAGTAATTTTTATTACCGTTAATATTGGTAATTATTAATGTGCAAACCGAAAGAACCAAAGTAAACGCAATGTTACCGGTAAGGTTAGCACCAATTGGAATTAATCCGAATACGTTGTTAATAAGGATAAGGAAGAAAACAGTTAAGAGGTAAGGAACAAATTTTTCTGAGCCGTGACCGATGTTTCCTTTGGCAATATCATCGCGAACAAAAACAATCAGCGGTTCAAAGAAAGATTGTTTTCCTTTAGGCGCCGAGGTTACACCGTAAGATTTGTATGATTTAGCAATTGATGTGAAAAGAAGGACAAGAATAATTACAGTAAGGAACATTTGAGCAACATTCTTTGTTATGGAGAAGTCAAGAGGAGCAGCGTTAGCAACAACAGCTTCACCTTTTTCATCGTGTGTAATTTCTAAATATTGTCCGTGCTCATTTGGAGTTTCGGAAGCGTAATAGATTTTTTCTTCAAAGTTTACAAAACGTTCTCCGTTTCTTTCAACTACAACTGTACCGTGTGTATCGTGATCAAATTCAGAAGAAGAAAACATTGCAAGACCAGCGTTTCCCTTTAAAATTACAGGAAGCGGAATAGAAACCGCATCGTGGTGCTCGCCCCATAAGTGCCATGAATGTGAATCAAGAATGTGTTCGAAGGCAACCTTTGTAATATCAACATCATCAGATTTTTTAGCAGCATGAGCATCAGTTGTATGCTCTTCCGGCTCCATTCCATCAGAAGCTTTTGAAAGGTTAGCGGAAAATAAAAATAACGCTATAAATAGATTTAAAATGAACCTGCTTTTACCGGAAGTGTTGATCAGTCTTCTCATTTGCTTATAATCAGCTATGTTTCTTTTAATTTCGGCGCAAAGGTAGGTATATTTTAGGATATCCAAACAAAAAAAGGAATGATTTTTATCAAAATAAAATGGCGACTTAATGTCCAATTCTTACATTTGTGCAAACCCTTAACAAATGCAATACTGGCTTATAAAATCAGAACCCGTAAAATACAGTTGGGATCAATTTTTAAAGGATAAAAAAACCTTTTGGGACGGTGTTCGAAATTATGCCGCGCGTAATAACCTTAAAGCTATGAAAAAGGGAGATCTTGCCCTGTTTTATCACAGTAATGAGGGTTTAAATATTGTTGGAATAGCCAAAGTAGTAAAAGAGCATTATCAGGATCCTACCACGGATGACTCCGCCTGGGTGGCAGTGGATTTTTCCCCCTATAAAACCCTAAAAAAACCGGTATCGCTTGCCGATATTAAAAAAGATAAATTCCTGAAAAACATGCAGTTGGTGCGACTTTCGCGCTTAAGCGTTAGCGTGGTAACCGAAGATGAGTTTTTTAAGATATGTGATTTGGGAGGGGTTGATCTTAAATAGTGTTTAGTTCTTAATTTTTAGTGTTTTATAGTTTGGAGTTAAGGACTCACTAAGGAAACTGAATTTGTAACAGCATTTGGAACAGGGGCTGTTGAACACCAAAACACTAAATATTAAAACACTACTTAAATCTAAAATCTAAATTTTTCATACAATACTTATAAATTATCCATACTTAGTTCATACACAATCTATTCTTTAAGTTTGGGGTATAGAGTTGGGAGTTTGTAAGAGCATTATACCAAAAGATTTGCGGTGTTTATGTTATAGAGTAAATTACAACAAATTATCTAACATTGTAAAAATCAGTCAAAATCGAAAGGGGTTGTGGCATAATAAACCATATGCAACATTCACTCATTCAATACCTATTATCGGCCAATATCATTAAAAAGGCTCATAAAAAAGATTAATTTTATATGGTAAAATCCGGATGTAAAAAAATTCGGTTGAAGATTAATTGACAATCATCCACACAAAAAATTTATACATGCAGATCAGAGAAAAAGATTTTTGCCTTAAGAAAAAAGCTTTAAAAATATTTTTAAGCTGCACGGTTATTCTGCTCTCGCTCATGCACCATGCATTGCATGGGCAAACAGTGTACACATTTAATTACACGGGCGGTACTCAAAACTGGACGGTACCCCCATGCGTAACAAGCATAACTGTTAACTTAAAAGGAGGAAAAGGCGGAGGGGCTTCAGGAGGAAACGGCGCCTCGGTTACAGCGGTGTTGGCGGTAACGCCGGGACAAGTATTACAAATTAAAGTTGGCGGACAGGGTGTGTGCCCTGGTACAGCGTATGGTGGAGGCGGAGCCGGACAAAATTCGAACGTTGGTTTCCCATCTTGTAGTGGTGGCGGCGCCAGTAGTATTCTTGCAGCACCTTATACCAACGCAAGCGCATTGGCTGTAGCCGCAGGTGGTGGCGGAAAAGCTGGTGGAGACATGGGTGGCGCAGGTGGCGCAGGTGGTTGTGCAACAGGATTAGCGGGGACTACCGCCTTTGGATATGGAGGCGGTGGTGGAACCCAAACCGCTGGCGGTGCCGGTGGTGGACCATGGACCGCTGGTGGCGGTAGCGGAGGAAGCGGTTCTTTTTTTCAGGGTGGGGCAGGAGCTTTTGATGTTGTTTATGGTCATGCGCCCGGTGGTGGTGGTGGCGGCGGCTGGTATGGCGGCGGTGGTGGTGGTAGTGATAACATCAGCATTACGTCATTTATTGGCGGTGGCGGCGGCGGCGGCGGATCAAGCCTTGTGCCTGCCGGCGGTGGTTGTGCAAGTGGAGCCAATGCGGGCCCTGGTGTTGTAACAATTTCGGCAACAGTAACTTCTCCAACAATAGCGGTTAACTCAGCTACTATATGCCAGGGTTTAAGCGCGGTGCTTACCGCCACGGGAGGCAGTACCTATACATGGCAACCTGGTGGTATGACCGGGAACCCTGTAACAGTTACTCCTGCAGCAACAACAATTTACACGGTTAGTTCAGGCTCAGGAGCTTGTATTGCTACCAAAACAACTATTGTTGTTGTGAATCCAAAACCTACACCAATTGCGGGAAGCAACAGTCCTGTGTGTGTAAACAATCCAATTAACTTTACAGGTAGCGGTGGAACAACTTATACCTGGACCGGTCCGGGGGCATTCAGTTCTAACGCTCAGAATCCGGTGATAGCAACCGCTCAAAGCACCAACGCAGGAACTTATACTTTGGCGGTTACCAATGCAAATGGTTGCACCAATACAATTACAACAATCGTGGTAGTTAATCCTTTGCCTGTAATTACCGTAAACAATCCTACAGCTTGTGCAGGGCAAAACATAAACCTGACCGCTACTGGAGGTACCGGATACTCATGGACCGGACCTAACAGTTATTCTTCACCACTTCAAAATCCTACAATAACAAATGCGAGTACCTTGATGACCGGAGCGTATAACGTAACAGTTACTAGCGCCGCGGGTTGTACAAATACTGCGGTTTCAAACGTTTCGGTTATTCCGTTGCCAATACCTGCAATGTCAAGTAACACTCCTTGCGTTGGAGCAACACTTACGTTTACCGGTAGTGGCGGTGGAACATACAGTTGGACAGGACCTAACGGATTTACAGGAACAGGCCAGAACCCAGGTATTACAAATGTTACCTCTGCAGCAAATGGTACTTATTCGCTTGTTGTAACAGTTGGATCGTGTTCAAATATTGTAACGGCACCGGCAGTAATCAATCCATTACCTACCCCAACAGCTACAAGTAATAGTCCTGTGTGTTTAAATCAAACAATTAACCTTACGGGTTCTGGTGGAACAACTTATACCTGGACAGGTCCGGGTGGGTTTACTTCAAACTCGCAAAACACCGTAATTGCTACAGCACAGGCAACCAATGCGGGAACTTATACACTTAGCGTTACAAATGCGAATGGCTGTACAAATTACACAACTACAACTGTTGTTGTAAATCCATTACCATCTATTACTGTAACAAATCCTACGGTATGTGTTAACCAAACAATCAACCTTAGCGCGACTGGCGGAACCGCATATGCATGGACAGGGCCAAACAGTTTTTCTTCACTACTTCAAAACCCTACCATAACAAACGCCAGTACACTAATGTCCGGAGCGTATAATGTTACGGTAACAAGCGCTCAGGGCTGCACTGATACAGCTGTTTCAAGTGTAACGGTTCTCACCTTGCCGACACCTGCTATTGTGAGCAACACGCCTTGCGCAGGGGCGACACTGAGCTTGAGTGGTAGTGGGGGGGCAGGTTATAGCTGGAACGGTCCGAACGGATTTACCAGCGCAGCTCAGAATCCAAACATTACAAATGTAACAACGGCGGCAAATGGAATTTATACTTTAATTGCTACGGCAGGAACCTGTTCAAACAGTATTACGCAATCTGTAACTGTTTATGCTTTGCCAACACCAAGTGCAACAAGCAACAGCCCTGTTTGTTTGAATAAACCAATAAACTTTACCGGAACAGGTGGTACAACATATACATGGACCGGTCCCGGAGGATATACCTCAACGACACAAAACCTGGTTATTGCCTCTGCGCAGGCAACTAATGCCGGCACCTACACGCTAACCGTTACAAACGCGAACGGCTGCATTAACACAACAACAACCGACGTTATAGTTAACCCTTTACCAACTATTGTTGTAACAAACCCAACGGTGTGCGTTAACCAAACCATTAACCTAAGCGCTACTGGCGGAACAGCTTATACGTGGACAGGACCCAACAGTTATTCATCTCCATTACAAAACCCTAGCATTACAAATGCGAGCACAGTTATGGCGGGAGCATATAATGTAACTGTAACAAGCGCTCAGGGTTGTACGGCTTCGGCAACTTCTACCGTATCCGTTTTTGCTTTACCAACTCCGGCAATTATAAGTAATACCCCTTGCGTGGGTGCAACTTTGTCCTTTACGGGAAGTGGCGGAGCAAATTATAGCTGGACGGGACCTAATGGATTCACCAGTTTATCTCAAAATCCAACAATACCAAACGTTTCGCTTGCCGCCAATGGTGTTTACACATTATTGGTTAGCTCCGGAACATGTACTGATGTTACAACGAAATCTGTAACAATAAATCCTTTACCTGTACCAACAGCAACAAGCAATAGCGCAGTGTGTTTAAATCAGCCACTCAACTTTACAGGAACAGGCGGAACAACATATACATGGACCGGCCCGGGAGGATATACTTCAGCCACACAGAATCCGGTTATTGCTTCTGCACAGGCCACCAATGCAGGAACATACACACTAACAGTAACTGACAACAACGGTTGTATAAATAATACCAGCACAGGAGTTGTTGTAAATCCATTACCATCAATAACAGTTACTAACCCTACGGTTTGCGTTAATCAAACAATAAACCTTAGCGCAACCGGAGGAACAGCATATGTGTGGAGTGGGCCCGCAAGTTTCTCTTCTGCTCAGCAAAACCCATCCATCACCAATGCGTCAACATTAATGACAGGAGCGTATAACGTAACTGTTACCAGCGCCCAGGGATGTACTGATACCGCGGTTTCCAGCGTATCGGTAATTACTTTACCGGTGCCAGTAATTACAAGCAACACACCTTGTGTTGGAGCCACATTGTCCTTTACAGGAAACGGAGGAACGGGTTATAGTTGGAGTGGACCAAATGGCTTTTTAAGCACGGCTCAAAACCCTGCCATTCCAAACGTAAGCCTTGCAGCTAATGGAATTTATACGCTTGTTGTAACGGCAGGAACCTGTTCGGATGTCACTACACAATCGGTTACAGTAAATCCATTACCAACACCAACAGTTTCAAGTAATAGTCCGGTTTGTTTAAATCAACCGATCAATTTCAGCTCGGGTGGCGGAACCGGTTATGTATGGCAGGGGCCTGGATCTTTTGCTTCGGCAAATCAGAACCCAATAATTGGTTCAGCCGCTTTAGGCGATGCCGGTAACTACACAGTAACAGTTACCGATGCAAACGGTTGTGTAAGCAGTACGGTTACAAACGTTGTGGTAAACAATCTTCCTACTATTACTGTTACCCATCCATCAGTTTGCGTTAATCAAACAATTAATCTTAGTGCTGTCGGGGGAACCGCCTATGTATGGAGCGGCCCGGCCAGTTTTAGTTCTGCTTTACAGAACCCTTCAATAACAAATGCAGCAACAGTAATGACAGGCGCGTATAACGTTACGGTAACGAGCGCACAGGGTTGTACCAACACCAGTGTTTCGAATGTACAGGTTGTTGCATTACCTGTTCCTTCAATTTCAAGCAACACTCCTTGTGTAGGCTCAACTTTAAACTTAAATGGAGGTGGCGGAACAAGTTATAACTGGAGCGGTCCTAATGGGTTTACAAGCGCATCTCAAAACCCAAATATTACAAACGTAAGCCTGGCCGCAAATGGAGTTTATACACTTGTTGTTTCAGCAGCTACTTGTTCTGATGTAACTACACAATCTGTAACAATTAATCCGTTACCTACTCCGAATATAACAGGAACAGGCGCGGTGTGTTTGAATCAGCCGATATCACTTACCGTTAGTGGCGGAACAAGCTTTGTGTGGTCTGGCCCTAACAATTATTCAGGGTCGGGAGCGAATGTAAATATTGCCACCGCGGGATCGGTTCATGCGGGAGTTTATACAGCAACTGTAACTGACGGCAATGGTTGTTCAAATAGCACAACATTCCCTGTTGTTGTGAATGCGTTGCCCGTAATTCAAATGAATGCTCCGGCAGTTTGTGAGAATACCTCAATAAATTTAACTGCAAGTGGTGGAAACACATTTGCATGGCAAGGACCTAATTCATTTACTTCAAATGTTCAGTTCCCTGTTATAGCAAACGCAACACCAGTTATGGCAGGGCAGTATACGGTTACTGTTACAGATATGAATGGATGTACCAGCACTTCGTTAACCAGTGTAACGGTAAATCCAATGCCTAGTCCAACAGTTACATCCAATTCACCGGTTTGTATTAATCAAACAATTACACTTAGCTCCGGCGCACCAACAGGTGTTACATACACGTGGGCAGGACCAAACGGTTTTGTTGCAAGCAATCAGAACCTGGCAATTAAGCCTGCTTCCCTCGGCCATTCAGGAATTTATATTGTTACAGTGAAGGATAACATAGGATGCGCGGCTACAGCCTCAGTGAGTGTTGTAGTTAACGGATTACCGGAAGGCATAGTTGTAGCTGACAAAACAACAGGATGCGCGCCTATGTGCGTAACATTTACATGCCAGGCAACTTCATCTGTACAAAGCTGTGTATGGGATCTTGGAATTGGTTTAACAGCTTCGGGCTCTATAGTAACGAGATGTTATAATCAGGACGGTCCTTTTGAAATCAAGGCCTATTATACCGATATTAACGGATGTTCAAACACAAGCACATTTAATATTGTGGTTCATCCGGTTCCTACGGCAGACTTTAACTTTGCTCCTCAGCGACCTGTGGAAAACGAACCAATTGAATTCACTAATTCATCTTATGGTCCCGGAATAACTTCTTATTCATGGTATTTCTCAAGCCTGAGCAATTCGGTTATTACACAGCAAAACCCAACCCTGACCTTTGATAAACCGGGTGGGTATCTTGCGGCATTGGTTGTAATGAACGATAAAGGCTGTACCGACACCATTATGCGAACCGTTATAGTTGGAGAGGATTATGGGTTGTATGTACCTGACGCGTTTACTCCGAATGGAGACGGCATAAACGACGTGTTCTTCCCTAAAGGATTTGGAATTACCAAATATGAACTTAATATTTTTGACCGCTGGGGTGAACTACTGTTTACAACTACCGATTTTGCGGAAGGCTGGAAAGGTAATTACACCGGAAGAACTGATGAAATAGTTCCGGTTGGCGTTTACGTATGGCATATCAAACTTGTGAATGTGTTAGGAGTATCTAAAGAGCTCACGGGTAAGGTAACGGTTTATAAATAGCAACAGATTAATTTAATGTTAAGAAGCCCCGCGCAAAGCGGGGTTTTTAGTTTTGGAAAAAGGAATATAAACTCTTATTATCAGAATATTTTCCAAAAGATTTACAATAGCCAGAAGAAAAAAATTGAGATCGCCTCGCTAACACACTCAATGACGGATGCGGCTGGTCACATAAGATTCTTCGTAACAAATCAAACGCGTTGTGTAATAAGAGAGACAAGGCTATTCGCGGGTTTCTTTAGCGTCATTAATAACAGTTTCTGTTGCGAAAATGCTTACTTTGGTTTTTAATGCAATATTTATGGCATCACTTGGTCTTGAATCAATTTCAATTGTTTTGCCATTATCTTCAATTACTAAAACCGCATAAAAAGTACTTTCAAACAGTTTGGTAATTACAACATGTTTAAGCTTAAGGTTGGTTTTGCTAAAAATGCTGGCAAATAAATCATACGTTAATGGACGGGGAAAAGGGGTTTCGTTTTTAGATCTAACCGCAGCCCTTGCTTCACATTCGCCGATTATCATCGGTAAAAACCAATTTTCAGAAGCGCCTTTTTTGGTAAGTTCAATTAAATAGGAGCTGCCATAATATGGCTTTGTGGTTTTAACTTCCATTTCAACTAATTGATCTTTTTCCTCGTTTTTTTGTGCTTTCAAGGAAGAGATTGAAATAATAATCAATAAAAAAAGTAAGTGAATTTTAAATGGCTTCATAAATAAAAAATTTATTAAATGTAATGCAATTAAGTAATATAATTAACGCGAGAGAAAATATTTGTGGGAAACACCACTAATTGAAAATAAAACAATTGTTTGGCAGCATGGACCCGTTCGACAATGCCGGTGGAAAGTTTGTTATTCAACTTCGATGCCACTCGTTTTAAAAGCTTCAAGTACTTTTAAAAAGTTAGTGTAAGGATTTTCGGCATCCCAGAGATAGGAATTAAACGCAATGCCGTAGAAGCCAAGTTCCTTTGTTTTTTTCACAAGCTCAGGGGTGGTGCCGCCTCTTGCTACAAATTTTTTATTGGTGTTTTTAATGGCAGCAATAATTCCTTCCTCATAAAAACCGCTATAGAAGCCGCCGGTAAGGCTGTTGTATATGGTCCCCAGAAAAAAGTAGTCAAAATGATGCTCTTCACTATTATAAACCTGTTGTAGTCGGGAATAAGAGCGACTTTTTGTAAGCACTCCAAATTTTAGTTTTAATCTCTGCCGCAGTAACCAGTATCTCCATTTCTTTTTAAGATGAGTGCCGGTTAAATGAATTCCTCTTAGATTGTATTTAAGGGCAAGCTTGTGATGTGAATGAATAACAATTCTGTTATGAAAATGCGCCGGTATATCGTTGAGGTATTCACGCATTTGATTTGTGGAAAATTTGGGTTTCCGTAAATGATAAACCGTAAGGCCGCTTTCAAACATTTTGGTTACCAGGATTTGTTCGTCGGGAACATTTTTGGCAGAGGAAATGACAAATAATTTCATACGGCTTGAATCAGATTAATAAATGTTTAACTGAATGTTTACGAAAATAACTATTTATGGCAAATATAAAAGCAAATGTAACATCATTTTATTCAGAAGATATTTGTGAGAATACATAAGAAGTTTTTTAAATTTACTGTAACTGAAACAAGGAGTAAAAAATATTTTAGTGTTGGCCGGAATCACCATTATTGTTTCGCATTTCACCTTTTTATTTTTCTATCAGTTTAAGCCAAACAAATACTCTTTTTTTTATGTTTATCCGTACTTTCATCAAAGTTGGAATTTATTTGTTCCACCGCCTCATAAAAATTATCATCTATATGCGATTTATGATAATGGGATTGAGAGAACAGATGTGTTCCAGGAATTGTTGTTAAAACATCAGTCTAATCGCCTGGCCGGTTATGAACCTTTTGTAATCGGACTATCAAATACCATTCATTATTATGAGAACGAAAATTCCGAAACAAATTTTTTAATGCTGGAAAAGTTCGTAAAGCAATATCTGCAGTATTCGCGTAAAAAAAAGATTACCGACCTTAAACTCCTGCTAGTTGTAAATTCTGTGTCAGATGGAAGTTCAAAGGTTTATCATAATTGGTCTTTTTATTAGTTCTGTTTGAAGCCCATGGGTTAAAACATCTCTTAAAGTTTTATAATACTTGTTGTAAGCTATTCTTAAAACAGATTCTCTGTCAAAATCTTTTCTTAATTTTAAGCCTATGTCTGAAGTTAAAAAAATTGATCTTGCACTGCAGGGCGGAGGCGCACACGGCGCGTATTCCTGGGGGGTTATAGACCGTCTCCTTGATGAACCAAGAATTGAAATTGATGGCGTTTGTGGCACTAGTGCCGGCGCTATGAATGGCGTTTGTACTATTTATGGCTTAAGTAAAGGCGGTCGAAACCTCGCAAAACACACACTTGTAAAGTTCTGGCACAAAATTTCTGAAGCGGGTAAACTTTCTATTTTGCAGCCAACATGGTTTGATAAAATGATGAGTCCGGGTAACATGGATTATTCACCGTTATACCGGATGTTCAGCCTTACCGCCGAAACAATGTCGCCTTCGCAGTTTAATCCGCTTGGGATTAATCCACTTGAAAAAATACTGAATGATCTGATAGACTTTGAAGAGTTACAAAAGATAAGTCCTCCAAAACTATTTGTTTGCGCTACCAATGTAAAAACCTGCGAGGCAAAAGTATTTGGTCCAAGCGAAATCACCTCTAAGGCAATTCTTGCAAGCGCTTGTCTTCCTTATTTATTCAAGCCTGTGGAAATTGACGGCGAATATTACTGGGATGGAGGATACATGGGAAATCCGCCACTAAGCCCGCTCACTGTAAACACAGTTGGAACCGACGATATTTTATTAGTGAAAGTTAATCCTTTTAAAATAAATAAAGTACCTGACAATGTTGAGGAGATAAAAGACAGGGTAAACGAGATAAGCTTTAATTCTTCGCTGGCGCTTGAAATAAAACACCTGGAGTTTATAAACGAGCTGGTTGAAAAAGGTGTTACGCTCGATGGAGAGTTAAAGAAAATAAACCTGCACTGTTTAAGCGCAGATAAAAATTTGGCCGATTTTAATCTTTCCAGCAAGCTAAACACCACCTGGGATTTTTTAATGCATTTGAAGAACATGGGCTATGCGGCCTGCGATAGCTGGATAAAAACCAACTTTGACAATATTGGAAAGAAATCAACATTTCATTTATAAACGATTATGAAACGACATTTTGTAAAACCTGATTTTACTGTTACCACCTGGGAACTTTTAAAACCATATTACGACGATCTTTTAAGCAGACAAATACAATCAAAAGAGGCACTTGAGCAGTGGCTGAAAGACCTTTCGGAGCTTAGCGCCGTTGTGAGCGAGAACATGGCGTGGCGCTATATTAAAATGACTTGCGATACAGCCAATACAGAACTTCGTAATAGCTTTAATGATTTCGTTCAGAATATAGAGCCAAAGATTGCCCCAATAAGCAACGACTTAAATAAAAAGCTGGTTGAGAATCCGCATAGCGGAAAGCTTACAAAGGAAGGGTATGATATTTATCTGAGAAATGTAAAGAACGCCATTGAATTATTCCGTGAAGAAAACATTCCCTTAAACACTCAGTTGCAGGAACTGGAGCAGCAGTTTGGTGCCATAAGCGGCGAGCAGAGTGTTGAATATAATGGGGAGAAAATGACTTTGCAAAAAGCTTCTGTTTTTCTTAAAGATCTGGATCGCAGTGTTCGTGAAACAATTTACTACCTTATTCAAAAACGCAGGGGTCTGGATGAAACCGCTCTGAATGATTTATTTACCAAACTTATTCAGCTTCGCCATAAGGTCGCTCTTAATACCGGATTTACTAATTACCGGGATTATAAGCACAGGGCGCTTAACCGTTTTGATTATTCAGTTCAGGATTGTTTAAATTTTCATGAGTCGGTGAAGCAGCATGTTGTGCCCCTAACGCACGACCACGAGCTTAAGAGAAAGAAGAAATTAAAGCTGGAAGATTATCGCCCATGGGACACCTCAGTAGATGAAGACATGCTGCCGCCGTTAAAGCCGTTTTCGGGCGCAGCTGACCTTATCAGTAAAACAATAACTTGTTTTAATAATATAGACCCTTATTTTGCCGAATGCATTAAAACCATGCATGAGATGAAACGTCTTGACCTGGAAAGTAGAATTGGTAAGGCTCCTGGAGGTTACCAGTATCCGCTGTATGAAACCGATGTTCCTTTTATTTTTATGAATGCTGTTGGATTGCATCGTGATATGGTGACAATGGTGCACGAAGGCGGCCATGCGGTTCATTCATTTCTTGATAAAGATCTTGATTTGGTTGAATTCAAATCTCCTCCAAGTGAAGTTGCAGAGCTTGCAAGTATGAGTATGGAACTGATAAGCATGGAACACTGGAATGTTTTCTTTAAAAATGAAGATGAGTTAAAACGCGCTAAGCGTCAGCAACTGGAAAGTGTAATTGACGCGCTTCCCTGGATAGCCGCAATTGACAAGTTTCAGCACATGCTTTATCAAAAACCTGATCACACGATAGAACAACGTTATGAAATGTGGACTTCGCTGATGAAGGACTTTGGAAGTGATGTTGTAAATTATTCCGGACTGGAAGAATATGTAAAACGCAGATGGCAAATTCAACTGCACTTATTTGAAGTTCCGTTTTATTACATCGAGTACGGTTTCGCGCAATTAGGAGCAATTGCCATGTGGAGGCAGTACAAGCAAAACCCTAAAAAAGCAATTGAAAATTATAAGAAAGCGCTTGCTTTAGGCTATACACGCAGCATTCCGGCAATTTATGAAGCGGCCGGAATTAAATTTGATTTTAGTCCGCAATACGTAAAGGAATTAATGGAGTTTGTAAAAAAGGAATACGATAAGATTTGATAAAAATTTCAGGAAAAGAAATTTTATTCAGCTCTTCAGATCAATTCTTCTCCTTCACCTGTCCGTTTTCGAAAACAAGTGTGCGCGATCTGAATTTATTGTAGATAAGCATGTCGTGAGTTGCGAGTAATACAGCGCGACCGCTTTCACTCAATTCTTTCAGCAGTTTTAAAATTTCTTCAGAAGTTTCCGGATCGAGATTTCCCGTAGGCTCGTCAGCAAGTATAAGTTCCGGCTCATTTACAAGGGCGCGCGCTATGCTTACACGTTGCTGTTCGCCACCAGAAAGTTCGTGGGGCATTTTATATTCTTTTCCTTCGAGTGATACTTTTTTCAGAACTTCAGCTACCCGCTGTTTAATTTTTTGTTCATCTTTCCACCCGGTTGCTTTCATTACAAAACGAAGGTTTTCAAAAACGTTTCTGTCGCTGAGCAACTGAAAATCCTGGAAAACAATTCCCAGCTTTCGTCTGAGATAAGGGATTTGACCGGATTTTAAACTGTTGAGTGATTGTCCACAAACCTCTCCCGTTCCCATTGTTAAAGGAAGATCGCCGTAAATAGTTTTAAGAAAACTACTTTTGCCGCTTCCGGTTTTACCGAGCAGGTAAACGAATTCACCAGCATTAATTTCCACGCTTAGGTTTCCAACAACCGGTCGTTCTTCCTGGAATATAGTAACGTTATTAAATTTTATGAGAGAAGACATGAGGCCATAAAAATATAAAATCTGTAACCAATAGCGCTTTACCCGTTATGCCAATATCAACACGGGCGGGTTAATAACTGCCGGGCATCAGTAATAAAGCAAGATATAAGCACAGTAATTTTATTGGTACAATTTTTACTACAATTTTTACCTTAAATGATTGACACTAAAAAACTAAGTGCTGTTTTGCTTTTTGTGCTTTGCTCTTTGATTTTGCCGGCGCAAAAAACGGCGGCATACGTTGATAAGGACGCGGGTTACAAAACCGGATTGGATTTGTTTGACAAAAAACAATACGTTCAAGCCCAGAAATATTTTACAGATTATGCCGAGGGCTCTGCAAATCCACTTTTAAAAACAGACGCTTTATTTTACGCGGCAGCCTGTGCTGTTGAATTGTTTCATAAGGATGGGGAGTGGCAGATGAAGCGTTTCATAGAACAGTATCCTGAAAGTCCGAAAGTAAATAGCGCCAACTTCTATCTCGGAAAATCAAACTTCAGAAAGAAAAAATATCCCGAAACGATGGAGTTTTTTGAGAAAGTGGATATATATAAATTGGACAAAGAACAACTGGCCGAACTTTATTTTAAACGCGGTTATAGTTACCTAAACACTAACAATAATGAAAAAGCCAAAACCGATTTATACGAAATTAAAGATGTAGATAATAAATACGCGCATCCGGCAAATTATTATTATTCGCACATTGCCTACACTGAAAAAAATTACGAGACTGCTCTTACGGGCTTTAAGCGCCTGGTGGGGAATGAAACATTTGGAAGCGTTGTTCCATATTATATTACCCAGATTTATTTTATCAGTGGAAAATATGATATAGTTGTAAAAGAGGCCCCTGAGTTATTAAATGACAGCAATAATGTTCAGAAGGCAGATGAAATAAACCGGATGATTGGCGAAAGTTATTTTAATTTAAAAGATTATGGCAATGCTATCGTATTTCTTAAAAAAACCTCGCTGGGCTCTAATCCGCAAGGGAATTACGCTTTAGGATATTGCTATTACAAAACCAACAATTGCGCAAACGCTGTAAATCATTTTGAAAAAGCAACTGAGGCTAAAGATTCGTTAGCGCAAAATGCCTGGTATCACATGGCCGATTGTTATGTACGGCTGGGTGATAAACTGAAAGCAAAGAACTCTTTTTACAGCGCGTATCAGAATGATTTCGATAAAAAAATTACGGAAGACGCGCTCTTTAGTTTTGCGAAGCTGAGTTACGAACTGGATTTTAACCCCTATAACGAAGCTGTAAAGGCTTTCTCAAAGTACCTAAAGGAATATCCCCGGTCTCCACGTAAAGACGAGTGTTATAATTTTTTAGTGAATGTTTATTCAACCACAAAAAATTACGATCAGGCGATAAAAAGTATAGAAAGCCTGGAGACTATCGATCCAATATTAAAGGTAACTTATCAGAAACTGAATTATTTTAAAGGGGTTGAACACTTTAATAATAACGATTATAATAGTGCGGAAAAACAATTTAAAAAAGCGCTGGCACTTAACAGTGACCCAAAATTAAATGCGTTGTGCCAGTATTGGTTGGGCGAAATTTTTTACCAGCGTAAAGATTACACAACGGCGGTAGAAACCTGGAAAAAATTCCAGGTGATGGACGGGGCTCTGCAATTGAAAGAATATGATTTGAGTAATTATGCCCTGGGTTATGCTTATTTCCAGAGAAAGGAGCGCAGTGCCGATAGAGATAAGGATGATTATATAAGCGCTAACGTATCATTCAGGAAATTTTTGTTGAGCAAAAGCAAGGAAGATGAAAATAAAACTGTTGACGCAACCATCCGCGTTGCAGATTGTTATTTCATGAATAACGATTATTTGCAGGCATCTGAATATTATAAAACGGCAATTGACGCTAATAAAATGGATGTTGATTATTCTTTGTACCAGAAAGCTTTGTGCGACGGTTTAAATAAAAAACACAGTGAAAAGATTAATGAATTAAAGAAAATAGAATCACGTTATCCTGCTTCAAACTATTTGAGTGCTGCTTTGAATGAAATAGCAGACACCTATTATAATAATTTGAAAGAAGAAGAAAATGCTATCACTTATTATAATCGCATTTTAAAAAATTACCCTAAATCTTCTTTTGTAGCTAATTGCTATGCGCAGCTTGGGAATATTTATTATGGCCGTAAGCAAGACGATAAAGCTCTGGAGTATTACGATAAGTTTGTACAAATTGACAGTAAGAGCGATGCAGCAAAAGAGATATTGGAATCTATAAAGAAAATTTATACTGAAAAAGGAAAGATTGACGAAATGGAAAAATACTTTGCCTCAATCGGCAATCCACTTTCTGAAAACGAGTTGGAAAAGAAAACCTATGCCGCGGCATACGATGCGTTTTACACGCAAAAGAGTTGCGATCTGGCCCTGCCGCTGTGGGAGTCATACATGAGTAAATTTCCAAATGGAAAATATATCACCGAAGCGCAATTCAACGCGGCGGAGTGTAATTACAGCAAAAACATGTTCGAAAAAGCCATGCAGGGATATTTGTTTGTGATTGGAAAGGACAGAGGAATGTATAGCGAAGTTTCTTACGCCAAAGCAGCTTATATGTATTATAAAGATAAAAAATATACCGAAGCTCTTCCTTTATTTCAGCAGTTGCAGGAGATAGCCGAAACACCTTCAAACAAGAGCGCCGGAAGGTTAGGAGCTATGCGTAGCGCCTTTTATCTGAACCAATATGAAACCGCTTTAAGCGAATGCGTAAAGGTTTTAAATACTGAAAAGCTAAGTCCGCAACAATTAAGCGAGGCCAAATACATTAAAGCCAAATCCTTATTTGAAACCAATCGCCTTGATGATGCTATGCTTGAATTTAAAGCGATGACCAAAACCGCAAAAAATGTAACGGGAGCTGAGGCTTATTATCACGTTGCTGCAATACAGTTTAAGAAGCAGGATTATAAGGAGGTTGAGAAAACAGTAAATAAGCTAATCAGTTATGAATACAGTAACGATGACTGGAACAACAAAGGCATGTTACTGCTTGCTGATGCTTATCTGGCAAAGGGGGACGATGCCGATGCTCAGGTAATTCTTGAAACAATTATTGAAAGTAAGCCGAAAATGGAGTATTTGAATGAGGCTCAGAAAAAACTGGATGAGCTGAAGGCAAAACAGGAGGCGGCGCGTAAGGAGGCTGAAAGACAACAAAATAAAGAGATGAAAGTAGACTTTAAAGGTGGTGAAGAAGATTTGTTTGATAAGATGTACAATGAATATCAGGAAAAAAATAACAGTGCGCCTACAAACACCGTTCAACCTAAATAAATCTTACAAGTTCAATGGGTAAAATAAAACATTCAAATAAAATTCTTATAGTTCTGATGCTGATAAGCTCTGTTGTTTATGGTCAGGTGCAGGATATAAATTATGTTGCTAAGAGTGAGTTTGCTCCAACAATAAAAGACGCGGTTAAGTTTTCTGATCTTCCTGAAATTAAGGATAGCGTAAAGAGAATTGAGAATATAAAATACGGAATTACCAGCGTGCCTTTATTTCCAAAATACGAGGTACAACAAATAAGCTCTGCCAAATTGCAAAATGAACCTCTTACAAAACTATATCATTCTTTGCTAAAAGTGGGTTATGGTCCAATTTACAACATGCCTTATGGTGAGTTCTGGATTGCCAATACAAGAAGCAGAGAGATGAGTTATGGCGCTCACCTGAAACATTTTTCAAGCACGGCACATCTTAAAGATGTTGGTTATGGAGGATTCAGTGATAATATTGCAAATGTGTTTGGAAAAAAAATGTACAAAAAACATTCGCTGAAAGGGGAATTTAATTATGAGAGAAACGTTGTGCATTATTATGGATTTGATACAACTTTAAACAAGATCAACGATAATAATTTTACCAGGCAGCGCTATCAGTTATTTGAACCAAAGGTGCAATTGCTCAGTCACTATACAGATAGTACGCATATTAATCACGACATAAAACTTAGTTTCTACAATTTACAAAATCTTTATCGCGAAGCAGAAAACAACATAAAACTAAACGCGTCAGGAAACATGTTTCTGAATAAAGAAAAACTGAATCTTAATTTTTTAACCGATTTTTATAATCATAAACAAGGTACAGACACCCTCAACAACGTTATTGTGAGTTTGAACCCGTCGTTCGAAGCAGGCAACCATAAATGGCACGCTGATATCGGTATTGGGGCAACCCTGGATAATTTCAAAGGCGCCACCAGATTTTATTTCTATCCGCAATTGAATGTAAATTACGATGTGTATGAACACATCCTGGTTCCATATGCCGGTGTTAATGGCGGACTTATTAAAAACAGTTTAAGAAGCCTGAGCAGGGAAAACCCTTTTGTAGATACAACCATCAAATACACTAACACCAATAATAAGTACAACCTTTTTGCCGGTTTGCGGGGTAATCTAAGCAGCAATACTTCTTATGACGCTAAAGTAAGTTATTCGCAACTGGACAGTTTGCATTATTATGTTATTGATTACTCAGGCAACGACCGCATGTACAATCATTTTAATCTTGTATATGATAATACAAACCTGCTTACCGTTTCAGGGCAATTAAAATATCAGTTAAAAGAAAAATTTAATGTTCTTGCCAAAGGAAGTTATTACATGTATAATTCAAAAAATCTTACGCGGCCTTATCATAAACCAGAATTTGATCTCACATTTTCAGGAATATATAACCTGCAGAGTAAAATCATTTTAAAGGCCGATTTGTTTATTATGGGTAAACAATGGGCGTTAACTCAGGTAAGCGATACATCAGGATTTTCATATAATCCTGTTCAATTAAAAGGCTGGGCCGATTTAAACCTTGAAGCTGAGTATAGATATAGTAAAATGCTGAGCTTTTTTGCACGATTTAACAATATCGCCAATCAGCGCTATTACCGATGGGAACGTTATCCTAGTCAACGATTTAACTTCATGCTGGGCCTTACTTTCGTGCCATTTTAATCCTTAATACCATTTTTAAGGTATGGTAAAGCGGCCTGTAACTTTGTAACTTTAGTCCTGTAATGATGAGACCCCTCGCTAAACTAAAAAAAGGACAAGAAGCTGTAATTAAGCTATTTACCAACAAAGACCTGAGCAACAAGCTTATTGAAATGGGTTGTTTGCCTGGTGAAAGGGTTATTCTATCCAAAATTGCGCCTATGGGTTGCCCTTTAGCCATTCATGTGGCGGGGTATGAGCTTAGCCTCCGCAAGGAAGAAGCTGATGCGATTATGGTGGAGCTCGCTTAAACGTGTCTTTGGTCCAAAATAAAAAAATCAAAGTTGCTCTTATCGGTAATCCTAATGCTGGTAAATCAAGTCTTTTTAATGCCTTAACAGGTCTGAATCAAAAGACCGGAAATTACTCTGGTGTTACGGTTGACAAACTCGAAGGGCAAACCGTTCATAATTCCCATACTATTTCAATTGTTGATTTACCGGGAACATATAGCTTGTTTCCAAAAACAATTGATGAAAAAATTGCCTGCGATGTTTTATTGAATGAACAGGAGCAAATAGATGTTCTTGTTGTGGTTGTTGATGCAACTAATCTTAAACGGAACCTTCTTCTTGCTACACAGGTTATTGACCTGAAGTATAAAACTGTGGTGGCTCTTAACATGAAGGATGAAGCCGACAAACAGAACATAAAAATTGATGTAAAGGGGTTGGAAAGTGTTTTGGGAGTTGAGGTGATTCCAACTGATTCGAGGCATCACCAGGGGGTTGACGAACTAAAAGAGGCAATTATAAACGCGCGTGTAAGCGACAGTTTTTTTTATGACATTAACTTCAAGTCAAAGGATAGAAATTTTGAATACAAAAATTATCTGAAAAATATTTCAGAAAAAAAGCCGGATGAAATAAACGCCGATCAGCTTTACCGTTTCAATACCATCAACTACATTCTGGCGCGCTTCGTGCAAACTCCAAAACAGCTTTCTCTTAAGCAAATTTCGGCTAAGATCGACGCGGTAACAACACATAAAGTATTTGGTTATCTTTTTTTGTTGCTAGTGCTTTTTCTGGTATTTCAGTTTATTTTTTATGTAGCTGAATATCCAATGAGTTGGATTGAAAACGGCTTTATACAGGCGCAGAACTGGTTGGCGGAAAGTTTGCCTAAAGGACAACTTAACGACATGCTTGTTAATGGGGTGTTGTCGGGCATTAGCGGGGTGCTCATGTTTATTCCTCAGATAGCCCTCCTGTTTTTATTTATCGGCATTCTTGAAGACTCAGGTTATATGGCCCGTGCAAGTTTTATTATGGATAAACTCATGCGTCGTTTCGGGCTGAATGGAAAATCAGTTATACCTCTTATTAGCGGCACAGCCTGCGCGGTACCTTCTATCATGGCAACCCGCACTATTGGCTCATATAAGGAAAGGCTCATAACGGTTTTTGTGTTGCCGCTTATCAGTTGTTCGGCCAGGTTGCCGGTATATACTCTTATCATAGCGCTTATTTATCCCGATAATTCTTTCCTGGGCGTATTCAATGTTAAAGGACTAGTGCTATTAGGAATGTATTTACTTGGATTTTTTGTAACACTGGGTACCGCCTTCTTCATGCAAAAATTGATTAAAGTAAAAGAAACTTCCTTTTTTGTAATGGAGCTGCCGGTTTACCGGTGGCCTCAGGCAAGAAACATTGCCATAATGGTATTCAATAAGGTTAAGGTATTTATATTGGATGCCGGAAAAATTATTCTTGCTATTTCTATCGTACTTTGGTTTTTAAGTTCTCACGGTCCTGGAGAAAAATATGAAAGCTTGTCGCAAAAAATAGAAACCATAGAAACTTCAGGAACTTCTGATTCGCAACAGTTAGAGCAAATGAAGACGGAGTTGCTCGAATACTCTTATGTTGGAAGACTTGGGCATTATATTGAACCAGTAATTAAACCCCTCGGTTTCGACTGGAAGATTGGAATTGCTCTTATTACTTCATTTGCCGCACGTGAAGTGTTTGTGGGTACTATGGCAACAATTTACGGATCAAATGATGGAGAAACTTCTTCCATTAAGGAAAAATTGCAGGCGGAAAAGAATGATAAAGGTTTGCCAATGTACACTCCTGCAGTATGCTGGTCTCTGTTGTTGTTTTACGCGTTTGCTTTGCAGTGTATGAGCACTATCGCCACAGTTAAACGAGAAACGAAAAGCTGGAAGTGGCCAATAATCCAATTGATATTTATGACAGCGCTCGCTTATCTTTCAGCCTTCGCAGCATATCAGTTTCTCTCGTAAAGCAACATTAATTTCCTGCGCTCATCATTAAAAATTTCCTTTGGCGAAGTTTTATTCTTAGTTTTTTGGTTTTCAATAAATTAATGTCAATTTTGTGCTCTAATTTTAAAAGATGACAAGCCGCATTATAATTGCTTTCGCTATTGCAACGCTCTCGTTAACGCAATGCCACACCAAGAAAAAAACAACTACAACAGCCAAAACCAATGATGAGCCGGCTATTCAGCTGGACACTATCAGTGTTGTTGCAGAGGAAAAACCCGTAAAGGAGGTTTACCGTGAAACTAATCCTGTAATAAATGACATCATTCACACGCGTCTTGATGTAAATTTTGACTGGACAAAAAGCCGCATGAACGGAAAAGCAACGCTTGATCTTAAACCACACTTCTATCCAACCCGAATGGTTTATCTTAATGCCCGTGGTATGGACATAAAAAGTGTAAACGTTTATGAATTCGCTTTTAAACCTGAACAGAAAAGGGTTGGAAATAAAATTGTGGAAGAGGCCGTTCAGGTGGTCAATCCGGAAGCTCTCAAGGGAACAAGCTACAAATATGAGAACGATTCAATTAAAATTGATCTTGGGCGGGAATTTAAAAAGGATTGGACCATCCAGGTAGTGATAGAGTATGTTGCTAAACCGGAAGAATTGAAAAACAAGGGAGGCAGTAATGCCATCAGCAGTGATAAGGGTTTATTTTTTGTAAATCCAACCGGAGAAAATCTTTACAAAATGCCGCAGATATGGACGCAGGGTGAAACACAAGCCAGCTCCGTTTGGTTTCCTACAATTGATAGCCCTAATTCAAAAACCACTCAGGAAATTTTTATGACGGTTGAAGAACGTTTTACCACCTTATCTAACGGTTTGCTGGTTGACACTAAAAAAAATGGTGACGGTACCAAGACAGATCACTGGAAACTTGACCAACCGCACGCTCCTTATCTTGCTATGATGGCAGTGGGAATGTTTCAGAAAGTGGTGGATGAACCATGGAACGGAAAAGAAATAAGCTACTACGTTGAAAAAGAATACGAGCCGCACGCCAAAGGTATTTTCGGAAATACTAAAGAAATGATCGAGTTTTATTCTAACAAACTGGGTGTTCCTTATGCATGGCCAAAGTACGCACAGATTGCTGTGCGTGATTATGTGAGTGGCGCAATGGAAAATACAAGCGCAACACTGCATGGCGATTTTGTTGTGTATCAGACAACCCGCGAAATGATCGACGGTAAAAAAGGGGAAGATGTGATAGCGCATGAATTATTTCATCAGTGGTTTGGGGATCTTGTTACCTGCGAAAGCTGGAGTAATTTACCGCTTAATGAAAGCTTTGCTACATACGGCGAATATTTGTGGAATGAATATAAATACGGACGTGACGCGGCCGATCATCACCATGCGCAAAGCCGAGAAGGGTATAAGATGTCAGGCAAGGAAGTAAACCTGGTTCGTTTTAATTATGAGCAACGCGAAGATATGTTTGATGCGTTCAGCTACAACAAGGGAGGGCAAGTGCTGCATATGCTGCGTAAGGTTGTTGGTGACGACGCTTTCTTTGCTTCATTAAAAAAATATCTTGAAACAAATCAATATAAGGCTGCAGAGATTCATCATCTTCGTCTTGCTTTCGAAGAAGTAACGGGTAAAGATCTCAACTGGTTTTTCAATCAGTGGTTTTTAAACAAAGGCCGCCCGAAATTAAAAGTGAGTAAAAATTACAACCCAACTGCAAACGCCGTTGAATTAACTGTAGAACAAACTCAGGATTTTAAAAAGGCGCCTCTTTATAAATTACCTGTTGATATTGATATTTATGTGAATGGTAAACCAGAGCGTACCAGAATATGGATTACTGAAGCAAAACAAACCTTTACAATTAATTGTTCTGGTCAACCTCAGCTGGTGAACTTTGATGCCGAACGTCAGTTATTGTGCGATCTCGATTATCAAAAAACACAGGATGAATACATTTTCCAGTATAAAAATGCACCACTTTATGACGATCGCATCGAAGCCATTAACAAGCTCGAAAACAAAATAAGCGATGCGGTGGTTTTCAATCTCTTTAAAGAAATAGCTGAGAAAGACAAATTCCACGCAGTACGTAATACTGCAATGAGTAAACTAGGAAGCGCGGGTCCTGATAAATCGCAGGAAGTTAAAGCTGTAATGTTAAGTATATACAACAATGATGCTAAAACAAAAACGCGCGCCAGAGCATTAAATATTTTAAATAAACGGTTTGGTAAAGATGCTGATGTAGTGGCTTTAAATGAAAAGGCGCTTGGAGAGGCTTCATATGCTATATGTGGCGAAGCTATTGACGCTTTTGCAAAAAATAATCCGCAGCTTGCAATGGAAAAAGCCAAGTTGTTTGAGAATGAAAACGGGAAAGATGTTGTTTTTCCGATAGCGGATTTGTATGCTAATCATGGCAGTGATGCTCAAATCGTATTCTTTCAGAATAACTTAAAATATATGACTGGTTTTGAAATGGTAAGTTTCTGCGGTCTGTACGCTAAAGTTGCTAAAAGATGTACTTACGTTGGAGCACTAACGGCTGCGAGGGATTTTGAAACAATAAGTAAAGGCGCAAACCGGTTTACAAAATATGGAGCGGTAAAGGGAATAAAGGATATTTTGACAGTTTGGGAAGGAAAAGAAAAAGCGGTAAAAGCCAAACTGGATGCGGCTAAGGCAAACAATGAAAATGTTACAGCGCTTGAAAAAGAATATAAAGAGACATCAGAAACCAAAGAGATACTCAACAAAATCTATACTTCGGTTAAATAAGCAATACAACAATTTTTTTTAAATTAGGCACAACAAAACATTGTGCCTTTTTTATTATGACAAAAATTGAAAATATTTTGTTTCTGGATATAGAGACAGTTCCGGTAACTTATAAGTACAGCGATCTTAACAACACAACAAAAGAGCTTTGGGACCGCAAATGGCAATACAGTAAAGACGTATCGGGTGAAAAACAATATGAAAAGGCCGGAATTTTTGCGGAGTTTGCTAAAGTTGTGTGTATAGGCATTGGATTTTATAACGCCGGCAAATTCAGAATTAAAGCGTTAGCTTCAGATAACGAAACAGAGATTTTAAATCAGTTCTCTGAATTAGTAAACCAGCATTTTCATACAAATTCACATTTGCTGTGCGCGCATAACGGTAAGGAATTTGATTTTCCTTTTTTATGCAGAAGATTTTTAATAAACAACATGCCACTTCCTAAAATATTGCAGATTCAGGGCTTAAGGCCCTGGGAAGTAAAACATATAGACACAATGGATCTTTGGAAATTTGGCGACGTAAAAAATTACAGTTCGCTTAATCTGCTTGCGCATGTTTTAGGAATTCCATCACCGAAGGATGATATGGATGGCAGTTTGGTTAGCAAAACATTTTATGAAGAAAAAAATCTTCAAAAGATAGCGGATTACTGTAAAAAGGATGTTATTACTCTCGCAAGGGTTTATAACAGGTTTGCGGGAACCGGAAATCTGAATGACGAAGACATAATTTTTGTGTAATTTCACTTCGTTAAAATGGCAACTAAAATTGGAATTGTTGGAAGTGGAAGCTGGGCTACGGCGCTGGCAAAATTATTTCTGAATAACTGCCCCTCCATTAACTGGTATATTCGAAGCAAAGAAGACATTGATTATTTCAGGGAATACACTAATAATCCAAAATATCTTACTTCGGTAGACTTTGATGTAACAAAAATAAACTTTACCGATTCGGTAAAAGAATGCATTAAAAACTCGGATTATCTTGTTCTTGCTGTTCCTTCCGCTTTTTTACATGATACCCTAAAAGATATTACCGCAGATGATCTAAAAGGGAAAGTATTGTTTTCCGCTATTAAAGGAATTGTTCCGCAACATAATTTGATTGTCGGCGAGTATCTTAATAAAATTTATAATGTTCCTCTTGAAAGAATTGGCGTAATAACCGGCCCGTGTCACGCCGAAGAAGTAGCAATGGAAAAACTCAGTTACCTGACCATTGCTTCTCAGGATGTAAACAATGCGCAAACCGTTAGTAACCTTCTTAACTGCAGATATCTGCGTTCTACGGTTAGCGATGATATTTACGGGACCGAATATTCGGCGGTTCTAAAGAATGTGATTGCCGTTGCAGGCGGAATTTGCCACGCTTTGGGTTATGGCGATAATTTTCTGGCGGTACTTGTAAGCAACGCCATTCAGGAAATAAAACGGTTTGTGGATGCTGTTCATCCTATTGACAGAGACATTAAAGCCTCCGCTTATCTTGGCGACCTAATAGTTACCGCATACTCCCAGTTTAGTCGTAACCGGATGTTTGGCACAATGCTTGGGAAGGGTTATAGTGTTAAACAGGCTCAGTTAGAAATGAACATGATTGCAGAAGGGTATTATGCCGTTAAGTGTGTTTACGAAATAAATAAAACATATAACGTTACCATGCCGATAACTACGGCTGTATACAATATAATATATCAAAAAAAGGATCCCAAACGCGAAATCGAAGCCCTTTCAAAATTGCTTTCCTGATGCGGGGACTGGCGTTATTCATATCGGTAGTGTTTCATCCGTTGTTAATGGCAACGTATGGTTGCCTTCTTGTTTTTTATGGAATTAAGGGAACAGTATATGACTTTATGACGCCTCCTGAAACTAAATGGCGTATCTGTTTAATTGTGTTTGTGTTTTCTTTTTTATTTCCGGTCTTAAATATTGTTGTATTGTATAAATTAAAGCGAATTCCCAGCCTGACACTGTCTAATCAGGCAGACAGGACCTTTCCGTATATCATGACTTCCATTTTTTATTTAGGCCTGTTTTATCTTTTAAAGGACGTTAACATCTGGAACAGTGTGAAGCTTTTCGTTCTTGGCGGAGGGCTTGCTATTTTGTTAACTGCACTTATAAACATTAAATATAAAATCAGCGCGCACATGGTAGGCATTGGGGGCCTATTTGGTGTGCTTGTTTCTCTTTCTTATCTAATTAAATTCGACATGACTGTTTTTTATATTGCAGTTATCATATTAGCCGGATTAATTGGCATGTCGCGCTTATACCTTGAGGAACACCGCCCATCGCAGCTATACACGGGTTTTTTATTAGGATTTATTATGCAAGCTGGCTTGTTTTTTGCATTTCAAACAATGACCTTTGCATAAAGCCACTTAACAATTGAATTTAGTAACAGGAGCCACCGGGATATTAGGAAGTCATATTCTTCTCAAGCTTTTGCTGGAACAGAAGCCTGTTATGGCTTTGAAGCAAAAGAACAGCGATATCCAAAAAGTAAAGAGGCTGTTTTCTTATTATACAAAAGATGCGGACTCTCTGTTTGAAAAAATCAAATGGATTGAAGGTAATGTATGTGATATTTTTTCTTTTGAAGAAGCCCTGGAGGAAGCTGCCGCTGTTTTTCACTGTGCGGGATTCGTTTCTTTCGATAAGAGGGAGCGCAAAAAACTTTTTACTATTAACGAGCAAGGGACTGCAAATGTTGTTAATGCCTGTCTTCGGAAAAACATCCCTCTTTGTCACGTGAGTTCAATAGCTACACTTCATAATCTGGATTACAACAGCGAATTAACGGAAGAAGTTTTCTGGAAAAGAAGTGGACGCGAAAGTGATTACGCGATAAGCAAGTATAATGCTGAACGGGAGGTTTGGCGTGGGATTGAGGAAGGGTTGAAAGCGGTAATTGTTAATCCAGGTGTTATTTTATCTCCTGGATTTTGGAATCAAAGCAGCTCCAAAATGTTTACCACCTGTCATAAAGGAAACTTATTTTACACGGATGGTAATGCGGGATATGTTGCTGCTGAGGATGTTGCTGATGCGATGATACGCTTAATGGAAAAGCGGTTATATGGGAACCGTTATATCCTTGTAGAAGGTAATTATACATTCAAAAATATTTTTGATCAGATACAATCCGGTTTTAATAAAACCAAACCGTTTATTAACGCGTCTCGTTTTACTCTTCATTTAGGGCGTATTGCCGATGGAATTGTTTCAGGCATTACCGGCCGGGAGCGTGTTCTTACAAAAGCTCTTATCAATTCAGCGCTTAATCGTCAGACCCTTTCCAATAAAAAAATAAAGGCAACTATTAATATGGAATTTCAGCCTGTAAACCACGTTATCTCGCGTATTTGCGGAATATATCTGGAGGAAGTTAAGGCAAAGCGCTTATAAATCGTTAATTATCAATTCGTTAAAATTATTCTTCGTCAAGGATATTTTGCTTTTTGTAAGTTATTTTTCTATCTTAGTCTATTATTTTAAGGATTTAGTATGCACATTGCTATTGCAGGGAACATTGGTTCAGGGAAAACTACTTTAACGTCATTATTAGCAAAACATTACAAGTGGCATGCCCATTACGAAGACGCAGATGATAATCCTTACCTGAATGATTTTTATGAAGATATGCAGCGTTGGTCTTTCAATCTTCAGGTGTATTTTCTCAACAATCGATTTAATCAGATTCTTGATATTAGAAAAGGAAAACACACAGTAGTGCAGGACAGGACCATTTATGAAGACGCGTATATTTTTGCGCCAAATCTTCATGCAATGGGCTTAATGACTACAAGGGATTACGACAATTATTTTGCGCTATTCAAACTGATGGAAAGCCTTATTAAGGCTCCGGACCTTATCATTTATCTGCGTGCCAGCGTACCAACACTGGTAAAGCAAATACAAAAGCGGGGAAGGGATTATGAGAATAGCATTCGTCTTGATTATTTGAAGAGATTAAACGAGCGCTACGAAGCCTGGAGTTCGGGTTATGAAGCTGGTAAAATTCTTGTGGTGGATGTAGACGATGTTAACTTCAGCGAAAGTAAAGAAGATTTAGGCAAAGTGATTAGGATGATTGATGCTCAGCTTAACGGTTTATTTAAATAGAAAGTGAGTGTAACCGCAAATAAAGAAGACGAGTTTTTCGACGTACATTTTTCTAATCAAATAGAAAATGTAAACCAGGACGGGGAATTGGTACTGGCTTATGATGGCGTGTTAAACACTGAAACTATTTCAAAATTAGAGTCTGAGATTGAAACAAAGATTCTTGATAAAGGGCTTCCTAAAACGGTTGTAAAAAAAGTTTTTTTTATTTGTGTCGAATCACTTCAAAATATGCTAATTCACGGGCATAAAGATGATTTGGGCGCTCAGCATAATTTCTTTATTCTAAAAATCTCTACTAAGCAGGTTAAGGTTATTACCGCAAATCTTGTAAATAACAATTCAATTGAAAGGCTGCAAAAGGATATAAACAAAATAAATTCTTTCAATGATCCTGCTGAGCTTAAAACATATTACCTGGAGCATTTGGAAACTAACGAGCTAAGTGAAAAAGGCGGCGCAGGGCTTGGATTTATTACCATTGCAATGAAAAGTGGCAACAAGCTTAAGACACAGTTTGAAACCATTAACGATAAGCGTTCACTCTTCCTTATGGAGGTTTCTATAAACGCTGAATAATTTTTATTTAGTAGATTCTAAAAAAGATGTAAGCTCAACAAACTGTTCTACAGTGAGCTGTTCAGGACGTTTGTCAAATAAAGGATGAGATATTTCCTTATTGGCAAACAGCGGTTTAATAGAATTTCGTATTTGTTTTCTGCGCTGATTGAAAGTTGTTTTCACCACTTTAAAAAACATTTCTTCGTTACAATTCAATTTAGTTGTTGAATTTCTCTCCAAACGGATAACCGCGCTTTTTACTTTTGGAGGAGGGCTAAACACGTTTTCATGAACGGTGAACAGATACTCAATTTTATAAAATGCCTGAAGCAACACGCTTAATATTCCATAAGTTTTGGTGCCTGGTTTTTCAGCTATTCGTTGCGCAACTTCTTTCTGAAACATTCCCACAACATAATTTACATGGTTACGGTGTTCCAATATCTTAAACATTATCTGACTTGAAATGTTATAAGGAAAGTTTCCAATCACATTAAATTTTCCAGGAAAGAAAGTTGTGATATCCGCTTCTAAAAAATCACAGAATTTAATTTTGTCTTTTTTATCAGGATATAAATTTTGCAGATATTCAATCGATTCAGTGTCTATATCAAGCGCAAGAAAATTATCCAGATCGTTAATCATGTACTTGGTAAGAACCCCTGTGCCCGGCCCTATTTCTATAACAGGGGATTCTTTGTCCTTTAAAAAAAGCGCATCCACTATTTTTTTTGCAATGTGTTCATCGCATAAAAAATGCTGACCTAAATGTTTTTTTGCCCTTACCGGTTGCGCCATCAGGAATTGGTTTTAGAAGTTTCCTTGCCGCCAAGCTGCATCAGGTAAGCTTTAATAAGTTCGTCGAGATCGCCATCCAGAACAGCCTGCGCGTCTGTTAACTTTAGCTCTGTTCTTACATCATTTACCATTTTATAAGGATGCAGAACATAACTGCGTATCTGGGAACCCCATTCAATTTTCATTTTTCCTTCTTCAATTGCCTGTTTGCTCTCATTGCGTTTGCGCATTTCCAATTCATACAATTGTGAACGCAACATTTGCAAAGCCCTCTCGCGGTTACCATGCTGCGAACGTTCTATCTGACAAACCACAACAATGCCGGTGGGCTTGTGTAGCATCTGCACCTTGGTTTCTACTTTATTTACATTTTGTCCGCCGGCTCCACCGCTTCGGGAAGTGGTAACTTCAAGATCTGCGGGCTTAATGTCAATTTCTATTGTGTCGTCAACAATTGGGTAAACATATACTGACGCAAAACTTGTGTGACGCTTTGCATTGGCATCAAAAGGACTAATCCTTACAAGACGGTGAACACCGTTTTCGCCTTTAAGAAAGCCATACGCGAATTCACCTTCTATCTGAAGCGAAACGGACTTAACACCAGCCACATCGCCTGCGTTGTAATCAAGCTCAGAAACTTTAAAACCGTGTTTTTCTGCCCACATCATGTACATTCGCATTAGCATTCCGGCCCAATCGCAGCTTTCTGTTCCTCCGGCGCCGGCGTTTATTTGAAGTACGCAGTTCAGGCGGTCTTCCTCAGCGCGAAGCATATTCTTAAACTCAACCTCTTCGAGTTTCTTTAAGCATTTTTCGTATTCCAGGTTAGTTTCTTCCTCTGTTGCGTCACCGCTTTTGTAAAAGTCATAAAGCGTATTCACATCGTCTGTCATGCGTTTCAGCTCTTCGTATGATGTTGTCCAGGTTTTAAGCTGCTTTACATCATTCAAAATTTTTTCGGCTTTTTTGGGATCGTTCCAGAAATCGGGATCGAGTGTTTTTTCCTCGAGTTGTTCTAAATCGTGTTTCTTTCTATCGTAGTCAAAGAAATGTCCTTAACGACAGACAACGTTCATTGAGATCTTTTAATTGGTCATTTGTAAACATAATACAAAGATAATTAATTATTCCTTTCTTTTAGCGGGCCACAAATAAATATAGGGTATCAGCATAACCATGCCAAAACTTACCAGGCCCATGCCAAAGGCAACGTATAGATGAAAAACTATTCCGAAAATTATCATTGGCTTTTTTATTTTGCTAAACCAAATCAGTAACGGAAATAATAACTGATAAAACAGAATAATGTAATTAAAAATCATTGCAACAAGGGAGTCATAATCAAATTTTATTTCGTTGAACATGTTGTAATGCTCAACCTGAGAGCTAAGCGCAACAGCTTCTCCCTGCATCCAGACAACATCCTTTAGTTTTGTGAGGCCGGCCACAAGGTATATAAAACACACCTGTATAATAATTCCGGCGCAGGCAAAATTATGAATACATTTTTTGAAGCTGTTAAACCAATGATCTGACACAATAAAACGTTTTGAAATAAAGATGTTAAAAAGAAGTAATTGATTTAATAAATATTCTCCGCCGGTTAATGTGGGATAAATTTTATTATGAATATTTAGTACAAGAAACCACAGTAAAAAATCGAAAAGGAATGGAAGTCGGTAATAAAACAAGTTTAATAAACTAAGAGCCAGTACAGGAATAATGAAGAAAAGTCCTGCCTGGGGTTCAGAAAACGAGTAAAGCAGGAAAGCATAATCTTTTAAAAAGCCCGTTTGAATGTTTTTAGTAAAGGCAATGGCGTTTTCACCAAACAGAAGGTTGTAAAATAAAAGCCAGTAAATACTTTTAATGATCAGGAAAATATAAAGCAGGTTTTTAAAAACAAAAGACTGCCTTTGAAATTTGAAATCAGAAAAAAAATATGCGGTAAATATTCGCAGGATGCGGTTTTTAAATTATAAATTTAAGCGATTATTTGAATTGCTTTTTTACACTTGAAAATACTTAAGAACAAAACCGCTTTAATTATCCTGTCGTTACTGGCTTGTGTTTATTGCTTTTTTGAAGCGCAGGGGAAAGGTGATTTTTATATTTTTATTTCAGCGGCTGACGATCTTAAAAGAGGTGAGAACATTTTCGAAAACAAGTATGTTGACGGATATCATTATTACTATTCTGTTTTGTTTGCCCTATTGCTAAAACCACTAACAACACTGTCTTTTTTCTGGATTAAGTTTGCATGGCTTCTTCTTAATGTGTTTTTGTTTTTTCAAATGTTGGGGTTACTGCTCAAATCAGAACTTGTTCAAAACCTGGAAGAGCGAAAGAGATGGGTTTTTTTATCAGTTATATTTGTTTTTTCGCTTCGGTTCTTCCTGGATAATATTCACACCTCTCAAATTACCATTGTAATTCTTGCCAGTTGCGTATATGGCGTATATTATATTGCTAAAGAAAAACCAATTAAAGGAGCTTTAATTCTAGCATTGGGAATAAATATTAAACTGTTACCAATTGTTTTTCTTCCTTATTTAATTTACAGGGGATACTTCAAAGCTTTTTTTATTACCATCACTTTCTATCTGGTGTTTTTAATATTGCCTTCTGTATTTATTGGCATTGAATATAATTTTTTGCTACTTAAAACATGGTTAAATCTTATCAATCCCATTAATCAAAATCATGTTTTGGATGTGGATGAAAGGAGTTTTCATGGACTTTCAACTCTTCTTTCAACACTACTGGTAAAAGATGTGCCTGATATGTATGCGTTACCGCTTAAACGAAACATTGCTGATATTTCTCTTTCTGCCTTATCCGTTATTTTACAGGGCGCAAGATTAATTCTTGTTTCGTTCACACTGTTTTTTCTTGGGTTTAAATTTTTTACTAAAACAAAAGGTAACTGGAAGCAATGTTTGGAAGTAAGCTACATTCTTTTAATTATTCCCCTTATTTTTCCTCATCAGCAGCACTATGCTTTTTTGTTTGCAATCCCTGCCGTAGGTTGTATTTCGTATTATTTATTAAGCGCCGAAATTCCTGCGGCAAGAAAAAAAATAATCGTTTTATCGCTTGTTGTAATTTATCTCACCTTTAATTTAAAATTGCTTCTTGGCGAATTCAACCGCTACTATGAACATTATAAAATTCTTACCTATGGAGCGTTGCTTCTGATACCACTGTTGGCCTGGGTGAGGAGAGACAGCAAAAGGAAACTATCTGTTCTTTAATAAAAGAACGTGACCATAATGGATCTCATCTTTTGTGGTAACTACATTTTTAAAGGAAATTCGCCAAACATAAACATTTTGCTCGCATTCTTTTCCCTTGTAAAATCCGTTCCAGCCTTCTTTTGTATTGGTTGTACTGAATATTCGTTCACCCCAGCGGTCAAATATATCAAACTCATAATTAACAACGCCAATAGCAATCGGCATAAAAATATCGTTTATATTGTTATCATCCGGTGTAAAGGTGTTGGGAATCCAAAACCTGAATTCAGGCAATATTTTTACAATTTGCTGAGTGGTATCCGTGCAGCCAAACTGGTTACTTACCATTTGAGTAACAAGATAATCGCCGTAATCCTGATAGATATGTTTTTCATTGGCAAATATTGAGCTGCCACCATCGCCAAAATCGTAGTACCATCCGGTTACATCGAAACTTGAGGCGTTGACAAAAAATATTTCAGGATCAAAAATTGTTGTTACCTGTGGCGTAAAAGTAAAGCCTGCCAGTGGTGTCGGATTAACGGTAATATTGGTTATTGAGGCCATACTTGTATCAATACACACACTATTTGTAGTTGCAATCAGTGTGGCGGAATACACTCCAGGAGGAGTAAAAATCTGCACCGGTTGAAAATCTGTTGAGGTATTGCCGTTACTGAATTTCCAGTAATAGCTTAAGGGAAATTGAGATGTGCTGCCGTTGCTGAAACCAACAGTGGCAGGATCGCACTGACTTAACGGAAGATTGTTAATCATTGCTACAGGCCTTGGTAACACCCGTACGGTATCAATAAATGAATCGATACAGGTAAGTTGTTTGGCAATTAACTTTACAAAATATTTACCGGGCTGATTATAAATAATATTAGAGGGATCTTTTAGAATAGAAGCGCTTGGTGTTGCTGCTGCTGAAAAATCCCAGCTAAACGTAGCCTGCGGTAGATACATTCCCTGTGCGGTAAAACTAAACGTGTTTGATTTTAAACATTGCCTTTCATTAGGAGGAAATTCTATTTGCAACGGGGGATAAACATAAACGAATTTTTTTATCGTATCAGTACACGGCGTACCCGGATTAGCGATAAGTGTTACTTCATACCTTCCTGTATCCTGGTAGGTATAACTAGGATTTACAATAGCCGAGGTATCAGTGCTGCTGGAGGGATCGCCAAAATTCCATTGATAGCTTAATCCTCCAATATTGCTTATACTTTGATTTGTAAAAGTAATAGTGCTTCCTTCACATTTATAAATCTGATCGGCAAAAAGGCTTGTAACATTTACAATACAGGAAACAACATTAAACTGAAAATCCCTATAGTGCGTGTTTATAAGTGTACCATTACGAAATTCCTGAACGCACACACCAACCACAAACTGACCAAGTAGATTTGGTTTTCCTGTAAGAAGTCCGGTTACCGGATTTATTGAAAAAGCCGGGCTGGCGCTAATTGGATAATTTCCTGAATAAGTTGCTGCATAATTAACGTTTGTGTATGGCGGTGGAGGCGCAAAGCTTGCGCAACCAGTACCAATTACAGGACAGCTGACATCAAGTCCGATGAATGGTGGACATAAAGAATAATACAACTGATCACCATCAGGGTCGATTGCAGAATGGTCAAAAGAAAAATTAATGTTATTACAAATGAAAATTGGAGGAAATGTTTTAAATCTCGGAGAGTTATTTGCGGCAATTTCTTCCGGCCCGGGGATTCTTGTGTAGTAGGTTGACCCCTGCGTACCCGGACTAACAAGATTTAATATAGAATTATTTCTGCAACAACGTTGATATACCAGATAATAGCCCCCTGTTTGTGGAGGAAGATTTAGTGTGTAGGTGTAAATTCCTTCTTCAACACAAATTCCACCAGGCGGTTGCACACAGGGGTTATTGATAGTGGGCGGTATAGTTGTTATTACAGGAGATCCAATATTATAGGTAGAGTCCAAAGTCCCATTTCCGTTATAAACAGTTAGTATGGCGGGGGGCGCGTTGGCATCAAGTCCGTCAAAAGGAGCCTGCCCGTTGAAACAGTCGCGGTATACTTTTAATGTAATCCTGTAATTATTATTGCTTAGCTTGTCGTAAATAATTTCTCCGCCAATGATGTGCGTAGCCCCAGCCTTAAAACATAAGGCTGAGATAATTATGACCAATAATCTTTTTAACAAACCAAGGTTTAAATTACAAAAAATGAGCCAGACAAGCGCTGTTCCTGCACCTTTTTTTTGGCAATAATTGGTGTTTATTTCGATGAAAAGAAAGCGTATATTAAGTAAATTTGTTAAGATGTCGAGATTTTATTCCATTCTGATCGTGGCGTTTTTTACGTCTGTTTGTTTTTCGCAATTGCCCGTTGCGTATGACACGGTTACTGTAAAAGAAAACTCTTATGTTTTAAAAATGCCATGGGCCAATGGTTTAAACTATACCAACTTTTCTAACCTTGATTTAAATTTTGATGGTGTAAAAGACCTTGTCGCATTTGATAAAATCAATCAGTTTGGAGTAGGACGTTTCCGTTGTTACATAAAATCAGGGAGTTCTGGCCAGGAAAAATATATTGCGGACCACAACCTGAGTTATTATTTTCCACAAGGCGTTACAAACTGGGCTGCTTTATTTGATTATAACTGCGATGGTAAAGAAGATCTGTTTTGCTCGGCCACCGGTGGAATTATGGTGTACAAAAATGTAAGCACACCAAGTGTGGGTATTAGTTTTACGTTGGAAAAACCTTTGTTGTATTCTTTCTTTTCTGCTTCGCCAACAAGTTCTGCAAATTTATATACGAGTCCGGCCGGTGTTCCTGGAATTGCAGACATTGATAACGATGGAGATCTTGATATACTTACATTCAGTCCGCAAGGCGTATATGTTGAGTATCACCAAAACATGAGCATGGAAACTTACGGTAATTGTGATAGTCTTAATTACTTTAAGCTTAATACCGGCTGTTGGGGAAGGATCATTGAGAACAACTGTAGCACGAGCCTTAATGAAAATTGTGGTTTTAAAAAATCCTGGCCGGATTATCACCCTGAATTAAAGGAAAATCTTCACGCAGGCTCCTGTCTTACTTGTTTTGATGCGGATAATGATGGTGATAAAGATCTTATTATGGGCGATATTTCCTGCAACATTGTACAATTTGCTTTAAATGGTGGAAGCACCGCAACCGCGGTTGTTACTGATACTACAAAACTTTATCCTAATTTTCCAAATAAGAACAACACGCAGCAAATAAAGATCAGCAATTTTCCATGTACTTATAATGTAGATGTAGATGGCGATGGGAACAACGATTTAATTGCAACGCCAAATACATTTGGCAGTGAGAATACAAAGAGTGTGTGGTATTATAAAAACACCAGCGCAACAGGAACAGTAAATTTTCAATATGTGAAAAATAATTTTTTGCAGGATGAAATGATAGAGGTTGGACAGAACGCTTATCCTGTAGTGTTTGACTATAACGCTGACGGAAAAAAGGACTTGCTGATCGGTACTTTCGGATATTATAATAATAACAGTTTAAAAGCGCAGCTGACCCTTTACGAAAACACAGGTACGGCGGCGCAGCCATCGTATTCGTTAATCACGCGGGATTATGCAGGAATAAGTACATATAGTCTTAGCTACGCCCTTCCTACGGTTGGAGATATAGATGGAGATGGGGATACAGATATTCTGGTAGGAACTTCCAACGGAAAAGTTCACTGGTTAAAAAATACGGCGGGCGCGGGTAACGTATGTAATTTTCCAACATTACTTCTTGATCCGTTTAGTTTCACAACAATTTCTGCGGTTGCAGCGCCGCAATTATTCGACATTAATCAGGATGGAAAGCAGGACTTGATGATTGGCGGCAAGAACGGAAGAATAGCGTATTATCAGAATACCGGAACACTTACTTCCCCGGCTTTTTCTCTTGTTACCGGCTTTTTTGGAAATGTTGATGTTAAAGGCGATCCAAGCTTGTATGGAACCGACGGATATGCATCGCCTTTCTTTTATAATGAAGGAACAATAACAAAATTGTTGGTGGGTTCGGTAAGCGGACAGATTTATTATTATTCGGTTCCTTCTGTTCTAACTAATTCTTGTGTTCTCATCACAAACAATGTCAACGGTATTAACGAAGGTTCTCAGTCGACGCCTTACTATGAAGACATTAACAATGATGGTAAGCGCGACCTGTTTGTTGGTAACGGAGGTGGGGGATTAAGCCTGTTCTCATCAAAAGCCCCTGATGTTGGAATTAATGAAATAAACAACCATAAGGATAACATGGTTTTAATGTTCCCTGTCCCGGCTTCAGATGAATTGTATTTTCAAGTGAACGGAATTGAAGTAAGCCATATTGAAATAAATGTTTTTGACGTAAGCGGGAAGAACTTAGCTGAAACAAAATTCAGTTCAAATGAAGGCCGGCTTGACATCGGTAAATTTGCATCAGGAATTTATTTCGCAAAGGTTAAAGTTTTTTATCATTCGCGTTCAGGATTACAGGTACATTCAGCCACAAAAAAAATAATTAAAAACTAGTGCGTTTTTTTCCCTTATATTTCTTACCGATCATCTTTTTTGCTTCTTGTCGTAAAGATGTTGGAAGCGTTAATTTTGGTAACTATCCCGCAAACGTTGGCAAGATCATGTCTGCAAGCTGTGCGGTATCAGGCTGTCATAATAATAAAAGCTTTGAGGCGGCTTCTGGATTAAATCTTGAAAGCTGGCAGTCTATGTTTGCCGGAAGTAACAGTGGTTCACCGGTAATTCCGTACAGTAGTAAATTTTCAGCGCTTTGTTATTACATTAACACGTATCCTGAGTTAGGTCTTCAGAACACGCCAACCATGCCACTTAACGCAAAACCTTTGTCGTATGACCAGGTTAAAACAATTAATGACTGGATAAACGCGGGGGCTCCGGATGTTAACGGAAGAGTAATGTGGGCTGAGAATTCGCAAAGAAAAAAATTGTACGCGGTAAATCAGGGTTGTGACGTTGTAACAGTTTTTGACAGCCAGACGCAATTGCCAATGCGCTTTATTGAAGTTGGAAATAAACCAGGCGTGCCTGAATCGCCGCATCACGTTAGAGTTTCGCCTGATGGCAAATACTGGTATGTTATTTTTATTAATAATAACATCATGCAAAAATTCAGTTGTGAGGATGATAGCTATGTTGGAAGTATTCCTCTAAGTCCTGCAGCGGCCGGAACCGGCGTGGCAAACGCTTTCGACTGGAATACTTTTGTAATTACCAAAGACAGTAAAAAGGCTTATGTGGTTTCATGGACACAAAGTGGAAAGGTAGCCGCGGTAGATCTGGAAAACCTTAAGCTCATTCATTATCAAGGTGGATTTACAACTCCACATGCCGTATGTTTAAATAAAGACGAAACCAAATTATATGTTGGCGCCCAAACCGGAAACTATATTACTGAGATTGATACTGGTTTCACTAATTCAATTGATATTTCGCTTGAAAATGGAGTGTTACCCAGCTCCATGTCATCTCTTGATATTCATGACATGATCCTTTCCCCTGATGGAAATAATCTCTTTATTACTTGCCAGAAAAGCAATGAGGTAAGGGTTTATAATATTCCGACAGCAACGGTAAACGCAGTAATTGCAACAGGATATTATCCGCAGGAGATTGTTTACTCAAAAGGCACCAATCAGTATTTTGTAAGTTGTCCGTATGATAGCAGTAGCTTTGGAGGAAACTCAATGGGCGTGATAACACGAATAAATGCAGCTGGGTTAAATGCAACCAAAGTAAAATGTGGATATCAACCGCATGGAATAGCGGTTGATGAAAATAAAAAACTACTGTATGTAGTTTCAAGAAATGTTCAGTCATCAGGCCCACCTCCTCATCATACCAGTCAGTGCGGTGGAAGAAATGGCTTTGTGAATTTTATTGATTTGAATACTTTTTCAGTTACAGCAAAAAAATATGAAATGAGCGTTGATCCTTATTTTATATATCCAAGGCCATGACAGATATGAATGAAATATTGCAAAGGCAGCCCATTTTACTTTTCGACGGAGAGTGCGGTTTCTGTAATAAAAGCGTGCAGTTTTTTTTAAAAAGGGAAAAGAGCAAAACTATGCAGTTTGTAGCTCTTCAGTCAGAACAGGGTAAAGCCATCCGAAAGTATTTTGAAATCAACGATGAAATTGACAGCATTATTTTAATAAAGAATTATTCCGCATACATTAAATCCTGTGCAGCGTTGCGCTTAACATTGTATATGAAGGGGGCTTGGCCATTAATGTCGGCTTTTCTTGTCATTCCTCCATTTATCAGGAACGCTGTATATTCATTTGTTGCAAAACACCGTATGAAAATATCCGGTCGCGTTGAAAACTGCGCGTTAATTCCTGTTGAGGACCGCAATCGTTTTATTGACTTAAAATAATAGGTTCTAAAACAAAAAACGCTCCTTAAAGGAGCGTTTTCAAATTTTATCAGAAAAATTAAATTAAGCTGTTCCTGTTTTTCTTACACCAGCGGTTTTTTTAACACCAGCGCTTGTTTTAGTTTTGGTTGTGTCTTTAGCCGCTGTTTTTTTAGTTGATTTAGCTTTTTCTTCAGCAGACTTGGCAGCTTTTACTTTTTCTTCAGTATTTTCTTTGTTCTCTTCTTTTTCTTTTAAATTTCCGGTGCTTTGTAAGGCGTTATACCAGCTGAACAGTTTACGCATGTTGCTAACATAAACACGGTCTTTGTCATATTCAGGAAGAATTTCCGAAAAATATTTCTCTATAGCTTTGTCATCTGCTTTATTGTCGATTGCGGCACCGCCTTTTTCTTTTTTAAAAATTGCGGTCATAATCTCATCAATCGGCTTATCGTCACCGGTTGTAAACATGCTGATGTCGCCCAGCGTAGAAACTTTGGTGGAAGAATAAACGTTAACGCGTTTTTTATCCTGTAAACCTTCAACAATAATACCGTTTTTGCTTTGAGCAATGATCTTGTAAAGGCCCGGTTGCCCTGAAATAGAAATTATTCCTGTTAAGTCAATCATATCTTGTATTCTAATAGGCAAATATAGGTTTTTAATTTGCAAAAAAAGTGTTTTTTTAATACTATTTTAATGCAATAATTCCACGTATTTTCGAACCAGATGGCACCTTATTCCGATATTCCTCTAACTTCAGGTAATTTGGAGAAATTTTATGAGGAATATTTTTCCTACTACCGTACATTGAACAAGGAGTGGCAGAAAAAATTTATTACACGCTGCTTGCATTTTTGTTCTACCAAAATAATAACAGGAGCTGATGGATTTGTTCCGGATAATAAAGTTAAGGCCATTATAGCGGCTTGTGCCGTGCAGCTCACTTTGGGATTAGAAGAGTGGTTTCTTGATTACTTTGATACAATTATTATCCATCCCGACGATTTTCACAATAAAGCTTATGGTTCAAAATTTAAGGGGGAAACCAATCTGGCGGGGTACATTCATCTAAGCTGGAAAAGTTTTATTTCCGGATATCTGGTAAGTAACGATAATATTAATCTTGGCCTTCATGAATTTACCCACGCGCTACGCTTTAATTCCATAAGAGGCGCCGATCAGGATTATTTTATAGAACATTATTTTAACCGATGGCTGGCTGCTGCCAACGAAGCATATGAGGATATAAGGAGCGATAAGAAAACAATTTTTAGAAAATATGGCGGAACAAACATTAACGAATTTATGAGTGTTTGTATTGAACATTTTTTTGAGTCGCCGCAGCAAATAAAAGATCATTATCCTTACTTATATTTTAGTACTGCTATTTTATTGAATCAGGTAAATATTAACGGTGTAACTCATGTTAATCAGAGAACTGCGTTATTTAATGAGCAGAACGCGATATTATCAAGAACTATTACTAACGCGCATTTACAAACCAGGTTTACACGCACATCTTCTTTTACCGTTATTCTTGTTACTGCAGTACCGCTTATCTTCACAATTTTCAAAACTGGGCCTTTTAGTGCCGTAAGTTTATTTCTTTTTCTTTTATGCGGGCTTTTTTATCTAAGGTTCGATTTTAATTTTCGTACTGTAAATCTTGAATCCGGCAAATTAATCTTGCAGCGTGGATTTGTATTTTTCAGGAAGAAGACAAAGAAAGTTGTTCCTGTTTCGCAACTGATAAGCACGCGGGCTGATGAACTGGGTTCAGGAACCGACTGGGAATTTATTTTTTATGATATTGATAGTAAGGCTTTTTATAGTGAAATTGTTCAGGTGAAGGGGCCTGCAGATAAAAGGTTAATTGCTGAGCTGTGGCGTAACAGGATAGCCATATTCAGGAGTCGCGGTTAACTGTTTTTCTTGTTTTGTAAAATATGCAGCTTTATGGTAATTTAGTGATGTAAAAAAAGTTTTATGAAATACCAGGCCATTGATAATTCGTTATTTATCGAAAATCGCACAAAATTTAAAAATCATCTCAAACCAAATTCTCTGGCAGTTTTTGTAAGCAATGATATCATGCCCACCAATGCCGATGGCAGTATGGGTTTCAGGCAAAACAGCGATCTGTTTTATTTAACAGGTGTTGACCAGGAAGAAACAATTCTGGTTATGTTTCCTGATGTAAAAGACGGAAAGCACAAAGAAATACTTTTTGTAAAGGAAACCAGCGAATTAATCGCGATATGGGAAGGGGCTAAACTTACAAAAGAACAGGCAACACAGGTTAGCGGAATTGAATATGTATACTGGTACCACGAATTTGAAAAGGTGATGAAGCCATTCTTTTTTCAGGCAGAAAATATTTATCTGAATAGTAATGAACATGCCCGTGCATATATTGAAACCGAAACGGCTGAAGCTCGTTTCAATAAAATGTTGATGGCCAAACTCCCTTTGCACAAATACGAGCGTAGCGCTCCTATAATGCACAAAATAAGGGCCTTAAAAAGTACGCATGAGATAGAATTAATTCAGCAGGCATGCGATATTACTGAAAAAGGTTTCAGGAGATTATTGTCGTTTATTAAGCCGGGCGTTTGGGAATATGAAATTGAAGCTGAGCTCATTCACGAATTTGTGAGGAACCGCTCAAGGGGTTTTGCTTATGGACCAATTATAGCAAGCGGGTTTAATGCTTGTGTGTTGCATTATGTTGACAATAACAAGCAATGTAAGGATGGCGACGTAATATTGCTGGATGTTGCTGCAGAGTACGCTAATTACGCAAGCGACCTTACAAGGAGCATTCCGGTGAATGGCAATTACACAAAGCGTCAGAAAGAAGTGTATAATGCTGTATTGCGCGTTAAGGATGGCGCCACAAAATTACTGATGCCAGGTCAAACATTTGATAAATACAATAAGGCAGTTGGCGAAATGATGACCGAAGAATTACTAAAACTGGGATTGCTAAAAACCGAAGATATAAAAAAACAGAATCCTTCATGGCCTGCTTATAAACGTTATTTCATGCACGGCACTAGTCACTTCCTCGGTCTTGACGTTCATGACGTTGGATTTTTTACTGAACCAATGCAGGCTGGAATGGTGTTTACCGTTGAGCCAGGCATTTATATCCGTGAAGAAAATCTGGGAATAAGGATTGAAAACAATGTTTTGATTACAACGAGTGGTCAAATAGACCTTATGAAAAATATTCCGGTTGATGTTGATGAAATTGAAGCATTGATGAATAAATAAAATGATAAGGACCTGCCTTTATAAAAACGAAAAGGTAACGTTCTCAGATTCAGGAAAAGGCAGGGTAGTAGTTCTTTTACACGGTTTCCTTGGCTCACACAAAATCTGGGAATCCACTATTAGCGATCTTTCTAAAACGTATAGGGTTATTGCAATTGATTTGCCAGGGCATGGCGAAACAGCCTGCTTTGGGTATGTTCACAGCATGGAATTGATGGCAAAATGCGTAAAGGCTGTGATGGAGCATTTGCGGTTAAAAAAATATGTGATCATAGGTCATAGTATGGGTGGTTATGTGGCGCTTGCTTTTGCCGACTTGTTCCCAGATCACCTGAAAGGGTTGTGTTTATACCACAGCACAGCTTATGCGGATAGTGAGGAAAAAAAGAAAGACAGAATGAGGGCTGTTAATGCCGTTAAAGCTAATAAGGGTATTTATACAAAAGCTACTATCAAAAATTTGTTTGCTACTAAAAATTTAAAGTATCTTAAAAACGAAATCGCTTTTGCTACAGCAATTGCAAAGGGTACAAGTCAGAGAGGAATAATTGCCGCTTTATACGGCATGAAAGACAGGCCGGGTCGCGATATTATTCTGGGCCTTGTGGAATATCCAATAATGATGGTAATTGGTGAGCATGATAATATTCTGCCTCCCTCGCAGTTATTGGAGCAAGCGGAAATAATCCGCAATAAAACCGTATTGTATCTTGAACACGACGGGCATTTTGGATTTCTTGAATCTCCCCGGCAAAGCAACAAAGAGCTTAGAAAGTTTTTACGAAAATGCTATTTATATAAATAAAGAAAGCGGCCCTAAAGCCGCTTTCTGATTTTTAGAAAAAACTCCTGTTATTTATTAATCTTCACAATCTTAAATTCTGTACGTCGGTTTTGTGCATGCACTTCTTCAGAACAGCTTGAAACAACTTTGCCTTCGCACTTGCAATCGTTCAACAGTTTAGATTCACCATAACCTTTACCATAAATCCTGGTACTGCTGATTCCTTTTGAAACAATATACGCGGCACTTGATTTAGCACGTTTATCAGATAGCGATAAATTGCTTTTTGCACTACCGCGACAGTCAGTGTGAGAACCTAATTCAATAGTCATTGAAGGATTCTGCTTCAGTAACTCAACAATTTTGTTAAGTTCTATTGCAGCATCAGGACGGATTGTAGCCTTACCCAAATCAAAGAAGATTGGTCGAAGGTCGATGATCTTCCCTAGATCAGCACCTAACTTAATTTTATACATTTTTGTATTCAGGTATTCATGTAATAAAATAAAACCTTCTTTTTTAACTGTAAAATCAACGCCCTGAACTTTTGTAATGTATCCATCCTTTTCCATTTTTACAATATAGGAAAGTTCATCACCCACTTTTTTATCTTTATAAATATGTCTGAAATCACCTTCCTTATTTGTAGTAAAGGTTAGTACGTTTTTCTGGTTGAAAGCATCGGTAATTGTAATCTTTACGTTTTCAATTGGTGTCAGGTCATCAGCATCGGCAATTAAACCAAGTAATCCAATGATCTTTTTCTCTACCAGTATTTCTTTTTTGCTGTTGGCAAGCTTTGCAATTTCTTCTTCCTGAATTACCCCAACGCTTTCTTTATATCCATCTTTGGTAGCTCTTATCTTATAGCTTTTGCCAGGAATAACACTGAATTTAATCTCTCCGTTTTCATTTGATTTCCCCTGGTAAGCAGGCTTTCCTGTTTCGTCAATCAAAGCTACGTCGGCATTCGCAAGAATTTCTTTGGATTCTTTGTCTTTTACAACGAGGTTAACAGCGCTGCTGAAAATAGGGCGCTTGGAAACAAAGCTGTAAATATCATCTTTGGTATTTCCACGGTTAGAAGATAAATATCCACTCATATTGCTTTTAGCGAAGAAACCAAAATCATCAAAATGTGAGTTTACAGGATACCCAAGGTTTTGAGCTTCAAAATAACCTTCTCCGCTTCCGGTAACAGTGTAAAATATATCAAGGCCTCCAAGACCCATTTTTCCGTCACTTGAATAAAATAAAACTTCATCTTCAAACAGATTAGGGAACATTTCGCGTCCTTCTGAATTAACCGATTGGCCTAAGTTTTCAGGCTTGCTCCAGTTACCATTCTCAAAAGTACTTACCCAAATATCTGTCAATCCTAACGTGCCTGGCATATCCGATACAAAATAAAGAGTTTTACCGTCGCTGCTTATTGCAGGATGGCCACATGAATAATCGTCGCTGTTATATGGAAAATCTGTCCACTCGCCCCACTTTTCTCCTTCTTTTTTTCTGATAAATATTTTAAGATTTACCTTATTATCTTTACTCTTTTTTATTTTTTTATTAAGGTAATTGTTGCGTGTTACAAATTGGGTATTACCATCTTTTGAGAATGCAAGAGGCCCTTCATGAACTTTTGTTTTTAAACCATCACTTACTACATGTTCATTTTTTACGCTTTCACCTTCAATATATCCTTTGTACACGTCAAGATAATAGGAATTATCCCATCCATATTTGCGGCCTGCAGCCCATGTATTACGGCGGGAAGAAAGGAAATACATTTCATTATTCACAACATACGGACAGAAATCATTTTCTACAGAATTAATATCCAATCGTTTAATTGTATAATTACTTGAATCTTTTTTTAACTCTTCTATAACCAGTTTTTTCCTGGTCATGTTATCACGAATTGTTTTGTATTCATTATTATTTATTTTCGAGAATACTTCTTCAGCCTTTGAGTAGTTTGAATTATATTTTAGTACCTGATAGTAATTGTAAAGATCCTGATCAGTCATACCTGTACTTGCGTAGGCTTTATCGTAAAACACCTGGGCCTTTTGATAATCACCTGCTTTCATGTGGCATTCGCCTGCGCGCACATAGTATTTTATTTTTGGGCGACTGCTTCTGGAAAGTTCTTCATAAATTTCTGAAGCTGAAGAGAACTCCAGGTTGTCAAATTTTTTGTCAGCGATTTTTTCCTTGAAGGATTGTGCCTTTACAAATACGAAACCAAAAACGAGAAGTGATAATATGATCTTTTTCATGTGTGTGTGTTCTGAATATTAAGTTTAAAAATAACGTGGAGATTTCAAAGCCTTTGTGGCTGACAAGAAATCAAATCCCAGCATTATTTCATGTGTGCTTGGCGCATAGCGTCCCATATTAGTTAACGAGTAATCGTAAGCGTAACCAAGACGAAGTTGTTTGGTGATATTGTACATTACGTTGGCTCCTGCTGCTGCACCATGACGATACATAACACCAAACCAGATTTTTTCGTTAAATAAAACGGAAAGGTTTCCATCGATGGAAAGAGGAGCGTTTTGTGTGTATTTTACGCTCATTCCAGGCTTAAGATCCCATAAGCTGTTTAACTTGAAAACATAACCAGCTATTAAATAATAGTGTAAAACCTGTTTGGAATCTTTAAAATTTGGATCAGAACTATATTGCGCAGGAACAATTTTTGGAACTGTTAATCCAATGAAATGGCGTTTGCCATAATAATAGATTCCGGCGCCAGCGTTGAAAGCGTTTGCATTAAAATTAAGATTATTTACTGTTAACGGATCCGTATTGTCATTTATCTTAAGATTTTGAATATTATTACGGATCATGTCGAGTCCCGCTCTTAATCCAAAGCATAAACGATCGTTGTTTTTGTTCAGTTGGATGCGATATGCAAAGTCGCCGAACGCCGCGGTTTTTTGTGTTGGACCAATGTTATCCTGTACAACGTTAAGGCCTACGCCAATCGATTCGTTCATCAAAGGCGTGTGCATAATAAAGCTGCTGGTTGTTGGCGCGCCCTTCCAGCCAGTCCACTGATTGCGGTAATCAAGAACAACGCTTAAAGCATCGCGGCTGCCTGCATAGGCAGGATTTACAACCGAGCCGTTAAACATATAAAAGGAGTTTTGAATTTCCTGCTGACCAAACATTGAACTGCTTAGTAAAGCGCAAATTCCGGCGATTTTTATTTTTCTGATCATGACTTCTCTATATTTAATTTCTTTATTTCAAATATTAATATTGTAATTGAATGTATCCACGCTTAATCGTTTTATCTTTATCTCCAAGATCAAGTATGTAAAAATAGGTTCCGCTTGGAAGCTTACCTGAGCCCGTTTTCCCTGAAACGTTTGCAGATCCGTCCCAATTATTCTTATACGGTTTTGCCGAGTAAACCGGATTTCCCCAGCGATTAAATACTTCAAGACTTGCCTCCGGATAAGAATCCAGTCCCTGGATTTCAAATACTTCGTTTTTGCCGTCACCATTCGGTGTAAATACTTCCGGAATTGTACCTAACCCCGCATTTACTTTAATAAAGATAGTATCACTGGCAATGCAGGACCCATTGGTAGTAATGAGCACAACAGAGTACGTACCACTTGTAGTGAATACATTAGAAGG
>Ga0255338_1000301_pt1 | contig 187440 bp, 161 predicted proteins | sample MeOH1_35cm_T4_19_FD_203715 | JGI IMG/M metagenome (GOLD analysis project Ga0255338, IMG submission 203715) | Sandy soil microbial communities from University of British Columbia, Vancouver, Canada - MeOH1_35cm_T4_195 | ecosystem: Engineered > Artificial ecosystem > Sand microcosm >... | reverse complement strand
CGAAAGGCATCATCATACTATCAAAGCGCATTGCGCGGGAGAGGGGGCAGATCGAAGTGAAATTGAAAATCTGTGCTCAATTCAAAATTAAATCTTGTCTAAAAAACTTCAGGGACGTTGCCTAATTATAATAGATAAAATTTTATATAAAACTGCGAGATCAATTTCTAATTTTTTAATTTATGTTTTGCTGTCATCATGCCCTGAAAAATCGGTTCTGATATATGTCTCGGAAATGACTGTGAGAGATTTTCGGAGACGTGTTGTATGACAGAATCAACTTGTTCCAACATTTCATCCAAAATTAACTCTGCTTTTTTCACAGAATAATTAGCAGCTTTTGCCGTTTGTAAAAAGTATCTGCGTTGTATGTTATGCCAATGATAATGATTATTTTCTCCTTTTAATGCCATTGCCATTTTTATCTTTTTTTCGTGCAATTGTTTGGTAGCAATCAGTGGATACGCTGACATGATGTCATACAATGGTGCGAGGTGATATTTACCAGAATCCTCAATGCGTATACTAAAATTTTTAGCGTGACCGTCAATAGCTGCCAGCAGCCAAAATAAAACTTGTGCACGATAGAATGTGTCTCTATCATTTTCCGGTTTCGTGGAACCTAACAATAATCGCATAATTTCAGCAATCCCAGGCCCACCATCTGCTTGATATTTTAAGTTGGGGGAAATCCCTAGAGCTTGGCACATATCTTCTTGAGGTATGCGCATAATCCAGGTTCCATCATTCGCTAGCCTACGATCAAATCGCTCTACAATAAGTACTTTTGTATGTTCGAAATATTGAATCGTACATTGTGCAACCGGTAAGCCGAATGCCATAGCAATTTGTGAACATAGCCATTCATTTTCACAACTGTCTCGTAGATCGATAGATTGGTGTTGAATAAACCCAATTGGTAATTTAAAAATATGTGTGGTTGGTGTTGTATCCAATGGTATATTCCATTGACCATTCCAAAATAAAAACGCCGATTTTTCTTGAGCACCAGCAATTGAAATTCGAAAATCATCTTCTGTCTCTATCATTCCCAAAGGGTAGTGCTGTATTTGATGTAAAAGAAAGGCCATTTCCGTATTATTGAGAGGATGATAACTAATTTGTTTGATCGTACTTTGTTTTTCAGAATCAATAAGTTGTATCGCACCTATGCAATCCTTTCCAATGCTTGCTAGCAGATCAAACGGTTGATCAGTCTGAATATGAAAACGTGCTTGAATACGTGCTCTAGTTTGTGGATTATCAGGAAGTAAATTATCAAAGAAATTATAAACGACATCTCCTATGAATTTTTTGTCAACAAGCGGGAGTGATAATGAGATCGGTCGAGCACCTGGTGTGTTTAACCAAGTTTGATCATAACCAAACGTAAGCCCCCCATTTTTTTTCTTCTCAAGCCGCCCAATTAAAATACCATTCATAAACACATTGAGAATGCGATTTTGATTTTTCATCTCACCATTCCTCATTCCACTGAGAGTCGTCATTCTCTTTATTTTTTGGCACAACATGCAAATCTAAATTCATCGCAGAGAGAATGTGGTATAACGTATCTAATTTAGTGCTTTCGGGTTTGTTTTCAAATGCAGAAATGGTTGTTTGTTTCAAACCCACTAAGTTACCCACCTCAGTTTGGCTTAATTTCAATTTTTTACGCTGACTGGTGACAAATAAGGCTAGATCGTTCGGTGAGCGAATAAGCATATGTAGAACTCCTGTTTATACCCTATAGGGGATAAATATTATTCTATCCCCTATAGGGGTTAAATACAAGATATCCTCTGTAGGGGATAATTATGACAAATCTAAGCGGAGGGACGCTTTGTAATTGCTTTGAAGTATGAGGGTGAAATGGAATATCGCTTTATTGTTGCCACAGATCTGACTTGATTGTTAATTCTGATGAGCCTAAAAGTGAGTTCGAAAAATTTGGACAATTGATGAAGGTGTCTTTACCTGATCACAAATCGTCAAACATCAAAGCATATGGCAGGAAGAGACATTGGGAGATTGGCACCGACAGCATCTTTGAAATATCAAAAAGCAGCCTGATTGTGAATCAGTCTGCTTACGTCAATTCAGGAGCAGAGCCGTTATTATTTCTTAATTTAATTTCCGCATCACCATCATCCGGTGTTTTATTGACTGGTTTAATAGAAGAACACACCCAGTTGAGATTTAATTATCTCTTAACTGGGTGTGTTCTTCTATTAAAGCACGTCAGCATTAGCTGTTCTTCTTTGTGCGCGATGGAGTTATCCGAACCCAGAAGCCTTGGAAGTAGAGCGTGACGCACTAGAAACCAAAGAGATGAATGCTATTTTTTGGCTTTATTTAACGAGTGCGTCATTAATTGCAGCAGGATATGCCGATTTTTCGCTGATCGCCTATCATTTCCAAAAAACTGCCTTGTTACCGCCCATGTGGGTGCCAATATTTTATTCGATTGCGATGGGTGTTGATGGGATAGCTGCTCCCTTATTCGGTCATTTTTATGACAAAACAGGGTTCTCTATCCTTATTCTAGTAACTATTTGTTCATGCTTTTTTGCGCCATTGGTATTTTTGGGTCAATTTAAACTTGTACTGATTGGCATTGTTTTATGGAGTATTGGCGTTGGGGCACATGAGTCCTTAATGCGTGCTATTGTGGCTAACATGGTACCTAAAAACAAGCGTGGTTCTGCATATGGTCTTTTTAATACAGGCTTCGGAATTTTTTGGTTCCTGGGCAGTTTTTTAATGGGAATACTTTATGATGTCTCAATTATGTCGCTTGTTATTTTTTCAGTTATTATCCAATTATTAGTTGTTCCACTATTATGGATTGTTATGAAAAAATTAAATAACCATCAAATTTAGAGCCTCACTTTAGTTATTGGCACTCGCTTTCCAAAAAACAATGTGTTCGTGTTTGATTATCCCATTTAAATGCTCGAGAGCAGGATCTATCTTGTCTTTACTATCAAAAAACTCTACAACAAGCGGCAGATCAAGAGACAAATCGACAAAGGAAGCTGTATGATTGCCAGTTTCTCCAAAACCATTAATGGCACGAAAAACACTGACTCCACGAATTTTCGCCTCATTTTTTAGATAGCCTAGAATTGTTTTGAGTAAATGTGACGATTCAGTGATATAAACTCTTACAACAATTACATCCATAGTTTTCATAATTGCCTTCCTCCCAAAATACCTAACCAAGTCAACGCAAGACATAACGTTACACTGATAAATATATTTAATGTCGCACCAACCCATGCGCCGCTTTCAAAAAGATTAAGTGTTTCTATTGAAAAAGAAGAAAAGGTTGTGTACCCACCCAAGAGTCCAATTAATAGCAATGAGCGTAACTGAGGCCCAATACCATCAAATCTTTCTAAAATAAGAACAAACAATAACCCCATTAAAAAAGAGCCACTTGCATTAACAACCAATGTACCATAAGGAAATTGCCGACCCAAAAACCAATAAACGCCATTGGATATCCAATAACGGAATACCCCACCAACACCCGCGCCTAAAAAAATAAGTAACGTATTGTTCACGCTAGATCCCTGCATTTAATAAAAGCATTAGGAGATACATAGTTATCAAGTTGAGAAACTTTGATTACCGAAAAATCATCTCGCTTGTAATTTTTTGCTTCCGAACTTTTTAATAACCATACAAAAGCTCAACCCTAGTAAATAACTTGCCACATAAATACTAGGATTAGCAATAATAATGATCTCTCATAATCAAAGTTTTTTTATAGGTCCAGTATCTCATCCAGATTGCTGAGGTGCATTAAAAACAGATCAGGATGCTGTGCTTTAACATTGTATTTGATTAATTGATCATGAGGGAAATCTTTTAAATTGAATGTAACAATGATATCCGCCTCAGAAACAATTGCTGCCGCTAACACATGAGCATCGTTAGGATCGGGCAATGTTAATATTTTTTCAACATCTTCAAAATTTTCTACCAATGCATCAAGCACATGCATATTCATCATCTGTTTGGTTCGTTCTAGCTTATCTTTTGTGAGATCGGGCCGTGATTTTAAAACGTTCCTCATCCATTCATCATGGATTCTATTAGACCATTTGGCGCGATAAAGATCACTAAGAGCCAACTCCATAAGTAGATCGCGTAGTGGTGCAGGATAGAGTACGCAGGCATCGTACAAAGCGGTAAAATGAATCATTCATATCCCATATTTAAATCTTGTGCTTGGTCAACAAGCTTTTGCAATATTTTGGCTCTCTCTTGATGAGTTTTTTCTTTATATTTTAGTACGTCATCAATCAGGATGCGACGACGATTACCCACTTTTTGGAACGGTATTTCACCGGACTCAAGCAACTTAACAAAAAATGGTCGTGACACATTTAATAAATCCGCGGCCTCTTGTGTGGTTAAATTGGTATGTTCTGGTATTAAGGTCAGCGCATTACCTTCTGCAATTTGATTTATTATTTCTAGCAATAACTTTACGGCGGACTCAGGTATTTCAACGGTTTTATTTTCTATATTTAAATAAGCCGGAGATGTTTTATGTAATCGTAATGTACCTAGGGCTATTGATGATTTTTTAGCAACACCTATATCTTTTTTGCTAGGATTTTCACTTGCTATAGAATGTAGTTTCATATTTTGTACCCTTATGTCTTATATCCACATAGCAAATTATAGCATATTATTCGAAACAATCGAATTATTCGAAATGTTTTTTTTCAAAGGCTCGCATTATTAAACTTTTTTTGAGCCTTTTGATTTAATATTTTTCTAATATTCATAAGGGAGTTTAGGGTATCGTTTTTCTTTTTTAGATCAGAATTAGATAATAGGCCATCTGGAAATATCATATGACTCATTAACATTTCAGTTAACCTACCGCTGTGTTCTATAGTAAACCATGCATGATTGATCGATTTTTCATCTGTATAAGGACCAAATTGAAAGTTAGCTTTATTATTGTTTATTTGAATGTCTTGCATGGTTGGATGTGAATCATCTAAGCCAAACACTGGTACTTCCATCAAACGTACTATCACCATTCGTCACAACACACGTGCCGAGTAAACCGTCTTCAATGATAGGACAAATGGAAACGTCGCTATTGACGATATTGGGGAAATAGCCAGTCCCTTGATTACTTATAAATGGATTGGCAACCAAAGTGGCCGTATAAATGGTTCCATTTCCAGTACTACTCGTACAAATTCCCAATAAACCATTTTCACTAATTGGACAAATGGATATTGTGGTGTCATTTTCCACGTAGAGTGTTAATCCGTCAGGGCTTACTACAGCACCCGTAGGACCATCGGCAAACGTGCCATTACCACCACTTGTATCACACGTTCCTAATGACCCATCCAGATTAACTGGGCAAATGGACACAGTATCATTATTCCAGTTTGCAACGTACAAACGTGTGCCGCTTGGATTAAAACCAATTCTACCACTAGGCCCGCTAATCGTACCATTACCATCACTTGTATCACAGGTTCCTAATGATCCATCCATATTAATCGGACAAATTGACACAGTATCATTAGGATAGTTCGTGACATATAGAAATCCATTATTAAGGTATAGTCCGCCAAACCCCAAGGAAAACGTGTCGCTTGTCGCAACCGTACAAGAGCCAAGGGTGATATTTGAATCCATCGTACATATGGAGATGGTGTTATTAGCACTATTTAAAACATATGCTATAGAGATATCATCATTTATAACAATATCTTTTGGCTCTCTAAATGAGATATGGGTTTGAGTATTACAATTTGCAATCGACCCATCTGTATTCACCTGACAAATAGATACCGTTTCATTATTATTATTGGCTACATAAGCATGGGGCATCACTGAGATAGCCCCGGTGATCGCCGTGGTATTATCCCCCTGGATTGGAAAATTCGTTTGTGAGACTACCGTCGTTTCGGGAGAAAAAGTTAGCGTGCACGTATCGCCAGGATTCACACTGCCGCAAGTACTATCTGACTCTGAAACAAAACCATTCAATGCTGTACCGGTAAAATTGGCAGTAATATTTGTTGCTACTTCAGTTGGCGAGTTATTTTGAATCGTCATCGTTCCCGCAGAACCGCTCGTTGTCAATGCCAGGGGCGACCCCTCGGTAATTTCTATGGATGCTTCTGGTGCAGCATTCACCGCTATCGTTGCCGTTGTTTCAGACGTATTATCCCCCTGAATAATGACCGACGTCGTGGAAACCGCATTGCTTCCCGGTGTGAAACTTAAGGTACAAGAGTCACCAGGATTAACACTTACACAGTCGGTGGCATCTTGTGTGACTTCACCTTCTAATGCGGTGCCGGTGAGCGTTGCAGCGATGTTAGTGGCGGTTAATACAGGTGATTCGTTCGTGACCGTAATGGTACCTGCTACGGGCGTACCCGTGGTTCCCTGCAATATCAAAGGTGAACCTGCTATGCTGATGGTTGCTTCCGTTGGCGTAATAATGGCTATAGCCGCACCTACTTGGCTCGTATTATCACCTTGAATAGGAAAACTGGCCAAAGTGACCGCTTCATTACCTGGCGTAAACGTCAGCGTGCAGGATTGCCCAGGAGCTACACTCGTACAATCGGTCGCGTTTTGCGTGACATTTCCATCCAGTGCCGTGCCGGTCAAATTGGCTACGATATTTAGGGCCGTCACGGTGCTGGAGTGGTTAATTATTGTAAAACTATTGGACGAACCTGCTGCTGTTAATGTAAAACTCGCCGGACTCACCGACAAAGATACTGACTCCGTACCCACGCGCGTGATATTTAAACTATCTGCGAGCGCTGGCTGAGCACACAGAAAGGGGTCTGGATTAGTATTCCCGCCTCCCTTTGTCTTGCAAACGACCGGACCATGAGTGACTTGATCGGGCAATTGGCTACCATCCAATTGCAAGGTTAATACGCACGATTGTGTAGGCACCAAAAAAAATGCCCTTGCACACTCCCCAGTACTACCCGTGTGTTGCGTGATGCCCACAATAGGCACCATGGTGAGTGTTCGGGGTACTATCGAATTATTGGTCACCGTGTATTGTACCTCTGCGGCGCCATTGATGGGCACAGATAAGCTCGTTGCCGTCAGGGGTGTGAATAAGAATAGGGGCTTACCCGCGTATGTAAACGTAGCCAAGACACTTAACAACGCGCTTAGCAGCGCGTGCTTCCAATGTTTTTGTAAACTAAGGTTCATGATGGACTATCCTTAAGCTAGGTAACTGAGGCTGAATTGCAATTCATTTGTATAGAGGTGACTAAGCCGCAGTCCACTCTCAGTTGTTTGGCCCCAAGCCGCGCCTAAAACACTGTGGCCCCAGTCGGCAAACTCATAACCAAGCCCTACTTGCCAGTGAGCGCTCACGGGTTTTTGAATACCCGCACCTATTGTATAAGTAAACGCTGTAACCGTTTTATCAGTAAAGCCAGGCGCTGCAATGGCTTGAAACAGACTAGGGTTCGCTTGATAGTTGTATGCTCTATTGAATCCTACTCCCAAGCCACCGCTTAAATAGGGTTTTACTGCCATCGGAATGAGTGTGTCTTCTGCGATTAACGTGCCTTTCACCGTTAGGCTAAATTGATTCACATGATAGCTATAATTAAAATTATTATAATCAGGATCAGCATCTTGCCAAATGTCACCTGATAATTTAGCCACACCGCTACCCCCAGCTGCCACACCAAGTTGCCCACTCAATTGCTCACTCAATACTCGTTGCACACCCAGAAATATTTCACTCGATCCTAAAATGGTGGTTTTATTTGTCGCGTCATAGGTGTTTTGAATGTCTGGTTGCAAGTAAAATGTTTGCGTGTGACCAGCTGTTGTCCACGCAGGTCCAGCACTAACAGTGACTACATAATCTGAAAAGGAGGACCTCGTGGTTGGCTGGTTTGCACAAAGGGGCGTTTGAACACCTAGATAGGCAAGCAACGAACATAGCACGCCATGGGATACGAGTCTTTCAAATAACACCACATACTCCTTGTTGATCACAATGACATCCATAACACGCGATGATATTAAATGAATTAACCACCCGAAACAACCTACCCATCATTGCTATATTCAGCGTCTGCTTAGGTGAGTAATGAAGTCCCATTCATGGGGTTTAATCGGTAAAATAGATAAGCGATTGCCTTTTTTCAAAAGTTGCATATTGCTTAACTCGGGTAAAGATCCACGGTTACATAGGCAGTATGAGTCGAAAAGGTGATTGCTGGGATAACGCTGTGGCGGAAAGCTTTTTTGGCAGTCTCAAGCAGGAACGCGTTCAATGGCGACACTATTTAACACGGTATGCAGCCCAGCAGGACGTGCTAAATTATATTTCCATGTTTTATAACAGTTATCGTTTGCATTCATTTCTTGGCTATATGAATCCAAATCAATTTGAAAGAGCGTGGGGACAAATGAAAAAAGTTGCTTAACTAGGTGTGTGCATTTGCTTGACCACGTCAGTCATGGTAGTGCTCCTTATTACGTTCCCGAACTAAGGTGTCGTAATGATAGCATTGCCTCTTTCAAAAATCAGCAAACTTATTGAGTGGCGATGTAGTGGCATTGTGGATGAGAGCTAACGGATTAATAATCCGATACTTCTGATTGTTAAATATTATATAAAACAATAGGTTATAAATTTACAGATAAGAATAAATGTAATTTTGTGGGGAATATTTCCCACAAAACTTTCTTAAATAGATGTTGAATTTTCAGAATAATTAATTGTAACTTATTGATTTATAATGTTTTAATTGGTGGGCCCACTAGGACTTGAACCTAGGACCAACGGATTATGAGTCCGCTGCTCTAACCAACTGAGCTATAGGCCCCCGTAGACGGTAATTGTAATGATAAATGAGGTTTATTACCACATCTATTCATTATTTTTCATCCCCTTCAAGAAAACTGCGCAATTTTTCTGAGCGAGAAGGGTGGCGAAGTTTGCGTAAGGCTTTTGCTTCGATTTGCCGGATCCGTTCACGGGTGACGTCGAATTGTTTTCCGACTTCTTCCAGGGTGTGATCGGTATTCATTTCGATACCAAATCGCATGCGCAGAACCTTGGCTTCACGTGGCGTGAGTGTTTCAAGAATTTCAAGGGTTGCTTCGCGTAGCCCTTCAGCGGTTGCGCAATCAATCGGGGATTCGATGTTATCATCTTGAATAAAATCGCCTAAGCGTGATTCGTCGTCATCGCCGACCGGTGTATCCATCGAAATGGGTTCTTTTGCGATTTTCAACACTTTGCGTATTTTATCTTCGCTTAACTCCATTTTGACAGCTAATTCTTCAGGCGTCGCTTCATGCCCAGTTTCTTGTAGAATCTGTCTTGATATACGATTGAGCTTATTAATGGTCTCAATCATATGCACAGGAATACGAATGGTGCGCGCTTGGTCGGCAATCGATCGTGTGATGGCTTGTCGAATCCACCATGTTGCATAGGTTGAAAATTTATAGCCTCGTCGATACTCAAACTTATCGACAGCTTTCATGAGACCAATATTCCCTTCTTGAATCAAATCCAAAAATTGGAGTCCACGGTTAGTGTATTTTTTTGCAATGGAAATGACCAAACGCAAATTCGCTTCGACCATTTCTTTTTTAGCACGTCGCGCTTTGGCCTCGCCAATAGACATTTCGCGATTGATGTCTTTAATTTCACTGATATTCAGGCCATATTCTTGTTCAAATGCTACTAATTTTGTTTGTAATTGTTTGATCTCTTGTGCGAATTCATTAATGCGTTGTTGATCCAACTTTTTATTTTGCTCTTGCAACGTTGACAACCATTGTAAATTGGTTTCATGACCAGGGAACGTATCAATAAAGAGTTTTCGTGGTATTCTTGCTTTTTCGATACAAATTCGCATGATATTACGTTCAAATTCACGAATATGATTGCGAAGTTGTCGGAAGTGTTTGGTTAGTCGATCCACTTGTCGTGATGTCAATTTTAATTTTAAAAATGACTCGGACATGATTTCAAGTAGTTCTTCCGTTTTCTTGGATGTGCGGCCGTGCTCTTTCAACGTGATCATGACTTTGTCATAATTTTCACGTAATTCATCAAAATAAATTTTGGCTTGTTCGGGGTTAGGACCGTCATCTGCTTCGCCAATTACACCCTCACCATCACCACCTTCATCGTCGCTCTCATCAAGCTCCACAGCGGCAACTTCAGTCGCTTCCTGTTGTGCCTCATCCAACATAGAACCAATATTAGATGGAGGCGCACTTTCATCGTCAGCAAAACCACTGATGATTTCATTAAGGCGCATCTCGTCAGTTAACACGAGAGCATAATCATCTAAGATCAGTTTGACGGTTTCTGGGTAATGCGCCAATGAATGTAAAACTTGATAAATGCCTTCTTCAATGCGTTTAGCAATCCGTATTTCACCTTCCCGAGTCAGTAACTCTACGGTTCCCATTTCCCGCATATAAGCACGAACCGGATCAGTCACACGACCTGTTTCTTTATCAACAGATGCAATAACAGTTGCTGCCTCATCAATATCTTCCGGTGCTTCTTCCGTATTGCCGAGCAATGCGACTAACTCATCATCACCGGGAGGATGTTCGAAGACCTTGATGTTCATGTTTTCTAAAATATTAATGATAACGTCAAAGTTTTCCGTATCGACTAAATTAGGTAGCAGATCATTAATCTGCGCATGGGTCAGATAACTTTGGTCCTTCCCTAATCGAATGACGTTGGTAATCTGCGATTGTTGCTGATCTTGGTCATTTGTACTCATAGATATACGTCTACCTGCGCTAATTAAATGTTCTCTTCAAATTCGAAGAATAAAATTTTGGTAAAAAAATGTGTGAATTATAAACTGGGTTCTATAAACATACTAGTGCATAAACAATATTTATTTGTAGGGTCATATTGACATCTGAAAATCATCACGAATATGACTTTGATGTATGCCGTTGCTTTAACATTGTTTGTAACGCTTGACGTTCTGTTTCAGTTAAGCCTATGTTTCGTGCTTTTTCAAGTAATTGTTGAATTATATTTTCCTGATTTTGTTTGGCTAAAAACAAAATGATTTCTGTAAATTCTTTGGACAATGCATCCTCTGGCACTTGATGGTCCCATGAGGCTAGATTATTCAACGCATCAAATTGAGACGAATGTCGCCACGACTCAATTAATGCCGCTGTGTTGATTGTTGGGTTTTGTGCAATTTTTTGAATGAGTTGCTGCAGTATGTGCTGCTTATCTTCATTTAGAGGGTGAGCTTGCAATGTTTGGATGCATTCGGTGTATATTTCAGGGTGTTGCAGCAACAGGGCAATGGCAATGTGTAATGGGGTCCGAGCTGTTGTTTGATTTGGATTCGAAGCGGTGTTCGGCGCTTGTGTGGTGCTTGCTTTTTCTGTGAGTAATTGAGTGATTCGATGTGATTCAATCCGAGTTAAACGCGCTAATTCATCGATCAGTAAATGTTTGTATGGACCATCCGCCATTTTGAGAAGGTAAGGTTTTGCGGCAAGCACAAGTTGGCTTTTACCGGCAATATGGGTGTTATCGATATCTTGCAATAATGTCTCAAAGAAAAAACGATTGAGAGGCAGGGCTGTTTCTAAACGTTGCACGAAGGCGGCCTGTCCTTCCTCGCGAACTAAACTATCAGGATCAGAACCATCTGGTAAAAATATAAAGTCTGCTTGTAAACCAGAATCCAAATGAGGTAGCGTGCTTTCTAATGCACGCCAAGCAGCTTGTTTACCAGCGGCATCGCCATCAAAGCAAAAAATAAGATGTTGCGTGTGTTTACTTAAGAGTTGGATATGATACGTACTGGTTGCGGTACCCAATGTCGCGACGACGTTGGTAAAGCCATACTGGGCCAAGGCAATGACATCCATGTAGCCCTCAACAACCATAATGTGCGCCAAATTATTCTGATGTTGAATGGCTTGATGCAGTCCATACAATTCACGGCTTTTTTGAAATAACACGGTTTCTGGCGAATTGAGGTATTTTGGCTTTTGAGTATCATCTAATGATCGGCCACCAAACCCAATAATGCGTCCATGTCGATCATGGATTGGAAACATAATGCGTTGTCGATAGCGATCGTAGGTTTTACCGTCTTCTCGCTCAATGAGCATTCCTGTGGTGAGCAATTCAGCATGATTTTGTTTGAATTCTATTTCAAGTGTTCGCCACCCGGGCGGAGCATAGCCAATTTGATAAAGGCGAGCTATCTCGCCACTGACTCCACGTTGTTTCAAATAATGAATGGCATCTTGTCCTGATGATTTGAGTGTTTGTTGATAAAAATGGGTCACACGTTGCAACAATTGATAGAGGGTCATGCTTTGTTTCTTTTGAGTCGCATGTTGTTCGCGTGGCACTTGCATTCCGGCGCGGGCTGCTAGCGTTTCAATGGCATCAGGAAATGCGTGTTGTAAATAATTCATCGCAAAACTAATGGCATTCCCGCTCGCACCGCAACCAAAGCAATGGTAAAACTGTTTTTTGGGAATGACATTAAAAGAAGGTGTTTTTTCGTGATGAAATGGACAACACGCAAGGTAATTGGCACCGCGTTTTTTGAGGGGAACAAAACTATCAATCAATTCGACAATATCGGTGCGACTGAGGAGCTCATCAATAAATGATCGTGGAATTAAGCCTTGCATATCGTGAGTGACTCCGTAGCTAAAGTGGGTTGTGTTGTTCAACACATCTCAGCAGAATCAGCTCAATTTGGCCTTAATCATGGCGCTGACTTTGCTCATATCGGCGCGACCTTGCATCGGTCCTTTTAACTGAGCCATCACTTTACCCATATCACTCATGCCTTGTGCATTGACTGCAGCCAATGCCTGATCGACGAGTGTGGAAATCTCCGCGTCGGTTAGCGGCGTGGGAAGGTAGTGACCGATAATGTCTAATTCAAACTCTTCTTGTGCAACTAAGTCAAGACGGTTGGCTGCTTTGAATTGAATGATTGATTCGTTGCGTTGTTTGGCTAACTTATCAAGAATAGCAAGCATACGCGTATCATCAATTTCAATACGTTCGTCCACTTCAATCTGCTTAATAGCAGCCATGATCAAACGTAGCGCGTCCAATTTCTTTTGATCTCTGGCGCGCATCGCATCTTTCAAATCATTACTGATTTGATGTTTGATGGTCATGCTGTGCGGCGACGACGTCGATCAGCGCGACCTGAGGTAATATCGCGAGATGTTTTTTTAAGATGGCGCTTAACAGCAGCAGCTTGTTTGCGTTTACGCTCAGCCGTTGGTTTTTCATAAAATTCACGTCGACGCAGTTCAGTTAATAGACCTGCTTTTTCACATGAGCGTTTGAAACGACGAAGTGCGTATTCTGGATTTTCACCTTCTTTTACGCGAACAGTGGGCATTCAGTAGTCCTCGGTAATATATAAATCTAGGCTGGCAATTCTAGTGCCACTTCGTCCAGCAGTCAAGTCTTATTAACCCTATTTTTTGATTTATTTGTGCAGCAACAGATTCTACATATCCACAAAAAAATCTTTAAATTGCCAAGTTCTTTTTGTTGGTTGTCGTTCAAAACCATTATGGATCAACTGATTGGGATACCAATCGGTTGAAGTAGAGTAAAATCCACCCCAAAATTTCTCAGCGTTTTTTAATATGGGTTGCCATGGTAGTTGCTCAGGAAAAACGACGCCCTGATTGGTATTGGATTTCATCCACATGAGTGCTGAAAGAATAGAACCAGCTACCTGCAATGTCGTGGCTGATTGATTGGGCAAAATATCGCGGGTTTGTTGAATACTCAATAGCGAACCGGTCCACCAACTCATGTGTGGATTGCCCATTAGCAGTACACCCAGAATATCTTGTCCATCCACAATATCGTCATTCATAATGCGAATATTGGGTTGTATTTGCAATGAGCGCATTTCAAGCTCATGCAATGAAGCAATTGAATAATCCGTTGGACAGTACGCATAATGAACAGTGGGCGAATAAACGGGTTTATTTTTTTCATAGATGGTTAAATCATTTGCAATTGTAATCGATTCACCATGCGTGATTGCAAGACCAATAATGGCTTGATGCGGAACCCATGATTTGACCCAGACATTTTTACCTGCACGCTTCAACCAAATACAATTTTGAATCCCATTATCAAATTTAACTCCTTCATGCGGCAACGACTTTTCGTGTGTGCCCCAACCCATTTCAGAGGGATAGATCGCTTCTGCAACAAAGCCAGTGACACTCCAGGTATTCACAAACTCATTGATTTTTTTAGGTTGCACAGAGATTTGTGTGTCGCGCTCTGAAACATGGATCACTTTGATTTCCAGCGCGCGAGCCAATTGTGCGAAGTCTTGTTTTTCTATGAGCTTTTCTAGGCCTTTGGGTGCTTTATCCTGGTTTAAAAGTGCTTCACCAAGCTCTAATAGTCCTTTTTTAGTTAAATGAGAAATCAAGCCAGGATTGGCACCATGCTCTAAAAGGATAGTGGGGCCCTTAGGTGATAACGAGCTCGCATAATTTTTGATGAGTTTGTGTTCATGATACAACGTGTCTTTTTCTGAATAGTTATCCAGTTTGTAGTTCATCGAAAAAATAGCTGTATTCAGGTACATGACGTTATGTTCATGTGCCCATTTGATTAAACACAACGTGTGAATATTCACAGCCAAATCGATCAATAAATCGCCGGATTTTAAATATTGTTGCAAAAACGAGTGGCAGTTTTCTTGATTTAACTTTTTCTGAATAAATGTCACACCTTGTGTGATGTAGCCTGCTAATTTTTCTGCATAAGGTTCACAATCAACAATCGTAATCTGTTTTGGATGAGCAAAATGTTTGCAAGCTAACGGTAAAAGGCATTGAGAAACTGCACCATAGCCCAAAATCACGATTTTTTGAGAAAACATGTTATATCTCCTTATGTACTATAAATAAGAGTATAGACCATGAAACACAACTCAAGGATTGAATAATCCAAATCAAACGATTAAAGTGTTGGAATATATGCATTAAGAAGAAAAAGGCATGGTTGCCCTGATATTAAGAACAGTGACGTTGATTTTGTTTTTTTGCCTTAATGCTTGCTTTATGGTAGGTCCAAATTATCACGAACCGCAAAAATTAGTTGCGAAGCATTGGATTAAGCGGCCCAGTGAAGTGAAAGAAACGCGGGCAAGGAATGCTAATTGGTGGACTGTCTTTCATGATCCCACGCTCACATCGCTGATTCATTGTGGTTATGAGCATAACCTGTCATTACAAAGCGCTGCAGCTCATGTATTGCAGACCAGAGCGCAATTAGCGCAGTCAGTTGGTGAACTCTATCCACAACAACAAGCCATGATTGGCAATTTAACCTACCAACGTATTGGCGGTCAGTCGTTTCAATTTGTATTGCCCTCTACTTTTACCACGGCATTAATGGGATTTACCGCAACGTGGGAACTTGATTTTTGGGGTAAATATCGCAGAGCGATTTTAGCCAATGATGCGGCGTTTCTGGCATCGTATGCGGCGTACGATAATGCTTTGGTGATGTTGACCTCTGATATTGCAATGGTTTATATCAGTATTCGCACCACTGAAGAATTAATACGTGTCACGAAAGAAAATATTCAAGTGCAAGCGATCGCTTTGAAATTAGCTCAATCTCGTTATCGAGCAGGGCAAAATAGTTTATTGGATGTTGAACAAGCACAAACCGAGTATTCGCAAACTGAATCCACATTGCCGACTTTAAGGAGCGAGTTGCAACGACAAAAAGATCTACTGGGTGTGTTGATTGGGACCACACCTGATCACGTGGAGGCATTGTTGGTTAAAAAACAGGGCATTCCGCAAGCACCTGCGAAAGTCGCTGTGGGTATTCCCAGAGAAACGCTTATCAATCGGCCTGATATTTTTCAAGCTCGTATGGAAGCTATTGCCCAATCTGAGGCAATTGGTGCTGCGAAAGCGAACCTTTATCCAGCCTTTTCACTGACGGGGACTTTTGCTTTTGCGTCTAATACGATAGGAAATTCGTCGTTGGGAAATTTATTTGATTGGTCGAATCGCACGGTTACTGCGGGACCTACTGTGAATTGGCCATTACTAAATTATGGGCAAATAACCAATGCGGTTCGCCAGCAAGACGCTGTTTATCAACAAGCGGAATTAAATTATCTGAATTTGGTACTCAAAGCGCAGCAAGAAGTGCAAGATGAGATTACGCAATTTATTGAAACCAGAGCCTCGGAGCAATTTTTAGTGACGGCCAATCGTGCTGCAGTAAAATCGACACAACTGGCCATTATTCGCTATCGCGAAGGCGAGTCTGATTTTACCCCTGTATTGGATGCGGAGCGGCAACAACTCAAAGTCCAAACGTCGCTGACCAATGCTAAGGGCGAAATTCCAAAAGCATTAGTCGCATTGTATCGTGCATTAGGTGGTGGCTGGCAAATTCGTAAATGCAATGATATTGTTCCTCTACGTATTCGAGAAGAAATGACGGCGCGAACCAATTGGGGGACATTGCTTAAACAGCAAAATCATCAACCACCTGGTAGCAAACAGCAGCAAACCGCCGATCTGTATTTACCCAATTGGTGATGTCTATGAACCGTGATAATCGCGCAATATTAATTAAAAAAATAACCATCGGTCTGGTGGTGATTATCGTTCTTTACACCGTGGTGCATGCTATTTTCAAAAGTAAACCACAGCCGCTTCCTTTGCCGCGTGTTGTCGCGCAAACACCTGTCTTAACCAAAGTAACGGATTATGTGACTCAAACTGGCACTATGGTAGCGATTAATTCCGTTAATTTAGTGGCGCGTGTTGAAGGATATTTAGAAGCAATTGAATTCACAGATGGGACATTTATACCGAAAGATAAAGAGTTATTTATTATCGAGCCGCAGCCCTACATGGAAAAAGTGATTGAAGCGGAGTCGTCGGTGGTGGCGCAGAAAGCTACGTATGCATATGATAAAGCCGAATATGAGCGCCAAAAGCGCATGTACAAACAAAATGCCACCTCACTGAATGATGTGGAAAAATGGGCTGCAAAATCGCAAGCATCTAAAGCTGAAATTGATAAAGCCGTTGCGAATGAGGCCATTGCCAAGATCAATTACAGTTATACCCATGTACTTGCACCATTCAATGGGCGAATTGGACGGCATTTGGTGGATGTTGGTAATTTGGTGGGCAATGGTGCCGCGACCAATTTGGCGACGATCGATCAAATTGATCCTATCTATGTGTACTTTAATCTGAATGAATTAGATTTAATCAAAATAAGAAAAGCGGCACGTACCAATGCCTTTGTTCCGGCTAAAATTACGGATATTCCAGTTTTTGTCACCATGCAAAATGAGGACAATGGTGTGCATGAAGGGAAGCTTGATTTTGTTAACACGGGTTTGAATGCATCGACCGGTACGATGGAATTTAGGGCGTTGCTATCAAACAAAGATTATGCCTTATTACCGGGACTTTTTGTTCAAGTTCGAATCCCAGTTTCTAAACCAACACCTCAATTGACGATACCGGATACAGCTGTTCAGTACGATCAGATTGGTGCGTATGTGCTGAGTGTGGATAACAAGAGTACTGTGGTATTAAAACGTGTTGCATTGGGGGCTTTGGTGCAACATGATCAGCGCGCAATTTTGAGTGGATTAAGCGCTCAAGATAAGGTGATTGTGTCTGGATTACAAAACGCAACACCAGGCGGTCAGGTGGAGTTGGTTCAGAATGGGACTAAATCAGCATGATGTCTGAATTTTTTATTGAGCGTCCCGTTTTGGCGAATGTGTTAGCCTTGTTTTTCGTATTTTTAGGTATTATTTCAATTGTTGTTTTACCTGTTGCTCAATATCCAGCGATTGTACCGCCCACAATTCAGGTGACTACCACGTATCCAGGTGCTGACGCCAAAACGCTTATCAAAACCGTTGCCTTGCCGATTGAACAACAAGTCAATGGTGTCGAGGGCATGTTGTATATGCAATCAACCAGCACCAATAGTGGTTCTTACAATTTAATCGTCACGTTTGCCATTGGCACGGATTTAAATTTTGCACAAATGCTGGTCCAAAATCGAGTGCAAGCGGCGATGGCGCAATTACCTCAATCCGTGCAAAAGCAAGGTGTTGTTGTGCAGCAGAAATCGACAGCAATTTTGCAGTTTATTACCTTAACAGCTGAGCATGGTGAATATGATGGCTTATTTCTTGATAATTATGCTGTTATCAATATGCAAAATGAGTTGGAGCGATTGCCTGGCGTTGGTAACGTCATTATTTTTGGATCAGGATCTTATGCCATGCGAATATGGCTTGATCCGAAAAAAATGTATGCCTACGCATTAAATCCAAGCGATGTTTTGAATGCAATTAGTAATCAAAATAAAGAAATTTCTTCAGGTCAAACCTCCGCACCGCCGGTTGCAGGGCCGCAATCCTATCAATTTACGGTTAATGTACCAGGCCAGCTTGCTAATCCTGACGAATTTTCCAATATTATTATCAAAACCATATCAACTAAACCCGATCAGAAGGCTAATTCGAGTACGACAGCGCAAGTCGTGCGTATTCGTGATGTGGGACGAGTTGAACTGGGATCCTCTAACTACAGCCAATTTGCAACGTTAAATGGCAAACCTGCAGCGGCAATTGGAATTTTTCAGCTGCCGGATGCGAATGCATTACAAGTTGCTCAAGAAGTGCGTGATACCGTGGCTAAAATGGCAAAGAAATTTCCACCCGGATTAAAATATACGATTCCATTTGATACGACAGTCTTTGTAAAAGCATCAGTCAATGAAGTCTATAAAACATTATTTGAAGCGGGTATCTTGGTTTTAGTCGTGATTCTTGTTTTTTTACAAAATGTACGAGCAACTTTAGTCCCAGCGACAACAGTGCCTGTGACTATCTTTGGTTCATTTGCGGCAATGCTTGCATTGGGTTATGGCATTAATTTATTGACACTATTTGCGTTAGTCCTTGCAATCGGCATTGTGGTGGATGACGCCATTGTCATTGTTGAAGGCGTTTCGCAGCATCTTGAGCGAGGTGATTCACCAAAACAAGCCGCTATTACGGCGATGAAGGAGTTACTCGGTCCCATTCTTGGTATCACATTGGTACTTATGGCTGTGTTTGTGCCTGCTGCATTTATGCCGGGCTTAACGGGTTCTATGTATGCTCAATTTGCTTTAGTCATTGCATCGACAGCATTCATCAGTGCGATCAATGCAATGACCCTGAAACCAACGCAATGTGCGTTATGGCTTAAGCCCATTGATTTGACAAAACCTAAAAACATATTTTTTCAATGGTTTGATCGGATTTATAATCCCATTGAAGCGCGTTATACGGCGTTAATGGATAAATTGGTGCATCACACGCATACCGTTTGTTTGACTGGCGTTTTTTTAGTGATCGTTGCCATCTTGGGTTTAAGTTATATTCCGACGGGGTTTATTCCGATTGAAGATCAAGGTTATTTAATGTTAAACGTGATGTTGCCCGATGGTGCAACCTTGGCGCGTACGGAAGCAGTATTAAATGATTTGGTTGCAAAAACATCAAAGATTGATGGCGTTGCCAATGTGATCGCTATTGATGGCATTTCGCTTTTGGATAATAACACCAGTCTTGCTAATGCAGGGGTTGTGTATGTCATGTTTAAAGATTGGAGTGAGCGAGGAAAAACTGAGAATTTACAAGCGCTATATAAAAAATTGAATGAGTTGGCTGCCAAATCATTAAATGCCAAGGTGATGGTGGTGGTTCCTCCACCAATTCAGGGTTTAGGGTTGTCGGGTGGTTTTCAAATGCAAGTGGAACTGCAAGATGGTTCGTTTGATTATCAAAAGCTACAGAGAATTACCGATCAAATCGTTCAAAATGGTGCTCATCAGCCCGAAGTAAAGACCTTGTTGACTTCATTTCGAGCGTCAGTGCCTCAAGTGGCGATGCCAATTAATCGCACTAAAGCGACGACGTTAGGTGTGACATTAGGAGATGCATTTGATACATTACAAACGTATCTCGGTTCATCCTACGTTAATCTTTTTTCTAAATTTGGCCAAGTGTTTCAGGTGTATGTACAAGCTGAGCCCGCATCACGCATGTCACTTGAAGATGTGCGTCATTTTTATGTGAGAAATGATTTGGGTGAAATGGTTCCATTGGGGACGTTGACTGATATCACATCCACCGTTGGCCCGGGACTGATTTCTCTGTATAATCTATACCCATCAAGCTTGATCAATGGCATGTCCGGAGATGGATATAGTTCCGGGCAGGCCATACAAACGATGGAGCAGTTGGCCAAACAAACGTTACCTTCTGGTTTGTCTTATGAGTGGACTAGCACGGCGTATCAAGAAAAAATAGCGGGGAATATGAGTTATATCATTTTTGCCCTGTCATTGATTTTTGTTTATTTAATTTTGGCGGGTCAGTATGAAAATTGGTTGACACCAGCGGCCATTATTTTGAGCGTACCGTTGGCTTTAATTGGCACCGTGTTTATTTTGTTTATACTTGGTCTTGCCAATAACATGTATACGCAGATTGGTATTTTATTATTAATTGCTTTATCAGCTAAAAATGCAATTTTGATCGTCGAGGTGGCACGGGAACAGCGGGAAATTCATGGAAAATCAATTATTGAAGCGGCTGTTTTAGGTGCTAAAACTCGTTTTCGACCTATTTTAATGACCTCCTTTGCATTTATTATGGGGGTGATGCCGCTGGTGTTCGCAACAGGGGCTGGTGCGAATGCACGTCGATCGATTGGCATCACCGTGTGCAGTGGTATGTTAGCATCCACCTGTTTGGCGGTGGTATTCGTCCCTGTATTTTATGTCTTGTTTCAATCATGGCAAGAGCAGCGAAAGGTTAGATAATCATAATGAGTAAACGATGCGAGTATTAGGCATAGAGTCGTCTTGCGATGAGACTGCTGTAGCTGTTTATTGTTCGGATAAGGGGTTATTGTCTCATGCACTTTATTCTCAAGTCGCCTTGCATCGGCAATTTGGTGGTGTTGTGCCTGAATTGGCATCGCGTGATCATATCAAATATCTCGTGCCATTATTGGATGAAGCGCTACAACGTGCTCAATTGACTAAGCATGATTTAGACGCGGTTGCTTATACCGCAGGTCCAGGATTGATTGGTGCCTTATTAGCAGGGGCTTGTTTTGGAAAAAGTCTGGCTTATGGGTTAGGAATTCCTGCCATTGCAGTTCATCATCTTGAAGCGCATGTGTTGGTGGCGCAATTAGATTCACCGCAATTAGCTTTTCCGTTTGTTGTACTTCTGGTGTCGGGTGGGCATACGCAATTGCTGGAAGCGCGAGCGTTAGGCGATTATCGGTTATTAGGAGAGACGTTAGATGATGCAGTGGGCGAAGCATTTGATAAAACGGCGAAACTAATGGGATTAGCTTATCCTGGCGGACCTGAGTTGGCCAAACTTGCCGACTTAGCCACGCCTGAACACACGGCAATGTTTTCACCATTTCCCCGACCGATGACGGATAGACCTGGGTTGGATTTTAGTTTTAGTGGATTAAAAACGCATGCTCTGACGACTTGGCATCAGAGCAAGCAAGATGATACAGCGCGTATCGCCATTGCAAGAGCTTTTCAAGATGCAGTGGTGGACACGCTAGCGATCAAATGTAAACGTGTTTTTCAACACAGTGATTGTAAACGATTGGTGGTGGCTGGCGGTGTGGGTGCAAATCGCGCATTACGAACCAAGTTAACCGAACTGATGTCATCGTTACAGGGCGAAGTCTATTTTCCTCGATTAGAATATTGTACCGATAATGGTGCAATGATTGCTTATGCGGGATGTATGCACTTACTAGCCGGACACTGTGACGCAACGCAAGCAATCGATGTGAGGGCTCGTTGGCTGTTGGGAGAGCATGAATAGCATTAAGTTACGTACCGATTTTAGGTTCTTCACCCTTTTGTAATCGTATAAAATTATCCTTGTGTTGATAGAGTACACAACAGGTCATGATCAATAAGGGGAAAAAAGCACCTGCACTCACAGAAAAAAACGAGACAAGTATAGGCGTCAGGGACAGTGCAACGATGGCTGCTAATGACGAATAATGACTGATTTTAGCAACCAAAAACCAAATCAAACAAATCAACACACCGAATACAATGTTCAGGCCCAATAATGCCCCGAGCGCAGTTGCGACACCTTTGCCACCTTTGAAATCAAAAAATACAGGATAAATATGCCCAAGGACAGCGCCTAAACACATGAAGCCGAGAAGGCCTGAGCCTGCGCCTAAAGAATTTGCGATGATAACGGGTAATAATCCTTTCAGCATGTCAGCGAGTAAAACAATGGTGGCGTATTTTTTTCCTGACAAACGCAATACATTGGTAGCACCAGGATTTTTCGATCCCTCAGTGCGCGGGTCAGGGAGATGACAGAGTTGACAAACAATCACGGCCGAACAGACGGATCCGATAAGGTAACTAAAACCAACGCCTAAAACAAATAATAGAGCTGAAAACATAAGGCCATTCCTTGGATATGATTTGTTAGATTATGGCATGTCGTTTAAGCGATGTAAATTTGTAGTCGTTTAGGGGGTGTGATTAAAACTGCGGTCCACTAAAAGATGCCGTCATTGCGAGCCTTTCGACAGGGGCTGAAGAACGTTCTTAACTAACTTGGCTTGAGGTTAGTTAGGAGCGCCCCAGCTCCATTTTTGGGGCAAACATTGGTCAAGACGTACGTCATTCCGAACGCAGTGAGGGATCTCCGACATTGGCACAATGCTACGTTCAGGAGATGTCTCGCGATGCTCGACATGACGTGCTTCTTTGGGATCGAGATTCTATGCAGACCACTTGTAATTAAACAACGCCTGCGCTGAAAAATTAGTATCGTCCTCTAAACTAGGTGTCACGCCTTCACTCCCCGATACGTGCATGTCAATATAGTTGTTAACTTGCTTAAATTGTCTATCAATGCTGTTATTAAACTGCCGACGCAACGTTGTCTTGAAAAAGAAGGATCCATAATGATTTTGTTTAATTTCGCGTTGTTTTTTATCATCAAAAACTACACTTCGACGCTTTGCGTCTAATTTCGCTTCCAAAATATCTTCAGTTAACGTATTCATATTAAACATGAGTGCTTTGCGGAAGAAATCCCATGCACCTTTTCCACCTGTTGCGTTCGGATTTTTTTGAATTTGTTGTCCGACAGGTAATTCACCACCTTGCAAAGCAGAATAGATTTCTCGATAGGCTTGCTCATCATCCTTGAGATTTTTCGTGAAGCGTGGATTCATTAGGATCCGATGAAGCTTCTTGGGGGCAATGATAAGTGAACTCGCAATTGCCAGAGTCGCCAAAGTCAATTTGACGATGAACGATGCAACGGGGACTAGTCCTGTTGTACAGGCAGCGAGACCATAGCCAAATATCCCTGATGTTTTGAGGTACCAACGTCGTTCATCTGCTGCAACCCCTTCAAAATAGGGCGCTTCTAAGCCGACGTTTAATAACGATTTGGAAAGATAGAGATAGGAATTGATGTTTTCTTCTAGAAAACGGTAGGCGCCATAGATTGGAACGATCGTACACATTGCAACGCTACCACCCAACAAAAATCCAGGAGAACCGACACTGTATTTTGCAATCTTGTTGACCGTTGGGGATAAGGAGATGCTTTGGTGCAATTGCACGCGGTTAATTCCGAGTCTTGGCCGCAGAGACCGGTAATGATCCTCAGGTTTTAAAACCAAATTAGCTGTATCCTTAAAGCCTAACCCTATCATCTTGAAATTCCAAAGCAATAGGCGAACACCCATCACGATGCCAGCCACAACCAATCCAACGGGTAATGCGCCTAGCGCTAAAAATTTAAACCAAGGTTTTTGAAAAAAATCTTTCGTAAATATCCGTTCATACTCTGCGACATTACCTAAGATTAATCCATGAGTAGGAGAGCCCATTGCCCAAGAATAAGCAAAACTTATTAGACTGTCAGCGATTGTGAAGGAATAACATAACGTGTGGGCTGCATAATTAATAACATAGCCAACAGCACCAATCGCAACACCAAAAAGAAAACCGAGGATTCCCAATTTTCGTCCAAGATGGCCTTGGGGACGAGGATCCCATGCATCCAATCGATCAAATACTGACTCATACTTTTCATTGCTCATCGGGGGTAATGTTGTCATTGCTGCTGCGACAACGCCGAGTGTGGTGACGGTGTTTACCACAATACGTGCAACAAGGATTGTGATCCAAACGACAATACCTACTATTGCGCCTATTGGCCAACCAAATGGATAACCTAACCAGCGTGCCATCTGCGCACGTTTGGATGTACGAATAGGGTCTGTTGATAATTCAACGGGCAATATCTTATCTGCAGCATCAAGCGCTGTTTCGTATGCGATAATGACAGAATTAATGACAATTCGCATTGAACCGGCGAGTGGGGCTAGGAAACTACCAATGACACCACCAACAATAAATCCGAACATTCCTAAAGCAAATGCACGATCCAAACGCTTATCCTCACGGCGTTTGGTGACAGGTTTGACCGTTTTTTTCGAAGATTCAACATCTTCGGTTGGTATCTGAGAATACGACGTGCCTAATTTAAAATAAGCCGCCAAACGTCGTGATTCAGCTTGTGAATCCACCGTGGGTAATTCATCCATAAATACCACATCAACTATATCATGGGCAGTGTGATAAGCCGTAATCACCGTATTACCGAGAATACGGACTATGCTAATTCCGAAATAAGTCAATCCACCCACAACTGTTCCCAATGCCCACCCAGAGGATCCGAGGCCGAGTTGTAGTAATTGGCGTGTGTCTTCTGGGTATACATCAATTTTATCTTCGACGCCTGAATCAATAAGCGATGCTTTAGTGTAAGAGCGAACTTGTCGAGAGAACGATTCGATGATGTTCTCTCCAATGGCATCGACTGCTCCTAATGCCACTCCTAAAACCCCCCCAAGGAATGTTGAATAACGAATAACCCTAGGGCGGTTGTCTGATATAGGATCAGCAATACGTTTAGACTCTTCCCGCGTACTATTCACGGTTGCAATGAATGCACGATTTAATGTGTCGCCATTTGTGATGATCCAGCGAGCTACGCCAATGATGATGGCAGGGAGGACACCCACTGAACCAATACTATAGCCCACAGCGCCAAAGCTACGTTCAACGTAATTACGCTTTGGCTTAATGAGTACGAGCTGATTCTCAAATTTCGATTTATAAAGTGCCCCATTAATCAATCGATAAAATGTGTCAACGGTGCTTAGTGTACTTTCCACCAGCACACGCCAACCACTACCTAATCCAAACGCGACGACAGCGATTGGAAACGTTGTCAGCTGTACCCAAAGCGGACGGCGATCTTGGCTGTTGAGATTCTTGAGCCAATGGATAAACCCTTGATTTGATTCAGTCGCGGAGTCAAGCGCAGCGTTCTCAACGTTAGACTGCTGAGAATTCATGATAAAACGAAACACTTGGCGGAAGGTCGTATAATTCGTGATGACATAACGCACAAAAATGATCGGTACAGTAACCGGTAGCGTGATGATACTTCCGAGGGGGTATCCGACAACACCAATGGCACGATCTTTATGTTCACGCTGTGCTTGCCATGGCGATTTAATTTTATACTCTGGCGCGCCTTTTAATGCGAGATTAAACGATTCGATCGCACTGTTGCCTGCACTGATGGCTGTTTCAACGGTCCACCGTGTGGTGGCACCAATCGCTAGCCCGACAGGTACAGCGAATAACCCTAACGGAAACACGCCCAAGTACCCGAGTTGTTTAGACCAGCCATATTGAAGTTCATCACGATGATCTTTCAGAGTAAAAAAATCATGGACCTTGGAGTTTTTCTTTAAAAACACTTGAATAGAAGAAGATAGTATTTGGACAAAGCTTTGCAGTGAATTAAAGATGACTCGGACAACGAAGACAATTGCAGCAGCTCCACTCCCTAATAACCAACCAACCACCGTACCCACTATACCAAAACCACGTTGTATCCGATTGCGTGGATCGCTTGTCATCGTAATCAATCGGTAGGTTTTTCCTTTAGTGTTGTCTGTATACATGTCACTAACGGCCAAGTTCATGACATCGATTAGGTTACGACCAAGCGACACGACTGTGTTTACTAGCAGGCGTCCAGTAAAAATAACAGCGGTTGTAATAATAGTGGTAGCGATAACTGTTGCCCAACCTAATGGCAATATGCCTATGACTTCCTCAAATTCCGTTTGTTCAGTATCATCGAGGTCAACACTCAGTTTTGAGAAAATGGCTTGATCGTTTTTTACGTCTGACACGCATGAATTAACAGTGTGTCGCCAAGCTTTAACCGTTGTCAGCGCAGTTTGATCTACAATACGACCAATCAAAGAAAAACCAGCAACACCAATACCCACCGTAAAGCCGAAGATTGCACCAATAATCCCGTACAATTTTCCATGCAGTGTTGGTGGAGTAAGCTTTCTCTTATCAAAGTATACTGCATCAAGTGGTGCGCGATAAAATTTAGTCGAGCTGTCCCATGAATGGACGATGAACGGAACCAATGTAAACCCTAGAACCCAACCAGGAATCGTCGTAAAGGGAGCAAAGAGAATATCAGCAATATGTCGGCCTATGCTTTTTTCAGAAGGTGACTTTTCTATTGCTAGAAGAGGTGTAGAAGAAGGGTCGGTCATTTCAACACCCATATCCGAGTTATTTTCGTTATCTCGAACGACCATCCATTTGTCAGAAATGGTTCTACGTGTTGCTTGTTTCATGGCTGAGTGAAAATTCTCAGCACCGATGCGACTGGTCGTTTTTATAACACCTCGAGCCGTATTTACAATACCAATAATCAGTATTTTTCCGCCTGAAGCAACGCGGGAAACTCCCATTATCACAGCAGTGCCTGCGCCTGTTAATAATTGATTGGTCGCGATACCTATTTTTGAAACAGCAGTGCTGATTTGATTGAATACTGACATGACTAGAACTCCTGAGTTCAAATTACATTACATTTTACATGAGTAATTGTTTTTGATCAATAAATTGTCACTATGGTTTTTTTATATAATAAAAATTGCTTGAAAATCGTTAGTATACCGTCGCCCCAATGGCGTAATTTGCCAATGCGTCTCCTGGATATTGACCAGTCCTTTTTGTTCAGCTTGTTGTAATAAAGGTACAAGATCAGCATAGGGCAGACCTGTCCGTTGTGTGAACAGCGATGTTGGAATGGCTTGTTCGAGACGCGTTGCATTTAACATGAATTCAAAGATTAAGTCGTGGCGATTGACTTCATCACAAGCCGCTAAGTATGGCTTGCTAGGGTTTAAATAATCGTTGGGTTGCCGCTGCTTTCGAGTGCGGTAAACCTGTGTTGTATCATGTGTCGTGAGTTTACCATGTGCGCCAGCACCAATACCGTAATAGTCACCGAATAACCAATAATTGAGATTATGCCGCGCTTGCCTATTTGGCCTAGAAAATGCAGAAATTTCATAGCGTTGGTAAGCATGCTCTTGCAGTAAGGCAAATCCTTCTTCTTCCATGATGTGGGCATCATCATCGCTGGGTAACACGGGTTTTGTCTTATAAAACACGGTGTTGGGTTCAATGGTCAGCTCGTACCAAGAGATATGCTCTGGGGCGTGGGCCAAGCCTGTTTGAAGATCCTGTAAGCTTTCAGCAATAGATTGTCCTGGCAGGCCATGCATGATGTCGATATTGATGTTATCAAAACCGGCGTACCGCGCGCTGTCGATTGCACGATGTGCCTGTTTTTCGTCATGTATCCGGCCTAAGCGTTGTAAGTGCAGCGGATTAAAACTTTGAATGCCAAGTGACAGACGGTTAATACCTAAGGCCCGGTAATCGCGAAAGCGGTCTTGATCCACCGTACCAGGATTGGCTTCCAATGTAATTTCAATGTCGTTTGCAAACGGGAGTTGCTTTTGTATTGCCGTGAATAAGGTTGCATAGGATTGTGCTGAAAATAAACTGGGCGTGCCTCCCCCGATGAAGATCGATTGTATGGGTTGATGTGAAAATTGAGCCACATCATGATCCAAATCACTGATCAGTGCTTGAATGTATTGAGCTTCAGGTAATGTGTCCGGGCTTTGATGCGAATTGAAATCGCAGTAGGGACATTTACGAATGCACCACGGTATGTGAATGTATAATGATAAGGGAATCATATCGCTAAGCTCTAGCGCCGAAGTGGAAGCAATAGTATCATGTTAAATCAAGTGATGAATAGTGACGGAATAGGAATAATAATATGAGTATGGGAATGCAACAAACCAGACAACGTGTTCGCGTTGCTGTGACGGGTGCCGCAGGTCAAATTGGCTATGCACTGGTTTTTCGTATCGCATCGGGGCAAATGTTTGGTGAACATGTTGATGTGGAATTGAATTTATTAGAATTGGAACAAGCCTTGCCTGCTTTACATGGTGTGGCCATGGAATTAGATGATTGTGCTTTCCCTAAATTAAAACGCATCGTCTGCACGTCCGATTTAAATGAAGCAATGGACGGTATCAATTGGGCATTATTAGTGGGGTCGGTACCACGTAAACAAGGTATGGAGCGCTCTGATCTATTGCAAATCAATGGTGGTATTTTTACCCAACAAGGGCAAGCCATTAATGATCGCGCCAGTGATGACGCCCGTATTTTTGTGGTCGGTAATCCATGTAACACGAATTGCTTGATTGCTAAATATCATGCAAAAGATATTCCAGACGATCGATTTTATGCGATGACTATGCTCGATGAGTTGCGTGCTCGGACTCAGTTGGCGCAAAAAGCCAAGGTTGATATTACAGCAGTGACTGAAATGACGGTTTGGGGAAATCACTCGTCTACTCAGTACCCCGATTTTTATCACGCAAAAATTAATGGTAAATCAGCGGCTTCGGTTATTCATGATGAAGATTGGTTAAAAAATACCTTCGTACCGACCGTACAGCAGCGCGGTGCAGCAATACTCAAGGCTCGTGGTGCATCCTCAGCAGCATCAGCTGCAAATGCAATTGTCCAAGGTGTGTATCATTTGGTGACTGATACGCCAGCAGGCGAGTCATTCTCCATGAGTCATAGTTCTCGTGGTGAGTATGGTGTTGATGAGGGGTTGATGTTTTCATTTCCGACACGTCGCGAAGAGGGTGTCATTCGCGTGGTGGACGATGTACCTTTAAATGCATACAGCCAAGCGAAATTTAATGAAACATTGGCTGAGCTACGCAGTGAACGGGATGCTGTAAAAGAACTAGGATTGTTAGATTAAACGTAACCACTCACGTCATCCCGAGGCGCTTGCGACGAGGGATCTCCAGCTGAAGGATTTGACCTTGATATTAGGAGATCCTTCAAGCAGCTGCGCTGCTTTCAGGAAGACGTGCTGGGTAGTTACGATTAAACACGATTTTTATGATTCATAAAACGCCGCGGTGTTTTATTGACGTGTTCTAAAAGCACATCTGAGTCGCGCCGTTCCAGCGAAATAGGTATAGACATTTTCATAAAAATCAGGCAGAATCGCCAAAATATTGTACTATTCCCCGAGTTGAATGAAAAAAATACGCGTGTTGCATGGACCCAACTTGAATTTATTAGGCTTACGAGAGCCGTCTCTATATGGCCATGCCACACTCTCTCATATCAACGATACACTCGAAACTCAAGCCCATGCACATGAATTTGAATTAACGACCATTCAAAGTAATCATGAAGGCGAGCTGGTGGATGCAATTCACCAAGCGCATGCAGATCATGTTGACTATATGATTATCAATCCAGCAGCTTATACTCACACAAGCATTGCATTGCGTGATGCCTTATTAGCGGTCAAGATTCCATTCATTGAAGTTCATATTAGTAATATTTACACACGTGAATCATTTCGTAAGCAATCTTATTTTTCTGATATCGCCCTGGGTGTTATCAGTGGATTGGGCACGAATGGTTATTTGTTGGCATTGCAAGCCATATTAACTTTATCGAACCAAGAGAGCGACTCATGAATATTCGAAAAATCAAACCATTAATTGAATGGCTAGTGGAAACTGGCTTTTCCGAAATTGAAATTAAAGAGGGCGAAGAATCATTACGATTATGTCGACATAATCCAGCAGGCCAACAGGCCGTTCCGCCAGCTTATATTCAAATGCCATCACCAGCTGCAGCGCCACAAGTGTCGATTCCGCATTTACCCGAAGCCAAAGCAGCGGAACCTGCAGCGACTGGTCATAAAGTGCGCTCGCCAATGGTCGGTACCATGTATGCTGCACCGTCACCTGAAGCGCCTGCATTTGTTAATGTCGGTCAAGCGGTTAAGGTTGGCGACACACTATGTATCATTGAAGCAATGAAAATGTTTAATGAAATTGAAGCTGATCGTGCCGGTGTTATCACGGCGATATTGGTTAAAACTGGCGAACCTGTCGAATACGACCAACCCTTGTTTATTATCGAATAAAGGAAGGCTTTGATGTTAAGTAAAATTGTAATTGCCAATCGTGGTGAAATTGCATTGCGCATTTTGCGCGCATGTAAAGAGCTCGGTATTAAGACCGTAGCCGTTCATTCTGACATCGATAAAGATTTATTACATGTCCGTCTGGCTGATGAAACAGTTTGTATAGGACCTGCGCCGTCACAAAAAAGTTATCTGAATATTCCAGCCATTATCTCTGCGGCTGAAATTACCGATGCCGTGGCCATCCATCCAGGCTATGGCTTTCTCTCTGAGAATGCTGATTTTGCTGATATCGTTGAGCAAAGTGGATTTCGATTTATCGGTCCTCGTGCAGAAACAATTCGCATGATGGGTGACAAAGTATCCGCTATTGCAGCGATGAAAGAAGCCGGCGTGCCTTGTGTTCCGGGATCCGATGGCCCTTTAACAGAAGATGATAAGCTTAATTTATCGTTAGGTAAAAAGATTGGCTATCCCGTCATTATTAAAGCGGCTGGTGGCGGTGGTGGTCGTGGTATGCGTGTGGTGCACAGTGAAGCGCATTTATTGAATGCAATTGCGTTAACACGCAGTGAAGCAAAGGCTGCGTTCAATAATCCTATTGTGTACATGGAAAAATTCTTAGAAAATCCACGTCATATCGAATTTCAAGTCTTAGGCGATGGTAAGGGTAATGCGATTCACTTGGGTGAACGGGATTGCTCTATGCAACGTCGTCACCAGAAAGTCCTAGAAGAAGCGCCAGCACCAGGGATTACGGATAAGATGCGTGCGGAAATTGGCGAGTGTGTGGTCAATGCGTGCCGTAAATTGCAATATCGTGGTGCAGGTACATTCGAATTTTTATTTCAAGACGGCTGTTTTTATTTCATCGAAATGAACACACGTATTCAAGTTGAGCATCCAGTCACGGAGTTAATTACAGGCATCGATTTAGTGAAAGAGCAAATCAAGATTGCAAGTGATTTGCCGTTTACGCTCACGCAAAAAGATATTAAATTACGTGGCCATGCACTTGAATGTCGAATTAATGCCGAGGATGCCAAAACATTCATGCCTTCACCGGGTACGATTCGGCTGCTGCATCAACCGGGTGGTCCTGGAATTCGCTTTGATTCGCATATCTATAGCAGTTACACCGTGCCTCCTAACTATGATTCGATGATAGGAAAGCTGATTAGTTATGGTCCGGATCGCGCGACAGCATTTGCTCGCATGCGCAATGCGTTGGATGAAATTGTAGTGGATGGCATTAAAACCAATCTTGAATTACATCAACGTATTTTACATAACTATGATTTTATTGCAGGTGGCACGAACATTCACTATTTAGAAAAAATGCTGAAGGAAGAGTAATGCTGCAACTTAAAATTGAGCATTGCGATCGGGATGAGGCTGAATTAGTCTCCGATTTTTTAGAGGATCTAGGTGCTGTATCCGTCACCATGACGGATCAGTACGATGACCCCATTTTAGAACCGGAACCCGGTTCTGTGCCTTTATGGCCGCATGTGGTGCTGCATGCATTGTATGAACCGGGTAACAATATCGCGTTGATAACGAGCGCACTGACTGCACAGTATCCCAAACTGTCTTATACCTTAGAGCCGTTGCCAGAGCAGGATTGGGAGCGTGCCTGTTTGGTGGATTTAAAACCGCAACGTTTTGGCAAACGCTTATGGATTTGCCCCTCGTGGCTCACACCGCCTGTGCCTGATGCAATTAATCTCATTCTCGATCCGGGGCTTGCGTTTGGGACGGGATCTCATCCAACAACCGCTCTCTGTTTAACCGGGTTGGAACAGATGGACCTTGCTCAAAAAACCATGATTGATTATGGATGTGGTTCGGGTATTTTGGCTATTGCGGCATTGAAGTTGGGAGCAACCCATGCTTATGCGGTTGATATCGATGATCAGGCGTTAATTGCCACTCAAAACAATGCTGAAACCAACCATCTTGATCTAACCACGTTAACCTTAGGTTATCCTGACTCACTCCATACACGCGTTGATCTTTTGATCGCCAACATTCTTCTAGCACCACTTTTAAAACTTAAAACACGATTTCTTGCACTTCTCAAAAACAAAGGGACTTTGGTTGTTTCAGGTATTTTGGCCAACCAGGCTACTCAACTTATCGAAGCATATCAACCTGAATTTGCCTTGATTTCATCCAATCGTGAAGACGATTGGGCAGTCTTGACGTTTGAAATGAATTGATATTGGACCCATTAATTTTCTAGGATTCCAAATATCTGATTGTAGTATGCTGTTTGAATACGGTCATTGAAGCGATTATCCAACGGCATAATTATATGTAATAATAAATCATTTCGATCTATTTTAGCGCTGGGAAATCACTAGGAAGACAATTATTTCTGACTTCTTGATGCAGTGCCTGACTGTTTGCAATAGTTGCTTGTGTTTCTTTTGAAGCAGCATCAGATTGCTGAAATGAATTATCTAAGCCCGTCCTAGAAACTGGGTTAAAAAATGCAAGTACGCATGCTAGTGGTCGAAATGTCTTGCCAGGAGATCTTATCATATGTTCACCTCGTTACGTATTTCAATATTTATTTCTTGGAGTTGGGTGCTATGTTATCATTTAAACTTTCTTCAGTACACTTCTGCTTAAAAAAGAAAGACGAGTTCTGATAAGCATATTCTAAACCATTTTTTTTCCTTAAACAGTTTTGTAAATTAGAGGACATATCCATTTTTGAATTTAATAAAATTTTGACCAGATGATCCGATTCTTTTAATAATTTCTCTAATTCTCTATTTTCTTCTCTGGATCTGTCTAATTTACCTTTGGCTATGGCAAGCTCTTCTTCAGTTGAGCCTTTTGTTAAAATGTATGCTGACGTTGCTCCGATTATCGCAGCCCCAACGTTACTATTGGCGTATTCCCATGAACTTCTTAATACTTTGGCCAATTTATCTTTCATGTTTGTATCCCAGTTTAAAATTGATTCTTGGAAGTTGGTATTGTACCACAATTAACTTATTATTCTATTTTTTGAGCAAATAAATGCGATAGATTTTCGTTTTACGGGGGTTTTTACGTTTGATATTGCTTTTAAAATTAAAGTTTGATTTACTAAGCGGCGTGTGTGCGTTAATGGAAACAGCATGCAACGGACCAACCTACAATAAGGAATTATGTCAAGATGAACAAGATGGAGTTGTTAGATACTGTATTACCACGCCGATATAAATGGATAACTGCAGCACTTGCAGTGACACTTTCTATGCCCGCCTTCACTGCCGAACGTATTGTGCTTCAGCATCGTTCCTTTCATGATGTACAACGCTTGGTTCAAGTGATTTTACCCGATAAACCGCAAATTCAAACGCAGTCGGCGTTAAATACATTACGGTTTATGAATCAACGCGTTGATAAAAATCGCATGACCCATATCCGTATGCAACAGGAATACGCTGGTTTTCCTGTCATGGGAGGATATGCCGTATTACATCGGCACGCACAAAACGTGGTGTCAATGAATGGGGCTATTTATGCTGATTTACAGCAGGAACTAGGTCAACCCGATGCCTCTTTTGTACGACATAGTGCATTGGTGCTAAAGCAATTTTTAGCGCCCTATGCCATGCAAACGATTCGAGAAAAACATATTACCCCCATGGTGTATATTGACGATCGACAACGTGCTCATTGGGCTTATAGAGTCAGTGTGCTATTAGAGCCAACCAGTGCCATGCCCAGTCGTCCCTGCGCAATCATTGATGCGACAACGGGTGTTGAGCTTGAAGCATGGAATGATATAAAAACGTTACGTACCTCGGTGAAAGGGATGGGATTTGGTGGTAACCAGCGTATCGGTAAATATCAATTCGGACAAAATATGCCGTTGCTAAGTTTTGTTCGCGATGATTTTTCTGGGCTTTGTTATCTAGAAAATCAGCAAGTGAAAGTTGTCAACATGGCTAATGATTATGAAAGTTCTAACCTGCCGATGAGCTTTGATTGCCCGACATACAGTCAGGATAATATCTATTGGACAGGGGCGGAAGGTGATGGCTATGACATACAAAATGGCAGCTATTCGCCTAGTAATGACGCATTGTACATTGGCGGCGTGATTAAGCAGATGTTCCATGACGATTATGGTGTAGAAGCGCTTATGGATCATTATAAACCGATGCAACTTGTCATGCGGGTGCATTATGGTAAGCGATTTTCAAATGCATTTTGGGATGGACGACAAATGACCTTTGGTGACGGCGATCGAGCGCTTTATTCCTTGGTGTCATTGGGTATTGGCGCGCATGAAATTAGCCATGGATTTACCGAAAATCATTCGGATCTGGTGTATTTTGGTCAGTCGGGGGGGATTAATGAGTCATTTTCTGATATGGCGGCGCAAGCAGTTGAATATTACGCCAAAGGTCAAAGTTCATGGTTGATTGGAGCTGAAATATTAAAGCATGAGGCGCCATACGCTGCACTACGTTACATGGATAAACCCAGTCGCGATGGGCGCTCTATTGATAAAGCTACACAATATCGAAAGGGCATCGATGTGCATTATGCCAGTGGTGTTTATAATCGATTATTTTATTTGCTAGCCAATAGTCCCGGTTGGGATCCTCGTAAAGCATTTCATGTCATGGTCAAAGCGAACATGGATTATTGGACACCTAACACGACATTCGAAGAAGGCGCGTGTGGTATCTTAAATGCAGCAACTGACCTTGATCTTCCAGCCGATGAGATCAAACGTTCATTGGATGATGTGATGATTGATTACGAGGGTTGTTAAAGAAAGTAAAAGACATCCAAAAACCCAATTAAATCAATGCGTTTCCCTGCTCCCCCTTGGGGAGAAGGGAAACGCATGAAATAGGGTGCGACCGCCGGTCGCCCCTACTCCATATTGGTTGAGTATTCACCAAAACATGCTAGGCTGTTTAAGCGAGCGCGGTGTAATAGGGCTTCCTGGGCAGCGGCTATGTTTGCTGATTGTCCACCCCACACTTTGAGACAATCTTCTTGCAGCGCACGGCCATATGAGAAACTCAGCGTCCAAGGTTGATAACCGGCACTGTTGATGGCATTGAGATTCAATGTGGCCTGCATCGGTGTTTGTCCGCCCGATAAAAAATTAATCGTCGGTACGGCCGGGAATACTGTGTTTCGAAAAACACTTAATGTGTAATCCGCAATTTCCTCAGGTGAGCTGAACTGACTGGCATTTTTTCCACAAGTAATCATGCTTGGTTTGAGAATCATGTGTTCTAATTCTACTTGATGGATAAACAATGCATTAAAAAGCTCATGTAAAACCATTTCACTGGCTTCGGCACAATGCTCAATCGTATGATCGCCATCCATCAGTACTTCAGGCTCCACGATGGGAACAAGTCCAATGGCCTGACATGCTGCAGCGTAGCGCGCTAACATTTCTGCTCCAGCTTTCATCGCGGTTAAGCTGGGAGTAAATTCAGAAATGGAATAAACGTTTCGCCATTTAGCAAATTTAGCCCCCTGCTCTTTAAACGCTTGTAAGCGAGTGGTTAAATCATCTAAACCTAACGTTACTTTTTCATCATGTGTGTTCGCTAATGTTGCCAACCCTTTATCAACTTTAATGCCGGGTAGAATGCCTTTATCTAACAACAATTGAGGGACAGTTGTGCCATGAATGTCTTTATTTTGAAATGTTTCTTCAAATAAAATCACACCATTGATGTAATTTTCTAAATCTTTAGTCGTAGCCAGCAATACACGGTAATCTCGGCGATTATCCGCATTATTTTCAATACCGATGGTTTCAAATCGTTTGCCAATGGTACCGTTGCTTTCATCAGCTGCTAATATGCCTTTACCATCTTGTAATAAATGATCGATGGTGGACGAGAGTTCATCGTAATACATGGTTATAGTCTCCTACTTGGATGAAATGTATTTTTCACGAATAACGTGTTGAGTGGAAAAGCCTTTATCTTTTAACAGAGCAAATGTGTCGTCGATCATAGCAGGGTTTCCGCATAAATAAACCAGATCGCGTTCTGGATTGAGATCCAGATCTGGAAATGCTGTTTGAACGTGACCTTGCGATTCATGAGGAAGCCAATCTTCACGCTGTTCACGACTTAAATGTGCTCTAAACGTGATACGTGGTGAGCGAGCTGCCCAGGCCAAAAATTCTTCGCCATAAAGCACATCACCGCGTTTTTGCACACCGAGTATAATAACGACTTCTAATTCAGGATTGGTATCCAGTCGTTGCTGAAGTTCTTCCATCATTGCGCGATATGGTGTCACTCCAGTACCCGTTGCCATGAATACATAACGTTTAGGCATCTCATCTTTTAACGTAAGCCTCCCAAAGGGTCCATTGATTTGGATGCTGTCCCCTAATTTCAAGTTAAATAGCAATTCTGTACCCGGGCCATCTTTAACGTAGCTCGCTGCAAATTCAATACAGTTGTCATTTGCAGGTGTATTCGCGATACTGTAACTTCGACGAAGTATTTTGCCTTGATGTTCGAAGTGAATTGTAATGAATTGCCCAGGCAGGTAATTAAATGCAGGGTCTTGTTTGCTACGAAAGACAAAATGTTTCACATTAGGTGAAAGCATATATGCGCTTTCTAATACAACGGGGAATGTGTTGGCTTGCATAGTCGATTCTTTACAATATGAGAAAGCCCTTAATATAGGGGAAAAATCACACATTGCAAGAGTTAATTCATGAATAATACTGATTTAGTTGTCATGCTGGGTAATTTAAGTCACTCCATCCCAGCAATTAATTATTTTTTGGGTGGTTTCTCATATATATTGGGTGTGACATTTGTTGTCGTTTCATTTACCAAACTAAAAGAAAGCATCGAAGAAAGCGGTGGACAACACACAAAATTAATCGTGCCTACTGCCTATTTTTTAGCAGGTTGCGGATTGTTCTTTTTACCGTCCATGATTGATCTCTTTTCAACGACTTTATTTGGGACGGGCTATAATATTTTGGAATACTCGCCGGCAAATCGATATGATGTTTACGGTTCGGTGACCATGCTCATCCAAATGGCTGGTTTTATCTGGTTTATGCGCGGGTGCGTATTATTGGCTCATGCCAGTCAGCCTGAGCAAGGTCAAGAAGGTTCAAAGGGGCATGGTCCAAAAGGGTTTTTGTTTATTGTGGCCAGTCTTTTTGCAGTTAATATTCACGCGACAGGTAATATGTTAAATCACGTGATGTCGCAATTAATATTGTTTGCTGGGCATTTAACGTCTTGATGAGCAACACACTTATGGTCGCGTCCCTTACTTTGTATTGGCCTCATCCTCGTCACAAATTTTGAGTTGATTTGCTTTGGCAAAATCTAAGATAGCCTGGTAAACTTCTGGACTTGATTCTTTTAGTTTAGGATCGAGTAATACGCATTTATACCCTTCATGGTTGATGCTAGGTTGTAATAAAGGGGAGTAATGAATGCGGCTATTTTTGAAACTAGCCATCGTCCCACTCATGCGCTCTGCCCAATCACTAGGTCGAAATGCCTTGCCTTGTGGGGTGATGCCTTCGATGACTATTCTTTTGTTTTTGCGATCGGTCATTCTAGCTGCATGATGAAAAGAGGTTGTATAGTATAGCATTATTTAAGACATGAGAGGAATAGATTAACAGTGCACCATCCTGATGATTTAATTCGAATTTTTAATACCTGCTTTAGGGAAACCTATCATACCGTGTTAGTTCGTGGTGATGATGAGCCCATTTATTTGCCTGCAAAAAAACCTCAAGATTGTCATGCGGTCCATTTTGCCCATGGTTTTTTTAGCAGTGCATTACATGAGTGCGCGCATTGGTTGATTGCGGGCAGCGAGCGGCGGACTCAGGTTGATTATGGATATTGGTATGAGCCGGATGGACGCAATGCAGAGCAGCAGCGACTATTTCAATCCGTTGAGGTGAAGCCACAAGCATTGGAATGGTTATTGTCACGTGCGGCGAAATTTCGTTTCCAATTCAGTATTGATAATTTAAATGGCGCGCCTGCTGACATGGATCAATTTAAATCTGATGTGTATCAACAAGCGTTAACGTATCAGCGTAAGGGGTTGCCGAAGCGTGCTCAATATTTTCGAGATGCGCTGTTAAGTTATTATGAAATGCTCGACATTTCCCAGCCAACGCTTTGCGATAGCGCGGGCAATGAGTGGCTTTTCTTGGATTAATGTCGTCGCCATCTGAGCAACGTCTGTTAATAAGGCATGGTCACGCTGTAAATCAGCAATTTTAAATTGCCGATAGCCTGTCTGCCGTGTACCTAAAAACTCGCCAGAACCTCTGAGTTGTAGATCCTTTTCAGCAATGACAAACCCATCATTTGTGGTACGCATAATACGCAGACGTTCATTACTTTGCATCGACAAGGGAGATTGATACAAAAGCAAACAATGCGATTGTGCACTACCACGCCCAACCCGACCACGTAACTGATGTAATTGTGATAATCCCAAGCGTTCAGCATTTTCGATAATCATCAGGCTGGCGTTCGGAACATCAACGCCCACTTCAATCACTGTCGTGGCGACCAAGACATCAAGTTTACCTTGCTTAAATGCAGCCATGATCGTTTCTTTTTCGGTGGCGTTTAAGCGACCGTGCACTAAACCGACGCGAGCATTGGGAAGCAACGCTTGCAGATTTTGAGCGCTTTCAGTTGCAGCAATGCATTGCAGTTTTTCAGAGTCTTCGATGAGCGTGCATACCCAATAAACTTGCCGTCCGGAAGCAATGGCTGTTGCAAGACGCTCAATGATTAAATCGCGTTTGGACTGATTTAGAACGGCTGTGGTAATCGGGGTTCGACCGGGGGGCAATTCGTCAATGATGGAGAGATCCAAATGGGCAAATTGAGTCATGGCCAATGTTCGAGGAATGGGGGTGGCGGTCATCAGTAGTTGATGGGGATTTTGGTCAGCCTGCTGTCCTTTTTGTTGCAATAGTGCGCGTTGTTCCACGCCGAAACGATGTTGCTCATCGATAATCACGAGCCCTAAACGGGCGAATTGGACTTCATGTTGAAATAAGGCATGGGTTCCAACCACTAAGTGACAGGTGTGATCAGCTAATTTCTGCAAGGTCTCGCGTCGTTCTTTGATTTTCATTTTGCCACTGAGTCGCAGGACATGAATACCCAATGGTGAACACCATGCTGTTAATGTGAGCGCATGTTGCTCACTTAAAATATCGGTGGGTGCCATGATTGCTACTTGAAACCCATTGGCAATGGCATGCAGAGCTGCCAAAGCAGAGACCACTGTTTTTCCAGAGCCTACATCACCTTGTACCAAACGCAACATGGGCTTTGGCTCGTGAAGATCACGTTGAATTTCATCATAGACTCGTTGTTGTGCTGCCGTGAGAGAAAAAGATAATTGTGCTTTAAATCGGTCAATGAGATCGGATTGAGCCGTCATCGGTGGGGCATGTAAATTGCTACGTTGTTGCCTAGCAAATTGCATGCTCAAGCGCTGTGCTAACAACTCATCAAACGCCAGGCGTCTTAATCCTGGATGCAGGCCTTGCTCCAGTGTATGCAGAGCAATATCAGGTGGTGGATTGTGTAATGCATCGATGGCTGTGGGTACTGATTGAAAGCCATGTATTGCCAATATGTCTGGTTCCATCCATTCCAGATCATGTAATATCTCTTGGCAACGGGATAACGCCAACTTGACCAATTGCCGTAAGCGAGTTTGGCTGAGGCCTTGGGTCGTTGAGTAGATGGGGGTCAATGTTTCTTCCACAGGACAATGTGTATTTTCATCGAATAATTGATACTCAGGGTGAATCATCGTTAAGGCATTAGCAAATTCACGTACCTCACCAAAAGCACGAATTTGTTTGCTTTCATTGAGTTGTTTAACCTGCTGTTTATTAAAGTGAAAAAATCGTAATCGCAACATACCTGTTTTATCTTCAATATAGCAATACAACATCATGCGTTTGCCATATGTAATTTCTGTTTTACAAACACGCCCCACCACCACAGACCAATCATCGGCTCGTAAGTCTTGAATCGGCGTAATACGCGTTCGATCTTGATAGCGAAAAGGCAAATGAAATAACAAATCTTGGACGGTATAAATATGGCATTGCGCAAGTTTTGCCGCAAGTGTTGGGCCTATCCCGGGCAGCGTTTCGCAAGGTTGGGTGAGCATGGTATTTCTCTAAACGTTGGGGCTTGACTGGTGTAAAACTAAAACGGTCGGTCAAAGACAATCCAGCCTAAATTCCGAATACTTAGTACGTACCTCATTGTATCATCAGATATTCCGTATTGTGCAAGTCTTGTGAATCAAGTTAATAAAATGTTAATACATATCGCGATATACTCCACTATCTTGTATCAAATATATCGAGCCAAATCATGACCCCAGAATTAAGTGCTGTTTTAGAATCAATTCAATTAACTTTATCCGCGCATTCGCTCTATGGTAGCAGCTCATTAAGTACTACCGAATACGATCGGGCGATTCAATCACTTGCTTTCCATCCTGATTTACGCACATTAACTGCTGCAGAATGGCAACCATTTTATGCCAGACTGCCTGACAACGTAAATGTTATGTCGGATGATATAACAACCGCTGATATGGATAGCATTGCTGCAGATGATGAATCGACAATGCCTGATATCATGGACGTTGTACTCGGCGTGCATCACTCTGAAACATCTTACAAAAATAAACCTTCTTTCATTTATCGTGTGGTCATGAATGCGTCTCTTGATTCCCGATCATCATTTTTACCACTGGTCCCTATATTATTAACATACCTCGTTACACAACATATGGAAGACACGAATGAAGATGATATATCTGTAATCAATGCGATTGAAAACGTACTCAATATCTTAATTCCTCATGCGAACGATCAAGATGTGCTTCATGAGTGGTATACGCAGTGTATAAAATTGTTTGATGTTTCTCCTATCTTGGACGAGACAGCGTATTTCTTGTTGAGCGCTTTAGCATATCAAATCGTATCACAACCACAGGGAAGGGAACTCTTTAAACCATATTTAGATGAGCTATGTTCACCCCATGATCAGTCCCATACTTTGTCAGATAATCAACATAACGCTATTTATCGTGGTTATGCCGTTATTGCTATAGAAGATCCCAGATGGGGATGGGATTTTTTTAAACAAGAGTTAGAGCGATCGTTGCCCCTGAATGATTATCCACAAATAAACGTCACGCAAATACAAACTTTGATATCATTAATCCCGTTGCTATCTCCTGATGAGCAATTATTACGTTGGCACCAAATGTTTGATTCGTTACAAACTTCATCACAAATCAAGACCCATGCTCGATTGTGCAACGTATTTGTAAATATATTGAGTCATCTTGTACCCTATCTTGCCATAGAACATCACGCGAACATAAAAGCTCAAATAGACAACGTCATAAGCAATCCCAGCGAAACAAAGCAAATAAAGACACAAATGCAGCGATTATCCTTTTATTGCAACAATGAAAATAGTTATGAAAATAGTGGTGCGGCTGTTATAGACACAGTTCATTGCGGGGTTAATCTTTTTCGAGAGTATGCTCACAGGTTTACGCAATTAGATTTAGCCTCTTCTCAAGTAATGAATAATTTTTTCTATATGCTTCTTACCAGTTGGCGTGAAATTAGCAAAACAATTGAAATTAATATGCAGCATCAAGCCCCTCATCGACAAGAGGACATGAAAACAATCATTCATGACTCGATTAAGGAAGTATTGTTTCTATTCGGTAAATTATTTCCACATCTAAAAGTCATGCAGAAACGTGAGTTTTGGTCTTCTTTGCGTACATTTCTTTTGAGTGGATTTCACTCCATTGAAGTAGCAGGCCAAGTTCATATGACGGTTGTGTATAGTCTTAATTTCTTAGCGCCACAATTGTTAATGGATAGCGATAGAGCGACATTATCAGAAAGTATTACCGCATTTTGTAACACATTGCGTGCCGCGATGCTTTGTCTTTCACACACAGAAGGTGATAATACTCGTATTCCTCATATCATGCAGACAGCAATGCACAAAAATTTAGTAGCCGTTACGATCAACACTTTTGCTGCTGCAATGCCTTATATTCCTGCACAAACACAGTGGAAACGTTTTCGCCAAGAAATGCAGTTAAATGCCGCATACTCATTTATCAATTATAGTTCTTTGTTTAAGCTTGCTCTTGATAATTTATCTCCTTTCACACAGCCAACTGAACATTTCGAGCTAACCCTATCACGTCTACACGATGGGTATCATGGTTCTACTCAGGATATTGCACAAGATCTGCTGACTTGTATTTTGCGGCCGCATATCTATGAACGTAAATCGATTTGGTTAATAGTTAGAGGGAGCTTATTACGATTTTTAACGCATTTTGATGGCAATGTACAACAAGCGGGATTATCCATTTTAAAACAATGGATCGAACTGTGGGTAAGACCACTCCTCATTTATCGTGGTTTACAAAAACAAAAGATTCAATTACCGGCGGCTATTCTTGCGAGCATTGCGTGTCATGACAGTATGCTAATATTACACCTCTTACAAAAGGCTACAGAGCAGGAAATAAGAAAATATTTTTATAATGGTAAAACGATTTTTTTAGATTTACAGGCACAACTCATCGAGTCTCCCGTTTCACCTACACAGGAGCAGGCTATCGCTTGCATTAGAGATGCATGGCCGCAACAGCAATCAACATCAAGCACCACACCAGTTTCTCAAACGCCTCAGGCTTTTTATAATAATGCTAGCAATCCTAAGAAAAGAAAGTTGGGTAATGAGATCGTTGGCGATAACAATCAGCGGCACCCTTGATGTTGCTCAGTTAAGCCTCACGAAGCAGCTCAATTTGCTCTTGACTTTATCTTTAACCGGGTCAAGGATATAGTTAACTAATTTAACCCGGTTAAAACAATGAAAGATCAGCTCATCAACTTGATTCATCAGGCAAATCCCTGGTTGAAATCACCTCAAAGCCCAATGATGCAAGCGGATTATATTCCCAGAATACAAATCTTTCTCGAATTTGATGGGTTTATTTGAGCAATTAAAGCAAATAATTGATTAAGCCAACAATGCTCATGAACACCCCGTTTAGCCCTTTTCAATTGGCATGAAAAAGCGCATAATAAGCCTATTTTTGTTGAGATCTTAAGGTATTATGAAATTAACTGCCGAACACTTGCTGGAACAGGCATTACATCAGTTGCAAACATCTGGATCTATCTCGACGAAGCTTCAGGTAGATGTCAAAGTAGAGCGCACCAAAGATAAGAGTCATGGTGATTTTTCGACAAATATCGCGCTGATGCTGGCGAAGCAATGTGGCATGGCTCCTCAGCAGTTAGCTGAGCAATTAATTCAGGCTTTGCCTGCGCACGCGGCATTGGATCGCGTGGAAATTGCTGGCCCCGGATTTATTAATTTTTATATGAATACCGCCGATAAATTACAAATTGTTGCAACGGTATTGACCGAGCGTGATCGCTTTGGGTGTTGTGATTTAGGGCGTAGTCAGCGCGTATTGCTTGAGTTTGTATCCGCCAATCCAACAGGGCCGCTGCACGTGGGACATGGGCGCAGTGCGGCATTTGGCGCTACGTTAGGTAATCTTTTGACGGTTGCTGGATTTGATGTGCATCGTGAATATTACGTCAATGATGCAGGTCGGCAGATGGATATTTTGGCGGTTAGTGTGTGGTTACGTTACCTTGCTGCATCAGATGTTTCCATCGTCTTTCCCGCGAATGCCTACCGTGGAGATTATGTGCAACTGATCGGTGATGAAGTTCGGCAACAACATGGGACAAAATTTATTCATCCATGGACTGAGATCAGCTCCGATTTACCCGCTGATGAGCCTGATGGGGGCGATAAAGAGCTTTACATTGATGCGATGATTCAAACGGCCAAACGCCTGTTGGGTGAGGAAGGCTTTGCCGTGATTCATCAGCATGCTTTGCACAGTGTTTTGACGGATATTCAAGACGATTTGGCCGAATTTGGTGTGACGTTCGACTCGTGGTTTTCTGAACGATCGTTGTTGGATGATCAATCCATTCAACGTGGTATTGAAGCATTACAAACAGCAGGGCATACCTATGAACAAGCCGGCGCGCTATGGTTTCGAGCCACTGCGTTTGGTGATGAAAAAGATAGAGTGCTAGTACGTGCCAATGGCCAAACGACTTATTTTGCGTCCGATGTAGCTTATCATTGGAACAAATATAATCGAGGTTTTGAACGGGTTATCGATATTTTTGGTGCAGATCACCACGGTTATGTGACTCGGTTAAAATCAGCTGTCTCTGCATTGGGGCACGATCAAGACGCGCTTAATATCTTGTTGGTACAGTTTGCTATTTTATATCGCCAAGGTGAGCGTGTACAAATGTCCACACGTAGCGGTTCTTTTGTGACATTGCGTGAGTTACGCGATGAAGTGGGTAACGATGCCGCACGATTTTTTTATGTGGCGCGTAAGCCTGAGCAGCATATGGATTTTGATTTGGATTTGGCAAAATCAGAGTCTTGCGACAACCCGGTGTATTATATTCAATATGCGCATGCGCGGATTTGCAGTGTTCTGCGTCAACTGATGGAACGTGGATTGACGTGGGACGAGCAGCACGGATTGGCATCGATTCAGTTATTAACTGAGCCGCATGAGTTGGCTTTGATTTTGCTATTAAGTCGTTATCCCGAGGTGATTGAAGTTGCTGCAGCGAGCTGCGAACCGCATCAAGTCGCTTACTATTTACGTGAATTAGCGAATGGCTTACATAGTTATTACAATGCGGTACAATTGCTGTGTGAAGATCCTGGGTTGCGTTCGGCCCGTTTATGTTTATTAAGTGCTGTAAGTCAAGTATTGCGAAATGGCCTTGGTTTGCTGGGTGTATCTGCTCCAGAGAGTATGTAATGGCAACTAACTACGGAAAAAAAAATATGGGACGTGGCAATAGTAGTAGTGGAATAGGGTCGTTGATGTTAGCGTTTGTTGCCTTTGTGTTTGGTTATTTAATTGCTACCGTATTTGGTTCTAATCAGTTGAGCAGCTGGTTTAACACACAAGTATTAGCAAGACAGACCACCCAATTACCAGGGCAGGCCACAAATCAACAAGCCCAAATCACGAAACCAAAATTTGAATTTTACACATTATTGGCAAAAGATCAGACTGTGCGTCCCATCCCTTCTCCACCGCCAACGCAAAGCACGCAACCTGCTACTGTGCCTGCGCAAATTACCGAAACCGCGACGCCAACGGCGCCGATGGATTTAACCGTGACGCAAAAACTACCATTACACGAACCGTTGGTTACCACTCAACCTGTAACGAAACCGGCACCAGTCGCTACGGTTACAGCATCTGCCGAACGATTTATGGTGCAAGTGGGATCGTTTAAAAATTTGCATGAAGCGGAAAAAATGAAAGCGTCATTGGTGATGAAAGGTTTTGAGGTCGCGATTTCAGTCACAAATCAACAACATGTGAACTGGTATCGGGTGATCATTGGACCATTTGCCTCACGCATTCAGGCACAAAAAGCACAACTTGCCTTTGCGCAAAAGGAACATATCGTGGGTATGGTTCGCAAAATGGATGCATAATCTTGTTTGAGTAGTGTGGCAAATGAAAACCATTTTCCAAGATTCATTCCTTGTTTCAGGTATCATGTGTTACGACAATTGTGGTAGCACAATTCAAAACGCCCTTAATAAATATTTAACAGCCTTCAAAACGCAACACGCATTATCCAACGCTTTCTTTAATGTTGATGTCGAACCTCAAGCATTGGGCGTCCATCGTCTGATTATTACCATTGAAAGCGACCACGCTGATGCTCTGCAATATGTTCAGTTATCGAAGCAATTGAAGCAAGAAATACGCGATGTTGGATTTGATGTCCTAGATGACGACGAGCGTGGTAAAAAAGAAACAAGCCAGCGCCTGAATTGGATCAACATCTTGATTAACTTGGTTGCCATAGCCAGTATCATTGCCTTATCAATCGCTTTTCCACCGTCGTTACCGCTAATGATTGGCCTAACTCTGATTTGTTTTGTCACGACTGCATGGACGGCACGACATTACATCCAGCAGTTTTTTCGTAATATACGACATAACAATTGGTTTAATATGCCAACGTCCATTACTCTGGCCTGGGGATTATCATTAGGGCATACGTTGTACCACATGATTACAATGCCGTTGATGATGGATATTGCAATGACATTTATGAATTTCATCATGCCGATGATGTTGGTTGGTATTATTAACATCATGGATGAAATTAAACGCTGGGTACTGAGTCAATCGAAAAAGATGCATATACAGGGCATGGCATCGTTATTTCCGAACATGGCCGATGAATATATGTGCTGTGAATTGTCCAACGATGAATTAAAACAGTGTCAAGCGCAGATCCTGTCGGAGGTGTTTTGGCAGGAAAAAATAAAGAGCGGGATATCGAAGAAGAAATTTGCGCTACAACAGGATATGGTCATTGTTGTGAAACAGGGAACATGTTTTCCTGTGGATGGCATCATTCTTGCAGGTACAACAAGAGTTGATGCATCGATTCTCACAGGCGAGCCACAACAACGTAAGGCATATGGTGATGCTATTCCTGCTGGAGCAATGAATTTGCAGCAGGATGTCATCATGAAGGCGACCACCAATAGCTATAATAGTACTATTAATCGTATATTATTGAGTTCAAATCGAGCACGTAAAGAGGCGGCGATCACGACAGACAAGCGGTTTTTTTATCTCTATAGTGCTTTGATTATTATTGGTGTAACGGCGTCATTAATCACACCAGTTGCATTGGGATTTTTTACGGTTCCATTACTATTGCAAACGCTAATGGGGATCATGTTTGCCATTTGCCCATGCACTATCGCGATTGCTCATTATCTGCCTGAATTGCTTGGCACCGCCACGTTGAGTAATAAGAGCATCTTACTGCGCGATCAGCGTCTGTATGATTATCAAGATGATATTCATACCGTGGTATTTGATAAAACGGGGACATTAACGACCGAAAAGAGCCGAGTACATGAGAGTAGAGGAATTGAACCTGGATTGTGGCAGCGAATTTATTTATTAGAAAAAAAATACGGTTGTGAACATCCGCTTGCCAAAGCGATTTGTGAGTATTATGAGAGTCAGGGCGCGCGGGCAACGTTCACTGAGATTGATGATGACAGCGTGAAGATTACCAATTGCGGTTTATCGGCAAGAGTGCAAGAGAAATTAATTCATATTGGTAATGCTGATTATTTACGCCAATATGTGGAGATGCCCACGCAATTAGATGACACACAAGGATTTACACCGGTGTATGTTGCCGAAAATAAGGTATATAGAGGTGTTATTTACATTCAACATGATATCAGACCAGGTGTGATAGCCGCCTTACGCCAATTGAAAAGCGAGAAAAAAAGATTAATTTTGTTGACGGGTGATACAAGATCATCGGCTATGGCATTGAATCATCAGCTTGGCGGAATTTTTGAAGAAAACAATATTCACGCTGGCCAGAAATCTGAGGATAAGAATGCATTTTTTAAAAAAGAGCTAAAATCTGCCACTGGTGTGTGGTTTGTCGGCGATGGTTTAAATGATTCGCTTTGCGCGCGCACGGTATCGGAGCAAGGAGGTATCAGTTGTGCGATGACATCGACGGATAAGTCTGCTTTTTTTACGGATATAAGTCTTAATGGCTCATTAGATTATTTATTTGAATACAAAAAAATTAATCATGCGCTTAAAAAAAATGTCATGCAAAATCAAGGGTTATTAGCATATGGCGCTGTGATTTTCTTAGCGTTTGTTATTGCTTTACCAATCGTAGGGTTAAGCGTTTCACCGTTGATTCCGGTGGTGATTATGGTGTCTACAACGGTGACGACATTATTCAATTCTTATCGGATGAAAATCATTGTGGATTGTGCTTTAGATAAAAAACCATCGTGGTTGCAACGGTGTTTGGCTTCGGATGCGTCGATTGGTCTACTGATGGGTGGCTGTACTTTCTTAATCTTAGGTTTATTTATTGCGACCCTGAGCTGTGGTTATGTGGCTTTGCCCGGATTTTTATTTACCGCCGGTGTCGCCGCTGCAGTGAGTAGTGGCTGTGTTGTGGCTGCCATAGCCATGTTTGCTGGATTTGCTGGTTTAGGAGTGAGTTATTTGGGGGTGAATAAAACGTCAAGGCCAGATGATGAACTGGTGATTAGAAGTCGAGCGCCATCGTTGACGCGGACGATTCATACCCGAGGATATGAGATTGTACCGAATGATTCAGAGGCGGCATGCTTAAGCAATACAAACAATACAAATGCAAGCCAAAATGACATGACCTATAGGTCGTCATTTTGCATCATCTTATAATCGTGATACGAATATTTCCCGCATTTTTTACCGCATGAGGTTTGCTGACGCTAACCGTCAATTGATCAACTGCAAATGTCTCTTTAATCAAAGCCGCAACCTTTTCTGCAACGGTTTCAATCAATGCAAAAGTATTTGCTTCGACAAAAGATGTGACGTGTTGACAAATCGCATCATAGTCCAGGGTATTTGCCAATTGATCCTGACAGTTCGTGACATCACAAGGGATCGTGATGTCTAGTTTGAGCTGTTGCACAATGCGCTGTTCCCAAGCGTGGACCCCGATGTGGGTGCCAATACTCAAATCAGATATATGTAACGTATCAATGATGGTTTTGTCCCTATTTTTTCGTAAATTGTGATCGCATTATTGTTGCATGGACCATGAACAAAATCCACACTGAGTATCAAGCTTGTTTACGATGAACTTCTTGATGCTCAACACGCCCTACTCTGTTTCAGTCTGGTAAACCGTATGATGCAATACGGTGTTGTTATAAATCTCAATTGCTGAAGCATCAGGTGTTGCTTTTGTGGTATAATCTCTCAATCGTTATTTTGATGACTATTATTCATGTCTGATGTGTCTAACTCGTTGTTTATTCGCGCACTACAGCGTAAACCTGTGGCTAGATTGCCGGTTTGGTTGATGCGCCAAGCGGGACGTTATTTGCCTGAATACCGACAAACTCGTGCTAAAGCGGGTGATTTTTTAAGTTTATGTAAACATAAAGAGTTCGCTTGTGAGGTGACATTACAGCCTTTACGCCGTTTTGCGCTAGATGCCGCTATCTTATTCTCGGATATCTTAACGATTCCGGATGCCATGGGATTGGGATTGTCGTTTGTGGAGGGGGAAGGTCCTTGTTTTGCGCGACCAGTCCGAAATGCCGCAGCAATTGCTGGATTAACAATACCTAACATGCAGGACGAATTAAAGTATGTGATGGATGCCGCACACTTAATTCGCCAAGAAATGCCTGCCCAATTGCCGCTAATTGGTTTTGCTGGTAGCCCATGGACTTTAGCCTGTTATATGGTCGAAGGTGGAAGTAGTCGGGATTTTAAGCACACCTTACAATTGATGTATCAAGATTCGGATGCAATGCATCATTTACTCACTACACTTGCGACAACAGTCAGTGCTTATTTATCCGCACAAGTGGTGGCAGGAGCAAATGCTCTGATGTTATTTGATACCTGGGGTGGTATTTTAACAACACATCATTATCATGCATTTTCATTGCATTACATGACCTTGATTGTCCAACAACTGAAGCAAACGCATCCTGAGATTCCAGTGATTTTGTTTACTAAGGGTGGCGGCCAATGGTTATCTAGTCTTGCCAATACAGGCTGTGATGCAGTGGGGCTTGATTGGACTTGTGATTTGGCAGCTGCCCGGCTTGAAGTTGGACAGCGTGTGGCATTGCAAGGTAATCTGGATCCCACGGTTTTATTAACCTCAGAGGCATGCATTCGTCGCGAGGTGCAACGCGTTATACAGTCATATGGTACACATCCTGGTTTGATCTTTAATTTAGGACACGGCATTACGCCCGATGTTCCGCCAGAGCACGTTGCTGTGTTGGTTGATGCCGTGCATGAGTATTCGAGCCAGATACTGTGATTGTTCAAAGTACATTTAAACCTGCTTGGTGGCTGACCAATCCACACGCCCAAACCATGTTTCCAACTCTAACGCGTCGTATCCAATCGCCGATTGTTCGTGAAGAACGCCTGGAACTTCCCGACGGGGATTTTATTGATTTGGCTTGGGCCGAACAGGGCTTAAGTCCTGACGCGCCGTTGGTGATTTTTTTACATGGTTTAGGGGGTAGTGTTCAATCGACGTATGTGGCTGGACAGATGCAAGCCTATCATCGTCATGGTTGGCGTACTGTGGTGATGCATTTTCGTGGCGCAAGTCGTGAGCCCAATCGATTGCCACGCGCGTACCACTCGGGAGATACAGCGGATCTCCATTATTTTTTACAACGACTAGCAGAACGAGAGCCATCGACCAAGAAGGCTGTAGTTGGCATTTCGCTGGGTGGTAATGTCTTGTTAAAATGGCTGGGTGAACAAGGTCCGCAAATATTGATTGATACCGCAGTGGCCGTATCCGTGCCCTTTTCACTGCATGCTGTTGCGGATCGAATTAATCGAGGTTTTTCAAAGTACTATCAAGCTTATTTAATGAAACGCATGCGAGCGATGTTTATGCAAAAACGGGATCGCTATCCCGATATGCTTACTGATTATGTCCATGATCTTGAACATGTTTCTTGTTTCTGGACGTTTGATGATCGCATCACCGCACCACTGCATGGTTATCCACATGTACATGCCTACTATCGCGAAGCAAGTTCACGTCAGTATTTAGCGTCGATTGCCACACCAACGTTAGTCATCCATGCGTTGGATGACCCCTTTATGACGCCAGAGGTCATTCCTAAAGAGCACGAATTATCTGAGTATGTTACGTTAGAGTTAAGTCAAAAAGGTGGCCATGTGGGATTTATTGCCGGGCGAACCGTGGGTAAACCATCATACTGGCTGGATCAGCGAATTCCTGAATTTTTACAGCAAACTATTGCTTCCTAACATCGTAATATTAACCCCTTGATTTTAGCGTATGACGTCCCCATCTAGTAAGCATGGTTAGATTATTTGTTTTGGAGTTGATCCATGAGTGATAAGTCAAAAAAAGATTGGAAGAGCTTTAAAGAAGACAGCGTGCGTGAGGAGCAGGATTTAGATGCATTGATGGATGAAGATCTTAATGACCTAGAGAATGAACCTGTTGGTCTGGAGCATCCTTCATATCTTGATTTAGAGGAAAAACTGACAGCAGCTGAACAAAAAGCACATGATAACTGGGAAAAAGCCACACGTGCCATGGCTGAAGTGGAGAATATCCGTCGTCGCGCTGAACGTGATGTTGCCAATGCACATAAATACAGTTTGGATCGTTTTGTGGATGGATTATTACCGGTTGTTGATAGTTTGGAGCAAGCATTACAACTCGCAGATAAAGAAGCGAATGCTAGCATGCATGAAGGGCTTGAGTTAACCATGAAGCTATTGCTTGGCGTACTGTCTAAACATCAAGTTGAACAGCTTGATCCGATGAATGAAATGTTTGATCCTCAACAACATGAAGCCATGTCGATGCAAGAGGCAAATGGTGTTAAACCAAATACGATTTTATTGGTTATTCAGAAAGGTTATAAGCTCAATGATCGGATTATTCGTCCAGCACGAGTGATTGTTGCAAAATAAAAATAGGTCAGATGACTTGAAAAGGGGCTTTTGTTCCCCATATTAGAGATCACAGAATTAATTGAATTGGAGCATACAACATGGCAAATATTATTGGAATTGACTTAGGTACAACGAATTCGTGCGTCGCAATCATGGAAGGTGGCAAACCACGTGTGATTGAAAATAACGAAGGATTGCGCACGACTCCATCGATTGTTGCATTCACCAATGATGATGAAATTTTAGTAGGCCAAGCTGCGAAGCGCCAAGCGGTAACAAACCCAGATAACACGCTTTATGCGATTAAACGTTTAATCGGGCGTAAATTTGACGATGCGGTAGTGCAGAAAGACATCAAAATGGTGCCGTACAAAATTGTTAAAGCGGACAATGGTGATGCGTGGGTGCGTGTTAAAAATGACGATAAAGCGCCACCACAAATTTCTGCTGAAGTATTACGTAAAATGAAAAAAACAGCAGAAGATTATTTAGGTAAACCCGTTACTGAAGCGGTTATTACTGTGCCTGCATACTTCAATGACTCACAGCGTCAAGCTACAAAAGATGCCGGTCGTATTGCTGGGCTTGAAGTAAAACGGATCATCAACGAGCCCACAGCCGCCGCACTTGCATATGGTATGGATAAAAAACGTGGTGACTCAATTATTGCCGTGTACGATTTAGGGGGGGGTACCTTTGATATTTCCATCATTGAAATCGCTGAAGTTGATGGCGAACATCAATTTGAAGTATTGTCCACAAATGGCGATACCTTCCTTGGTGGCGAAGACTTTGACTTGGCTTTAATTGAGTATTTAGCAGCCGAATTTAAAAAAGATACAGGCATTGATTTGCACAGCGATCCATTAGCATTGCAACGCTTGAAAGAAGCAGCTGAAAAAGCAAAAATTGAATTATCATCATCACAACAAACGGATGTGAACTTACCCTACATCACGGCCGATGCAAGTGGACCCAAACACTTAAACATCAAGTTAACTCGTGCCAAATTAGAATCTTTGGTTGAAAAGTTAGTTGAACGTACGATTCCACCATTGAAAACAGCACTGAAAGATGCTGGGTTAACCGTTGCGAAAATCGACGAAGTGATTTTGGTCGGTGGCCAAACACGTATGCCGATGGTACAAAAAGTTGTTGAAGAATTTTTTGGTAAAGAGCCACGTAAAGACGTGAATCCAGACGAAGCTGTAGCGGTAGGTGCTGCGATTCAAGCGGCCGTATTATCGGGTGAAGTGAAAGATATTTTATTACTGGACGTCACACCATTGTCGTTAGGTATTGAAACATTGGGTGGCGTGATGACGAAGCTCATTGAGAAAAATACCACCATTCCAACGAAAGCAAATCAAGTGTTCTCAACAGCTGACGATAATCAAACGGCTGTGACGGTGCATGTATTGCAAGGTGAGCGTGAGCAAGCTTCTGCCAATAAGTCGTTGGGTCGTTTTGATTTAACGGATATCCCATCGGCACCGCGTGGCACACCACAAATCGAAGTGACATTTGATATCGATGCCAATGGTATCTTGAATGTTTCAGCGAAAGACAAAGCAACGGGTAAAGCGCAATCCATTGTCATTAAAGCCTCCAGTGGTCTGAGTGACGAAGAAGTCGCCGCGATGGTTAAAGATGCGCAATCTCATGCTGATGAAGACAAAAAATTCAAAGAGCTTGTTGAAGTACGTAACCAAGCTGATGGGTTAATTCATAGCACCGAAAAATCGTTGAAAGATTTAGCCGCTGAAATGGCTGATGATGAAAAAACAGCAATTGAAACGGCTGTGGCTGAATTAAAAGAAGCCATGAAGGGCAATGAAAAAGCGCAAATCGAAGAGAAATTGACGGCATTAACCAATGCTTCTTCGAAAATGGCCGAACGTGTGTATGCGAAAAAAGCAGCTGAAGACCAACCTCAAGAAGGTACCGCACAACCTGATGCGTCTGCATCACAACCTGATTCAGGTGTCGTGGATGCTGAATTTGAGGAAGTAAAAGACGATAAATAACTTAGGTTGGGCTTTGGCTTGAGGTATCGTCAGTTTTTGTTTTAACATTTTTCTAAAATTATACTCAAATAGTTAAATTGTCGTCCCCGCGTAGGCGGGGATCCATTCGTCAAAATGGCATTGTGCGCAAATTATGAATGGATTCTTGCCTACGCGGGAATGACAATAAAAAACTGACGATACCTCAGGGTCCTGGCCCAACAAATTTGCGAAGCAGCACCCTATTAACTGATGTGAGTACCTAATGCACCAACGTGATTATTATGAGCTTCTTGGTCTAAATCGTAACGCCGATGAAGCTGAAATCAAAAAAGCTTACCGTAAATTAGCGATGAAATATCATCCCGATCGCAACGAAGGTAATCAAGAATCCGAAGAAAAATTTAAAGAAATTCAAAAAGCTTACGCTGTCTTGTCTGATCCGCAAAAACGGGCAACCTATGATCAATTTGGTCATGCCGGAGTGGATGGTTCTATGGGCGGCGGTCCTGGTGGTTTCGGAGGATTTGGTGGGTTTGGCGATGTGTTTGGTGATATTTTCGAAAATATTTTCTCTCAGCAAGGCCGAGGACAACATCAATCACGTGCGCAACGCGGTTCTGACCTGCAATATAACGTGCAATTAACACTTGAAGAAGCTGCACTGGGTAAACAAATTGAGATTACGGTTCCTCGTCATGTTGCTTGCAAACCTTGTGATGGGACTGGAGCTAAAAAAGGCAGTAAACCCAAACGTTGCGAAACTTGTAATGGAGTAGGACAAGTCCGTATTCAACAAGGTTTCTTTTCCATTCAACAGTCTTGCCCAACTTGTCATGGTGCAGGCGAGATGATCACCGATCCTTGTGATACCTGTCATGGTGAAGGACGCGTTCGAGAAAGTAAAAAATTAACTGTTAAAATTCCACCAGGCGTGGACAATGATGACCGAGTTCGCCTGGGTGGTGAGGGCGAGAGTGGCGCGCATGGTGGTCCGGCAGGTGATTTATACGTACAAGTCAATGTTAAACCGCATGCAATCTTTAATCGGCAAGGTAGCGATCTGTTATGCGAAGTACCGATTAGTTTTGTGACGGCAGCATTGGGTGGCACGATTGAAGTGCCAACGCTGGAAGGTCGTGTGAGCTTAAAAATTCCTGCTGAAACTCAAACTGGAAAATCATTTCGATTGCGTGGCAAAGGCATGCAATCTGTGCGCAGTCATGCCAAAGGCGATCTACTCTGCAAAGTCACCGTGGAAACACCCGTGAAATTGCAACGTGAGCAAAAAGAATATCTGGAACAATTTCAACAATCATTGGATAATAGCAAACACGGTCATTCTCCTCGTTCAACGTCTTGGTTTGATGGGGTGAAAAAGTTTTTTGAGGATATGAAATTTTAAATTAAGGTTGGAGTCTTTTGCTGCCGGTTTTTGAATGAGGATCTTCATATGTTAAATTCACCAGCTATTTTGGTACTTGCGGATGGGACGGTATTTGAAGGCCAATCCATTGGGGCTGAAGGAGATGGCGTTGGTGAATTGGTATTCAATACCGCCATGACTGGCTATCAAGAAATGTTGACTGACCCCTCTTACGCTGATCAAATTATCACGTTAACAACCGCTCATGTTGGTAACACGGGTTGTAATGAAGAAGACATGGAGTCAACTCAGGTATGGGCAAAGGGCCTGGTGATACGTGATTATGCGATATTGCATAGTAATTATCGCGCTACCCAGTCGTTAGGTGATTGGTTGAAACAAAATAAAGTTGTGGCAATTGCTGGAGTTGATACACGTGCATTGACGCAACGTTTGCGTGATTTTGGTGCAATCGGTGCTTGTATAACCACGGATGTTGCAGGCATTGAGAGGGCTAAGCAATTAGCTCAGTCATTTCCAGGATTAGCTGGTGCTGATTTAGCTCAAGTGGTGTCCAGAAAAAGCATAGAGCATTGGCATACTGGCCGAGGCGTATGGGCCCCTGAAACGCAAACGTTGCAATTTCATGTTGTCGCGTATGATTTTGGAGTAAAACATACCATCTTGCGTATTTTGCATGACATGGGGTGCCATTTAACTGTTGTTCCTGCGAAAACAGCGGCGGCTGATGTGTTGTCGATGAAACCGGATGGTGTGTTTTTATCGAATGGTCCTGGTGATCCAGAAGCATGCGACTATGCAATTCAAGCGACTCAGACCTTTATCAATGCCAATATTCCGGTATTTGGGATTTGCTTAGGATTTCAAATTTTGGCCCTAGCCTGTGGTGCAAAATCATTGAAAATGAAATTCGGTCACCATGGCGCCAATCACCCAGTGATTGATGTGCAAACCGGACGTGTTTATATTACCAGTCAAAATCATGGCTTTGCTATCGATGAAGCCACATTACCTAAATCGCTACAAGTCACGCATCGCTCCTTGTTTGATCAGAGTTTGCAAGGTATTATGCATCGAGAAAAACCGGCGTTGGGTTTTCAAGGTCACCCGGAAGCGAGTCCAGGGCCTCATGACATTGAAGTGATCTTTCACCAATTTATTAATCTTATGACGGAGTATAAGTGTTGTGAATAAATCAAATGTGTTTACGTCTGAATCGGTAGCAGAAGGTCATCCTGACAAAATCGCAGATCAAATATCAGATGCGATTCTAGACGCCATTATTGCACAAGATCCGCATGCGCGTGTGGCATGCGAGACGTTTGTCAAAACAGGCATGGTTTTGGTGGGTGGTGAGATCACGACAAAAGCGTGGGTTGATGTTGAATCCATTGCGCGCGGTGTCATTAAAGATATTGGTTACAGCAGTTCTGCGATGGGTTTTGATTGGGAATCTTGCGCGGTGTTGTCAGCAATTGGTAAACAGTCCGTTGATATTGCTCAGGGTGTGGATAATCAACAGACCAAAATTTTGGGTGCAGGTGATCAAGGCATGATGTTTGGTTATGCAACACGCGAAACGGATGTGTTGATGCCGGCGCCGATTGCGTACTCTCATCGTCTGATGGAGCGCCAAGCGCAATTACGCAAAGATGGGACATTACCGTGGTTACGTCCTGATGGTAAATGTCAATTGACGATGCGCTATGAACATGGCAAACCAGTTGCGGTGGATACGATCGTGTTTTCAACACAACACGCAGCAGAGATAAGTCACGACGATTTAGTGCATGCGGTACGGAATCAAATCATTAATCCAGTGCTTCCTGCCGAGTGGATAACGTCTGCTACGCGCTTCTTTATCAATCCAACCGGTCGCTTTGTGATTGGTGGTCCGTTAGGGGATTGTGGTTTGACAGGTCGTAAGATTATTGTTGATACTTACGGCGGTATGGCACGTCATGGTGGCGGTTGTTTTTCAGGTAAAGATCCCTCGAAAGTGGATCGTTCAGCAGCCTATGCAGCAAGACATGTTGCCAAAAATATTGTGGCTGCAGGCATCGCTGATAAATGTGAAATTCAGGTATCTTATGCGATTGGTATTCATGAGCCTACATCGATTCATGTGGAGACCTTCGGTACTGGACAGTTGAGTGATCAAGCGATCATCAATCTCATTCAGACGCATTTTGATTTAACGCCACAAGGAATTATTGATCATCATCAATTACTGCGACCAATATACCGCCAAACAGCATCATATGGGCATTTTGGTCGTGATAATTTGCCGTGGGAGCGCTTGGATAAAGTCGCTGAATTGCAAAAAGCACTGTCAGTTTCACATAAGGAAAATGTATGTTAGTTATGAACGAAGTATCAGCGAAACAAGACTATAAAGTCGCTGATTTAGCATTGGCGCCTTGGGGACGAAAAGAAATTGCGATTGCCGAAACTGAAATGCCAGGATTAATGGCATTACGTGACGAATTTGGCCACCAAAAACCCCTGAAAGGTGCGCGCATCGCAGGTTGTTTGCACATGACCATTCAAACGGCGGTGTTAATTGAAACCCTAATTGCATTAGGTGCTGAGGTACGGTGGTCTTCTTGTAATATTTTCTCGACACAAGATCATGCGGCTGCAGCGATTGCTGAAGCAGGTATTCCTGTCTTTGCTTGGAAAGGTGAAACGGAAGATGAATATTGGTGGTGTGTGGAGAAGACCATTCATGGTCCGGATGGTTGGACACCCAATTTGCTATTGGATGACGGCGGCGATTTAACGCAAATCATTCATGACAAATACCCACAATTATTAAGCGATATCTTGGGCGTTTCAGAAGAAACCACCACGGGTGTTGCACGCTTGTATGAAATGGCTAAATTAGGTCAATTAAAAACGCCAGCGATTAATGTGAATGACTCGGTGACCAAATCAAAATTTGATAATTTATATGGCTGCCGTGAGTCATTGTTGGACGGAATTAAACGGGCAACAGACGTGATGATTGCCGGTAAAGTAGCCGTAATCCTTGGATTTGGTGACGTGGGCAAGGGCTGTGCACAGGCATTACGTGGTCAAGGCGCAACCGTGTACATTGCTGAAATTGATCCAATTTGTGCATTACAAGCCGCGATGGAAGGTTATCGAGTCGTTACATTGGATGATGTGGCGCACGAGGTTGATATTGTCGTGACAGCAACGGGTAATTTCCATGTGGTAACTCACGACCACATGAAGCGGATGAAAAACCAAGCGATTTTATGTAATATTGGTCATTTTGATTCAGAAATTGATATTCAAAGTTTACGACAATACGAATGGGATAATATCAAACCGCAAGTTGATCATGTGATATTTCCTGATGGAAAGCGCATTATTGTATTAGCGGAAGGACGTTTGGTGAATTTGGGTTGTGCAACAGGACACCCCAGTTTTGTGATGTCTGCATCGTTTACCAATCAAGTATTAGCCCAAATTGAGTTATTCACGCGCGCGGACCACTACGAACATCAAGTGTATGTCTTACCTAAACACCTCGATGAGAAAGTAGCAAGACTTCACTTGGCACGAATCGGCGCTAAATTAACTCAATTAACAGCAAAACAAGCCGAATACATCGGCGTACCGGTAGCCGGTCCTTATAAGCCCGATTACTATCGATATTGAGTGCAATACCATTGTATTAAAACGTTCGGATCCCCGTGGCGTTGGTCGCGGGGACTTGCGACTCACTCTGTTCACGTATCTAAATAAAATCGTAGGGTGGGCAAAGGAGCGCTAGCGACGCGCCCACCATAACCTTTCATTACTTGCCGCATAAAGTATCAACGTTGTACTAGCTTTCAATTCAATTTTTCCTGATAATGGAATCTACTGTTTTAATCCCGATTGGCATGGATTGCTATGTGGCTTGTTCGTATTGCGTTGTCTCGACCATATACTTTTATTGTGTTGGCCATCTTGTTATTAATGCTTGGGGTACTAGCGATTTTGCGTATGCCGGCGGATATTTTCCCGGCGATTGATATTCCGGTGGTGAGCGTGGTTTGGACATACTCTGGTATGCCACCCGATGATATGGCAAATCGAATCACGACCATTTTTGAATTATCCGCAACAACCACCGTCAATAATATTGAACACATGGAGTCACAGTCTCTACTCGGGGTCAGTGTTACGAAATTATATTTTCAAAAAGGCACTGATATTGCTATTGCCTTAAGTCAAGTGACGTCCATTGCACAAACCATGTTGAAGTATTTGCCGCCCGGTATCACGCCACCGTTTGTGATGAGTTATGATGCGTCAACGGTTCCGGTGATGAATTTAGTATTGTCCAGTGATATTTTACCTGAGCAACGACTCAATGATTTAGCAAATAATTTTGTAAGACCACAGTTGGCAACCGTGCAAGGTGCTTCTGTGCCACCCGGTTATGGTGGTAAAACACGAATGGTGATGGCAGATCTGAACACAAAAGCGATGCAACAATACGGTGTGTCAGCGCAAAATATTAACACAGCAGTCAATAATCAAAGTTTAATTATCCCTGCAGGAACTGAAAAAGTCGGGCCTTATGAATACATTGTTAAGATTAACAATAGCCCCTTACGCGTGGCTGATTTTAATCAAATGCCAGTGAAAACATCACCGAATGTGGTGATTTATTTGCGTGACATTGCCCACGTTCGTGATGGTTTCCCCCCGCAAACCAATATCATCAATATCAACGGCATTCGTGCTGTGATGCTTGGAGTCGAAAAAACGGGCCATGCGTCTACGTTAAATATCATCGATCGTGTATTGAAGATATTACCGCGTATTAAAGACAGTATGCCTAAATCGCTGAGATTGTCGGTGGTTGGTAATCAAGCGATATTCGTCATCGCAGCCATTCAGGGCGTGATTACGGAGGGCGTTACGGCAGCATTATTAACTGGTGCTATGATTTTGCTATTTTTAGGTAGCCTTCGCAGCACATTGATTGTGACGATTTCAATTCCATTGGCCATTTTAAGTTCACTGGCTGTTTTGGCGATGATAGGCGAAACCATCAACATCATGACATTAGGTGGTCTAGCCTTAGTAGTCGGAATTTTAGTGGATGATGCGACGGTTGCAATTGAAAACATCAATTGGAACATTGATCAAGGGAAAGGATTAAAAGATGCAATTCTTGATGGCGCTAAGCAAATTGCCATCCCAGCCATTGTCTCAACATTATGTATTTGTATTGTTTTTCTACCTATGTTTTATTTAAGTGGTGTATCACGATATTTATTCATTCCGCTTGCTGAAGCAGTGGTGTTTGCGATGATCGCCTCTTATTTTTTATCAAGAACACTATTACCGACAATGGCCTATTATTTACTGGATTCTAAAAAGGAACATGAGACAAAGCCAACGCCTCCTGGCCGATTCATGCGCTTTCATCATGCTTTTAATTATAAATTTGAATGTTTTCGAGCGAATTATCAACGACATTTATCAGCTGTTTTGGAGAATCCTACCCGATTCATCAGCCTGTTTTTAGCATTTGTATTAGGATCACTCTGTTTATTATGGCCTACATTAGGATCAAATTTTTTTCCAACCGTGGATGCAGGACAAATTTTATTACATTACTCTGCACCGCCCGGTACGCGTATTGAAGAGACGGCAAAGTTGGCGGCTGAGGTGAATGCTGTCATTCGCAAGGTTATTCCAGCCAGTGAATTGAAAAATACAGTGGACAATATTGGTCTACCCATCAGTAGTGTGAATCTCACTTACAATAACTCTGCAACGAATGGCGCCAACGATACCGATACGTATATTTCACTACAGCCTAAGCATCATGCCATTGATGATTATATCCATCGTTTACGGCATGAATTAAATGATGCATTTCCTGGCGTGAGTTTTGCCTTTTTGCCAGCGGATATCGTGAGTCAAATATTAAATTTTGGGCAGCCTTCCGCGGTTGATATTCAAATCAGTGGGCTAAGATCTGCTGAAAATCGTCGTTATGCAACCAAACTATTAGCGTTGGTAAAACAAATCCCCGGCATGGTTGACGTGCGCCTGCGCCAATCGGATCGTTACCCTGCTTTGTACGTACACACGGATAGAACACGCGCAAAAGAACTTGGATATACTCAACAAGATATTGGTAATACCCTGATGGTTTCTCTCGCTGGTGCGTTTCAAACGACGCCTAATTTCTGGGTGGACCCAACGAATAATATGTCTTACCAAATTACCACGCAAACACCGCAATATGGTATCGATACGATCCAGGAGTTAATGAATACACCTATCACGAACATGACACAAAGTTCACCACCACAAATTTTAGGTGCAATGGCGACGATGACCCGCACGGGTGTGCCACAAGTCGTGTCTCATTACAACGTGCAACCGTCGATTGATATCTATGCCGGTGTTGATGGGACTGATCTGGGATCGGTGGCGCATGCATTGAATAAAATTTTGAAGGATACGAAACATGATTTGCCATTAGGCTCACAGTTATTTGTGCGGGGACAAATTGCAACTCAGCAATCAACATTTAATACGCTTTATTTCGGACTCGCCTTTTCGATTGTGTTAATCTACATGATTATCGTGATTAATTTTCAATCCTGGCTTGACCCGTTTATTATTATTACGGCATTACCCGCGGCATTAGCAGGGATTGCTTGGATGTTATTTTTCACTCACACCACCTTGAGTGTGCCGGCTTTAACTGGAGCGATCATGTGCATGGGGGTTGCAACGGCTAACAGTATCTTGGTGGTGAGTTTTGCGAAGCAGAATTTATTGGATGGTCTTGATCCACTGCAAGCAGCACTACAAGCTGGTGGAACACGATTACGCCCTGTGTTAATGACGGCATTAGCGATGATTATAGGGATGTTGCCCATGGCACTTGGATTAGGTGATGGTGGAGAACAAAATGCACCGCTTGGGCGAGCGGTCATCGGTGGTTTATCGTTTGCAACCATTGCAACATTATTTTTTGTGCCAACTGTTTTTTGTATGATGCATAGTCGCTCGAAGGGATTGCATGATGCGTAAAGTGATGCAGGCACATTACCAGGCATTGAAAAAACGGCCATTACGTTTGATCAGTTGTATCGTATTGCTTGTGGTTATGGCTGTCTTGTTTTCACGGCACTTGGATGCTTTATCTTTGAGTAGGCAAACCAAATTATCCGCTGTTCGTAAGGTTAGGGTGTTTGAAGCGAAGCCAACATCACAGGAGGAACGAATCTATCTACCTGGTAGCGCGCTGGCATGGCATGAAGCGCCCGTTTATGCCCGTACGAAAGGGTATTTGAAGGAGTGGTATGTAGATATTGGTTATCGTGTTAAAAAAGGAGATCTATTAGCGGTGATTGAACGTCCAGAATTGGATGCACAATACAATGAAGCAAAAGCTTATCTCAAGGTTGTGATGGCGCAAAATACGTTAGCGCAAATTACCGCAAGACGGTGGAATCATTTAGTGCAAACAGATTCTGTATCCAAACAAGCGAATGATAATAAAACGTATGAAGCAGCCGCATTATCAGCGGAATTAGTGAAAGCAAAAGCTAATTTAGATTATTTATCGGCCTTGGTCAGTTTTGAACGAGTTGTTGCTCCGTTTACAGGAACAATTTCATTGCGACAAACGGATATTGGGGCCTTAATTAATATTGGCAGTAATCCAGCCGAGGCTCAACCCCTATTTAGAATTGTGCAACTTGATAGATTGCGTTTATATGTGAATATTCCGCAAACGTTTTCAACGCGCATTACGCCTAATATGCAGGTTACCATGCGTTTCACTGAGCATCCGGGAGAGACGTTTGCCGCAAAATTATTGAAAACGGCGGATGCTATTGATCCAGTGACCTTAACCTTGCAAGCTGAATTTGAAGTACAAAATCAACGTGAAATTTTAATGCCAGGTAGTTACACCATGGTTGAATTTTCAATTCCTAGTATACCCAATAGTGTTATTTTGCCGGTGAATACTTTGGTATTTCAATCAGCAGGTCTGCAAGTGGCTGTGGTCGATAAACATAATCGCATTGATTTACGTAATATCACGATGGGGATTGATTTTGGTAAGGAAGTACAAATTAACAGTGGGGTTTTACCGGGTGAGCGAGTGATTGTGAATCCGATGGACTCCATTCATCAGGGTGAACGTGTGCAAGTGATTGGTCTAGCAAGTCGAAATTTGATATGAACATGAATCATCATCAACAATGCATCAGAATGTGGTTGCAGATCATGGCGGTTATTTTTCCATTAACCGCCTGTAATCTCGCACCGCATTCCGAACGACCTGCCATGGCGATTGCAAATCATTATAAGGAAGTCGATCGTTGGGTTCGTGCGCAACCACCATTGGATGCCATTAAAAAGCAATCGCTTTGGTGGACGGTATTTCAGGATGATAGCTTAAATGCACTAGAGCTCAAGCTCACTCAGTGCAATCCTAGTCTACAAGAGGCTTATTCGCGCTTTGAGGAAGCCAGAGCCTCTGCGCAGGCTGCGCGCTCACGTTTGTATCCCACGATTCTTGGATTAGCAGGGCAATCGCGGCAACAAAGTTCGAATAACGTTGCAAACGTATATCCCGCCACACAATTATTATTTAATACCGCATCGATACAGGCCTTGTTGTCGTATGAAGTTGACGTATGGGGGCAGGTACGTAATACCGTTTCGGCAAGTACTCACGCTGCGCGCGCTAGTGAATTTGATTGGGCGGCAATGGATCTGAGTTTGCATGCGCTATTAGCTGAACTTTATTTTGAATTAAGGGGCGATGATGAGATTCAAGTCGCATTAGATCGTGTGGTGAAAGCTTATGAGCATGCCTTATTCTTAGTTCATCAATTACATGTCGGTGGAGCAGTTTCAGCATTGGATGAAGATTTAGCCGTGAAGCAAGTGGAGACTGCTAAAACCGCGGCAACGGATATGCGTTTACAACGTGCCGAACTTGAGCATGCGATCGCGATTTTAGTCGGTGATGTTCCAGCGAATTTCCATTTACCGGCAATGACTGCGCCCATCAAATTTGTTCCCGTGTCACCTGATTTGCCTTCGACCTTGTTAGAGCGACGACCTGATGTCGCGGCTGCCGCACAGCGCGTGCAAGCGGCCAATGCAACGATTGGTGTTGCACGCGCTGCTTTTTTCCCTGAGTTTAATTTAGGAGGAATAGTCGGTTATCAAAGCCAGAGAATATCGTCATTGTTCTCAAATCCTAGTTTAGTGTGGGCATTAGGCCCTGCGGGGGGGACATTAAACCTCATTAATCCAGAAATAAACCAAGTTATTTTTGATGGCTATTATTTACAAGCAAATCTACGGCATGCTAAAGCAAGCTACTATGAGAGCGTCAATGCTTATCGACAAACGGTATTAACAGCATTTCAAGAAGTCGAAGACAGTTTAGTCGCCACTCGACGCTTAACGCAGGAAATAAAAACCCAACGGGCAGCCACAGCGGCTGCTTATCGAGCGCTTTATCAAGTCAATCAACGCATGAAAGACGGCATGGATACGTATTTAGGTGTTGTCCAGGTAGAAGATGAAGCCCTGGAAGCCACCATTGCCTTAATTAATCTACGCACCAGTCGCCAGCTAGCCAATGTGAATTTGATTAAAGCATTGGGTGGTGGTTGGAAGATTGAAGAGGCAATGAAAGAGGTGATTTGATAACGTATCAGCCTGGCTTTAGTTATTTTTAACTCACGAATATCCTGCCCAATTGGTAAAAATCTCCCGAAAGACCATTTGCAAGCCCAAATAATCGAGGCGCAATGATTGCTTGTGCCTTATGGTTTTTTAACTCATGATTCCATTTTCGATATATTTCAGAGAATTTTTGTTGAGGAACCATTTTCTATCTAACTTTTATGCAGCATAGCAACTTGCTTGCAAGTGATGGCTTCGTAAATAACTTAGAGCGGGCGGAATGCTTGATTTTGTAATTCAACATGGAGCGCATCTCTTCGATTTTGCACTTTTGCATAATCACTAGAAGCGATTAAAAAAGGGCCTTTTGTATACATAGGAACATTAAAACAGCCTCCTGATGCTACCCGGTGCTCAGAATGCGCATTAAATATTTTTTCCTGTAGCATTTTATAGCTCATGACATAAAGTTGTTTACTGCGACTTGTTGGGTCAATGTAGTACACCAACTCTTGTTTTTTACCTGTTTGAAGCTTTTTTGCTGCAACAATAAGTATGGCATGCTTTGGGTTATCCACAGGAATATGAGAAATTGCCGTATTCACAGGATATTGGTATACTTTATTCTCGCCTAACATGGCTGCGGTATGCTTTGCATCTGCGGTATAATACATCCTGTGAAAATGTCCATTTGCAATGAGCGCACCTTTTGATTTAATCTCACTGCATAGACGTTCAAATGGATCACGAGGCTGCCATTGGGATTCCAAAAATCCCATAGAGTTTCTAAATTTCTCCAAAATGATATTGTGTAAAATTTCGGATAGTCCGGCTTTTTCGTCGCTATTTTGTGTCTTGATTGAGCATTTGTTGCTTAGATAATCTGGTCTCTCATTAACTGCACGTTGCACCGCATCTTTTTGCATACGGAATACTTCGTTTAGAAACTCTATTTGATAAGAAATCTCTTCGTCATAATTGAAAATACCTCTGTCATAATTGCAAATACCGTCTCGTCTCATCGCGAAATCTGATGATTTTTCTGTATAATTCTTTAAGTGCAGAGTCAAATCACTCAATTCATCCCCAGTTATTAAATGGTTCATTGCATCAGCCCAACATGTCATATGCCCATTAAAAAAATCATTAAAAACCGCATAATCCACCAGCACACAACTTTCTTCATCGATCAGAAAACGCATAGAAATATCCTAAAATTAGTGTTGACAGTTTAAATTTTGACGTCTCTCGAAGTCGGCAGCGAATTGTCCTAAATAAAGCCAATGATTAAGGTATGGTAGACCTTATAGCAGACTTTTTCTTTGAAATCACGCATACAAAACCGGGTTATACCGCCAGGGAGACTCTTCACCAAATTTTCTGTGAGCGAGACAGGGTTATATAACACCATTATGTCTTTTATTTGATATAGTAGCATGATCTGATTGCATGTTTCAAGAGAAGAGATACACTCGACTTTAGCCATTTTTATCCGAAAACCGTTCGTCCTGAGGCCCTCGAAGGACTCAGGGCGAACGGACTATGGAAAATGGCGAAAGTCGAGGATACAGCTAGATGAATTTTATCGATTATTTTGGAACAATTACAGATCAACGCAAAGATATGAACGTAAAGCACAAGGCAAAATCATACTTGGTCGCGAAGCGAGCAAAGTACGATTTTGCCCTGGTGAGAGAGAAGGCTTAAGGGTGAAGGGGATTAAAATAATTTGTCGCTAAAATGACTGATCTCTTATTTCGTTTTTTGCTGCACGCAAGGATACAATTTAGCTACGCCAATTAAGGCGACTTGTGATACGGTCATGCTGTTTTTATCGCTTTGTTGGCTGGATATCTCACGATAGGTTTGTTGAATTAGTTCATTGAGTAAGATGCCGTTGAGACGTACGCTGGGTGGTAGACAAAATAAGGGCGTGCCTTGGCGTGTTGAGGTGTCATTAGCTAACATTAAGCTTTCGCCAACGCTTTCACTGGTGAGGATCAATATATTGCGTGCAGAACGGACCCATGCTTGCGACTCAGGATCGGCTTTCATTTCCATCTTTGGAATATTATCAGCGATATTCATGTAATGATCGATCGTATCTGCTTGAACAGAGGTCGATAGCATGATGAGTAGTGGGAGGGTAAGTCGTGCGATGTTCATTCAATCGTGATCCTTATATTGCATGTGGTGTAATCCACTGAAATTTAAACGCTAGAAATAAAAAAATAAAGAGGCTAATCGATAGGGCAATGCGCCACGTTAATGCCTTGACGGTACGTTTGGAGTTACCCTTATCACGGACTAAAAACACCAAACCACTTGCCAGCGAACCAATAATAATTAACATCACAGCAATGATAATAATTTTAGTGAACATTTGTTATACTCCATTTATTTTTATAACCCGGGTGCGTACCAAAGACTACGTCATGTCGAGCACCGCGAGACATCTCCTGACAATCTGGGGCATTACTATTATTGGATGTACGATATGTTTAGTTTAACTTGTTTTAATTTGACTTTCACGTCTTCTCGACGAATGTTTATCGTAACAGTTCTTTTCATTGCTTTATTTGTGCATTTAGGTCGATGGCAAATAGAGCGGGCATATGAAAAAAAACAATTATTAGATGTAGCTCATCAGCAATCGATGCTCCCTCCCATACTTTGGCATGCTCATGATACCCTACCCAAGCAATATCAAGCATTGCAGCTCAGTGGGTATTTTTTACCGATGATCTTGTTGTTGGATAATCAACATCATCAACATCAATTGGGGTATGATGTGATTTCACCGTTATGCTTGCATGATGGCTCGGTTGTTTTGATTGATCGAGGATGGGTGAAAGCGGATCCACAACGATCGATATTGCCCGTATTGGAGAGACCAACAGGACATATTGATGTCGTAGGTACCGCCTATTACCCGTCGTCAAAAACCTGGGTGTTGGGAGCTAATTTAGAGGAAGTAACACGGGATATAACCCGAGTTGAAGTATTGGATACACCTCTGATCAGTCAATTTTTGCATAAATCAGTGTATCCGTTTATCATTCGCCAAAACAAAAACGATGCACATGGTTACGTACGAGATTGGGCGATTGTCTCGATGCCACCGGTGAGGCATTACGGCTATGCGGTGCAGTGGTTTGCGATGGCTTTGGTCATTTTTATTATTTTTATCGCGTTAAACTTGAAGAAGACAAGATGATTAAATTACAACGAAACGTTATGGTACTCATGCTCTTGGCTGTGTTATTTGCGGCCCCTGGCGCAGTAGCTTATATTTTTTTTCAGCATCCATCTTGGTTAAGGGCCACACCGACCAATCGGGGTGAATTATTAAATCCTCCGATACTGCTGGCATCGCAGGATCAAACCAAACAATGGCGACTTGTTTTTTGGAGCCCGACAGCATGCGACATGCAATGCATGAGTCGTATGGATGATCTAGCGCGTGTACGCTTGGCATTAGGTCGACGTTTATATCACGTGGATGCCGAGTTGCTTTTAGCCGCAACGGCAAAGCCATTATCTGCAGCGGCAGCAAAAACATTACATGACAAAGACGTGCATGTGTTAACATTATCTGCTCAAGATCAGAGCGGTCAAGCGGCTCTAGGAACCAAACCGGCCATTTATATTATCAATCCCGATCAGTTTGTGATTCTTAAATATACTTTAAAAAATACATCCGATGATCTATTTCAGGATATTAAACAACTGGTAAAAGATAAATGAAACGACTTCGAATCGCGTCAACGGCAGCTGTTATACTCGCCTTATTTGTGGTCATGCTGGGTGCATTTACTCGGCTGACGGATGCAGGATTAGGTTGCCCAGATTGGCCTGGATGTTACGGTCAACTGGTGTTACCTTCTGCGCAAAATGAGTTGGTTAAGGCTCAACAAACCTACCCGCAAACTCCTATCGAGTCGCGTAAAGCCTGGACTGAAATGGCGCATCGTTATGTTGCAGGGACTTTGGTGTTTTTAGTCGTAGTCATTGCCATTGACGTTACGCGTCTGCGCCGTCAAGGCATTCTTCTACCTCGGACATTGCCTGTTGTATTACTGCTATTAATGGGATTTCAAGCCGCATTGGGTATGTGGACTGTGACCTTAAAATTGTTGCCTGTGGTGGTGATGGGGCATTTGTTAGGTGGGATTTTAATTTTTACCTGTCTTTGTTATTTTCGATGGCAACTCAGTGGGATCACTGGGCAATCCCTGCCTCATTGGCGCCATTGGATAACGCTAGGATTCGTGATCGTGTTGATGCAGATTGCGTTGGGCGGCTGGGTCAGTTCAAATTATGCGGGTGTTGCTTGCATTGGTTTTCCGCAATGTAATGGCCAATGGCTACCGTCATTCAATTTCACACAGGGTTTTCATTTGTTTTCATCACTGGGTGCAAACCATCAAGGCGGACTTTTGGATCATGAGAGTCGGGTGACGATTCAAATGGTACATCGTATGGGTGCCGTGATTACTGCGATCTACGTCTTATTACTCGCAGGGTGTTTGGGATGGCGTGTGCGATCGGGTTTGATTCGGTTTGTTGCGCTGCTAACGATTGTGATCGTTTTACTGCAGTTTGGATTAGGGGTGGCAAATGTGATGTACATGCTGCCGCTATGGGTTGCGGTGGCACATAATGGTGTTGCGGCCTTGTTGCTTGCAGCCATGGCTAGTCTTCGATACCTCGTGAGCAAAGGAGGCGTGCATGTTCGCCGCGCTTAAACAAACCTATCCCTTATGGCGAGATTATTTAGAGCTCTGCAAACCACGTGTGGTTGCGCTGATGCTATTAACTGTGGTCGTTGGCATGTATCTTGCGGTACCCGGATGGGTGCCTCTGCCTTTGATGGCCATGAGTTTACTCGGAATTGCGTTGTGCGCGGGGAGTGCGGCAGCTGTTAATCATTTAGTGGATAAACGTATCGATCAACTCATGGCGAGGACTAAAAAACGGCCGATAGCACGTGGTCGTGTGTCCATACAACAAGCGATATGGTTTGCAAGCTTATTGGGTGTGAGTGGAGTTGGTGTGTTAACGTATTTTGTGAATCCACTCACAGCAGTCTTAAGTTTTATTACGATCATTGGCTATGCTGGCGTTTATACGGGATATTTGAAACGTGCGACGCCGCAAAATATTGTGATTGGTGGTTTAGCGGGTGCGGCACCGCCATTATTGGGATGGACTGCAGTAACCAATCAATTGGATCCGCAAGCACTGTTATTGGTGTTAATCATTTTTACCTGGACTCCTCCTCATTTTTGGGCTTTGGCGATTTATCGTCTTGATGACTATCAGCATGCCGAAATCCCCATGTTACCTGTAACCCATGGTGTTCGTTATACTAAATTGAACGTGCTACTTTATACTATCTTGTTGGTGGTAGTGAGCGTGTTGCCTTTTATCGTTGGCATGAGTGGTTGGATTTATTTAAGTGGCGCCGTAGTACTCGGTGCACGTTTCTTGTATTGGGCTATCTTGCTGATGCGAAGTGAAAAACAAGTGGTGGCGATGCAAACATTTCGTTTTTCGATTGTGTACTTGATGGTATTGTTTGTATTGTTATTGGTTGATCATTATGTCTAATCCTCAAAAACGTATCATATGGACTGTCTGTATTTTATTAGCAATCGTCGCGGGTGTGGCGGGTTTATATACCGCACAATTGTTATGCGCAAAACAAAACAATACAAAAATGTCTATCGAAGCCATGCAGCAAGCCTTTCATGGGACGTTGTTGGATAAACCACGTCAGGTTCAGCCTTTTGCATTGATGGGTGTTGATCATCAGCCGTTTACGCAAGTGAGTATTCGTAATCAATGGACAATGATGTTTTTTGGTTTTACGCATTGTGGTTTGATGTGTCCGACGGTGATGGCGGAGCTAGGTAAGATGTATCGTCTCCTTGAGCAGCAACACGCGCGAGTATTGCCACAGGTTGTGATGATAACCCTGGATCCCAAACGAGATAGTTTGCAACGATTGGGACAATATGCCAAAGCATTTGACTCTCATTTTTATGGCGCACGAGGTGATGATGACGCCATTCGTGCAATGACGCGTGATTTAGGCATTGCTTATGCTACGATAGTACGGCAAGATGCAAAAGATAGTACAAAGCAAGATGATATTGAGCATACGGGGGCAGTGATGTTATTTAACCCGCAGGGCGATTTAGTAGCCTTTTTTACAACACCGCATCATGCTGAAGCGATTGCAAACGACTTTTTGCTGTTGATTAACCAAGGAAGCATGGCGTCATGAAGATTGCAATATTATCGATAAATCCAGATGTATACTCTCATAAGCGATTAGTTGAAGTCGGCACACATGCCGGTCATACCATGAGTATTATTAATCCACTGAATTGCTATATGAATGTGGCTGTATCCAGTCCAACCGTGCATTATCGCGGGAGTGAGCCTCTGGAACATTTTGATGCGGTCATTCCACGAATTGGCGCATCAAATACTTTTTATGGTACAGCTGTACTGCGTCAGTTAGAAGCGATGGGGATGTATGCATTGAACGAATCGCTGGCCATTACGCGATCACGTGACAAATTTCGTTCCTTACAATTATTGGCGCGCAAGGGGATCCCCATGCCGTTGACTGGTTTTGCACAGTCACCCGACAATACAGAAGACTTAATTCGCATGGTGGGTGGTGCACCATTGGTCATTAAATTATTGGAAGGTACGCAAGGGAAAGGAGTGATTTTAGCAGATAGTCATCAATCAGCCGTGAGCATCGTCAATGCTTTTAAAGAAATGAGTGCGAATATTTTAGTGCAGGAATATATTCAAGAGTCACATGGCACGGATATTCGTTGTTTAGTGATTGGTGATAAAGTGGTTGCAGCAATTAAACGGCAAGCCAAAGAAGGGGAGTTTCGCGCTAATATCCATCAAGGCGGTCAAGCTTTGAAAGTTAAGTTAACTTCTGAAGAACGTCGCATTGCGATTGCATCGGCCAAGGCCATGGGGTTGCGGGTCGCTGGTGTGGATATTGTTCGTTCAAAACGTGGTCCATTAGTATTGGAAATTAATTCATCCCCTGGATTGGAGGGTGTTGAGCGGGCCACACAAGTGAATGTTGCAGGCAAAATCATTCAATACATTGAAAAACATGCCAAAAAGCATAATGCAAAGAAGCATTTTCAAGGGTAGATCATTCAATGTCGATCTATTTAGATAAAACGGCCAGCTTAACTCCTTTTGCAAGGCACGTCATCGCTGACAAAGCGACTGAGCCCCCGGATACCCATACGTACAATACCGTGATGACTCAAGGCACGTATTTGTGTCGGCGATGTGGATTGGCCCTATTTCGCGCGCACAGTCAATTTACAGCGAGCTGCGGTTGGCCCAGTTTTGATGATGTCATTCCGTTTGCGGTAAAACAAGTACCGGATGCGGATGGACGGCGCATGGAAATTCTATGCAATCGCTGTGATGGGCATTTAGGTCATGTGTTTACGGGCGAATATTACACTGAAAAAAATCGACGCTATTGTGTCAATGGCGTGGCATTGGATTTTGTCGCTGATGAAACAGTGCTAGATACAGAGGAAGCGATTGTTGCCGGGGGATGTTTCTGGGGAGTGGATTATTTTCTGCGGCAAATCCCAGGGGTGTTATTAGTTGAAGTAGGATACACCGGTGGCATTGTTCACGAGCCAACTTATGAGCAAGTATGTCAAGGCAATACAGGACATCTTGAAGCGGTACGTGTTGTGTTTGATCGATCAAAGACGGATTATTTTACAGTCGTAAAACGATTTTTTGAAATTCATGATCCAACACAAACGGATGGCCAAGGTCCTGATATTGGACCACAATATCGGAGTGCCGTATTTTATTACAACCACGATCAGCAAGAGCAACTCTTAGATCTGGTGAATGAATTGAGACAAAATGGTTATTTATCTACTACACGCTTAGATATCGTTACCACATTCTGGCCAGCAGAAGAGTATCATCAGGATTATTATAGAAAGCACAAGAAAACACCTTATTGCCACCACCCAGTAAAGCGCTTTAGATCAGATAAACGTACTTAATTTTGTTTCTCGACGTTAGCCATTTTCCCCTAGTCCGTTCGCCCTGAGGAGCGTGTGCTGCTTGAATAGAACAGGACTTACGAAAAACCTCGATCTCCGCGTTGGATTTGATTTTTAATTCAGTCATTTAGTACAGCTAAACTTCCTCTTAGAAAAACACTCATCCTTAATTCCCTTCTCCCAAAAATTGGGAGAAGGTGCCCGCAGGGCGGATGAGGGTAAAATCAAATCCGCCTTGACCTCAAGGTTTTTCGTAAGTCCTGTAGAAAACAAAAGTCTGAGCGAACGGGCTGGGAGGGAATGGCTAAAGTCGAGTTATTTTAGTGTTTGCTTTTGTCATCACCCAGTAACCAATTGGCACTGACTTCAAGTTCCTGAGCAAGCTTGTTTAATAGTTCTCCATCGGGAATCGTATTTCCATTCAGTATCGCTTCCGATTTAAATCGAGGTGTTTTGAACACTTTTGAAAATGTTTCAATGCGCTCGTCTAAGCGTTCTGGCATACCCATCGCATTTAATTCATGATTCAATCGCTCTGAAAAAATTCTATTTGTCATTATGTTCCCCATCCGTAACAGGTATATGACTTTTATAGTACAAATTGAACAAAAATCAAGTCTTGGTGTTTTTATGAGGCGCTGCGTTTACTCTGATAATGCTTGCAATCCACCGTTCATCATCATTCAAACAAGGAATTAACGTCAATTGCTCGCCCCCTAATTGTAGCCATTGCTGTTTAGCACGTAAGCCTATTTCTTCTAATGTTTCTAAGCAATCAGCGACAAATGATGGGCAGGCGACGGCGAGGCGTTTGATGCCTCTGTTAATGAAGTCGTGTAGTAAATCATCGGTGTATGGTTTTATCCAAGGTGTTCGACCTAAACGGGATTGAAATCCTGTACTGACCTGCTCTTCGGTAAGATGGAGAGCACTCATCAACGATGCAGTGGTTTGATAGCATTGTTTTCTGTAGCATGTTGAATCAGTCGTTGATCTTGGACAAGTCGTTGAACAAATCGTTTGACAGCCCGATTGCCGAATATGGCGCTCAGGGAGCCCATGATAACTCAATAATAAATGATCATGATTGGCCAAATAAGGTTGAATCAGCTGTGCTTGAGCTGTAATAAACCCCGGATCGCGATAAAAATCTCGAATGATTTGTAGAGACGGAATCACTGTCTTCGTGGCCAGGGTTTTAAGTGCAACTTCAAGTGATGAGCCGGTTGCTGAAGACGAATATTGAGGATAAAGCGGTAAAATCGTGATGTGTTCGCAAGAATTCAGTTTTTGTAGTGCGTCTAGAAGATGAGGATGTCCATAACGCATGCCCAAGGCAACCGTATATTGCTCCCCCAGTTTTTTCTGCAATTTATCGCGTAATTGCTCACTGTGATAGCGTAATGGTGAACCCTGTTCGGTCCAAATGGCTTGATAAGCATGTGTTGTTTGACGAGTTCGACAAGGTAAAATAAAACCATATAACAAGGCATATCGTAGCGGCCAGGGTAGATCAACCACTCGTTTATCCGCAAGAAATTCGGCTAAATAACGCCGGATGGATCGGTATGTTGGTTCATCAGGGGTGCCTAAGTTAATCAGCAATACACCTTTTTGCATGATTAAATTAACACTCCTGCTTTGATGATGCGCTCACAATAATTAATGGATGAATTATACACGATATCATTAAGGTTATCCGTAGACCACAGAATTAAATCGGCTTTTTTGCCAATGGCGATACTTCCTATGTCGTGATCAAGATTTAACGCTTGAGCCGCATGAATGGTAACTGCTAACCAAGCTTCTTCAATGCTGAGACCAAACAGAGTGCACGCCATATTCATCATCAGAGGTAGTGATAAAAACGGCGATGTTCCTGGATTAGCATCGGTTGCGATGGCAATGGGGATCTGTTGCTCTCGTAATGCATCCACAGGAGGCTTTTGCTTTTCCTTTAAAAAATAAAATGCTCCGGGTAATAACACGGCAACCGTGTTGTGATCACGCAGTGATTGGCAGTCTTCTGGCTTTAGACATTCTAAATGATCCACTGAGACAGCATGATAACGCGCGGCCAAGACAGCGCTTTTTTGATCGGTTAATTGTTCGGCATGTAATTTTAATAAAAAACCATGTTGCTGTGCTGCGACAAATAAACGCTCCACCTGCTCAGGACTAAACGCAATCGTTTCACAAAATGCATCGACAAAGGTTGCAAGTTGTTTTTGAGCGACAACGGGCATGACTGTCGATATTAAATAATCAATATAGCCGCTCTTATCGTGTTTGTATTCTGGCGGTGCGGTATGAGCGCCTAAAAATGTGGTGACTACGCTAATGGGTAATAACGTAGTTAGTGATTGCGCAACCTGCAATGACTTCACTTCAGTCGCCAAATCGAGACCATATCCTGATTTTATTTCTACGGTGGTTGTGCCATGAGCAAGCATAACTCGGGCACGCTGTTCCGCTGTTTTAGTGAGTTCGTCAACACTTGCAGCGCGAGTTGCTTTTACAGTGGATAAAATACCGCCACCTTGACTCGCGATCTCCGCATAGGTTGCGCCTTTAAGGCGCATGGCAAATTCATTCGCTCGGTTTCCTGCGTATACCAGGTGAGTATGACAATCAATTAACCCAGGCGTCAGGAGTTGTCCCGCAGCATCAATCATCTGTGATGCGGTGAATGCCTGATTGTCTTGGGTGATATGAGTAATGCGTCCATCTTTAATGGCAACCGTTGCTCCGTTCAATACAGTATGTTGTCGATCACATGTTGCAACGGTTGCATTTTTAATAACGAGGTCATAAATCATGATAACTCACTTTGATGGAAGAGTTGGTGGCGTAGTTCGCCAAAGTAGCTGTATTGAGTAATAACCGCTTGTGCTTCGTGTATATCATGTGCCAGATAACGATCGTCTTCATAGACAGGTACTTTAGCGCGCAGCGCATCGACATAATATTGTAATGCATTCGATGTCTTTAGTGGTGATCGAAGATCAATGCCCTGATTAGCTGCTAAGGTTTCAATGGCCAAAATATGCAGCACATTTTCGGCAATTTTGTTTAATTTTCTTGCTGAAAAGGTGGCCATGCTGACATGGTCTTCTTGATTTGCAGACGTTGGAATACTGTCTACTGATGCAGGATGCGCATATGTTTTATTTTCGCTCGCTAATGCGGCAGCAGTGACTTGGGCCAGCATGAAACCTGAGTTAAGACCAGGATTTTTCACAAGAAATGGTGGAAGACCACTGAGATGGTGATCGACTAATAGTGCAATACGACGTTCTGATATGGAGCCGATTTCAGCGCCTACAATAGCCAGCAAATCGGCACTGAATGCAGCCATTTCAGCATGAAAATTGCCTCCTGAAATAATTTGTTTAGTCTCGATGCAGACTAACGGATTATCGGAAACGCCATTCGCTTCATTCATCAGATGTGTTTGACTATCCTGAATGCATGACCAGACAGCTCCCATGACCTGAGGTTGACAACGCAATGAGTACGGATCTTGAACACGTCCGCAATGCGTATGGCTTTTTAAAATCGCACTATCTTGTAGCAGTCGTTCCATTAGTCCCGAAAATATAATTTGTCCTCGATTATTTTTAGCTCGGGCAATCACTGGACTAAACGGTTTGATGCTACCGGCGGCTGCTTCAATGCTCAAGGCGCCTGCAATGCTAGCAATCGCAAAATTACGTTGCGTGTTTAATAGTCCAATCAGGGCAATGGCAGTCGAAACTTGTGTCCCATTTAATAATGCCAATCCCTCTTTTTCCGCGAGTTCAATTGGTTTGAGTTGCGCGCACGCCAGCGCGTCTTTTGCCGGCATTTTCTCACCATTGAAATAAGCTTCTCCTTCACCAATCACGGTGAGTGCCATATGCGCTAGAGGAGCTAAGTCGCCTGATGCGCCGACTGAACCTTGTTCGGGTATGATGGGATAAATATTCGCATTATACAATGCAATCAGTTGGTCAATTAATGTTCTTGATACACCTGAATAACCTTGGGCAAGACTATTAATTTTTAACAGAATAATTAATTTGACCGTGTCATTATCTAAATGTGATCCAACGCCTGCAGCATGTGATAAAACAATACGCTTTTGCAATGTTTTCAGATCTTGATCAGCGATTTTTGTTGAAGCCAGCAGACCAAATCCGGTATTAATGCCATAGATTGATTGCCCACTCCCCAATAGCTGCTGAACCACTTGATGCGATTTATCAATGTTAATATATGCGGTTTTAGTCAATCGAATGGGTTGAGGATGATGAATCAGAGAGCAGATATCATAAATTGATAATTGGCCTGGCGTGAATTCAAACATAGTATTTTGAGTGCTCTGCGAGTAGTATTAGTGGTTAAAATACGCCGATTTACAGGATAATTCAATGCAAAAATCTGCTTCTTTGTATCAGGCTCCTCAGGATTGTTCACACTGGTCTGGGCGCGCTGATGCTCTAGACCGAGATTACCTATATCAGATCGTTCAATGCTTAGATTTAGATAATATAAATCCTCTACAAAAGCCCCAGGCCGGTTTTGTTTTATTGGGTTTTGAATCGGACGAGGGTGTGCGTCGAAATTTGGGAAATCCGGGTGCTAATCAAGGACCTACGGCATTTCGACAGGTTGCTGGCAAGCTACCGATACATACTCCATTTTTGTTGTATGACGCTGGAAATGTTCAGTGCCTGAATCACGATCTTGAAGCATCACAAGCTGAATTAAAAAAACGGGTGGCCATGATCTTAGCATTGAATTTAATGCCGATTGTGATTGGTGGTGGGCATGAAACCGCTTGGGGCCATTTTCAAGGTATTGCGGCACATACGCCATTTAAAGATGATATTGCTATTTTAAATTTTGATGCACATTTTGATTTACGGCCATTACTTGATGGTCAACGAGGGAGTTCAGGTACGCCATTTCGGCAAATCAACGATTATTTAAGGGGCAAAAATAAACCATTTCATTATTATTGCGCCGGTATTCAGCCCTATGGTAATACCAAACGTTTATTTGATTATGCACATGATCATCAAGTTCAATATAAGCTTGCAGAAACGATTCAAGCCGACCCTTACGATATGAGTTGGATTGACCGAATTGTTAAGACTCACCAATATCTGTATGTTACCGTCTGCCTGGATGTGTTTGCTGCAGCGCTTGCACCGGGAGTTAGTGCGCCGCAGGTTTTAGGGATAGAGGCAACGTATGTGTTAGAAGCGCTCAAATTATTGGGCCGTAGTGGGTGCGTAGTGAGCCTTGATATTGTTGAATTAGCGCCACAATACGACAAAAATTACCAGACAGCAAAACTCGCCGCTGCATTGTTTATGACGTATTGCGCAGCGCGAGCCAGCGATCATGGCAAACAAACGCCATGACGCTAATGCGCGTCCGATATTGTTCTTGCCTTGTTTGAATTATGCAGGCGCGCTTTCTGCTTCCACGGCAGCGTTGAGTACAGAGACATTAATTGCATGCAATCCACGGTCCCCGCGTTGCAGATCAAAGTTAACCCGTTGTCCGGCGATTAATGTTTTATAGCCTGTGCCATTGACTGCTGAAAAATGCACGAATATATCTTCACCTTGACCACCATCTTGTGAAATAAATCCCCATCCTTTCGTATTATTAAACCATTTCACTTCGCCTGTTGCCATAATCTCTCCCTAGATTAAAATATTGCATCCTACTATCAACATAACGAAGATTTGTTTGATGCTCAATAGTTTTTTTAAAAAAATTGATTATTTCGTTGGTAACCAGGATGGTATGTCAGACAATTTGATATGCACATCACGTTGCGGGAGTGCAAAGGTGATATTGTGTTCACGAAATAACCGCTCAATTGCAAAATGTAATTCACTTTTGACATTTGCTTTGTTATTTCCATCTTTAATAACAAACCAAACTTGAAAAACGAGTGCATTTTCGCCAAACGCTCGAAACAACACCGTCGGTTTATTGCGAGCTGATTTAATGATTTCGTCATGATCGTGCGTTACTTTCAATAAAAGCTCGCGAACTAACGCCGTATCACTGCCGTACGATACATTGACCTCACAACAAATGGATAAATATTTGTCCGTGTACATATAATTGGTGACTCGACGAGTAATTAAATCGGAGTTTGGAATGATGATGTCTTCTCGGGCAGATGATGTAATTTGGGTGGATCGGACGCGAATTTTTTTAACCACGCCTTCGATGCCATCGACGTTAATTTTGTCACCCGGTTTAATGGGTTTCTCAATAAGCAAAATAATACCTGATACAAAATTATTGACGATACTTTGTAACCCCAATCCAATACCGACTGATAGTGCGCCTGCCACAATCGCTAATCCAGTAAAATCGAACCCAGCGACTAGTAAGGCCGAAATCATGGCAATGGCGAAACCAACGTACGTTAAGATGGATGCAATGGCAACTTGCGTTTCTTCCTCATCTTCAAATTGTTCATGCCGACTCAATGCGGTGGAGATGCTTCGAAACAGCAAATACAACAGACAAAAGACGACAACACCGGCGATGATTCGTGTTGGGTAGAATGTAAATGTTGCAAAATGAATACCGTATAACACTTGATTATAAATACTTTCAAGGTAATACGTTGCATACCCCCAGCTTTGACCAATCAAATACAAGGCCAGCGCAAATACGATAATTTGTAACGTTGTTTTTAGGATGACCAACTCTGTTAATGACTGCTCTGACTTATAACCAAAAAATGCAATAATTTTTGTGTGAGTTGTGCCCTGTTGTATACACAGGTTGTAGAGTTTACTGATCGTTTGCTCGATAACAATGGTTGTAAAAATAATGGCACAGGTTGAAATGCCTGCAAAGGCAAGATGGTTGGATAGGGTATGGTATCCCATGATGTTAACAATGCCACAAGCAATGAAAACAACCATGCAAAGATGCCGAATAAAACGTCGATGACGTTTAATGAAGAGAATGTGGCGATGCGAATAACACAAATAGTAGCTAAAATAGATGGCGGTGATAAGTACGGCTAAGAGAAACAATGATTGTCCCAACTGCCACAAAACGCTATTCACAACTAAGCTGTCTGCAAGTATCCGCACTGAAATGGATACCGTATAGAAACTTAATAAAAAAATCATCAGTGATCTAAAAAAATCACTATCCAATGAATACCAACAAAACAGTGCTCGTATTTTTTTTACGTTGAATAAAAAAATAATCGATACTAACCCAACGCAATACAGTGATAACGCAAGGGTTAAATGGACTAAAAGCGGACTAATTGCTTGTTCTTTTGCGAGAAGTAACTGCAGATACGCCGAGACCCCGAGACACACAAAACACACAGTCAACAAGGTGAAATGACTGAAATGCACGGCTTTTAAGCGTATAAAATGCCGCACACGTTTATTGCGCGTCGCTCTAAACAATAGCAACCCCGCCATCAGTGCACTAAATCCAATCATGCTTCCCCAGAATAGAGGTGAATGCAGTTGAGGAGGGAGTGTTAAATCCGTTGAGGTAATGCGGGTGATTTCATCGGTATTGTGAATAATTTTATCGGCAATTGCCCATAAGGGTAGACCTCGAGTTAATGCTTCCTCTTGTTTTAGTTTTGCAATGGCTGTTTCATACGCGTTAATGGCTTCTTTTGCGCGAATCGAGAAAAGTCGGCATTGTGCTAATTGGCTAGCCCATTTTTTTCGTTCGGTGCGAAGGTATACCAAGTCAGGATCAGTTTTTGTATTATTATCAATGATTGTATTTTTGCCTTCAATAATGGGGGCAGTTTGCTGAATTTGATTATCGATATTGCTCAAGCGTTTTTCATCGTTATTCACACAATCATCGGCTTGAGCGACGAGCTTGGTTAATAGCGTGACGGCAGAATTTAACGTCTCGAGATTCAAATTTTGAGTCGAGAGTTGGAGGTTAAGTCGATCGAATTGTTTGTTAGCATCTTTGATATCGAACGTGATTGGCGTATCGACCAGCGTAGGTGCAGCAGGTACTGCGGCGAAACTCATGTGCATCAATAGCGATAACAGGCCAATGATTAAAAATCGCATCGTTAGACTCCAACAAAATTTAGAAGCTTGATGATGATACCATTAACTATCACAGGTACTAAATAGCTCCTATCAGGAAATGGTGTATACTTAATTCATGATAAACTTTTTAACGGATAGTATGATGACTACTCAAATGTCGTTAGCTAATCACTTTTTAGTCGCGATGCCGTCATTTGATGATGTCATTTTCTCACAATCAGTAATTTATATATGTGAACACCACGAGCAAGGCACGGTAGGATTAATCATCAATCGACCGACAGAATACCCATTGAGTTTGGTGTTTGATCAATTACAAATTAAATCCAAGTATGAACAGATTAGTCGGCGACCCTTATTGTTTGGAGGGCCCATTCAGCCGGAGCGCGGTTTCGTAGTGCATCGCCCGATGGGACATTGGCGATCAAGTTTATCGTTACTGAATAATGAAGTGACGATTACCACTTCAAATGATATTATTCGAGCGATCGCCGATGATACGGGTCCCAAAGACGTACTCGTGGCGTTAGGTTATGTGGGTTGGGATAGTAGTCAACTTGAGCAAGAGATTATTGATAATGCTTGGTTAGTTTGCCCTTTTAAAGCAGAATTATTATACGATGTGCCATTTCAGGATCGTTGGAAAGCGGCCGCATTGACGTTGGGTGTACATATGGAACAGGTGATTTCGGGTAGTGGTCATGCCTGATGAAGGAGTGTATTTAGGGTTTGATTTTGGTTATAAACGCATTGGTATGGCCGTTGGGCAACAGTTAACCGGCAGTGCCTCACCGCTATCCACATTAAGTGCAACCGCAGGTGTTCCCGATTGGAATCAAATTCAACATGTCATTCATCAATGGCGTCCACGTGCATTGGTGGTTGGATTACCAACCTGCATTGATGGTTCTGAGCTTTATACAACGGCTGCTTCCCGTGGGTTCGCACGACAGTTAAGAAAACGCTTTGCTTTGCCCGTCCATCTGGTCGATGAGCGATTGTCTACGGTTGAAGCGCGAGAACGATTGTATGCAGAAGGTGGCTATCGTAAAATAAAAAAAACAGAAGTTGACAGCATGGCTGCATGCATCATTCTTGAGCAGTGGCTGCGGGGAAGCACATGAAACATTTTTTAGAAATTAATCAATTGTCGCATAAAAGAGCAATGCAACTTATTTTACGTGCCTTATCATTTAAACACATGACGGCATATCCACAATATTCTCATTATACAGTCGCTAATTTATTCTACGAAAATAGCACACGCACACGTGTCAGCTTTGAACTGGCTGCAATGCATTTAGGTATGCATGTCATAAACTTGGATATACAAAATTCTTCTGAGCAAAAAGGCGAGATTATTGAGGATACAATTCATACCTTGGCGGCAATGGGAATCAATCTATTTGTTGTTCGTCATAGTCAAAATGGTTTACCACAAGCCATAGCTGGCGCATTCTTAAAACAAGTCCATTTTATTAACGCAGGTGATGGAACCAATGCTCATCCCAGTCAAGCGATGCTTGATTTGATGACGGTTGTAGAACAAAAACCTAATCTGGATCAATTAAAAATTGTGATTGTTGGCGATCTATTACATTCACGTGTTGCCAATTCATTGCAAAATCTTTGTGCGTTATTGGGCGTTGGGGAATTAGTATTAGTCTCTCCTGAAGTCTGGCACCCAAAACTCATGCATTTTGGGCGTGTGACTACGTCCTTGGCGGATGGGATAGCTGATGCTGATGTCGTGATCGGTTTGCGTGTGCAGCGTGAGCGATTGATTCAGGGGTTGAATATGGATATGGCGCAATATCATCAAGAATACGGCATTACCCGTGATCGTTTAAAAGCAGCAAAAGAAGACGTGATGGTGATGCACCCTGGACCAATGAATCGAGGAATTGAGATTGATAGTGATGTGGCGGATGGGCCGCGATCGTTCATTTTGCAACAAGTTCAAAATGGCGTTTTTATGCGTATGGCAATTTTTGAGGCACTCATAACATGTTAAATAAAGCAATGAATTTAGCAACGTTATTGGAAAAAAATCAGGTGTATATTGAGCAATACAAAAATAATGAATTGATGAAATTGATACAAAGTATTGAAATGAATGAAGCGGAAAACAGGGTCAGATTATTAGATTGTATTCAAGTTTTCTCCAATTATTTTCAAAAAACAGTCATGCTACGCAGTATTCTGACTGAAAATAATCGGTTTTTAAAAGTCGCACAAGAGCATTTAGAGGAAGAGTTTGGACATGATCTGACGCTCAATCATGATCGACATGATAGACGCCCAACGTGGGATCCTATCTTGGAGGCGTGCTCTTGTTGGTTTACGTGGAAGATGTTGGTTCTGGATAATTACGGTAAAACATTTTTGGTGCATCTGGTTTTGGAATCCAGTGCCAATATTTTTTTTAAAGAGGCACATCTTGTGATGAAACGTCATGCCGAGACTAATTATTTTCAAATGCACGCCGTTGTGGACGAGCATCATGAGCAGATGGGTATTCAATTGTTGGAAGGATTGAGTGCCGTGGATTATGAACGCCTACTTGAGATACAGCAACAAGGGTGGGATATGCTAAATATGGTATGCACGCGCATGGCAGAACTGTCCGTTTTGTAAAAATCCTATTCTTTAGCCATTTTTCTTCATGCGGAAAAAATGGCTAAAGTCGAGTTATTTTGGCGCTTGTAACAACTGTCTAAATGATAATGCTTGTTGTAAATCGGCAATTTCAACTTTCTCTTCACCACGCATATCCGCGATCGTCCTCGCAACTTTCAGTAAGCGTTGAAATGCGCGAGCCGATAATTTTAATTGACTGAGTGTCGTGTTTAAAAAAGTTTGTGTGTCTTCTTTCAATGCACAAACGGTATCACATGCTCTCGCACTGAGACTAACATTGAGACATCCTTGTCGATTGATCTGCAACGTACGTATCGCCTCAACTTGTTTTTTTATCTTGAGGCTCTCGCCTGTTGGCGATTGATTAGGCTTGATTAACTCTTCTTCACTCAATGCCTGCACGGTAATGTGCATATCAATGCGATCTAACAGTGGGCCTGATAATTTGCCAAGGTAGCGATTGATTTGGGTTGGCGAGCAAAAGCAATTAGCTTTTGGATTACCCCATTGTCCGCATGGACAGGGATTCATCGCAGCAATGAGTTGAAACTGTGCTGGAAATTCAATCTGAATCGCTGCTCGAGAAATGCAAATGGAGCCTGATTCTAATGGTTCACGTAGTGTTTCAAGCACATGACGATGAAACTCAGGTAATTCATCAAGAAATAGTACGCCATGATGGGCCAACGATATTTCTCCCGGTTTGGGTGGATTTCCGCCACCCACCAATGCGATCGGCGATGCCGTATGATGAGGGGAACGGAAAGGCGGAAGACGCCAGTGATGATAATTGGGGACACGGCCATGTGTTGAGTTAATGGCGATGCTTTCCAACGCTTGTGTTTCAGAAAGCTCAGGTAACAATGTATTAAAGCGTTTCGCGAGCATCGTTTTACCGCTGCCTGGTGGTCCGTTTAATAAAACACTATGGCCACCACAAGCCGCAATCTCCATGGCTCGTTTGGCATGATATTGCCCTTTAATATCAGACCAATCCAATGCTTCTTCAGTATGTGCCATGACTGGTCGATCGGGTAATGAGTTTAAAGGCTTTTGATGGCATAGATAACTGCATACGGATCGTAAATTAGCAGATGAATAGATGTTTTGATTATCTGCTAGTGAAGCCTCTTCGGCGTTTGCATCAGCAATAATCAGCGTTTGATTTTCACGATGTGCTGCAAGGACAGCGGGAATAATGGCATTAACTCCTCGTAATGCCCCATCCAGAGCTAATTCACCTATAAATTCATGATCAATCAGGGCTGACATGGGAATTTGTCGAGAGGCAGCTAGAATACCGATGGCAATGGGTAGATCAAAGCCACTACCCACTTTAGGGCTATTGGCGGGACCTAGATTGACGGTGATACGTCGGCATGGAAATTCAAAATGGCTATTCATGATGGCGCTACGTACACGATCTTTGCTTTCTTTGACCGCTGTTTCTGGCAAACCGACGATGGAGAAACTGGGTAGCCCATTGGACAAATGCACTTCAACGGACACTGATTGGGCATGAATGCCAATAGTACTGCGAGTTTTGCTAATAGCGAGATTCATATTCTCATCTTCCTTGGAGAAAAGTTGTATCCATTCACTCCAATTCTTTGAACTGTAGTGAAATGCTTAAACGAGTATGGTTACGTTTTTTGTTTCAGTAAAAGCCGTTCCATTTCGTTTTGCAATGCCTCAATCTTTTCGCGAGTGCGTGCAAGGACTTTGACTTGAACATCAAACTCTTCGCGTGTCACCAAATCCATACGTGAAAAAGTGGCTTGCAGAATATCTTTAAATTGTTGCTGAATTTCAGTTTCAACGGTTTGTATGCCTGCTGGCAAAGCAGAGTATAGCGTTTTAGCTAGATCTTCAAGTTGTTTAGCGGCAAACATGGTTAATTCCCGTACTGTTAATGCGCGAGTAGTGGCGATTCACCAAGTGTCAAAAATTGTGGTGAATAGATGCCGCAAGTATAACAATATTTTTTATTTAAACCAATACGCCTGGCTCGGTGTGATCACCCCATTCAATTGAATGTCCCAAACATCGGGTTGAATGGGGGCTTGCTTTTGAAAGTCATAGGCAACGCCGATGAGTAGAGCCGTCGTATTGACTAACGTTCGATCATAAAAGCCTCCACCCATGCCAATTCGAGTTCCGTATTCATCAAAAGCAACTAATGGAATAAAAATCAGATCCAAGGCTGTTGCAGTGATGGCGCGAGAAGAAGAAACATCAGGCTCTAAAATCCCATATTTGTTAGGAATAAAAGGGGTCTTTGTAGTGGCAGGTAAAAATGAAAGCGTTTGAGTGGTTGATATGACGGGGAAATAGTATGTTTTTAAAGGAGTCGTTGTCCTATGCCATAATGTGGTGAGTTCAATTTCACCACGCACTGCTTGATAAAGTGCAATGTGTTTGGCTTGTTGGTATTGCGGCATGGATTCAATATGTACGCAAATTGCACGCGACGCCTCGTCTTGTTGGACGCGCGATAAGGCATCACGTACTTTTAAACAAGATTGTCGAATGGCTTCTTTTATTTGATTTTGGCTCATGCTAGTATGCTAATATAGTCTTTACATAGAAGAATACTACGGTCTGTTGACAATTCAAGTCGCGACGTACGGTGACTTGTTCGTGGGGTCCATTTCGATCTAACTATGTGCAAATAGTTTTCGCACTTGCTAAAATTTCTGGATCCCTAGGTCAAGCTGTAGTATCGACAGATACTAGTGTCTGTTGACATTGCATTCTCAATTTAGTTCACGCTTATCTGCCTAGCCTAGGCACGTAGGCGTAGAGATTAAATGTCAGATACTAGTGATCAATCGAAGCGTACTGAGAGGGTTGCATGAGCGAATTGTTTAATGATGAAGATAAGACATTGATTGTTGATGATGAGTTGATTGATGCTGAAGAGGTCATCGTTGACACACGTCCACGCCCAATGTCGGATGCACGACGTCGTTTAGAGGATTTAATGGAAGATAAACGATTACGAGACGAACTTGAGGATTTTTTGGATGATTATTAGAGTTTGTTGACAATTGAATCTTTGCCTACGCCCGCGGCTTGTCCGCGGAATCCATAGGTCTTGCGATGAAATGCTGGACGTGGATATAGGGTGAAATGTCAATAAAGTCTAGACTCGGTCTTGGTTAACTGATGAGGTTCACATGGCGAGTGATGGTTTTTCTCCGACGGCACACTGGCGCGATTCAGCGCGCAGTGCCCGCTTTTTCATGGTAGATGCACGAGCAGCTTTCCCTATTTTTCTATTTTTAATGCATATTCGTGTTTGGACCGGGATTTTGGTGCTGGTGTCGGCTGTTTTTTTTGGAATACTTGAACATTACGGGTTTACTGTACCTGTTTTTCTACGATGGTTACGGTTGTTCTTTGCAGGCCCCGTAAAATCTTCACATCCGTGGTGGCGATAATGGAAAAAGATTTATCTAAATGTATGGCACTAATTGCCGCGCGAATGAATGCTAAATTCTATCTTAATGATCGTTTTGTGAGTTATGACGAGGTGTTTTCTGTGACGGGTTTACTGCCGGCCATTGCAAGGCGTGCTGATCAATTGTGCTCGTTGTGTTTAGGATATGGTCTTGGTTTAACATTTAACGATGCCGAAGGTGCTTTGTTAGGCAATCAGGTGGTGTTTGACGGGGTTACACCGAATACATTGCGACTGTTATGCATGACCGATGTGGTCAATGAACTCATTCAAGGTGGACCGAGTCGAGATTACACACCGTTAGATGAGTTAATGTACGACTAGGGTCTGTTGATACAGAGTAAACGCATCTAATTTTTATACAGTATAACGACCATTTTTGTATAAATTTAGAATCATTTATCCGAGCCGCGACCTAATGGTCGCGGCTCGGACGGATCGATTTTTTATTGATCGTTAAGATGCGGTTGTTGATAGTCTAGGTTTTAACCTTCCGTGAATAAACCGCAGGTACTGGGTTGAGGTTGAAATGTGCACAGCCCTTTGTGCATGTAAAAAATAACGTGGATTATGCTTTATTCCGTTTGTTTTTACAGTGTGTATGAGATAAGATGTAGGCGCGATGACATACATGCTTTAAAATGAGCAAATTGTAAAAAAGATGAAAATATTGCATCTCTTAACATTTTCTTAAGGCAAACTTTGCTATGATCATCCCAACAGAGGAGTATTTTTTGGGAGTCAACTCATGAGTATATTTAAATCAGAACAGCAGAAGCAGAAGCTTGATTTAAATATTGAGCGGAATATCAAAGAATTAATTGATATGAAGATGAAAGCTGAGAAAGTATTTGCGATGCACTCTGTATCCGATCCTCGTACGAAATATGTTTTATCAGCATTGCAGTATGCAATTGATGTTGCTCAGGGCAAACGTCCCGCTTCGTTGGAAGCACGTGCTGCTGAAGCGAATGCAGTGAAAGTAGCTGGCGGTGACGTCGCTCAAAAATATCAGAATAAATTTGCAACCATGAGAGCTGCAGCAAGAGGCCTTGCTGATAAGGATAAGCCTGGAATGGGTGACGACAAGCAACATTCTGTCAAGTTAGGTGGTTAAGCAATTCAGGGTTGCTTAACCCACAGCACATGAACTATGGATATGGATGAAGATAATATAAAACAAAAGGCAGAGGCCTTGTTGCGTGCACTAGACGATGCGCTCGCGAGTGGTTCGTGGACTGAAACTAATTTTATTTTGATTATCGGTAAAAAATTGCGTGCAATACGTGACAGCCTAGCCGAACAAGTAAAACAATCTCAAGATGACCAAGCGTCTTCGGCAGCCCTTTTATCACGCCGACTAGCCATGCAGAGTACTCTTAAAGAAGTGTTTATTGGATTATATTCACTTGAAGGTGTTAGCTTGCAGGCTTGGGAGCGAATTCTCGCCAATTTACGCCGACAAATGGTATCCCGTCCGGTCTATGAACATGAAGATGATATTCAAGCCATTATTAAGACCAAAGAGAAAAAAATCAACGAGGCCTATGTTTCAATTTTTGTTGATGAAGCGGATATCTTATTCGTTAGTGCCGATAAGGCGCCCATCGATAAATTAGGAAAACCCATGTTGGTATTGAAGGATAATGCCATTAATTTAGAGAATATTAATTTATTCGTGCATTTGTCCGGGACGTATCGCTATATACGTGGTCGTTTAATTAAAATCGACGAGGATGACTCGATTGAGGCTTAGTACGCGTTAATTGGAGTTACCAAAATTTAATTCTCGGTATATACTCTAGATGATTCAACAATATCTTTATCCTCACGAGGCATATGGATGGCTCAACAAGCACAGCAACAACAAAGTGGTGATCATTCCTTAGCGCCAATGTGGATTGCAATCCTGCTGTTGATCGCATTGTATGTCATTTGGAATTCTGCGCATCAATACATCGTTTCGACCATATTCTATTTGAACGTATTACAAGCCAAGTTAGTGAACCTTGTCGCGCAAAATAAAATGCTAGAATCAAAAATTTATTTGATGGAGACCTTGGATCCACGTACAGTGAATTGGAAGCAGTTAATTGAGCTGAGTTCGTTTGTTGGGACATTCGTTCGTTATCCTGTGATTGCAACATTGTTTGTCTTAAGCTTGATTCTTTATCGTTCAGACGTGACTGTGCAATATCGAAAAGTTCATAGCATGAAAACACTAGGTCAACAAGAGCAGGAAAATTGGCCGGCCATCATGCCAGTGATTAAGCAAGATTTAGTGAACATGGATATCAACGTTGGTCCTTGGGCGATGGCGATGGCGCCCATGGAGTTTGCTCGTAAGTATAATTTATTAAAGAAAAATGATGTGCTCTTGGATGACGCAATACCGGGTCAAGAAATGACTGCAGGCCTGCGTCGTGGTGATGCCAAACGAGTGTTGACCTTGCAATTAGGGCCGGCTTGGGATGGGTTTGAGCGATGTCCTTTTCACGTGCAAGCCTTGGCGGCAGTATTTATGGCGCGGATGAATCGAGACAAAGCAGCAGCTGCAGAGATACTACGAGCCTTGGATATGTCGTTTGGCTCAGGTAAATTACAAGCGCCGAATGTGATGGGTGTGATACAAAAACATCAACAAACCGAGTTAGTCCAAGATATTTATGCTAGACATGCGTACTTGTTAACAATCATGGCTTCGCTATTGGAGGCAGCTCGATTAGATGGGGTTGTTCCTAGTTCTGAGTTTTTGTGGTTAAAACCAACGGATAGGCGATTGTGGTATATGCTAAATTGTGTTGGCAGACAAACGCCCTATGCCGAAGTGGGTGGGCCGTTTGCGCATTGGCGGGCAGAACAAGCGATGAAACGTAGTTCGCGTGCTCCGATGATTGATGAAGCCATTAAAGCATTGGAAATTGCTATCAAAGAAGTGAAGCTTTCGCCAAAAGAATTACAGGGGCTGCAGCCATGATGCGAGGTATTGATTCACGTAATGAAATCGATCCAACGCGCCTGTTACGGGATACTCGAACCGTTGGACAGCGAATAGGAGACTTTTTCAGTCAACCGGTGAATGTTGTTGTACTGTTCGTCTCTGCGAGTGCTTTGAGTTATTTTGTTCCCGAATCGGCGGTTTTGGTTTTAATCATTTGTCTTATTACGTTTTGGTTTGCGATCACACGTAAGCATTTTTTACCTTTTCGCTTACCGCAAATAGCAAAAACGCTGGATTATAACGATTTGAAGCCCGGTATCAAATTACCGTATAAATCTCGCGGTATCGCCTATTTTGGTAACGAAAAAAAGACCAATAAGGAACTGTGGTTTGCTAATGAAGACATGCGAACACACGTGCTGATTTTTGGCTCAACAGGTAGTGGTAAAACCGAAGCGTTAGTATCGATTGCCTATAATGCATTGGTGCAAGGTAGTGGATTCATTTACGTCGATGGTAAAGGCGATAACTCATTATATGCCAAAGTGTTTTCCATGGTGCGGAGCATGGGGCGCGAAGATGACTTGCTATTAATCAATTTTATGACCGGGGCGCGTGATATTGTTGGTCCACAAGAAAAACGCCTTTCTAATACGTTAAACCCATTTTGCCAAGGGTCATCCAGCATGTTGACCCAATTAATCGTGAGCTTGATGGGAGAGTCATCGAGTTCGCCTGATGGTGACATGTGGAAGGGACGTGCCATCGCATTCGTCGAAGCGCTCATGCGCCTACTGGTGTATCTGCGTGATGATAAAGTCATTTTATTGGATGCAAATACCATTCGTAATTATTTTGATCTGTCGCGGCTTGAATCGATTGTGATTGATAAAGTTTTCCCGCGCGATGAGCAAGAGTCCGTGAACATTGATCATGTTCCTAAACTAGTCACCGATCCATTGCGCAACTATTTGAATACATTGCCAGGTTATAACAAGGAAAAGAAAGGTAAACAGGTATCTCAAGTACTTGAGCAACACGGTTTTATCACTATGCAGCTTGTGCGCAGTTTTTCGTCATTAGCTGATACTTATGGTCATATTATTCGGGTCAATTTGGCTGAAGTGGATTTTAAAGACGTGGTTTTAAATCGGCGTATTTTGGTGGTGTTATTACCCGCGCTGGAAAAATCACCTGATGAATTATCAAATCTTGGTAAGGTGATTGTATCATCATTAAAGGCGATGATGGCGGCCGGTTTAGGTGAAGAAGTCGAAGGGGACTATCGTGATGTGATTGAGCGAAAACCAACGAATGCACCGACCCCATACATCTGTATTCTTGATGAGTATGGATATTATGCCGTGAAAGGGTTTGCGGTTGTACCTGCACAGGCACGTTCTCTCGGGTTTTCAGCTATTTTTGCAGGACAAGATTTACCCGCGTTTCAAAAAGCATCCAAAGAAGAGGCTGCTTCCATTGGTGCGAATACGAATATTAAAATCTGTATGAAATTAGAAGACCCTGAAGCGACCTGGGATTTTTTCACTAAGACGGCAGGTGAAGCGTATGTCACTAAAGTCGATTCGTTTCAAACGAAAGAAAATAGTATGGCGAATAGTTATCAGGATACGAAGAGCTCTTCTTATGAAAAGCGTGCGCGTATTGATTTGCTTGATCTGAAGGATCAAACGGAAGGGGAGGCACATATTTTTTTCCGCTCACAAATTGTACGTGCTAACATGTTTTATGCCGCACCTAAACCCGTGAAGCGGTTAAAGGTCAATCAATTTTTAAAAATAGAACCCCCACCCGATGATTACTTATTAAAACTACAAAAACAACTACAAGGTTTTCAAGCTGTACTGTTGAGCGATGAGCCAAGTATTAGCACACACGTTGAAAGTGAAACGATTGACTTTGTGAGTAAAACACTACATGCATCGACAGTGGACGAATCGATTGAGCGTAGTGTTTCGGTATTGATTGCGTTTCATAAACTCGATGAGCCAGCGGAAATGGAAGAGTTGATCGAGGAAGAGATATTGGGTTCGATCACGATCTTTACTCGATTACAACAGCCACCGGATGGATTACCTATTTTGGTCAATGACATAACACGGTTTTCTGAGGCATTGTTGCCGATTAACGAAACGAGAAATAGCATGATCGCGATTGAGCGTTTGACGGGAGAGAAAGCAACACTCGCCGGTAATATTGCTAATGAGATTATCAAAGATTTTCAAACCGAAACCAGTTATCCGCCTGAAGAGCGCGATATGGCAAATGTAGAACAATTAACAGAGTTAGTCTGGCTGTTAACTGAAAAAATCAAACGAGAGCGCAATCGTTCGAAGGAATCTTAAACTCGTCTTCCAAAGCAGTACATCATGTCGATCATCGCGAGACATCTCCTGGATATGGCATTGTGCCAATATTGGAAATTTCTCATTGCATTTTGAATTGACTGCTTTTTCAAGGTTAAATAAGATAGCGCTGTAAAAATGACTTGTAACCTGGCTCTCAGTATGGTTTGATTTCATCATGTGAGTTCATATTGTCGGATTGAGGTTAATGTTGAGAGCAAGTCTCCTTATTTTGCTGTGTTTAGGTTTCTGGGGATGCCACTCATCGGTCTCTCGAGTACCTCCAGATGATTCGTTGCCGACACATGTTGCAGGTGCGTCGGATGCGATGATTGCATGGTTACAAGAGAAATTGACCAAACAAGGCGCGCATATTGTGACCACTGGACAGATGTATATGGTCAGTATTCCATCTAAACTTATATTTGCTGACCAGTCACCTCAGATACAATGGGAGTCATACGAATTATTGAATACGGTTGTGTGTTATTTACAGCAATTCCGTAAAATCGAAGTTCATGTGAATGCATATAGCAGTTGCTATCTCTCTGAGCGCCGTACCCGTGCATTAACATTAGCGCGCTCACGAGCAATAGCGAATTACTTGTGGTCGCAAAATATTGAAACACGGATGGTCATTACTCAAGGAATGGGGGATACTAGACCAATCGTGGCGTTGACGAAATGCACCGATTCATCCGCCAATTCGAGAGTTGAAATTATATTTAGAAGGGCCGTTGCATGAGTCGCAAGGTGTGGAACTTAATTAAACAGTCTAAGCGGTTTCATGTGCGTTTCTACCGTAAAATAGGAACGACGTTGTTAATTTCTGTCATACTGAATATTTTCTTAGGTGTCGGGATTTGCTATTTTTATTTACGATTACCAGAGCCGGATTTTTATTCAACGTATGGTGAAACACCACCTGTGTTGCTCACTGCAATGGATGAGCCAAATTATAGTTCCACCCCATTGCTAAGCAGTGACTCGAGTCAAGATAGTGATGTACGGACAGCCGTGCAATGAGAGGATGATATGGCAAAAAAAACTCCAACTGAAAGTGCTGAACCTCAAAATACAATGCCAGATGATGCGTTAGCAAATGTTGCGATGAGAAATAGTTTTTATCGTGATGGGCAGCGTAAGATGATCGCTGTACTGATGGTTTCTATCGTCGGAAATTTGATATTGGCAGGTATCTTAGCCTACATTATCACTCATCCACCTGAACCAAAGTATTTTGCAACCAGTATTAATGGTAGAATCACCCCATTGGTTGCATTAAATGCGCCAAACCAGTCTGATTCGGCTATCTTGCAATGGGCCAATCAGGCAGCTATTGCAACGTTTTCTTACAATTTCGTGAACTATCGATCGGAATTAGTGGCAGCATCAGGGTTTTTTACTGCTGAAGGATGGGATCAATTTATCTCAGCATTAGGAAGTTCAAATAATCTCGATGCGGTTAAAGCGAAAAAATTAGTGGTATCTGCGGTCGCGACTAGTGCACCAGTGATATTACAAAAAGGAGTATTAAATGGGCGTTATGCATGGCGTATTCAGATGCCTATTTTAGTGACGTATCAAAGTGCGAGTGAATTTTCACAGCAAAACTTGAATGTGACGATGTTGGTGACACGAGTTGATACACTGAATTCGCCTCGAGGAATAGGGATCGCGCAATTTGTTTCTGCACCAGCGGGTACTGGATCTGTTGAATGATGATAAAAAAAATGAAAAAATTGTTTTTCTCTGCATGTTGCCTTATCGGAGGATGGCTCTTAGTAAGTGCAGTGCATGCAGATGATCAAACGTCAGCAAAACAAGCATTAGAGCAACTGCGTATTTTGCAAAAACGATTGTCATCTGATGCAACAGAAAAGTCGATCAGTTCGAAAGCAGACGTTCAGCAAGGTACTACGAATACTGCTGTTGCAAAAGAATCTGCACAAGAGCGGCGTGCACGCGTTGCTACTAACGCGTCACCAACGAATGGCGCGGGTCTAACAACTGGGGAATTGGATATTGTTGCTGCAGATGAAGATAACAAAGTTGTGGATGATTTGGCGTTTGAAGGTGTAGAACAACAACTCTTCCCGTTGAAGCCCGCAAAAATCAAAAAATTAAGACGTTTGTATAACCAAACTGAATATGCTAAAGAGCTACCCGTTGATACACCTCCTAAACCGACGGCAACATCGCAGTTTGTTAACTTATCACCGGGTTCTACACCGCCGGTGATTCGTCTTTCGCAAGGCTTTGTTTCTTCATTAGTTTTTTTAGATTCAACGGGCGCTCCTTGGCCCATTAGTGCTTACGACTTAGGTGACCCATCGGCGTTTAATATTCAATGGGATAAAACGAGTAATACCTTAATGATACAGTCGAGTAAGCTGTATACCTACGGCAATTTAGCTGTTCGCTTGCGAGGATTAAATACGCCCGTGATGTTAACTTTAATTCCAGGTCAAAAAGCGGTGGATTACCGAGTCGATTTGCGTGTGCAGGGCTATGGGCCAAATGCGAAAAGCATGCCAATGGAGGAGGGGTTACCACCATCAGCGAGTGATGTATTATTGCATGTGCTGGACGGTGTCCCTCCGCAAGGCAGTACTCGCTTAACCGTAAGTGGAGGTGATGCGCGTGCCTGGTTGCTTGAGAGTAAAATGTTTGTTCGAACCAATTTGACTATTTTATCTCCAGGTTGGATTGGAAGTATGACCAGTGCCGATGGAATGCATGCATATGAGATGCAAAAATCACCTGTATTGTTGGTTTCTTGGCACGGTAAAGTCATGCAACTTAAGGTAGAAGGGTTATAACGATATGGCAGGGAAAAAAGAGAATATCAAAGCACTGTTTTCAAATACGCGTTCACGTATCATCATCGTGTTTACGGTCCTGCTGATTATTACGACGGTGGTTGTTGGTTTTGTTAAATTCAATAAATCATTAAATCCGCTTGGTGGTGCATCCGGTGTGGGCAGAACGCCGGCAGGGATTGCTTCCATTCCAGGTGCGATGAATCAAACCGCGCAATACGCTGCGTTGCAATCGCAACAAAATGTGGAGCAGGCTGAAGAAGCAGCTGCTAAAGGCACCAGTTCAATTCCGACAATTATTCGTTCGCAAGCCTTTGGTGAAGGCGTTGAGTCAGTAGGTGCTACAGGTGGTCAAGGTAGTGTGGGTTTTGTGACTCTAGCCCGAGAAAACCAAAGTGGTCCGCAAAGCACGTTGTGGTTTCAAACGCTTAAAGAAACACAATGTAATAAAACAAGTATTGATCAAGCCGTGAATCAAAATAATGCATCGATGAGTGATTTGAAGCTCGCATGCAGCTGCACGCAATTAAAAGCAGCAGGATATGGATTGGTTGATTTAAAGTCAGTATGTACTTGTGATGAACTGAAGGCCTTGGGTTTTAGTATTGCTCAATTTAAAGCGGCAGGATTTTCAGCGGATGTATTGCGAGCGTGTGGATTTGTTGCCTGTGAGGAACACGCGGCTGGATTTAGTGCGCAAGATATGAAAGATGCTGGCTATACAGATGGCGAATTAAAGGGCGCTGGGTTTTCTGAGCGTGATATTGCTCATGCAGGAGGCTTACCAGATGGTATTCAAATCGGTGATGTGCAAAAAGCTGGTTGTTCAGTCGAAAATCTGCAACGATTACGTGCAGCTGGTGTGACTGCAGCAGCGATTCGACGAATTAGTGGTTGCAGCGCGGCACAGCTTAAAGCGGCCGGGTTTTCTGCTGCTGACTTACGTAACGCAGGTTTTAGTGCAGCAGAATTACGAGGCGCAGGGTTTACCCCAGAGCAGTTAAAAGCGGCAGGATATAAGCCGCACGATCTGTTAGCAGCAGGATTTACTTCAGATGAGTTGGTAGCGGCTGGATTTGCTCAAGCAGATGTCAGTGCAGCGGAAGCTATACTGCCATCGGGTATAACAGCAAATGATATCAGTGCGGCAGGGTGCACTCCGGCGGCAATTAGGCGTCAACGGTTAGCGGGTGTCAGCGAGCAAATGATTAAGAAACATGCCGGATGTAGCGATGCAGAATTAGCGGCGGGACGTCCAGGTGATTGCAGTGTGGAATCCTTAAAATCAGCGAAAGCGATGGGTTTAACTGCTGCAACACTCAAACAAACATTGGGTTGTAGTGCTGACGCCATGAAACAAGCAGGTTTTACTGCGTATGATTTGAAAGAGGCTGGATTTACCGCGGCGGAGTTAAAAAATGCAGGATTTGGTGTCGGTGAATTGAAAGCTGTCGGTTACGCCGTTAAAGATTTGTATGCTGTGGGATTCAGTGCCGCGGATTTAAAGGCAGCAGGCTTTGATGCCAAAGCATTGAAGGATGCTGGAATACTTGCATCAGAGCTGAAAAGTGTTGGGTTTACTGCCGAAGAATTGAAAGATGCAGGATTTGATGCTGCTGCCCTGAAGGGTGCAGGCTTTACCGCAGATGCCTTACGTAAGGCTGGGTATACCGCAAAAATGTTAAAAGAGGCAGGCTATAGTGTTGTGCAATTAAAGAATGCTGGCTTTGTAGGTGATGAAATTGCTGCAGCAGGTGTGTCTGCGCAAGATTCGGCATTGGCTGGATTAGAAGAAATTGCGCCATTGACACCAAAGTCTTCTAATTTGGCTACAATTCCGTCCATCGGAGGTGAAACGGCGGATCGCCAAAAAGCAAACCTCGAAGCTGAAAATGCAAAGCATTTGAATGAAATTATTCAGCGTCAACGTGTTCAGCAAGTGGATCAACGATTTCAGCAAAAAGTTCAACAACGTACTGCCGCCATGGTGTCAGCTGCAAATCAAATGATGCAAGCTTGGAAAACAATACAAAACCAACAATATCTTGGTGGCACTGAAAAAGAAGATGACAAAACAAAAGCAGCAACGTTAGGGCCGGATGGCTTGCCTCTCCCAGGTAGTAAGGGCTTTGGACCAGAATCACAGGCGAATGGAACACCAATCGTTCGTATGGGTGATGTATTGTTTGCTGTGATTGATACATCCATTAATACCGATGAACCAGGTCCAATTTTAGCAACCATTGTATCGGGACCTTTAAAAGGCGGTAAGTTGATTGGTACGTTTAATTTACCGAGTAATGCCGATAAAATGGTGATTTCCTTTAATTCATTGTCTATGCCGGGTGCACCAAGGACAATGTCTATTAGTGCCTTTGCTATTGATCCAAATACGGCGCGCACGGCATTATCGAGTGAAACGGATCACCATTATTTAATGCGCTATGGTTCTTTGTTCGCCTCCACGTTTTTAGAAGGCTTTGGTAATGCATTTCAATCTGCAGATACTACCATCACCGTCGGTGGTACGGGTGGTGTCACGAATACCACGGTACAAAATGGTATTGGTCGATCTGCTCTTGAGAATGCTGTGATTGGTTTGGCCACAGTCGGTAAAGCCTGGGGACAAGTGGCGCAGCAAAATATGTCAAGACCAACAACAGTGCAAGTATATTCTGGAACTGCCATTGGGGTTTTATTTACACAAGATTTAAGTACAACTTAAGCATCACATTCTAAGCGAGTATGATTATGAACGAACATGAGCAATACCCTGATGACGAGTATCACTTTATTTCGGATGATTCCGGCATGGGTGAGCCAATAGAGCCTGAATCCACGCCAGCGCCTGCCGCTGAAGAAACAGCGTCTGGTTTTAATTTTAAAAAACTGAATATGCAGGTTGTTTCTGATTTTTTTAAGAAAAATTCACCGGCTCGTAATGCACTTGTGGCTATTACCATTTTTATCTTTTTAATGGTGCTTTATAAGATTGCCAGTGAGATTTTTTCAGGTCATGTCGCCGATATTCAAAAGGCACCTACACCAACACAAATGATCAAACCCAAAATAGTACCTGCTCCGGTGGTGACGACCTTAACTCAAGAACAGCCTCATATTGACGTATTGATATCGCAAAAATTGTCAACAGTAGAGCAAAATCAAGCCATGATGCAATCACAAATCACGTCGATGAATAATCAAATTGTAAGTTTAAATACAAATTTGGGGGCACTGACTGATAAACTAAATCAACTGACAACACAAATGACCCAACTTGCCTCAACATTACAAGAGCAATCACAAGTCGTAATGACATTAAAAGAACGCACAAAACCCAAGCCAATCGTAGTAAAACGTATTCATCCTCATCCCCATCATGCCTTAAAATACTATTTACAAGCGGTGATTCCGGGTCGCGGCTGGCTAATTGCGACAAATGGGTCTACGCTAACGGTTAGGGTAGGAACAATTATTCCTGGGTATGGGGTTGTCAGAGCAATCGATTCGACCCAAGGTGTGGTGTTGACTAGCTCGGGTAAAATGATCCGATTTAGTCAAGAGGATAGTTAGAGCGTGCATGACTGTTTCATTAAAAGTTATACGTCATCCCGAGCATAGCAAAGGATCTCCGGCCTAGAAGCTTGATGTAATATCCAGGAGATTCCTCGTTACGTTTGAAACGACGAGCTACATTTAATGGGACAGCTCTGTTAGAACAAGTAGGGTGATTGATCCATGGCTAATGATTGGCTATCAGGTCAAGTTAATGTATTGACCAATCTTGCGAACTCACTTCTTCCTGTTGAAAAGATGGTAACTGGCGGTGCCTACTTGATGGGAATTGGTTTTGCAGTCAAAGCATTTTTTACCCTGAAATCACATGGGGAACAGCGCAGTAGTTTATCTGGCACAGGTAACATGAAAGAAGCCCTTGTTTACATGTTAGTGGCAGCAATGTTACTCTACTTCCCAACGGGTTTTGAAGCATTGATGAATAGTACGTTTGGCTATTCTGATGTATTAGCTTACAGCCAAAATCCCTATTTTTCTGGCATTCTGGGTACTGATAATGCTGTGGGTCGTGCGCTGACAATTATCATTCAAGTCGTTGGCCTATTTGCTTTTGTGAAAGGTTGGATTATGATAGCTAGAGGGGCTTCTCAGGGACAATCTGCAGGAGGAACGGGAAAAGGACTGATGCATGTGTTTGGGGGAATATTGGCGATGAATATCGTCGGCACTCTGCAGGTGATTTCAAACACATTATATGGTGCGGGGTGAGGTGAAACAGCTGATTTTTTGTTTCCTGAAGTGGAGCGTGTAACAAAACCCTGTTTTAAAAATAATGAGGAGATAAAGTGAAAATTCGAATGAAATTAAGTGTGAACAGTTGGTGGGTGTCTTTGATTGGTTTGACTGCTGTTTTTTTTGCAGGTGAATCATTTGCTGCAGGTGAAACGCTGGGTACGATGGCAGCGACGATCACCGCTACGTTTAAAAATGTGGGTCTTTTAATCACTGCTGCGTCATACATCGCCGGGTTAGGTTTTGCTGTCAGTGCCATCCTTAAATTTAAGCAACACAAAGATAATCCACAGCAAACACCAATTGGACAACCCATTGGTCTTGTCTTTATTGCTGCTGCGTTATTATTTCTACCTTCCATTTTAACTGCTGCAGGTAATACATTATTTGAATCAGGTGGTAAAACTGCAACATCATCAGGTATGGAAATCGGAGGCAGTTAGTCGTATATGGCAGATAACAACACACCGGCACCTGAGTTAAAGTTAATGGCTACGCCAGGTGCTTGGCGGTTGTATTCTGCTCGTCAGTCCGATCCGCGGTTTCAGCTTTATGCGAAACGGGTCTTTCAACGTGATCGTTACACGTGTCGATTTTGTGGTTTTCAAGCTCTCCTGTATCAAGAGATTGTCAATCTTGATGGCGATTACAATAATAACAAATTTCAAAATTTGGCAACGGCCTGTTGTTTCTGTTCTCAATGTTTTTTTATTGAATCCGTTGGTGTCGGTGGATATGGTGGCGGGACTTTAATTTATTTGCCTGAGCTGACTCAACCTGAATTAAACAGTCTGTGCCATGTATTGTTTTGTGCAATCACAAATGATACGGGGTATAAAACCAGTGCTCAAACTATTTATTTAGGATTTAAGGTTCGTTCGCAACAAATCGAGGATAAGTTTGGTGAAGGAACAAGCGATCCTGCCATTTTTGGTCATTTGCTGATTGATTCTGCTCCAATTGCAGATGATCAGTTGACTAAAGTTTTCAAAGGTATTCGATTGTTGCCATCGCGGGCTAAGTTTCGTAAGCAAATTGAGGCTTGGGCTGCTAGTGCATTAGAAGAGGTTGCAGAAAAGTAGAATTTGCTGAGAGAGGTAATGGATGGCAACATTTGCGGAATCTTTTTTTGAGGGCGTGGATACTTTTTTTGCGTGGTTAAGTACCTCATTGAAGCAGACAACGGAAGCGTATTGCGAACTCGAAACGGCGGACAGTCCAACTGTCTTGGTCAATCATGATGGCTCATTGCTATCGGTAATCAGTATCGAAGGAGTGACATCACTGGTTGGGTCAGATGAGTTCGCTCGTTTAATCGAAGGATTGACGAATGCATTTCAAGGTGCGATGGGGCGTTCGGGGCATGCACTGCAAGTTTATTTCAGTCACGATAAGCAAAATATTCAAAAAGTCATTCGTGATATCTATGCGCCAGCATTGGCTACATCAGAGCGGCTCAATTTAAGTTTGCAGGATTTGTTTGAAGAGCGAGTCAATTATTTGGCACGTTATTGCTCGGAAGAACGTCTTTATTTCGTCCTCATTACCCGACCCTTTAATCTTCCTGCGGATCAGTTGAAGGCCTCTTATAAAGCAAAACTGAAAGCAATTCGTGAAAACAAAGTCCCTCCCTTTCGAAAGTCTCAAGCAATTTTTGCTGCAATTTCCGAACTGCGTGATACGCACAGTGCATATGTTCGTTCGGTGTTAAATGACATTGATACCCTAAACATTTTGGCTAAGCAATTGAATGTGCATGAAGCGGTGCATGCGATCCGCATGACAGCTGATCCTGATTTTACGGCAGATGATTGGTGGCCGAGCTTACCGGGTGATTCGCTAACTGTGCGGGAAGTGAATGACTTTGAAGGGGATGTATCGGATTTATTGTGGCCTTCATTGGCCAAACAAGTTATCCCACGAGATGCAGAGATCATCGATCGACGGACCGTACTTGTGGGCAATAAAATTTACTCATCGATTTATATTGATTTGTTTCCCAAAGATATTCGACCATTTACTCAATTGTTTACACGTATTTTACCAACCCATATTCCCTGGCGTATTTCATTTTTTGTTGAAAGTGAGGCATTGAATACGATTCGGTTGAAAGGTTTGTTGGCTTCTGTATTAAGTTTTTCTTCACCACAAAATCGCCTGATCAGCGACGCAGTCAATTTGTTAAAATACATCAGTTTAAATACGGATGAGGCCATTGTGCGTCTGCGTGTCGTGGCAACAACATGGGCGCCTGAGGGTGACATGCCGCTATTGAGGCGCCGCGGTTCTGAATTAGTGAAAGCGATTCAAGGTTGGGGAAGCACAGACGTTTCTGAGATTTGTGGCGATCCTTTTGCTGGTTTTGCAGCGAGCATGTTGGCAACGACTACGAATAGCCCTGCGGTGCCCACGATTGCGCCTTTATCGCAGGTGATGACCATGTTACCCATTACCCGGCCTGCATCGCCATGGCAAGTAGGGGCGTTATTATTTCGTTCGCCAGACGGCAAATTGTGGCCTTTTCAACCGGGCTCTTCGCAACAAACGACGTGGATTGATTTAGTTTACGCGCGTCCTGGCTCAGGAAAATCAGTTTTATCCAGTGCACAAAATTTAGCGTTGTGTTTGTCAGCTGGTTTAACACGATTGCCACGCATTGCAATTATCGATATAGGACCATCCAGTAGTGGTTTGATTTCATTATTGAAAGAAGCACTGCCCACAGAAAATAAACATTTGGTTGCTTATTATCGCTTGCGTATGACACCTGAATATTCGATCAATCCGTTTGATACGCAGTTAGGATGTCGTGCTCCCACAGCGAATGAGCGTTCGTTTTTAGTTAATTTTTTAACGTTATTGACGACGCCGTTGGGTGCGGCTAAACCATATGATGGCATGCCAGATTTAGTAGGTATGGTTGTGGACGAGCTTTATAAAAGCACGGCAGATGAAGGTAAGCCAACACCTTATTCGCCTGGCGTGGAAGAATTCATTGATAGTATTTTAGAAGAAATTGGATTTGTGCGTGATTCGAAGTCAACGTGGTGGGAAGTAACCGATGCATTGTATTCGGCTGGCTTTGTGCATGAGGCGTTGTTAGCGCAGCGTTATGCGATGCCATTATTAGCTGATGCGGCATCGATTTGTCGATCGTCATCGATTGAAGATTTGTATGAAAAAGTCACTGCGCCGACTGGCGAATCGTTAATTAATTCCTTCTCTCGAATGATTTCGGGGGCGGTACGTGAATATCCTATTTTATCGCGCGTGACGGCATTTGATATTGGTGATGCTCGCGTTGTGTCGTTGGATTTGGATGAAGTTGCCAAAAGTGGTGGTGATGCAGCGGATCGGCAAACATCAGTGATGTATATGTTGGCTCGTTATATTTTGGCACGGCATTATTATTTGACTGAAGAAAGTATGAATAACGTGCCAGAACAGTATCGGCCGTATCATAAACAGCGTGTAACAGAGATTCGAGAAGATCCCAAACGTATCGTTTATGATGAATTTCATCGTACCGCGAAGTCGGCAGCTGTGCGTGAGCAAGTGATTGTTGATATGCGCGAGGGACGTAAGTGGAATGTACAAATTTCTTTATTGTCTCAATCCATCGATGATTTTGACTCGGTGATGGTTGATTTTGCAACGGCCATTTATATTATGGATGCAGGTCCTGCTCAGACTGTTGAGAAAACATGCCAAATCTTTGGTTTATCCGATACAGCGAAAACAGCATTACGAACCCGTGTGCATGGGCCACGGCATGGTGGTGCGACGTTTTTAGCACAATTTGCAACAAAAAATGGAATTAACATCCAACTGCTGACATTAACCTTGGGCCCCATTGAATTGTGGGCGTTTAGTACAACGGCTGAAGATGCAGCGGTTCGTAATCAGTTATACCGTCAATTGGGTCCTGCGGAAGCGCGACGATTTTTGGCAAACCTATATCCGAATGGTTCCGTATCTAAAGAAATCTCAGAGCGGTTGAATGCCATGAAAGCAGAGGGTGGATTTATCGAAGAAGAAGCTAAATTGAGTGTTGTGGAGGAGTTGGTCAAAGACATCCTCAGAGCCTATTCACACGATCCAAACAGCAAGAGTTTATTACTAGTTGGTGATAGATCATAAAATCCCCTCACCCTAGACATGGGGAGAAGGTGCTCGCAGGGCGGATGAGGGGCTCTGGAATCAGAGTTCATCTCAAACGCGTCGCTCGAAATGTTCGTTCGCTAATCTCGAACAGGCCTCAACTCCAAGATGCAGACGTAATCTTACCCCGCATTGACACGTTTGTTTCTTAGTTCCTATTGCTGACAGCCTCCATCCATGGAGTTAAGCATGCCATCCGTGGCGCAGGTCAACAATAGATCCTAAGGCCCAAACGTCCCGAATTTTGGCAAAGCAACTATTTGCCGCCAACAGTAGGTGGTTGATACTTGTCATCATCTTTTTTATGCAAAGGGCTCTCTACTTCTTTGTGAGTTTTTTTACTCCAAATATCAAACCATGATTTTTTCTTCTCGTCCTTTGGTGCTGTTGGCGAGTCAGAACGAGGATTTTTCTCACCTAATAATCCTTTACTTAATCCATCTTTCTTCTTTTTCTCATCTTTATAACCCATGATTGATCTCCTTATCATTAATGCGACGAATCTCATCGCCTTACTTTGAGTATAGACCATAAATCATGAATTGATTTTTTTTTATTCAATTAAACTCGCGAACAAGGATTATGCTGGATAATATTGCAGCGAGACTAAACTCACAAAGGCGGCGTTTGCATTGAGGTTGTAATGGACGAGTTGGTATTGCTCGGTTAATTTAAGAGAACATTTTGAATTGATGTTATAAACACCGGATACTCCAAAAAATGGAAAAACGTCCGTGAAATTGATGCGATTGGAGCCATAGACGTCATGCACCGTGCCTGTAATACTATACGTGCCTGAATCCAATATGGCTCCTGTCAAAAAACGCGCTTCTAATCGATAACCTGGATTAAAGGTATAGGATAAGCTTGCTGAAATGGCTTTACTGGCTCTCGATACTTCGACACGTTGATCGGTTTTTTCCCTTGATAACAATTGGGCATAACTGACTTCATAGGTATAACGAGGATGTTCAGGAATGCGATCACCGAATGCAAACCGAAGGCCAAAGAGATCACTCGGAAAGGCTTGTTGTGGCGTTGTGACAAATCCAGGGAGCAGCATAATGGGATTGTCATTGAGCAGCAAATGGCTAAATACAAAACCGCCTCCCCAGTAAAAGCTACCATGACATCGCCAATCATCACAGGGAGTGGAGATCGACTCTGCGGTTATACAGGATGTATGAAACATCATCAAATAGACAATACTTATAATTATTCTTTTTAACATGTCTACCTTAACGGAAAAAGTAGGTTGGGCCTTGGTGCATAGCCGTCAGACCAAGGAATTTTGCATGATTATCGCACCATTTTTCTACGCGCCGCGGCACGTAGGAGTTATATGCGCCAAGGCCCAACATTATATTTAATCGAGTATACTCTATTGGCTCAGAGTATAAACATAAAATGGATTATTGCAAACAGGGCCAAAACATGTGTGACTTAAAATAACCCACCCAGGATTTCGTTCGCATACTCAGGATATAGAGCACACTTATAGCGTCCTCTTTAAAAGTAAGATCAAGGACCCAAACCGATCCGAGGGGACGGCCAAATAGGTGAGTGTGAGTGATGTTAGTCCACATATCATGAATTTCTTGATAGAGACCATGATATAAGGACTAATCGCCCAGGATTTTAATCTATTGGTATCCGTCCGGCAATACTTTCAATTACCCATATCGGCCAAGCTAAAGCCCATTGAAACCCAAGGTTGCGTGAAGACGATTTTCATGTAAGTATGATTCCCTATCTACAATCTAAATGGAGAAACCATGGATAAGATTAAGCCAGTATTCGCGGTAACAGCGACCGCCACAGGCGGGCGTAATGGGCATGCACACACAACGGATGGTTCGGTGAAGGTCGATTTATCGTTACCCAAAGCCATGGGTGGGTCAGAAAAACCGAATACGACAACGCCTGAGCATTTATTTGCAACAGGTTATGCGGCGTGTTTTGGTGGGGCGCTGGATTTTGTCGCGAAGCAACACCAAAAAGATGCGTCAAAAGCCGAGATCACGTGCCAGGTATCCATTGGGCCTCGTGACGGTGGTGGTTTTGGGTTGTCAGTTCAATTTACGATTCAGGATAAACAATTATCACAAGCCGATTTATCTCAATTGGTGAAAGAAGCACATGAAAAAATTTGCCCTTATTCGCATGCCACACGAAACAACGTGGATGTAAAATTTGATGTGATTGGTCGGTAATTTAGTCTGTTTTTTCTTGAGTCCAGGGTAAACGCCTCTAATTTTTATGCAGCATAGTGGCTAGTTTTGAAAAATTTCGAGCAATTTATCTGAGCCACTCCCTAACGGTCGTGGCTCGGACGGATCGATTTTTTTCATTGATCGTGAGAGGCATTCGTCTTGTTTTGATGTAAGATCTGTTGGTGTGTCGTCCCCAGCGTGCAGCGTAGATATGGAGATGACATCTCAACATCTTCCAGTCGAATTTAGACAATTGAATCCGTTAAATTAAATTCATTTAAAATACCTGGGATAAACGGATTAACCTGGCTTTGTGCTTTGAGCAAATATCGTCCTGAGTTACCGTTGATTTCGAATAAAATTTGTAGATTGGCACTGTCTTGCTCGTCCACGAGTACGTTTACTTTTTGCAGAATTTTAAAGAATGCCCAGGCGCCTAATTCTTCGATTTCATATTGTTGACCTTCTATGGAGTTAACAATGAGACGAGCGTTGGATTGCGGCCAGTGAAATTCGGTGAAGGAGTCGCTGTTTTGAGTGTCTTTTAATTTCGTATCACCAATGGTCAGTTGTAAGCTAGCAACGATTGGATCTAGACTCACTTTTTGTAGACTAAATTCAATGTCACTGTTGTCATCGTGATTGGGGAAAAACATATTTGTAATGACATTGGCGCGAATCAGTTCGTTTATCATATCGGATGAAATGGGTAGCACGTAATTATTCATTTCTTTTAATTGCCATTGCGGTTTTGATGTATCTAAAAATGGCTTGAGGTATTCGTCAACAAAACGATTTAAACGACCATGCGTTGAGAAAAAGTGATTGAAATCATGAATGGAAATTTCATCTGTTTGTGCAATATCAAAGGGGTATCGGTTAGCGATGGTGCGCTGATATTCCTGAAAGACATCTTGTTGCCATTGATGATTGATATAAGCACGACTGCTGTTAATCAGCGTAAACCATGTGTCATCGCCAAGTTGTTTGGTCCATGATGCGATAGGTTCTGGCAATTGATGTGACTGGTTATACAGCGCACTGAGTGGGTTAGCCAGGGTATCACCGGCGAATCGTGCTTTAGTAATCGTAAATGCTGTTTTACCCTGATCATGGACAATGGATAATGTGCCTAAGAACTTTTCAAGCTCACTGAGGGTTTCAATGACGTGTTCCAGTGTCGAGTGGCTGATTAAATTCAATTCACTGAATTTAGTGGCTATTTCTTGATTAAATACCGTCGCTTGTGCATCTGTGGATGGACTGGTTTGTTGCTGAATCGTATCAATCAGTGCATTAATTGCATTGCTTTCCCGAAGTTCTTCCAGCAATTGATGAGCTTGCTCATAATCTTGAACATGCTCAGGATGAGCTCCCTGCATAAAATGTTGCCACCATATCACGTATTCATAACAATAGGCTTGTTGCAAAAGAATCGGTAATTCATTTAAATCTTGACGCTCTAAAACCCAATTTTCAGCTTTTAATTCTTCAATAATAGTAGGGAGTTGCTGCAAGACGGTTTGAAATCCAGATTTGGTTAAATAAACAGGGATGTTGTTAGTGGGTAGAACAAAGCCATTTAATTTCACTGAGGTTGTTGCCGTTGAGAATCGAGCTTTAGCGAGTGAATAATAAAGATAACTGGTAGGTAAGGCGTTTAGAAAATTGCGAGCATCGATCACGATCTGATTGTTGATGGTGATTTTTTGATGTGTGTGACGCAGGACCTGTGTTAATAATGCGACTTTCTTATTTAAGTCTGTTTGATTAGGCTCTTTCTTCCAATATTGTCGAAACCAGGCTATCACGTCTTGCTCAGAAAAACGATTCGGATCACCGAGCATTAAATAGATCCGCAGCGCGTGATACCGTTCGACTTGAGATAATTTGGAATCCGTGATGGCTTGTTCAATGTCATGCAGAGCGTTTGGTAAAAAACGATCACTTAAATGTTGTTTGGCGTTCATGCGTAATTGCGTTTTTAAGGTTTCGATCGTGGGCATGAGTACGGTGTCAGATGTAATCGCTTCTAGCGCGTTGGATGCTTTGGCTAAGTGAAAGATTGCAGAGTCCTGGCGATTATTGGTCTGTCCCAAACTATCATACGCAATTAACTCTTTGCTGGCCTTATCCAATAGCGCAGATGATTTCATATATTGGTGTCCTATCCACACGACTGCAAATACTGTGCTGGCCAGCAGCAATTTGACTGCCCATTGATGAGGGATGCTTGCCGTAGAGATATGACGTTTCGTTTGATTTTGAAAGGCGTGTAATGCACCGATGATAAAATAAGCTCGGTGATTGGTAGATTGGTGAAATTGATTTTGTAATGTGAGTGCGTATTCGTGTTGAATTTTTTGATTCAGCCGATCCACACTGATTCCGCCTTGCTCACCACTGGTAAAATAGAGGGCCTGCAGACGGAACAGTTTTGGTGAGAGATGTCTGATAATGGGCAGAATAGTATTCCGCAAGCTGGCTAATTGCAGCGGAAATTCTCGAATGAGAGTGCGTTTTACGCTTGATCGAACCGGATGGATTTTATTAATCACTTGTTGTCCTAGCGTTTCAATCAAGTGATCAAATTGCGTTTTAAATACGTCAGGTAATTTGCCGACTAATGCTATGTCATGCAATGAAAAACCAAGTGGCTTATTGAGATCCAACGCATGTTCATTTTGAAAAAAATCACAAAATCCTGTTAAAAGATCGAGTTTAGTAAAGATAACCGCAAGATCAACCGGATAGCCTAAATCAACACCAAATCGTTCGATAAGCTGGGTATGTGCTTTGATTAACTGTTTGGTTTCAGCCGAGTTGGCGGTGATTAATTCATTGATATCGATGCATAATAATATGCTATTAATCTTTAAGGCACGATGACAACGATTGAGTTGTTTAAGCGTGTATTGGAGTAAGTGTTGGCTCTGATTTAACCATGATTCGCCTAACTCAAGAATAATGCCGTATTGATTGTAGTATATGTAAGCACCATCCACATGAACTGGATGGTGATCAAAATGACTTTGGCGCAGCAACGTTGTTTTGCCTTGATTTCGTCTGCCTGTCAAGATTGAAAAAGCGAGCGCGTTATGTTGTGGTTTAAGTTGCGCAATAATTTTTTTTAGTGCGTCACATAACGCGGCAAGTGACTTGTCCATTCATTAATCCATCTTGGCATAGTGAGTGTTTTTGTAGAGCACGGTTTTAGCTTGGTGTTCGAGTAAACCATGGCTTCCAAAGTATGTGAATGATAACACGCCAAGTACAATAATGGACACCATCAATAATGGTTTGTAGTCATTGGTTGTAGCCAAAGGCTCCATGTTTTCTTTAAAAAGACGATGAGACTTATTGACACGATGTTGTAAAATCAATTGATGTAGTTCTTCAATTAAATTATCTAAATATTGTCGACCATCCGCGCGGACATGGTATTCTCCCTCGAATCCCGCAATCAAGCAATAATAGGCTAATTCTAAAATATCGAGGTATTGGGTGGTCCGCTCTTTGAGGTAGTGTAATACAGTAAAAAATTGCTGTTCAGGACCGACGCCATCTGCAGAGGGTGGGGTGAATGCTTTAAATTCAGCAGGTTGTCCAAATAAACGCAAATAGCTTTTTCCTAATAATTCATCGATTGTTGCGTATAAAAGATAGTGTGCAATGGCTGTAAATTCTTCAACGTAATGTTGACAAGATAGGCGACTATGAAATGCAAATAATTCATGCTCAATGTTTTCACGAATTTGCTCAATAGCGGGTAACGTTGGGCTAACGCACAAGCGCTCAAGCAGGGACAAGAGTGGGCTGGCTGCTGCGACGAGTGGGTTATTGGTGGAACCCATGGAAAAGAGTTTCGATCGAAAATATCCTTGCGGTACGCGGTGGGGGTTAGGAACCACCGGCACCTGGGATATGGATTGAAACTCAGTCATCATGCGGGTGGCTCCTTAATGTTGGGCAACAGCCAATCCTTTGAGGATTGTTAATGCAGCATACAATTGATAATCTTCATGCAGCAAGTTTGCTTCATCGTTAGTTGTTGGATTTGCAAGTGGCGCTGCCGTAGCCTGATCTTGATTACCATTGTTTAAATGTCCGCTTAATTCGGCTTCAGAAAAACCAGAAAAAGGCGATTTATTAGCAAGTTTAGGGACGGCAATTTCTTCCACAACGATATCGGGTGTAATGCCTTGCGCCTGAATGGATGTACCCGCAGGTGTGAAATATAAGGCCGTAGTTAACTTAATACCTCGTTTATCATCCAAAGGCAATACAGTTTGCACGGATCCCTTGCCAAAACTGCGTGTACCGAGAATGATGGCGCGTTTGTTATCTTTCAGTGCACCGGCAACGATTTCAGATGCTGAAGCAGAGCCATTGTTAATTAAAACAACCATGGGTGCATTGTTGAGAATATCATTGGCGGTGGCCATGGCCGTAAATTTAGAGCCAGGCAATCGTCCTTGTGTGTACACAATCATTTCTTTTTTACCATTGCGTTCTTTGTCCAAAAACGCACCAGAAACATCAATGGCTGAATCCAATAGGCCGCCAGGATTATTTCTAAGGTCTAATACTAAACCTTTGAGTTGGCCACCCGCTTTTTGCTTCATGTCATTAATGGCTTGTAACATGTCTTTGTCGGTCATGGATTGAAACTGAGTTAAACGTACATAGCCATATTGTTTATCCAACAGGCGACTTTTCACACTTTTGATTTCAATTTTTTCGCGTAGCAAGGTGAATGTTAATGGTTTACTGGCTCCCTTGCGCAAGATAGTTAATTCAATGGAGCTGCCAGGCGCACCGCGCATTAAATTGACCGCGTCTTTCAATTCCAAGCCCTGAACTGATTTTGGGCCGAGTTTGATGATATAGTCACCGGCTTTGATACCTGCTTTAAAGGCGGGCGTGTCAACCAACGGGGTGATCACTTTGACCACGCCTTCCTCCATTGTGACTTCAATACCCAATCCACCAAATTGTCCATTGGTGGCTGTTTGTAATTCTTTAAAATCATCTTCATCAAGATAGGATGAGTGAGGATCTAGACCACTGAGCATGCCTCGAATGGCATTATCAAAGAGAACTTTATCATCCACTTGTTTGACGTAATATTTTTTAATCAGGCTCAGTGCATTAGAAAAACGTTGTACGTCCTCCATGGGGATTTGTTGTTCGGTGTTATCCTGATCTTGGCTATCCCGCATTGGTAAAGCATTCACTTGAAATGGCAATGTGGTTGTTAAAACAATACCCATTGCACTCCCAACGAGTCTTTTTAGTGCTATTTTTTTGTAGCTCATCAAGTTTTCCATCATTTCAACCACTCCATAGGGGGAATTGCTTTTCCACGGTGACGTATTTCAAAATATAGACCATTTTGCCGTAATGTGCCGCTATGTCCAACCGTTGCAATTTGTTCGCCTTGATTAACAGTATCTCCCTTTTGTTTGAATAGTGCTAGATTGTTGGAATATAAGGTCATGAATCCCCATCCATGATCAATAATCATCAGTAATCCATAGCCATTTAGCCAGTCACAAAACACGACTTTTCCTGGAGAAACAGCATGGACTGACGTGCCTTGCGGTGCCTCAAACACGAGTCCCTGATTTATTTTATGAATATTTCGTTGGTCAACATCAACAGGCTTAATGAGTTTTCGTTTCATTTGCGTGAAAGGATGACGTGTTTGCAAGACACTTTGTTGTGCTAAATTAGCGAGCAATCGCGAGAGATTGATTTGATTGCGTTTGTAGGAAGCCAATGTTTGTTGTTTATTATTAATATCTTTATTAAGCGCATTCATCAACGAGGTGTGATATTGCTTCGCTTCGTTTAGTTTTTGTTGATTAGCCCGCCATTGTTGCTCAACACGTATTAGCTCGTGTTGATGCTCATCAAGCGCTTCTTTTTTGGTGGCTAATGTTTGCTGCGCCGCTTTGAGATCATCCATCAGGCGTTTATTGGATTGTACGAGATAACGATAATATGTGAGTAAACGATCAATCTGCTGAGGGTTGTCTTGATTCAATATCCACGTTAAAGGCTGACTGGCACTTGTTTTATAGCGGGCGCGTAAATACTTAATTAACGTCAGTTGCATGTCATGTATTTTGTTGTTCAATGCTGTAATTTGTGGTTGTAGGGCGTTAATTTGTGCATCGAGGGCGGCGCGTTTCGCTTGAATGATTTTGAATTGTTGTTGGCTTTCACTGATTTGTTTATCCGTTTTGGTCAGCTCTTGTTTCAATAAGGCTTTTTTATCATGAGCTTGTTCTAGGTTTTGTTGCAATAAACGAATTTTAGCCGTCAATTGATTGAGACTTTGTTTGGTTTTTGCAACGGTACTATTTTCAGCATAAAGCACATGAGTTGTGAGTAATAAATAAATGATGGGTAATAAACGAAGCGTATTCATGTTGCCCTTAAAATCAAAGCGCATTTAGCAAAGTAGTGTAGCAATGAATTCTACCGTTAAATGCGGATTTATTATAGCCCTCGGCAATTTTTGTGCGATGTCTATTTTAGTTTAGTTGGCTTGAATGGGCAGAGCTGAACACTTCATCACCGTGTTTTAGCTGCGTTGACGGCGTGGTTGTTCTCTTCGTCTTCAAATGAATCAGGAATAGCGCTTGCGACTGCTAGCGTGGCTCCGCCGATGATTGCGGCGACTGGAACTGCCAGAGCCAGTCGAAAGGCCGTACGCATCATCTCAATGGCAACGTATTGTTGATGTCTGTTTTGAGTAAATTCGATGGCATAAAACGCATTCAGGCTTGTGATTCCAATCAGTAGAGCAGCAATCGGGATACCGTACCGTGCGCCGGATTGAGCGCCAATTTTAGCGGCTTGAAAAAGAGTAGTTTGGTTTGACATGATTTGCATAACACCATCAGTGAGTTCGATGGTGAATTATAATCGTTGTGAACGTGAAACTCCAGTAAAATATTTCGACACAATCTATTTATTTACAACAGAATGGTATTTTTTGTCTTGTGATTATGCATCAATCCACAAATTTCGTCCGGTCATTTCGGATGGTGGTGTGATATTGAGTAACGCTAATAAGGTTGGGGCAATATCGCTTAAGCTCGCCGGGCCTGTTTTAAACTGTCGATTGATGTCACCCACATAAAGTAATGGCACGGGCTCACAGGTATGAGCGGTATGTGGTTGTTGAGTGGTTTCATCGAACATGCACTCTGCATTACCATGATCAGCGGTGATGAGTAATTGTCCGTTGACTTGGACGAGTGCCTTACCAATCGCATGCAGTGCGCGATCCAAGGTTTCGATGGCCTTGGTGGTTGCAGTAAAGTCTCCGGAATGCCCCACCATATCGGCATTGGCATAATTGCAAATGATGACATCATAGTGTTTCTTTTCGATAGCCTGAATTAATTGTTTGGTGAGTTCTCCTGCGCTCATTTCAGGTTGCAGGTCATAGGTTGCTATTTTGGGTGATGGAATTAATATGCGGTCCTCTTCGGCAAACAATCGCTCCGATCCTCCGTTGAAAAAGAAAGTAACGTGCGCATATTTTTCAGTTTCAGCAATACGTAGCTGTCGTAAGCCGTGCTCAGCAATGACCTCGCCCAAGGTATGATGTAGCTCTCGTGGTGGAAAAGCGCATTCTGTTGGTAGCGTTTTGCTATAGCGTGTCATGCTAATGAAATGTGCTAATTGAGGGCGATTGATTCGTTGAAACCCATGAAATTCATCATCCAAAAAGGCATGGGTAAGTTGTCTGGCTCGATCGGCTCGAAAATTAAAAAAGAAGACTGAGTCACCATCGCAAATGGGAGCCGCTTGGCCAATTTGGGTGGGAGGAATAAATTCATCATAAATACCTTGTTGGTAGAACGCGGACATTGCGGCATCAGCAGTAGGATAGTGATGGTCGCTATGACCATTGACAAGCAGTTGATAGGCTGCTTCGATACGTGGCCAGCGATGATCACGGTCCATGGCGAAATAGCGTCCTGAAATTGTGCTGATTCGAACGAATGCATGATGTTGGAGTTTAGCTTGAAGTATTGCAAGATACTGTTGTGCGCTTTGGGGCGGTGTATCACGTCCATCCAGGAAAAGGTGTAGATACACGCGTGAGGCGTGTTGTTGAGCGCAGAGATCCAAGAAAGCAAACAGATGATTTTGATGACTATGTACGCCGCCATCGGAGAGCAAACCCATAACATGGATTGCATGATTTGTACGGCGCATATCGCTGATCGTGGTTAGAAAAGCGGAGTTTTTTGCAAAATCCCCTTGTTCAATTGCTTGATTGATAAACGTAAAATCTTGCAAAATGGTTCTTCCCGCACCAATGTGCATATGCCCAACTTCTGAATTACCCATTTGTCCCTCAGGTAGCCCAACAGCTAATCCAGAGGCATCTAGCAATCGGTGTGGGCAGGTTTTCCACCAGCTATCCCATTGGGGGGTGCGTGCGCTGGCAATTGCATTGTGCGAAGTATTATCTCGATATCCCCAGCCATCAAGGACAATTAAAACAACAGGACCAGTCTTGGACATAATTTCTCTTACTCTTTTGTTGCGCGTAGGGTAGACTATAGGCCATTTTTGCAGATGGAAGAAGTAGGTTGGATCAAAAAATCCCTCAACACGTCGCGATTATTATGGACGGAAATGGTCGATGGGCAGAAAATCGTGGTTTGTCGCGTAGTGATGGTCATCGTGCAGGCGTTCGGGCAATCAAGCACATTGTTGAAGCATGTGTGGAAAAACACGTGCCGATATTAAGCATTTGGGCATTTGGGCAGGATAACTGGGCACGTCCGGAGACGGAAGTTAATTTTTTGATGCAGTTATTTGTTGAGTCACTGAATCAAGAAGTGGACCAATTGCATCAGAATGGGGTGTGTTTGCGATTTACGGGTGATCGCAGTCCATTATCTCAAGCCTTATGTGAATCGATGGCGCTTGCTGAGTTTATGACAGCAAAAAATAATACCCTCACGTTAAATGTAGTGATCAATTATGGAGGCAAATGGGATATCGTGCAGGCCACGAAGAAAATTGCCCAACATGTTGCGTGTGGTGTATTGCAAAGTGATGATATTAACGAGCAATTAATTGCAAGCCAACTCACGATGCATGACTTACCCGAACCCGATTTGTTTATTCGTACTAGTGGTGAGCAACGATTAAGTAATTTTTTTCTATGGCAGCTTGCCTATACGGAATTGTATTTTTCCGAGGTATGTTGGCCTGATTTTACAGTACGAGAATTTGAGCACGCATTGCAGTGGTTTTCTGCGCGTGAACGGCGCTTTGGGAAAACGTCAAAGCAAATACAGGCCTAACTCTCAAAGAATTACGTCATGTCGAGCATTGCGAGACATCTCCTGAGCATGGCATTGTGCCCATGTTGGAGATCCTTCGCTAATGCTCTGGATGACGCGTGTTTTGGCTCGGAATGATGTTAATGGGATAACAGGTGAATCATGTTCAGACAACGATTATTGACCACGCTTATATTAGTACCACTGGTTTTGCTAGGTATTTATTATGGCAATATGTGGATGTTGAGCTCAATTGTATTGGCGTTGATGGTGGCCATGGGTTGGGAGTGGCTGTCTTTAATTCCAATCACACATTTGACGGCTAAATGCTTTTTTATGTTAGGTCTATTGATTTGTTTAGTGCCGAGTATTCATTTTCTTCATGCGTATTTGTTAATGAGTTTTGTGATCTGGAGCGGTATTTTAGTAGCGGTATTAACCTTTCCGAAATCCCAGTCTCTGTGGGGACACCGCCTGGTCGTTGGTGCGGCTTGTTTTCTCATCTTACCGACGTTTTTAAGCAGTTTAGATGCTTTGTTGCAACACAGACACGGCCGTGATTTGTTGGTGTATTTATTATTCCTAGTTTGGGCTACGGATATTGGTGCCTACTTGGTCGGGAAACAATGGGGTCGACATAAATTGATCCCATCGGTCAGTCCAGGAAAAACCTGGGAAGGATCGTTAGGTGGCGTGATGATGGCGATGTTAGTTGCGCTGGGTGGATACGTTTATTTCCATCCACAATCTATTTGGAGTTGGTTTGCAAAAGCATTGTTAATTATTTTTATTTCGATGTTAGGTGATTTATTTATCAGCATGTTAAAACGGCGATGTCATTTAAAGGATACTGGACAGTTGTTACCCGGACATGGTGGGATTCTAGATCGATTGGATAGTTTAATTGCAGCTTTGCCGTTTTTTTACTTTTTTTGTAAGACATTTTAACTGAATGGATTTATTAGTGGCCTTTTTAGTTAATTATTCAACTGTCTTGATAAGCGCTTGAAATTCAAAACGTGATTTAGGTTGACAGTGGGTAGGACTTCCTATAAAACGGTGGCAATTATTGCTTGGTTCGTGAAACTTACGAAAAACCACGATCTTGATGTTGGATTCAGGGCTTTTTGAAAGTGCTTGAATCGATGTTGGTTGTTTTGGACACATAATAATAATGAAAAATATCAGTAAACGCCTTGTGTTAGTTGCCTGTTGCTCTTCTGCGTTACTTTGGTCAGCGCAAGTTGGTGCTGCAAATGGGTTTGTTGTTCGTGATATTAAAATCACGGGCTTACAGCGCGTGAGTACAGGTACTGTGCTCAACTATTTGCCAGTGCAAGTTGGCGAGGAAATTGGTCCAGAATCGACGCCGCAAATTATTCGTGCTTTGTATGATACCGGTTTTTTTCAATCAGTAGTGCTTGAACGTCAAGGAAATACCCTTATTGTCCAAGTCGTAGAGCGTGCGACAATTGGTTCAGTGACTGTTGTGGGTAACAATGAAATCCCCAGTGATAAAATGAAGGAAATTCTGAAAGAACTGGGCTTAGTCAAGGGCTTAGTATTTCAGCGGGCATCGTTGGAGCGACTGCAGAAAGAATTAAAACAGGCCTACAATGCTCGGGGTAAATACAACGCCCGCATTACATCAAAAGTGACACCATTGACGGAAAATCGTGTTGGAATCAGCATTACGGTTTCAGAAGGACGCGTATCCAGGATTAAAGACATTAAAATTATTGGAAATCATGATTTTTCATCATCAGAGTTATTACCCGAATTAGCGTTATCATCAAGCAACATATTTACGTATTTTAGTAAGCGTGACCAATATTCAAAAGCAGCGATGGATGCATCGTTAGAGGCATTGCGCTCTTTTTATCTCGATCGTGGGTATTTGAAGTTTAAAATTGTCTCTTCGCAAGTGCTGTTAGCGCCCGATCGTAAAGACGTTTTTATTAATATTCATATCGAAGAAGGGCCTCAATATCGATTTTCAGGCTTTGATCTAGTTGGTAAAATTGTATTACCAAAAGAAAAACTGCGCGCATTAGTGGATGTGCATGCAGGTGATGTATTTTCACGTAAAAAAGTGACAGAAGCCATTTCTGCGATTGGCTTGGCCTTAGGCGATGTGGGGTATGGTTTTCCGGCAGTGAATGCGGAGCCACGTATTAATGAAGACAATAAAACGGTATTTATTAATTTTGTGGTTGATCCGGGTCGACACGTTTATGTACGTCGAATTAACTTTCACGGTAATACGAAAACTGCAGATTATGTATTGCGGAACGTGATTCGTCAAAATGAAGGGGCTTTGTTGTCACTGCATAATATTAAGGAGTCGGAGCGACAATTACGGCTACTTAACTATCTGAAAGATATTAACGTTAAAACAACACCAATTCCAGGAGCGAACAACCAAGTAGATTTGGACGTGGATATTGAGGAAGCTCCTTCAGCAGAAGCGAGTGCGTCATTGGGCTACGGTACAACTGGGCCACAGTTTAACGCGGCATTTAATCAGTATAACTTCATGGGGACTGGACGTACCATAGGCTTTGGGTTTAATGCGAGTTATTGGGGACAAGATTATTCATTTAATTATTACAACCCATTTTATACCAAAACAGGTATTGGTCGTGGCATGGATGTTTATTTCCAAACGGTTGATCCTAAAAAGCTTGATGTAAGCTCGTACAATTCGGATCGTTATGGTGGTGACATCACATACAATATGCGCTTGGGCGAAGCCAGTAGTTTACAAGCAGGCTATGGATATCAAGGATTGCGTATTCGCTCAGTAGGATTGGTACAACAGATTCAAAATTTTGTGAATTTATATGGCCGTGATTTTAATCAAATTCGTTTGAATTCTGGATGGAGTCGCAACAGTTATGATCGCATGCCTTATCCTACGAAAGGAGTCAATCAACAGGCAGCCGTTTTATTCTCCTTGCCGGCAACAACAAATTCACTCAATTATTATAAAGCATCGTATCAAGCTCGTATGTATTATCCTTTGATACGGGGCTTGATCTTCACGGCATTGGGGAACGTTGGGTACGGTAATACTTATGATCGCCAAGGCTTGCCATTTTATGAAAACTATTTTGCGGGTGGTATCGCGCAGCCTGGGCAGGTGCGTGGTTATGACAGCTACTCGTTGGGTCCTCAAGATAATACGGGACGGGCAATTGGTGCTAACTTATTATTGAATGGTAGTGCGGGGGTTGTGCTACCGTACCCGTTGAGCCGAGAAGCCATACGGACCACGTTGTTTGTGGATGCGGGTAACGTATTTGCTGAAGGGATACCAGCGCCATTAACTGGAACCGCATCGGGACCGATTCGGTATTCAGGTGGTATTTCAGTTGAGTGGCGTTCGCCATTTGGACCATTGGCGTTTAGCGTTGCCGCGCCAATGAATATGCAGCCGCTTGATCAGGCACAGTACTTCCAGTTCTCCGTTTCATCAGGGTTTTAATGAGTTTTTGTAGATTGTGGAAAGCCCTAGTGATGAAAGAAGAAAGAGCATGACATAGTTGTCGCAACCTGAGATGAATTATGCTACGATTTACTCCGACTCTGGAGATACTTTCTCCGGTACTGGGATTGTTGATAATATAATAGACTTATAGTTTTTCTATCGGGAGCAGAAATAATGAAGCGAGTAGGTGGCTTTTTAATCGGGTTAATGTTTGCGATGACTGGTGTGAGTGCATTTGCAGAAGGAGCTAAGATTGGCGTCGTTGATTTGCAAAAAATTATGCAAACATCATCACAAATGAAAGTAATTCAAGAAAAATTGGAAAAAGAATTCAAGCCACGTCGAGATAAATTGGTTGCGATGGAAGACGGTTTGAAAAAAGATATGGAAACGTTTAAACGTGATACGGCGGTTATGAGTCAAAGCCAACGTAAAGAGTTGGAAAAGAAAATTGTAGGTGAACAACAACAATTTGAGCGTGATGGTCAACAATATCAGCAAGAGCTGAGCACAGCTCATAATGAAGCGATGGAAGATTTCTATAATAAAATCCGTGCTGCCATTGCCAAAGTTGCTGAAAGTGAAAAATATGATTTAGTTTTTCAAAAAGATGCTGCACCATTTAGTGTCGAGAAATTAGACGTAACTGCTAAGGTGATGCAAGAAATTAAGTAGGTTTATGGAAGATCCGAGAAGCAGATCGCATGTTGTTCCGAATGGTCCAGTGCTTCTGATGGAGTGAACGTTGATCAAGATGCACGTCATCCCGAACGCAGTAAGGGATCTCCGACATCGGCACAATGCCATATCCAGGAGATGTTTCGCAATGCTCGAGATGACGTACTTCTTTGGCACGTCATCCCGAACCCAACCACACGTCATCCAGAGCGTTAGCGAAAGATCTCCGATATTGGCACAATGCCATGCTCAGGAGATGTCTCGCGATGATCGATATGATGCGCTTTTGGTCGCGGAGGCTTTGTCTGTTGCAATATCATGGAATGTGTCAGCGCTTGATGTTTCGTTGAAGGCTACTGGACAGAAAATGCATTGTTTTTTAAATGTAAACAGACTCTAACCCAATGTATTTGAGTGAGATATAACTTATGAATGAACCAGTTGATATCAATAAAATACTGCAATTGTTGCCGCATCGTTATCCATTTCTGTTGGTTGATCGCGTGCTTGATTATGTACCATTCGACTACTTAACGGCGATTAAGAATGTGACGATTAATGAGCCTTTTTTCCCAGGACACTTTCCAGGAAATCCAATTATGCCCGGTGTGCTGATGCTTGAAGCACTCGCTCAAGCCAGTGGTATCTTGTCTGATCTATCGCGAAGTGCAAAAGAAGGCTATAAATTCCTGTATTTTTTTGCGGGTATTGATAACGCGAAATTTAAGCAAATCGTAACACCTGGCGATCAACTGCGTTTGGAAGTAAAATTGATGGGCAGAAAGCGTGATTTTTGGCGTATGCACGGTGAAGCATACGTAGGTGATAAACTGGCTTGTTCTGCGGATTTAATGAGTGCAGCGAAAGAAGTACCTAAGGATGAGAAATAGTGATCAGTGAACATGCAATTATTCATCCTTTAGCAAAAATAGCCAAAGGAGTCACCGTTGGGCCTGGCACGATTATCGGTGCTGATGTAGTCATTGGTGAAGGAACATGGATAGGGCCGCATGTTGTCATTCAGGGGCCGACTGTTATTGGGAAGCATAACAAAATTTTTCAATTTGCATCAGTTGGTGATGCCCCGCAAGATAAAACCTACCAAGGTGAGCCTACACGTCTTGAAATTGGCGATAACAATGTAATTCGCGAGTTTTGTATGATCAGTCGTGGCACCGTAAAAGGTGGCGGGCTTACTCGTATTGGTCATCAAAACTTCTTTATGGCTTACTCACATGTTGGGCATGATTGTGTTGTGGGTAATCATGTGGTGTTAGTGAGTTATTGTGCGTTGTCCGGTCATGTGGTAGTTGGGGATTATGTCAATATAGGTGCTTATGCAGCTATTCATCAATTTTGTCATGTGGGTGCCTATGCGTTTGTTGCACGTGCAACATATGTGACTAAAGATGTTTTACCGTATGTCATGATTGCAGGCGCGACCAGCGCATGTGGTATTAATACCGTTGGTTTACGTCGAGGTGGTTTTTCATCCACAGCTATTGATGCCATTCGGCGGGCATATAAAATTATTTTTCGTCGAGGGTTGACTGTACAACAAGCGCTTGCGGAATTAGAGGTATTGCAGCAAGACTCCCCTGAAGTCCTTGCCATGATTGATGCATTAAATCAGTCTACGCGCGGAATAGTACGATAACGTACCGCTGAATTTCTTGCGGATTTACCCTGTGCTTGAGGCTAGGGTAAATTCATCTGGTTTTTATACAATATAGCAATCAGTGCTTATTGATCATGAGATGCGTTTTGTCCTTAAAGGGCGTGCGTCAACTCGAGATGATAGAAATTTACCGATAACCGAAGGGATTTCTAAATCCGATTTGACAAGCACGGCAACCAATCCGAGTACAAAAAATAAAATGGTTGCATGATGCTATTTAAAAAGCTATCAAGTATTCCCATCTATGTCTCCCGTCGAGTTAGGGCAATCAAACCATCTAATGCTGCATTGACAGCCTGTCCACGAATGATTAGCCTATCGCCATCAAAATGATAGCACTGCGCAAGAGTAGGTTGAAATTCACTCGCCCAGGCGATCCAAACTGTGCCAACTGGTTTTTTAAGGCTACCGCCACCGGGACCTGCCACACCGGTGATTGCGGCACTGACTTGCACTGCACTTTTTCGCAATGCGCCTTCTGCCATTTCACGTGCTGTTTCTTCACTCACTGCGCCAAAGCGTATTAATGTGTTAGCCGCAACACCGAGCATTCGTTGCTTTGCTTCGTTGGAATAGGTTACAAATCCACAGGTGAACCATTGTGAGCTGCCAGGGCAATCTGTGATCGCTGCGGCAAGGCTGCCGCCAGTGCATGATTCCGCCACAGTACATTGCCAATGGCGTTTCAACAGTTGTTGTCCCAAATCAGTGGCTAACTGATCAGTAAGCATGGATTTATGCAAAAATTTCTTCCAAAAAATTAGTCATGGCTTACATGGAGCGATGTGCAGCGGTTGCATTAAGGCTTGCTTTTCTTCTGTTGTTTCACCGATACGGCCTTGGCCGTACATATCAATAGCGAAGCCGATGTATCCAAGTTTGGCAATTAAATCAGCTTTCTGACAAGCAAGATCGTTTCGTCCTGACCAGTCATGTACAACCATAACTGCGGGTTTTGGTGAGTCGATTTTGTTGTTATGGGCCAGATAGCCGTAGAATGCTTGTTCGCCATGATGATAAATGTAGTTTGATGTATGCATAATTGGATATCAATAATGGGTATCGAATTAACAATATATCCTATTATGGACCCCGCGGACAAGCCGCGGGGCGTAGAGATAGAGATGAAATGTCAACAGACCCTAAGTCGCTGTACAGGATGTTTGTGGTAATGCCATATCAGATTCAGGATCATCTGAATTAAATGATTTCATTGGCTCTGCGCTGCCAAGAATAAGATGATTCTTGATGAGATCTGCCTGCCATGGCTCGACATGGCGTGGAAATGTCTTAAACCAGGCATCGGTTAAATGGGCATGTGGAATATTGTCCCAAAGGGGCAACAATACTGGTGTGATGTAATGTTCAAGATCGGAAAAAAGTAACTCGGTTAATTTAGTTCTTAATTGCGTCGACACAATCTTTTGCTTATTGATGTGCTTTACAGCAAGGTGTGCTTTATCAAATAAGGTGAATGATGGTTCGGTAATGATGTTAAAAATACGTTGCACTTCCGCAGGATTCAATAACTTTCTACTTAAGATACAATTTAGAATGTTACTCACAGCATCAGGTGATTCATTAGAAAGCACTTTGAAACAATTTTTAGCGGTTAAAATGCCGTTGTTGTCAAGTTCTAATAAACTTTGATGAGCATGATACAATTTATATGTGTCCTCAGGGATATGCATTAATTTTTCTATGGCATTGTTTTTATTAATAAAGTGGTGAGCAACCATGAGCTGTAATACGAAGTATAAAACGCGAAGTGAACTGTGTCCTAAAATTCGATGTTGGAGCAGATTTTTTCGAATGCGGCTTATTTCGTAGAGTCCAAGCTCATTGAGTATTTTGAACACCTTCACCCATTCCACAGGGAACACCGAGCAACATAATCGTTGGATTTGTTCTGCAAAATCATCCAGAGGAATGAGGTCCTCTAATCGGTTATTCTCTAAGCTTTTAGCTAATGCGGGTAGGGACGGAACACAATGTAAATTAATTTTAATCTCAGTTATCCAATTATGTTGATGTTTTAACTGAATGAGTGCTTTTGCTTGTTCCATTGGTTTGGAAGCTGACAATATGATCTTAATGAGCTGTTCAGACATTCTGGGATCAGAAAGCATCTCTTCTTGCTCTAATTGGTCTAATGCCAAAAAGGCTGAATCTGGATTTTCACAATGTAGGACTTGAGTACATAACTGTTTGGACGGACCGTCATCTTGCAACAGATGATAGCGATGTAGCAGTAACATGATGCTCATTCGGGGTGATGACGCAAAATTCTGATCCCACCCCAGCACGATTTTTTTGAAAAACCAAGAGGCTTGGCAGATTTCAATATAAATTTGGAATGCGAATTCGTCATCATCCTCCTGGGAACCGTTGATTCGAGGAGCGTTGAGTAAATGACGTAGCCTGCTCGGATAGAGAAATGATTGCCTGCGCTTTAAGTTTGTAACATCATCAGGGGATACTGATGTCGTGTTAGTTGCTGCAATCTTATTGCCAAGGTGAGCGTTATTCATCTTAATTGGTCACAATGTTGTCTAATCGAAGATTGTTGCATTATGGTCCCATTAATTCAATCCACTTTCTCCTTTTTTACTAAATTTTTACTAAATTTTAGGGGTTTACACCAACTTTTTATGGTTTTCATTAGATACTACGTAGAAAAGAAAAAGCCGTAAGGCTATCCTTTGTCAAACCATTTTAATATCGACAAAAAATTTTTTTGTCTGGTCTAAATTTCGGGGGTCATTATAATTCGCATTAGAGCCGAGATGTAAATCTGCTGGATAATGATGGTTTTGTATCAAGGTCATACGCCTGTTGAACATCGGCCTTGTAATGTGTGGGCTGATCAAAGAACAGTTTGTGTAATTTTTGTCTTTCTGCTTGTTGTTTAATACAAAAAATGCGTCCACCCTTTTGATGTGATTCTTCTATTGAAAGATTGACGGACGCTGAGTAAGTGCCATCGTCAGCGATAATTGCTTGTATGAGCTTGTCTAATGCAACAGTTTTCTCTGCGGCTCTACTATAAGGAGTAATGAGTGCTGCGGCAGCGAGCATCAGTGCGATATAGCCTATGACTATTGTAAGCAACATCGTGAGATGAATGTGGTATACAAAACAAACAACTGCCACCGCAATAAGACCTAAACCGCCAGTCAGAGCGAATTTTTTAGCGTGTTTATTAAAGACGCCGTCAATTCTTTTAGCGCGGTCCAGTTCACTTATATATTCAAGGTCACCCTGCATGCTGAGCAATGTATCCATGAGAGTAAAAACAGCCTTAGCCATGTCCTTCTGTGCATTTTCTGAATTCAATACAAAACTTTTTTTAATGTGTTTTGTATATGGGTTTAAAAAAAAGCCCTTACTTTTTTGTTGTATCTTCAAGAGGTTTTCCGTCATTGCAATCATAAATTGAAACGCTAAACCATCCAGTGTTGTCTCGGACGTAATCGTTTGTGCGCTCAATATCGTTTCAAGTGCTTTTTGGTAGTTAGTCAGATTTTTTTTCGTGATCGAGGATGTTGTCATGACGATATCCTTAATAATCGGTAAGTGAAATTGTGGTTATTGTATGCTATGGCGTTGTATTGAGCAACGCTACGGTCAAAGCAAATTTGCTTAGGAGAAGAGAGCGACGACCAAATTAAATTTCAAATCCAACAGGACTTATGCAAAACCTCGATCTCCGCCTTGACCTCAAGGTTTTTCGTAAGTCCTGTCCAATACCGAGTCAGCGTTTTTCATAAGTCCTGATTGAAAGCATATGTCCTCTCTGCGTCGAACATGGTATCCTAGGCATATTATTTCGACCTCTACCAACGTGTGGTTGGTTTTCTTGTAAAAGGACATGTTTTAACTATGGTTTATTCAGCGAATGAAGTGATTCCTGTCAACATTGAAGATGAATTAAAACAATCTTATCTTGATTATGCCATGAGCGTTATCGTTGGTCGGGCGTTGCCTGATGTGCGTGATGGCTTGAAACCTGTGCATCGGCGCGTGTTGTTTGCTATGAGTGAATTGGGAAATGATTGGAATAAACCCTATAAAAAATCAGCTCGCGTGGTGGGGGATGTGATCGGTAAATACCATCCGCATGGTGATACCGCTGTGTATGACACCATTGTGCGGATGGCACAAGATTTTTCCATGCGGTATATGTTGGTGGATGGGCAAGGTAACTTTGGTTCGGTTGATGGAGATTCACCGGCCGCGATGCGATATACCGAAATTCGCATGTCAAAATTAGCACATGCCTTGCTGGCTGATTTGGAAAAGGAAACTGTTGATTTTAGTCCAAACTATGATGGTACTGAATTTGCACCGATGGTGTTGCCGGCTAAAATACCGAATTTATTAGTCAATGGCTCATCAGGGATTGCTGTGGGGATGGCCACTAATATTCCTCCGCATAACTTAACCGAGTTGTTGGATGCGTGCCTTGCTATCGTTGATAATCCTGAGATCAGTGTGGATGATTTAATGACTATTGTGCCAGGACCTGACTTTCCTACGGCAGCAATTATTAACGGTCGCGCCGGGATTATCGAGGCTTATCGGACTGGTCGTGGACGAATTTCGATTCGAGCCCGTACGACCATCGAGACGGATAAACAAACCGGTCGTCAAGCCATTATTATCAATGAACTACCGTATCAAGTGAATAAAGCACGTTTGGTTGAGCGGATTGCCGAGTTAGTGCGTGATAAAAAACTAGAAGGTATTTCAGGTCTTCGCGATGAGTCGGATCGTGAAGGCATGCGTGTGGTGGTTGAGCTTAAACGTGGTGAAGTGGCGGAAGTCATGCTCAATAATTTGTATGCGCACACGCAAATGCAAAATGTGTTTGGGATCAATATGGTTGCTTTGGTGGATGGTCAACCGAGGACCTTGAACCTAAAACAAATCCTGGTCTATTTTATTAAGCATCGCCGCGAAGTGGTAACGCGACGTTGTATTTTTGAATTGCGAAAAGCACGTGTTCGAGCGCATGTTTTGGAAGGCTTGGGGATTGCCTTAGCCAATATTGATGACATGATCGCTCTTATTAAACAGTCTCCAACACCCCAAGAAGCGAAAGAGGGATTATTGGCACGCGCTTGGCAACCTGGTTTAGTCAAAGCGATGTTGGAAAAAACCGGTAGTGATGCGTGTCGCCCCGATGATCTTCCGCGTCAGTATGGATTAAGTGCAGATGGCTATCACCTGTCACCGGAACAAGCACAAGCGATTCTTGAGTTGCGCTTGCATCGCTTGACAGCACTTGAGCAGGATAAAATTCTGACGGAATTCGAAGCATTGCTGGATGAAATTCGTGATTTACTGGATATTTTGGCCTCGCCAGAACGATTGATGAATGTTATCCGCGGTGAATTAAATGACATGAAAACGCAGTTTGGCGACGTCAGACGGACAGAAATCATGGCATCGCAAGAAGATTTAACCATTGCAGACTTAATCACGGAAGAAGATGTGGTCGTGACCATTTCTCACCAAGGTTATGTTAAATATCAACCGATTTCTGCATATCAAGCGCAACGACGTGGTGGAAAAGGTAAATCAGCGACGCATGTTAAAGATGAGGATTTTGTTGATAAATTAGTGATTGCAAGCACACACGATACCTTGTTGTGCTTCTCGAATCATGGAAAATTATATTGGTTAAAAGCATATGAATTGCCATTAGCAAGTCGTATTTCGCGCGGTAAACCGATCATCAATATATTACCGTTAGCTGAAAATGAAGCTATTAACGCGATTTTACCTGTTAGAGAGTATCACGATGATGCGTTTGTCTTTATGGCAACAAAGCATGGTACGGTTAAAAAAGTGCCTTTAACAGCATTCAGCCGCCCACGTAGCTCAGGTATCATTGCCATCGCCTTGGATGATGATGACCGTTTGGTTGGTGTGGATATTACCGACGGCACTAAAGACATCATGTTATTCTCGGATGCGGGTAAAGTAATTCGATTTGGTGAAAATTTAATTCGGCCATTAGGTCGTACGGCACGTGGTGTTCGGGGAATTCGTTTAGGCCAAAATCAATCAGTGATTTCATTGGTTGTTGCTAAATCAGAAGGAACTATCCTAACTGCGACTGAATTTGGTTATGGTAAACGCACGGATGTTGAAGAGTACCGTATCACTGGGCGCGGTGGTCAAGGTGTGATTTCAATTCAGGTGAACGAGCGCAATGGTAAAGTGGTACGCGCAGTGCAAGTGACCGATCTTGATGAGGCGATGCTCATCACGGATCAAGGAACATTGGTGCGTTTTAGAGTGAAGGAATTATCGATCATCGGACGCAATACGCAGGGTGTGCGTCTGATCAATGTCGCTTCGGGTGAGCACGTGGTAGGGATGCAGCGTATTGAAGACATTCAAGACAGTGAGTCCAACGAGGATAATCAACATGACGAATCCGGTGAAAACGAGAGCCTATAATTTTGGTGCAGGTCCGGCAATGTTGCCGGAGGCTGTATTGCTTGATGCACAAGCAGAATTATTGAATTGGCAGGGGCTTGGGTTGTCTGTGATGGAGATTGGGCATCGAACCCCTGAATTTATGGCGATGATGGTTGAGGCTGAAACGCTTTTACGAGAATTGCTCTCCATACCTAAGCAGTATCATGTGTTATTTTTAGGTAGTCCAGCTCGGGCACAATTTTCGATGATTCCCATGAATTTGCTAGATCACCACCAGCAAGCAGGGTATTTGGTGTCGGGTACATGGTCGGCCATGGCTTACGATGAATGCCGCCGATTAAAACGAGCTTATTGTGTGGCAAGTACAGAATCCGATGCGTACACAGCAGTACCCGGCCCACTCAGCTGGCAGTTGCAAGACAATACTGCTTACGTTTATTGCACGACGAATGAAACCATTAATGGCGTGTATTTTGCTAATCCACCGCAATTTGGCGATATTCCTTTAGTTGCAGACATGACTTCCAGTTTATTAAGTGAACCCCTGACCATTTCAGATTATGGATTAATCTTTGCAGGAGCACAGAAAAATATAGCGCCGGCGGGATTGACCATCGTTATTGTTCGCGAAGACTTATTAAAAAATCCAATGTCGTATCCCATTCCCACCATGCTGGATTATCGCACGCACGTTGCCAACAATTCATTGTATGCAACGCCACCCACATTTAATTGTTACATGGCATTACAGATGTTTAAGTGGATCAAAACACAAGGCGGTGTGGCAGCATTGCACCGCGAAAATCAGAAAAAGGCGGCTAAATTATATGATTACATTGATGCAACGCCTTTTTATCGATGTGCAGTGGATAAAAAATCACGCTCGATGATGAATGTCTGTTTTAGACTGGTACGGCCCGAACTAGAGCCGGTTTTTGTCACGCAAGCGGCTCAGGTTGGATTGCTTGCGTTGAAAGGTCATAAAACAGTTGGGGGTCTGAGAGCAAGTCTTTATAATGCAATGCCTATGGCAGGTGTTGATGCATTATTGGCCTTCATGCAAGCGTTTGCTGAGGCTCACGCGATATGATTGACATGCAGGACATGGGCCTTGCGCCGTCTTCATCTTGTACCGAGTTGGAGAGAGATGAGCGCGAGATATTACCTCATCATTTAATCAGTGCGCCCATTTCGAGCTTGCACGGTGACATTCAAGTGCCAGGTGATAAATCCATTTCGCATCGAGCGATCATTTTAGGTGCAATCGCCAAAGGCATAACAACAGTTCAAGGTTTTTTAGATGGTGAAGATTGCCTGCGAACATTGACTGCTTTTCAAATGATGGGTGTGCGCATTGAGGGGCCATTCAATCAGCGTGTTGTGATTCATGGTGTTGGTAAGCGTGGGTTAGTTAAACCCTTAGGGCCAATTGATTGTGGAAATTCTGGCACAACCATGCGTTTATTAGCAGGAATATTAGCCGCTCAGTCGTTTTCGACTCAACTCACTGGTGATAAAAGTTTATCGAATCGTCCCATGGAACGTATTGCACGCCCGCTCATGCATATGGGCGCTGAAATCACAACGTGCGAAGGGTATCCGCCATTAACTATTCATGGTGTCCCTGGATTAGATGGTATGACGTATGAAATGCCACATGCCAGCGCGCAAGTGAAATCCTGTCTACTTTTGGCAGGGATGTATGCCTTTGGGGAGACACGCGTGATTGAAACGGGGCACACACGTGATCATACGGAGCGAATGCTCACGACGTTTTCTTATCCATTTCGAAAAACGGATAATGCCATTATTATTCAAGGTAGTCATGAGTGTCAGGCAACCGATTTGGTGATTCCAGGCGACATGTCGTCTGCAGCTTTTTTCATTGTAGCGGCAACGTTGATTCCCAATGCAGAATTAATCATTCGTAATGTGGGGGTGAATCCGGCGCGCATGGGTATGATTCACCTTTTAAAACGCATGGGAGCATCCATTGAAATTTTAAATAAACGTTTGTGGGGTGAGGAGCCGGTTGCTGATATACAGGTTCGATCGGCCCCATTAGAGGGCATTGAAATTCCGGCAACGTTGGTTCCTTCGGCCATTGATGAGTTTCCTATCATTTTTATCGCGGCGGCTTGTGCCAAGGGACAAACCTTGCTGCATGGCGCAAAAGAATTACGTTATAAAGAAAGTGATCGTATCCAGGTTATGGTGAATGGACTGATTGCATTGGGTATTGATGCCCATGCACTCGATGATGGCGTGCATATTCGTGGTGGTATTCTACGAGGTGGTGTTGTGGATAGCTGCCATGATCACCGCGTTGCGATGGCTTTTGCCATTGCCGGTGCAGCGGCCGAATCGCCCGTTACCATTTTAAATAGCGAGGCAATTGTCACGTCATTTCCTACATTCGTACACACAGCAAATCAATTAAATATGGCTATTAGAGATTTAAAACATGATGAATAAACACGAGGTTCCGGTGATTACCTTGGATGGTCCAAGCGGCACAGGTAAAGGCACTCTGTGCTATCTTTTGGCAAAGCATTTGGGGTGGCATTTTTTAGACAGTGGCGCCATTTATAGAGTGCTTGCTTATGCGGCAACAAAAGCCAATATCGATTATCAGGCTGTGGATCAATTGGTTGCCTTGGCAATATCGCTGCGATTGCGTTTTGATACGGATGAGCAAGGCCATGTATTGGCATTTCTTGATGGTGAAGAGGTAAGCCAGCAAATTCGAACAGAACAAGCCGGGCAAAATGCGTCACGTATTGCGGCGATTCCTGAGGTACGTGAGGCGTTGTTAACCCGGCAACGTGCGTTTGCTGAACAACCTGGATTGGTGACTGATGGTCGAGACATGGGAACTGTGGTTTTCCCGCATGCGTTTTTAAAGATTTATTTGTATGCGACTGCTGAAGAGCGAGCAATGAGACGTTATTTACAGTTGAAAGAAAAACGAAATGATGCTAGCCTCGCGCAGGTCATTGATGAATTAGCACAACGTGACGCTCGCGATATGGCACGTGCGCATTCACCTTTGATACCAGCGGATGACGCCGTGTTGGTTGATACAACTGGATTAACGATTGTACAAGTGTTCGAGAATATATTACAATTGGTCCGCAAAATGCTGTAAGCAGGCTATAGTCTGTTCAAAAGGGGGAAGTATAAGATGGGCTTATGCTTCTAATTTTATTTCTAACAGGACTTACGAAAAACCTCGATCTTTGCGTTGGATTTGATTTTGCCCTCATCCGCCTTGACGTCAAGGTTTTTCGTAAGTCCTGTCTAATAGAGTTTATTAACATGTCTGAAAGCTTTAAAGAGTTATTCGAGAAAAGTATTATCGGTGCACAGTTTTATCCTGGTGCTATTATTTCTGCCAAGGTTATCGGGATTGATGATGATTATGTGACCCTAAACGCCGGATTAAAATCTGAGGGGATAGTCGCTATCGAGGAATTCCACGATAAAAATGGTGATTTAGAAATAAATCTTGGTGATACTGTTGAGGTAGCTCTTGACTCAGTTGAAGACGGTCATGGTGAAACGCTGCTTTCAAGAGAAAAAGCGAAGCGTCAAGAATCATGGCGTAAATTATCGAAATCACATGAGAATAATGAAACAGTGACCGGTTTGATTTCTGGTAAAGTAAAAGGTGGTTTCACGGTTGAAATCGGTACAATTCGTGCGTTCTTACCTGGTTCGTTGGTGGATGTAAGACCTGTGCGTGATCCATCTTATTTGGAAGGCAAAGAATTAGAGTTTAAAGTCATTAAAATGGACATCAAGCGCAACAATATCGTTGTGTCTCGACGTGCGGTGGTTGAAGAAGAAAGCAGTGCTGATAGACAAGCTTTGCTTGATTCATTGCATGATGGTCAAGTATTGAATGGTATCGTGAAGAACTTGACTGATTATGGTGCATTCATTGATTTAGGTGGTATTGATGGTCTTCTACATATCACTGATATTTCTTGGAAACGTGTCAAACATCCAAGCGAATTATTGACCGTAGGTCAAGATGTTAAAGTAAAAGTATTGAGCTTTGATAGTGAACGTAATCGTGTGTCATTGGGCATGAAACAATTAGGTAATGATCCATGGGTTGACCTCGTTGAACGTTATCCTATTGGTCGACGTATGGAAGGTAAAGTTACCAATATTACCGATTACGGTTGCTTCGTTGAAATTGAAGAAGGTGTTGAAGGGCTCGTTCACATGTCCGAAATGGATTGGACGAATAAAAATGTTCACCCAAGTAAAGTCGTTTCGTTGGGTGATGTTGTGCCTGTGATGGTTTTGGAAATTGATGAAGATCGTCGTCGCATATCCTTGGGTATGAAGCAATGCGTTGGTAATCCATGGCAGAATTTCTCTCAAGCGCACAGTAAAGGCGAAAAAGTGAGTGGAAAGATTCGTTCTATCACTGATTTTGGTATTTTCATTGGCTTGGATGGCGAGATTGATGGATTGGTTCATTTATCTGATATTTCTTGGACTGTGCCTGGCGAAGAAGCCGTTAAGCAATTCAAAAAAGGTCAAGATTTAGAAGCCGTGATCTTAGCGATTGATGCAGAACGTGAACGCATTTCGTTGGGTTTAAAGCAATTGGAAGGCGATAATTTCTCAAGCTTTGTTGAACAATTTACTAAGGGTTCTATCGTTAAGGGTAAAGTCACTGCGGTTGATGCGAAATCAGTGACGGTTGAGTTGGCTGACGATGTGATTGGTACGATTCGTGCGAATGATTTATCCGATGATAAAGTAGATGATGCAACAACTTTAGTGAAAGAAGGCGATGAAATCGAAGCCAAAATCACGAATGTTGATAAAAAGAATCGCACTGTATCCTTGTCGGTAAAAGCAAAATATGCACAAGATCAAGCTGATGCAATTAAGAAATATTCCAAGACATCGGAAGTTTCAGCAACACTTGGTGATTTACTCAAGGAAAAAATGGGTAGTAAAGACAGCGAATAAACGCAGTCAAATGGCTCTATTTTGCGATAGAGCTCGTCGTTCCGTGTGCCCCAATTCTTCTTTGGTGGCTAGTATCGGCCAAGACACACGTCATCCTGAGCGTTAAGCGAAGGATCTTCGACATAAGCACAACGCCGTGTTTAGGAGATGTCTCGCTGTGCTCGACATGACGTGCTTCTTTGGGGCGTAGCGAGTAATCAAATCTCCTGAATGCTGTGTATAAAGCTACACATTAGTGAAGCGAACATTAAAAAAGCGTAGTTTACTACGCTTTTTTGCTAAGGTCTGTTAATAGGTCAAGTTTTGCTGTCTTGTAGGTTGTGTGCGAGATTTATTGAGATCTGAGAGTGATGTGCAAATGGCTTGCGCCTCTGGATTTCACGTGTACGTTGCGGGATATAGACCATACAAGCGGTGAATTGCTAACGGACCATTATAAGGATATTTTTCATGCGTGTTATGATGACTGTTTTTTATCTGACGCTGATCTTAATTGGTGTTAGTTTTGCTGCATTAAATGCAACGTCGGTACCCGTGAATTTGTATTTTACAACGCTCAACATGCCAATTTCTATTTTGATGACGGTGATGGTGGGTTTGGGGATTAGCATTGGTTTTATCTTGTTTTTATGCAAATACTTGTGTTTGAAAGGGGAGCATCGTAAGCTCAAAAATCAATTAAAATTAACAGAACGCGAGATAAAGAATTTACGAACAATTCCATTACGGAATGAGGATACAGCATTTTAGGTTGGATCGCGGTCATTATGATGAAATGGGAAGAAGCTCGTCATTACGAGTCGCCAAGTCCCATAAGGACAAACCTAAGACGCACGTCATCCCGAACGTAGTGAGGGATCTCCGATATTGGCACGATGCGATGTTCAGGAGATGTCTCGCAATGCTCGACATGATGTATGTCTTTGGGGTGCCTCACCTCATTCATAATAATGGCTTTTTACAAGGAACGATGTCGTTTTTTAGGAACGAGTAAAGCTGATGATTAATTTATGGCCTCTTTTATTACCTGCTGCCGCTTGGTCTGGTTGGTGGGTTGCTAAGCGCGGATCGTCAGATCTTGAGCACCATACGACGAATCAGTTGTCGCGTGAGTACGTTGTCGGTCTAAATTACTTATTAAATGAACAGCCTGATAAAGCAGTGGACGTTTTTATCAAGTTATTGGAAGTGGATAGTGAAACGGTTGAAACGCATCTGGCCTTAGGTAGTTTGTTTAGACGTCGTGGTGAAGTCGATCGCGCGATTCGGATTCACCAAAATCTAATCGCAAGACCTCAATTAAGTCTATTTCAACGTAAAGAAGCACTCATGGCATTAGGCCAAGACTATATGAGCGCCGGTGTGTTTGATCGCGCCGAGCGCATTTTCCTTGAAGTGGTTGAGTTGGCTGGTGATCGTGAAGTAAGCAGTTTACAAGGTCTTTTGGCGATTTACCAGCAGGAAAAAGCGTGGGAAAAAGCCCTGGATATTGTTAAGAAACTAGAAGTATCAACCGGTACCAGCATGCATTCGCAAGCGGCACATTATTATTGCGAAATTGCATTACATGCCTCGAAAACGAATATGCAAGACAAGGCTCTTCAGGCGATTAAACAAGCCTTGGCTGTTGATCGACAGTCGGTACGCGCAAGCTTAATGTTGGCTGCTTTAGACATGCAGCAAGGGCGCTATAAACAGGCGATTCGAGCGTTAAAACGAGTGCCGGAGCAAGATGCTGAGTTTCTAAATGAAATTATTGAGCCGTTGGTGCATTGTCATCGTGAATTAGATACCATGGATGAGTGTATCGACTATTTAGAACAAACTCTGCTGGATCATCCACGAGCCTCGGTGATTTTTGTGATTGGTGATTATTTAAGTCGCGAAAAAAGTGTGGATTTTGCGATTGATTTTGTATCGAGTCATTTGGGTCGGCACCCGTCAATTCGTGGCTTAAATCGCCTGATTTATTGGCATTTAGAATCGGCACATGGCAAAGTTCGTGATAAACTGCAAATGCTTTATGCGATCACCAGCAAGTTCTTAGAAAATAAACCGGTCTATCGCTGCAATCATTGTGGATATAGCGGCAAATTACTGCATTGGCATTGCCCGAGTTGTAAACAATGGGGACGCACTAAACCGATTCATGGTTTAGAAGGCGACTGATGTATTTCGGTGCTCATCTTACAATTCAGCACATGTTATAGAGAAATATCATGAAATCCAAACTCATTGTTGCCTTAGATTTTGATAATCAAACAGACGCGTTGTCGCTCGTTGATCAATTGGACCCAACCTGGTGTGCTCTGAAAGTGGGTAGTGAGCTATTTACCTTATTAGGTGCAGATTTTGTATGCGGTTTAGTCGCACGACGATATAAGGTATTTTTAGACCTTAAATTTCATGATATTCCCAATACCGTTGCTAGAGCTTGTGCTGTTGCAGGTGATCTGGGTGTGTGGATGTTAAATGTTCATGCATCTGGTGGTGTGGCGATGATGCAGGCAGCGAGAGCAGCGCTTGACCCATATGGTTCTAATCGGCCCTTGTTAATCGCTGTCACCGTATTGACGAGTATGGCAGCTGATGATTTGAGCGCATTAAGCATTACCGAATCGCTAACGGATCACGTGAAAACACTTGCAACATTGGCGCATCATGCGGGCCTAGATGGTGTGGTGAGTTCTGCATTGGAAGTCCCTCTCATTAAAGCGGCTTGCGGCAATGACTTTCTGACCATTACGCCTGGAATTCGGTTACCAGGTGGCGCAACACATGATCAATCTCGCGTAATAACACCTAAAGAAGCGATTGAAATTGGCAGTGATTATCTTGTCATGGGGCGTCCGATCACGCGTGCGACGAATCCAGCGCAGGTTATTCAAGAGTTGCTGCATTATGTCTGATGTGCACAGTACACAAATCTCTTCATTATCGCTCTATTATTTACAGCAAATGGGTATTGAGCCGTGGTTACTTCGCAATGCTCAGTCATCTCTATCATTAAACCTGCCGATGGATAGTCAGGTGCTGCCAGCAGAGTGCATGGTTATTTTAGATTCACTTCCTGATTGTGTATCTACAGATTTCTCAGCAGAACGTTTATTGAATCGTATGCTGCAGAGCATTGGTTTATCGACTCAAACGGTTGCTCTTATTCATTGGATCAATAATGCACAGCAGCAGATGATATTGGCCACGCAAATTGCAGAGTTACAACCGCGGGTGATTATTGCGATGGGTGATCATGTTCAGCAATGGTTTATTGAGCAAGGTGCGACGTTAAAAAATCAGCAACATGATTATCAGGGCATACCCGTTTTGATGAGTGATCACCCATTATATTTATTAAAAAACACTCAGAATAAGAAAAAAACGTACATGAATTTAGTGCAGATCAATACGTTATTACCGAACAGGTTGATATGAAAATACGGCGCTTTACTCTACAATTAGGCCTTACTCTAGTTGAGCTGCTGATTTGTCTCACTATTGTAGCCTTGGTATGCTGTTTTACCGCGCCATTTACACCGTCACTTTTTCAAAAGAGCCAATCAGATGTGTTAATGGATGACATCAGAAATGCAATACATTATGCCAAATTACAAGCTGTGTTGCGTGGACATCGCCTGATATTAATGCATCAACCGGATACGGTGGACTGGTCATCGGGCATGGCGTTGTATGAGGATCAAGGCAAATTAAAAAAACAGCTGATTCATGAGTGGCGATGGCCGACATTTAAAGGTCATGTAATCTGGCATGGTTTGCAATCCAAACACTATTTACGGTTTGAACCAGACTTAAATCAAAGTACAGTGAATGGGACTTTTGTGATTGAAATGAATCAACACAAGTCTTTGAAATTGGTAGTCAATCGATTGGGTAGAGTGATATAGTCGATTGATGATTTCGGGCTTTGTATTCACAAAGATATAGTAGCAACATTCAATACGATGATCTTCTTTAACATGATGCCCCCCCTTTTCCTGTATGTTTGAAATGACAATTTAACCGTAGAAGATAGGTGAGGTTCTTGTCAATGTGATAAACAAAGATTGCTGCCAAATACCTCTTGCGCTTTTAATTTTTATCGGTTACTGTAGTGTGTGATTTTTAAATTTACCTTAATATTATGAATAATTTTATAACAAACAAGTTAGCTTCTGTGGTCGTCGTAGTCTCTACTACGTGCGGCCGTTGTTTGTTTTAAAATTCACAGGCCGCACCTCCTAAGGAGTTGCGGCTGGTAACACTCAAATCGAAACTCCTGGAAGGGCAATCACAGGAGAATTGAAAATGAATCGTTCCACTGCATTGTTAAAGCCAATATACCCTTGGGTTATTTGGTTCTTGTCAGCGTGTTTTTTCTACTACAAATACCTTATCCAAGTTTCGCCCGGTGTAATGAGCACTCAACTCATGAGTGCATATGCGCTGTCAGGTGCTGAATTCGGGCATTTAGCCGCTTGCTTTTTCTATGGTTATTTATTGATGCAAATTCCTGTTGGAATCTTGCTTGATCGATGGAGCCCAAGAAAAATAACAGCAATTTCTGTTCTGATTTGCGCACTGAGCATATTTACTTTTGCAAACGCTCATTCCCTTACCACAGCAGGACTCAGCCGATTTTTTATAGGATTATCGGCATCTTTTGCTGCTGTTTCATGCTTTAAATTTGCCAGCATTTGGTTTCCCCCAAGGCGTTTTGCCTTTATAGCTGGCTTAAGTATGGCCGCTGGAATGTTTGGAGCAATTGGCGGTCAAGGTCCTTTATCCTTTCTCATTATCCTTGGTGGTTGGCGCCGAGCATTAGAATGGGTGGCGCTGGCTGGTCTCATTTTATCGTTTTTGATTTTCATTATCATAAAAGATCAGAATAGTTTTTCATGTTTAACCAGCAGCATGGAAAACAATTTAACATTATCTGACAAGTTAAAGCATCTGTTAACGGATAAACAAAACTGGTTATTGTCCTTGTATAGCGGCCTTGCCTTTGCACCAGTTTCCGTATTTGGAGGGCTTTGGGGTGTTTCTTTCATAGAAAAAGCATATTCAGCCAGCCTCATGCAAGCGTCTAATTACATTTCATTTATTTTCATTGGATTTGCAATTGGCTGCCCCATAACGGGCTGGTTTTCTGATTATATTGGTAAACGAAAGCCTATTATGCTTTTAGGGACAGTGTTAGCGCTTATCAGTATGACGCTGGTTATATACGGTGCGATATCGGTAGGATATCTAATTTTATTATTATTTATCTTTGGGTTTGGCGCGAGCTGCTTCTTTTTATGCTTCTCAATGATCAGAGAACTTCATCCGCTTGCTTTCACCGGTACTGTGCTCGGATTTATGAATACCTTTGATTCTATCTGCGAAGCCATTACAGAACCGTTTATCGGTAAATTATTAGATCTTGGTTGGGATGGTACTTATGAGCAGGGTGCACGCTCATTTTCAATCAATGACTATCATCATGGTTTAGCTGCATTAAGCATATATCTTATCATCGCGTTAATTTTATTGATTTTTATTAAAGAAACTCATTTGAGTAACAGTCATGGGAGTATTGAAAATGCGTGAGCTACATAAAGATGATTTACAAAAATTTAAAGAGGTTCAAAAAATTCGTCAATTAGACAGCGATTTTCATCTTGATAATCTGGACAGTCAAACAACTCGGCGTTCTGGACTTGAAAAGTACAGAATTGCTGAAAACATGGTTTGCGAGTATTTGCATAATGATCCTGTTGACTTGGGCTGTCCTGATCACTGTGATTTACTCGTTCTGAGTCTTCGTTATGTATTGAGTGATGAACAGGGGAAATGTAAATCCCTTGATATATCAGAGCAGGCTAAAATTTTGTCTTTGATGTCTTGTTCAATCAATATGGAAAATAGGGCGCGCACCCTGACAAAATCACTTGATGAACTTAAGTGTAATGCTATAAAAGTAGGACAAATTGGGTTGGAATTAATGGACCTCCCTTTTATTGTAAAAGCGGCAGTGGCCGGTGTTTCAATAGGAATGGATATCAAAAACTCACACGCACAGCTGCATCCTGGGCTGGATAAGGAAGTGTTGGAATCATATTTTAGTAAAGATTTATTTAGCTCCGAACATTTTCTGAACTGTCAGCTGACCTTGAGTGAAACTGGAAAAAATCATGTCATGCAATGTATCGGTTTAAACATAGCAGAACATGATAGCTCTCTAAGAGAGGCGTTCGCTGCTTATCAAGAAATTAAGCATGAATTGTCTGAACTATCGAACGATGTAAATAAAAATTTACAGATTATTTCTAATAGCAAGGAAAAATTAGCCGATCCGGATCGTATGAGTAGTATAAAAATATTGAGTTCTACTCAAGCACTGGCAAACAATGTATTTGATTTCATGCAAACAAGGCATAATGCTCAGCAGCATGAGCAAGAAAAGCTTGCGTTAAAGCAGCGGCTAGAGAATATTTATGCAGATCACAAACTCACTTTAGACTTAAGGGCGTGCACCTATGCCAATCTTCCAACGATACAAATAAATCTAGCTCATCAATTCAACGCGTTTGTACATCAAAATGTGTTAAGACAAGAACAATTTTTTAAGGGACTTGCCCAGAAGATAGAAATATTGAAAAAACAAACGGCTATTTTAGAGCGGCAAAGTGACAATACTCATGTCAAAAAGGATCAAATATGTAAAAAACAACTTGATTATGTCAATAAAATTAAGAGTATCAAAGAAAAAGATGTTATGGCTTACACTAAAGCCGCGTTGGGTATTGCTGCAACCTTATCTATGGCAAATCCTATTGCATCTGGGATATTTTGCCTGGGTAGTGCCGTGACAAATTGCGTAATAAATGACAAACAACGGCGGATTGAGAAAAAGAATAACCGCCATACGCAAAAAATTGATGAGTTAGCTAAACAATTGAGCATTCTAGATCATGATGATCAACAGTGTAGTGGCGCCATTCGCCGTAATAGGGATGAAATTGCTAAAATCGAGCATTTTATTTTTGAGCATGAAACAGATCGAGATCCTGAGTTGAAACGTGAACGACTGAATAAAGAGTTGACAGTTTTACAAGCAGAGCATAGGAGTATGGTTCAGGAGCTCGAAAAAGATAAGGCAGAAATAAAGGACTTAAAAGAGAAGAAAGCTTATTACGAGCGGCAAAGAGCGCAGCCTATAAAAAATCGAGTGAATATTGGTAAGCATAAACCGACCGATAGACAACTGGATAACTTCATCGAATATAGCTCTGAGAAGATCAAAAAAATAGAAAAAAAATCACACTTAACCCTGGGTGAAATTGAATATAAAGAAAGCATGATTAAGGATCTTCAATTCGAAATTGCACGTGAAAACAACCCACATTTAAAAGCAGCGAAGGATTTTTCTTATCATCGTAGAAAGCAGCTTGCCGAGCAACAAATCGAAGGGCTGAGTGAAGAGCAAAAGCAACTTAGAATGTGTTTGCTGGATGCACATGAGATATCCATTGCAGATTATCAATATGAATTGACCATAAGACAATATCGCGTGGATGCTTGGCGGGGTTTCATCAACGCGTTAACCCGTGTATCTGATTCTGTTGAGCCACTCAGCCATCGACCCCAACAAATGATGATGCTCGCCGAAACCGGTTATGAGCTATATGTGTCGGGCGAGCTCATTTATAATCATGTATGGGATAAATTCAAAGCACATGTTAAAAACCCATCCAGTCTTGCGGCGTGGTTCGAGGCATTAAAAGAAGATCACATTTGTACTAGTGAATTTCTTAAAGAACTGGTCAATCCATCAATCAATATTCTTGCAAATATACTCGCATTGGTGGCTAGGTTTGCATGTCAAAAAAAATCAAATACAGAAATATTGTTTTCAGTATTGAATCAAATGGGTAAATATTTATCTGATAGATTCCAATCAATTGACCATCAAATGAGCGAGATCAAAACTGATTTAACTGTATTGCAGGATACTGTAACCCGAGGTTTTCGTGAGTTAAAGCACGATATTCGACATAATCAAAGTAACCTACACACCACTTTAAAATATATGTTACATACAGAGCAAAATCGCGCTGATCAACAGGGCGTCCTTTATGTAAATGATTATGTGCGTGCTAGGAGCGCTGAGATATGTCGCATATGGGAGATTAGTTCAAAAATAGAGGCACATGAGTCTCTCAATGAAAACTTATTTAAACAATATTTTTCCCAGTTGGTTTTACTTGTCAAAAATACTGCGAAAATACCTCAATTTATATTGCCTCCACGCTATTCCATAATGACTGGTGATCCGAAATATTTTATCTATAACATTGCTAAGTGTTTAAATGCTAATGAGGATCTGGAAGTATATTGTATTCCCGAGATCATTGCCGCTCTACAAATAATGGAAAAATTATTTGTCAAAGTCCAAACCAGCCAACAACCTCTAGTCCATGATGTAACTAAAGAACTGCAAGATATTCAGGTAATTGTTAAGGGTTTAATATCTTTTCTAGAGAATTTAGCGACTAATCAAGAGCCTTTGATAGATTGCGTTGAGACAATTCATGATTGTTACCGGAAGATGGCGGATTTTATCAGTCAGCGACAACTTGCTTATGCTTATACCATTAGGCTTGAGCATCAAAAGAGTATGTCAGAAAAAAATTATGACGGCTTACAGCGTCGTCTTAAGGGGAATGAATTCATTGGTAGTGCCAAATTTTATTTTTCAGAATTGATTACCACGAATTTCAAGAATCATGGTAATACACTTCCTCAAGGTATTCAAATGGTTAAGCACACGATACGGTTTCCCGTCATGAGCGGACTAAAGATGCGGGAAATGTACGGAGCCTTGAATCTTTCATTGAAAGAGTTAATCGAAAAAAGACGTTATGACTGTTTAACCTACGAGATGTTTCATTCGTTCGGGTCGAACAGTCATAATCAAGCGTACATATATTTGTCACCGAAAACGAAACAATTTAAGGTTATTTATTCGGATACGCCCCCATTAGATGATAAAGAGCTTATGAATAGCCCTATTTCCATCACCTGCCGAAGAAGGCCAAGCATGGGTCCACATCTTAGAGTTAAAAATGTTTATGTGCCTAATATGTCTAACCCAGAAGAATCCTTAGTATCTAGCAATCCAAGAGAAACAAAGACAACCCTCTATATACATAAAAAACCTTTTGAGATCGCACGGTTACAGCAAGTTCAAAATCCTTATGATCACCTTCATGTGGATCAAAAAAATTCCATCCGCGAATTAAAAGAACAATATGATAAGCATTTATCTGAGCATATTGATTGGTACTTTGATGCACTAGTGAAGAACCCCATCCCCGGTGCTCAAGTTGTTTACCCGCTTTCTGGAGATCAACAGTGGTTGCCTCTCCACTTTCCGATTAATTATTTAGAGCAGCTTAAGTTACACTCTAAAATTCAACTCGTGTTAACTGCAGAAGATTTGAGCATAGGATCCTTGGACTATCGGTATCAATTTGAAAAAATACTGGATGACGGAAAATTTTGTTATCAACTTAGGTTAATACTGATTTACATCGATAGTCATTTTGAGCAACATGAGCTGATCAGTGTGACCGTCGCTCAATTTGATACGGTAGCGGTGGAAGCCTATAAGAAAATTGTTTTTACTGAAAATGGTTATACCTCTATTGAAAATTTTAATGAATTTTTATTACTGACAATCTATGGCACGCCGAAAACTGTAGGTATCCCCGCACATGGTTCGTTGGATATAAGTTCCGAGCCAGAACCCCGTATAGAGGCAGTTGGCACCATCTGTCCAATTGAGCGCCGTTTTGTGGGTTTGATTAAGATTTTATCCAAAACGCAGGACCAGGTGTTTCATTACCGACATGAATTATTTACAGATGAGGTAAGTCAGTTTTTTTATGAATACTATGGTGAAGGGACGCAGGCAAATATTGCCACATCAACTGCTCAATTCTTTATGGCTAGAACAGATGCATGTTTTAAGATTCACCCCGGCTTTCAGAGGCTTTTGACCAAGATTGTACAGCGCAATAATGAGTTTTATGCGGGTTCAATACAGGGAGAAAAACCCTATCAGGAACTCCTTTCTAAATTATATTCGCAGTACGATGTACTAATGTCATCTCTAAAATTGAGGACTGGATTGGATGGAGAATCTTTAGCACTAAAGTTAGCCGATAAACTGGATATCTCTTTGCCTTGTATATTGGAAAAAATGGCTTCAATGCATTTTGCAGAGTTCAGAAAACAGCTAGATTCGCATATCGCAAATCGACCGAAGCGAGAAATGATAGAGACATTTTTGAATGATCTTCAAAAATATGGCTCACGTCTCGTTTCTGATTTAAATGTTCTGAGGACTGCGGTGAATAATTGGATAGGTGCAGATCTCAATACAGCGCATCCACCTATACCTGGCTTGCAAGAAATGCGATGGGAGTATCAAACGGATGAGAGTCAAGCTCAGCCTCGCTCAAATGCGTCTCATACACCAGCTGAAACAGGGTCAAGACAGGGAACCACAAATAAATGTGACGAAGTGAAGCCACCCATATCTTCGTTTTCATCCACGCTTTTGAGCAAAGGACCCTCTTTTTTTAAGAAGGACTTTTTTAAGAAGGAGTACGAACCCTTCATAGAAACGCTGAGTCCTTCGGTTTATAACAGTTGTGTGATCCAGTGATTTTACGATTGATAAAAACACGCGCAACCGCGGCTTGTTGCGCTTGATCATCCAAAACTTGAGATAAGAATGATCATAATGTTATAGTAGATGTGAAAACTCGTTTTCTTTCTTTAGGACGACCCAGATGTTGGTGAATCTTCTCCACGGCTAACATCTTCTTAAATACAACAGATGACGCGTTCAATCCAATTACATGATAATATTACGAAAAATTCATTAACTTGGTGTCACTGAGATCTAACCTTTAATTTGAGTTTAAACAAATGAAGAATGTATTGTTACAAAAGGTAATCATTATTTTATTCAGCCTGTTAAGCATACATTGCTACGCACAAGATGAGCCCTTGCGTGTTGGTGTTGCAAATTATTCGCCACCTTTTGTGATGCGTAGTGCTCGCAATGGATTTTTTGGATTTGATATCAGCATGATGAATTATGTGTGCAAATCGATTCATCGCACGTGTCAGTATAGCTCTATGTCGTTTGACGATTTAATCCCAGGGGTACAAGCACAAAAAGTAAATGTGGCAGTGAGCGCGATTACCATCACGCTTGAACGATTAAACTTAGTTAATTTCTCTATTCCTTACTTACCTGGTCATTCCCGTTTTTTGGGAAGTGTGGCATTGAGTAAACAGCCATTTCAAGTTGCCCTGTTAGAAAATAAAAAAGTTGGTGTGGAAAAAGGAACCATTTTTGCAGTCCAAATTAAGCAATTGGGTTTAAAAGGCATTGAAATTGTTGAGTATAGGAATGAAAATGACCAAATCGCAGCACTGAGTAAGCAAGATATTGATTTTGCTTTAATGGATTCGTTGGGCGCTGTTTATTGGCAAAATCAATCCGGGAATACGTTGGCTGTGGCTGGTGAACCCATCCCATTTGGTCTTGGGTATGGTATTGCAATTGCCCAGAATAATGTTGAGTTAACGCGTTCAATCAATCAAGCACTGACTGATTATTTGAAAAGTCCACAGTATAGGCAGGATTACCAAACGTATATCGCCGGTTTTTAGGTTGTCATCCATGATGAATAACTCGGCTGTGCCACCCGCTGAATTACTACCCTGGTTAACCCACGAACAGTTTTTGACTAAAAAATTACTTGCTCAGGCAGGGGACGCTCGTTTACGTGTATTGAATCAATCTTGGAAGTCGACTCCATGGTGGGATAAATACGCATTGTTGCTGGATTGTGAGTGCGTGATGCATCGTGAAATCCTCACTTTGGCCTGGGATAAACCTTGTTGGTATGCGCGGACAATTCTTCCCAGGACAACCTATAAGGCAGATCAAGCGCTTTTTGACCGATTGCAAACTGAAACATTGGGGACATTGATTTTTGAAGGCACACAAATTGAACGGGTTTCACTGCGGCACTATGCTATTAACCAGCAAGCGATTGAGTATCACTGGTTAACACCCGCAATGAAGCAGGGTGCGGAATGTTTCTGGGTTCGATCATCGGTATTTAAACTTAAGTCTGTAACATGTTCCGACCATTGTTTTTATCTAATCGAAATTCTATTGCCAGGTTTGGAGAGCTACCTTTGTTCAGGTTAGGCGCGTATTATCGGCTCATGCGCTTTCATAAGCCGACCGGAATTATTTTATTATGGGTGCCAACAGCTTGGGCGCTATGGCTTGCCAATCGGGGTATGCCTGCAATGTCATTATTGATTTATTTTTTGCTAGGTACTCTCAGTATGCGAGCAGCAGGTTGTGTGATGAACGATATTGCCGATCGACATATCGATCGCCATGTTAAACGCACACGATCACGTCCTCTGACAGCAGGTGAGATTGGATTAGTTGAAGCATTGATTGTGTTGTTCATCCTGCTCTGCATCGCGCTTATTATTGTGATCCAATTACCCGTGATGTGTTTTTATGAAGCGTTATTTGCCCTGATCATCACGTGCATTTACCCTTTTTGTAAACGTTTTATTCAAGCCCCGCAATTGGTGTTAGGGATCGCATTTTCCATGGGTATCCCCATGGCCTATGCGGCGTCCGGCACGGCGCTTGATGAAACCATGGCTGTATTATTTGGACTGAATGTCGCTTGGATATTAGCTTACGATACGATGTATGCCATGGTCGATCGAGATGATGATCAGCGCATTGGTGTAAAATCAACGGCGATTCTATTTGCAGCGTATGATCGTCTGATCATCGGGTTACTGCAGTGCATATTTCATGGCCTTTGGCTGTTTTTAGGTTTTTTTGTTGCTCGTTCTTCATTATTTTTCAGTGCATGGTTTATCGGTCTTGCGATCATCATCTATCAACAATATTTACTGAGTGTGCGCACTCATGATGCTTATTTTCGTGCATTTATCATCAGTGGTTGGTATGGACTGGTGATGTGGGCAGGATTGATGTGATATAAATTTAATGGGATGTCTTGAACTCACATCTTTTTAGTATTGATTTTATTATCTACTGCAGAATCATCATGTTGCCTGTCCATCAGCTGGTTTAGCCGTTCTTTAAGACTGTGCTCATTGGATTTAAACGATAATCGTTGAAATAATGGTTGTAAGTTTGCATTTTGAATCAGTTTGTTTAATGGTTCTTGAGTAAGTAAAGTTTGGTGTGATTGAAAACTGTCCGCATCAAAGTTACATTTCCCTGTTAGAATATCTTGAAGCCATTGGGCAGCTGGATTGCACTCTGTTGCTAGGATTGCTTTTAATTTAAAATAACATCGTAAATAGGTTGCTGGATGACTCGATACATAGTTTGAAAGTTCAGCATGCTGTTTTGAGCCATTTGACAAAAAAACCTGAGTTAATTCCGCAAGATTGATGTTGAATTTTTCAGCGTAGGGAAGAATGAATTCTAATTCAGACAAATCGTTTATTAAACTATTCAAAGGTGTTGTGAATAAAGAGGACAGTATCATGTTTAATGCGTGAGGATCGCTTGAGAGATCAGGTAATATTGTCTGATCACGGTTGTTTCTTTGCTTGATGGCATCTATACGGACAGATGGAGGTAAAAGTGACAAGATCATGGGCAGCCAATCGGTTGGAACTGTATGCAATACCGTGTAACCCTCGGAATCTGCTTGTTTGCAAGCAGCCAGGCGATCATGCTCAGGTAAAAGTAATAAAATAGTTTTTAACGACTCTAAATTGTTCACACAACGTAAGATTGGCTCTCTCCAATATTTTTCTTTGACGACAGTCAGGCGCTCATTCTCGGGCAACAGGGTTAAAATCGTTGCTATGATTTGAGGATGCAGTGCTGAGTTATTTACCAGCCTCTTGCTATTGATGCGCGTAAGTCGCTCATGGAGTGGAACATCTTGATAATATCGTTTTAGAAAAGCGGTGTTATCGTGTGTAATCACTCGCATAAAATAGGGATCATCCTGGGTACTCCACTCTTGCCAATTAGATATGGCAAAATGCGTTTGCAAGGTTTCTATAATCCATTCGTGAAGTAAAACATTATTTTGTTCTAACAAAGCGATCTTGAGTGTGTTGATCTTGGCATTTTTTCTGAATTCACCTCCATCAGTCTCACCATCATGTTGAGGATGGAAAATATCTAAACAACTGATTTCTAACTGCCCTTCTTGAGATAAGGTGTTCATAATGAATGATTGTACTGCATCGCTATTTTCGGGGTACGGTAGCATAGTTTCTATCATCCAGAAATGGGTCATTTGGGCAAGCAATCCCCATTGTATCTTTTTTGCGTCACAACTATCCATTATTCGAATATAACTACTCGCTGTTAGTGGAAGATTAGCCAGGATATCGGCTCGGAACTCAGATAATAATTGCTCATGGACTGCCTGACACCATTGATAAAATTGTGAGGATTCTTTCAATGTTTTGATGATGTCTTCATCTATTGTCTCACTGGCATGCTTCATTACACAATCAAAAACAGCCCGACGAATTTGCTCATCATAGGCCGCAAGTTTTGGAATGGCAGTGGATTTCATTGCAAAAGTGGCATTTGCTAACGTGATTGGCAGTTTGTTGATGATAGCATCGAGTTTGTCCTGATTGAGATCATGAATACACGATGGGTTTATGAGAAGTAACTCCCAAGCGCTGCGTGGAGAAACCTCAATCATTTGTAGAACTTGATCATTAGACAGCGATTGAAGAATCTGTGCAAATGCAGCATCACGTTGTTCTTTGGGTATCGTTTGAATGGCATCTAATAAGATATTGATTTCCTCAAAAGACATTCTTCCTACTGTATGATGGAGAAATTGTTGTAAATCGGTTGATGATGTGGAGGTTAAGACTTGCAATAAAAAAGGTCGGCCAAATGATTGATAGAGCCTATTCGCGTTTTCTTCTGTTGCGGTAAATGAAAACGTTAATTGTTTGGGCTTATAAGATGTTGCTAATCGGGTATTGTATTCAGTGATTTGATTTGACAAGGTCATTCTTCCAATACCCAGGATATCAATCGACGTCGTCTGCATTTTTTCGAGCAATATGGGTAGTTCAGGGGGCGGATTGGATACATTGGACAATAGGGTATACGCCACGTCCGTATCGAGTGAGTCAAGATGGGCTATAAAATAGTGAGGCAATAATTCAGAATTCATGATCGCTTCTGCAGTCACTCCCTTTTTTAATAAAGACAGTATCATGGTAGAGAGCAAAACAGCGGTTGATAAATTATCTCGAAATAAGGGTAGCAACAATAATGGTTGTGGTTCATATTCTAATGCAATAGTAAATTGGCTTTCCCAATGGTCGAATGTTGCTTGAAGAGTTGCGTTATCGAGTTGCTTGGGATCAATCATCGCCAGGATGTCATAAACGGCGTTTAGCTTGTACGTTGTTTGAATGAGCATGCATTCTTCATAAAAAACCGCTTCTCTTGTATCAGAGGCGGTTTGTTTTAAATGACTCAACTCTGCTTTGGAGACATTTGGAAAGTTGGGTAGTTGTTTAAGTTTATTAATAAAGGACATGAGCGCTTCCTTTGTCTTTTTACTATCTCTTTCTTAAATTGTAGCACTTTATTTTACGAAGAAAATCCACTGGTTCCCACTCGAAACCATTGTTTATCAGCCTTGCGTTGTAACATGTGTTCGGCTAAATGAATGAACTGTTGTGCTTGCATGGGTGTTTTGACTCCGCCTGAGATCTTAATTCCGCAGGTGGACTGTGAATCTTGAATCGCGCTTAAGATAGCAAAAACGGCGGGGATGGTTGCACCGGTGGCGATTTTTCCAGTCGATGTTTTGATCATATCACAGCCCTGGTCGATGAGCGCACGACTCAAGCGATAAATCACATCCAATGAGGATAATGCACCGGTTTCGATAATGACTTTAAGATGGCGCTGATGTCGTTTGCACAATTGATTGGCTTCATTATATAAAGCCAATGCCTGTTTTTTTTGAGAGGTTAAATACAATGCATAGGGAAATACGTAATCAATTTCATCGGCGTGATGCTGGGTAATGGCTGTGTCAATGGTTGCAAGTGCTGTCTCGATCGATTCATTGCCGCTTGGAAAATTAGCAACGGTTGCACGCTGAATCGGTGATATATTGGGTATGTGACTGAGGTGTTTGCTAAAAACACAAATAGCGGCAACCTGTTGCTGAATTGCTGTTGCAACCAGATTGTCAATTGCCGAAGTGGGTGCATCTTCATTGAGCAAGGTTAAATCGATCAGAGAGTGGATCGTTTGCTCAGGTAGAGTATTTGTCGCAATGTTTGCTAAGGTCGTCGTCAAGCGTGCTTCAAGCGAACTGGTCATACCGGACTCTCTAAGATTAACGTCCGAATTTCATCAGGAAAGGGAATGGATTTATTGGTTTGATAATCAACCCAGACAATTTTGCATACTCCTTGCGCAATCAGAACATCACCCTGGTAGAGATCGTGATCCATCATCACGCTGCTACGACCTGGCGTATGAAGGCGGCTATACAAGGTTACTGTGGCAGGGTAAACCAGAGGTTTCAAATAGGTACAGGCAATATGTAAGACGACGGGACCGGTTGTTTGTCGCATATCCAACTGACGACTACCTAGCCACTCAATACGAGCCTCCTGAAAATAGTCAAAATATCGCACATTATTCACATGGCCTAATGCATCCATATCACCCCAGGCAATATCAAATGTTTTTTCGTGAACAGTGATTTTAGGTGTAATCATGAGGGACCCACTCAATTGGTTTTGATTGCGATTGTACCATATTCTGAGATTTTTAATTGATTAAATTTAGTGTATAATGTGCGCCTTGTGTTTCAATCAGATTGGAGTATGTCATGTCGTCTCAATTAACGTTGTCAATTATTAAACCAGATGCTGTTGCGAAAAATGTGATTGGTCAAATTTATTCACGTTTTGAACAAGCAGGTCTTACAGTAGTCGCTGCTAAAATGGCGCATTTGTCACGCGAACAAGCGGAAGGGTTTTATGCAGTGCATAAAGCACGTCCTTTCTTTAAGGATTTAGTGTCTTTTATGATTTCTGGTCCAGTGATGATCCAAGTATTAAAAGGCGAAAATGCTGTATTAAAGCATCGTGATATCATGGGTGCGACGAATCCTAAAGAAGCAGCGCCAGGCACCATTCGTGCTGATTTTGCTGATAGTATTGATGCAAATGCTGTGCACGGTTCAGATAGTACTGAGACCGCACAACAAGAAATTGCTTTTTTCTTTGAACCCAGTGAACTGTGCGAACGTAACTAATGACTCAAAAAATCAACCTGCTGGGTCTAAACTATCAACAAATGCGCGAGTTTTTTGTCGAACTCGGTGAAAAGCCGTTTCGCGCGCAGCAAGTGATGCAATGGATTCATCAGGTTGGTTTTTATGATTTTGAGCAAATGACTAATCTGGGTAAAGCACTGCGTAGTCGTTTGGCTGAGGTAGCGGAAATTTGCCTGCCTGAAATTACAACATGTCAGCAATCCAATGATGGTACACACAAATGGTTATTGCAGCTATCTTGTGGTAATCGCATTGAAACAGTCTACATCCCGGAAGCTAAGCGCGGTACATTATGTGTGTCTTCGCAAGTGGGTTGTGGATTGAATTGCAGTTTTTGTTCTACGGCAAAACAAGGATTTAATCGAAATTTGACTCCCGCTGAAATCATTGGGCAAGTTTGGGTCGCTGTGCGTGAGCTGTCCAAACAACAAGGTGCTCATGATAAACAGGTCACGAATGTGGTGATGATGGGCATGGGGGAACCTTTGTTAAATTTTGAGCCCGTGGTCACGGCCATGGACATCATGATGGATGATTTTGCCTATGGTTTGTCGAAGCGTCGCGTGACATTGAGTACATCCGGGGTAATTCCCGATATGGAGCGATTACGCGAACGTAGTCCTGTTGCTTTGGCGGTGTCATTGCATGCGCCTACGGATGAGTTACGCAATGAATTAGTCCCTATTAATAAAAAATACCCGTTGGCGCAATTGATGAGTATTTGTAAAACCTATTTTAAAGATGAGCCGCGTCGTGTGGTGACGTTCGAATATGTCATGCTGAAAGGGGTGAATGATCAACCCGAGCATGCGAATCAATTGATTAAATTATTAAGAGATGTGCCTTGTAAGGTGAATTTAATTCCGTTTAACCCATTCCCGATGACGCAATATGAGCGTTCGTCTACCACAGCCATTAATGCATTTCGCGATCGATTAATTGCGAAAGGTATTAATACGATAACACGCAAGACTCGTGGCGATGATATTGATGCAGCCTGCGGGCAACTCGCGGGAGAAGTCCAAGATCGCACTAGTCGCTCAAGACGTTGGCAAAAAATCCATTTTATGCCGAAAGAAGATAGAATCTGTTGACATGTCGTCTCTGTCCCTACGCCATGTAGCCCGTCCGCGAGGTCCATGGATTTCGCGGACAAGCCCTGTATCTTGGTCACATCCGTGCCACGGTACCGCTTGCTCTTTCCGAACTGAAACGTAGTTAAAAGACGATGTTAAAAAAGACGATTGTTCAAAGCGATTTGATTCAGGTATAATGACTCACCTGTTTTACACGATGAGCATGGATTGAAATCTCGTGGTGTGGTTCTCATTATTATTTTATTAGCATTGCAGTCTTGCCAGTTTCATCAGGAAGCTAAACTCGGACAAGCCGCAGCGCTCTATAATACCCAGCTAGGCTTGGTTTATTTAACTCAAGGCGATTGGGTATTGGCGAAACGAAAATTGTTGATCGCGCTGTCTCAGAATCCAAATTCACCGGATGTGAATGCTGCGATGGCCTATTTTCTGGAAAAAACAGGTGATGTCGTAAAAGCGCAGTCTTATTATCGTAAAGCCATGTTGCTTGCGCCGGGGCGTGGTGCGCAATTGAATAATTACGGTGCTTTTTTGTGTAGACAGAAGCATTACCAGCAAGCAGATCATTATTTTTTGCTCGCTGTTCGTGACATGCAATATGAGCGTACCGCAGCGGCGTATGAAAATGCAGGCTTGTGTGCGATGATGATACCGGATTATAAAAAAGCACAAACGTATTTTAAAAAGGCATTGATGCATGATCCGCGACGGATGCGATCAATGGATGAATTAAAACGAATGAACGAAGGTAACGTTGGTCGTTAGAGCCAACTTCCCATTCACGAATGGGGCGTTGTCAATGGACCTTTTTTGAAGTTCATGTTGCTGATCATATTAGTTCCACCTATTGGAGTAAACGATGAATAACACCGCACTACTTGATGAGAGTGAACAGCCGATTCAAGAAAAACCCGGCGCGCAACTTGCTGCACAGCGAATGTTGTTGGATTACACCCCTGAGTACGTTGCTGGGAAATTGCATTTGCGGACACGGATTATTGAGTTACTCGAGGCAGATGATTATCACAACATGCCAGAGCCTGTGTTCATTAAAGGCTATTTACGTGCCTATGCAAAATTGCTAGGTATGCCTTCTGATCCATTGTTGAATACATTTAACCGATTGTATTCCGGTGAACGAAAACAAGAAAAAGCGTTATGGCAAAGTCGTCGTGAAAGCAATAAGGCAGAGCATGTTGTACGCTGGTTGACAACAATTTTTGGTGTGGTCGTGTTGGTTGCTGTGGTGATGTGGTGGCAAGCAAATAAAGAAAATGAGCACATTTTCCCGATGAATTTGAAGCATGCTGAAGCCACTCCTGCGAATCAAATCGAATCGGAAATTCGTTTAACTGATTTATCAAAAATGCGTTCACTACTGTCATCCACCAATCAGACTGCTGATACGGAGATAGAAGGTGGCTGAACGAATTCAAGCAATTCGTGGGATGAATGATATATTGCCTGAGCAGAGTTATGCTTGGCGATATCTAGAACAATTGTTTGCACGCTGTTTGCAGGCCTATGGTTATCACGAAATTCGCTTTCCTTTGTTGGAAAGTACACAGTTGTTTAAACGTACCATTGGAGAAGTGACTGACATTGTTGAAAAGGAAATGTATACCTTCAGTGATTTGAATGAAGAAAGTGTGAGTTTACGTCCTGAAGGGACAGCTGGCTGTGTGCGTGCGTGCCTTGAGCATGGTTTACTGCATAATCAACAACAAAAACTCTGGTACATCGGCCCGATGTTTCGGCATGAAAAACCGCAAAAAGGTCGTTATCGACAATTTAATCAATTTGGAGTAGAAGCATTTGGAATTCCCGGTGTTGGCATCGAGTTAGAGTTGATTCTGATTTGTAAGCGTTTGTGGTCATTATTGGGCATTGATCACGCGGTGCAATTGCAAATCAATACATTGGGTGAGCTAGAAGAGCGTCAAGCATATCGTCAGGCTCTGATTGATTATTTTAAGCCGCATAGCCATGTGTTGGATGAGGACAGCAAACGTCGATTGGATCGCAGTCCTCTGCGTATTTTGGATAGTAAAAACCCAGAGATGCAATCATTGATTGCTGGTGCACCTAAGTTACTGGATATCCTGAGTGAGGGTAGTCGGCAACACTTCGAATCGTTGTGTGCCGGTTTAGATGCATTGGGGATTGCTTATACCATTAATCCAACTTTGGTCCGAGGTCTTGATTATTATGGACATACGGTGTTTGAATGGGTCACGGATCAATTGGGAAGCCAAGCGACTGTATGTGCTGGGGGGCGATTTGACAAATTAGTGGAGCAGTTGGGTGGTAGTCCGACGCCCGCGATCGGATTGGCGATGGGTGCTGAGCGATTATTATTATTGCTGGAGGTCTTGGGTGTGAACCCAGCAAATGAGCCCTTACCCGATATCTATATGATTGCAGATGGTGCAAACGCATTACAGCGTGCACTTGTTTTAGCTGAGTCATTACGCGCCATCGCACGTTTTGATGTGGTGGTGAATACGGATGGTGCGCGATTTAAAAGCCAGTTTAAAAAAGCAGATAAAAGTGGCGCACGAGTGGCATTAATTTTGGGTGAAGATGAATTGACTCAAGACACCATTGGAGTAAAAGATTTACGCAATGCAGTCGAGCAGAAAAATATCAAACAAGCGGATTTACTGTCTTTTATGGAACAGTATTTGGCTGATTAAAATCATAGTGTTGTAGGAGAACATGATGTCTATTTACATGACAGAAGCGGAACAGGTCGAGCTGATTAAAAGCTGGTGGAAACGATACAATGGTATCATCACCGTTTTACTCTCATTGGTATTGCTTGTGGTTGCTGGGTATAAATATTGGCATTGGCATCAGGAAAAAGTAACTGAGCAGGCTTCCAATGCATATGAACATTTAATGCTGGCGTTTTCTAATCAAGATAAAAAATCAGTGCGCAGTTATGCTCATCAATTGGTGACCGATTACGGCGATTCAGTGTATGCCGATGCAGCTCGTTTAACATTGGCCAAATTGGATGTTGCGAATGAAAAATACAAGCGTGCGCGTGAAATGTTGGAATATGTGGCCGCACACTCCAAAATGAAAGTACTGGCGGATGTTGCTCGAATTCGACTCGCTCGCCTGTTGGTTGAAGAAAAATCGTATGATGACGCATTAAACGAATTAGCAAAAGTCAATGATACGTCCTATTTTCCGGTCGTGAATGAGTTGCGTGGTGACATTTACTCAGTGACTGGGCGTTATGATAAAGCAGTTGCTTTCTATCATAAAGCGATTGATGAAGTACAGAAAAATGGCATGGGTAATTTATTTCTGGAAATGAAGTCAAATGAATTATTGGCATTGACCAAATCAACGCATGCCTTGAGTTAATGTTCTAGGAGATACTATGCAGGTTGTACGGATGTTAGCGGTATTATGTTGTTGTGTAGGATTGCAAGCGTGTAATCAAGTTGATAACTACATCTTGGGGAAAGACAATACACCGAAACCTAAGCCCCTGGACGCCATTGTATCTAAAGTAAACGTGAAGAAAGTATGGTCTGCTTCGGTTGGCAAAAAAAATAAAACGCACGCCTATCTAAAATTAAAGCCCGTGATTCAAGGCACGACGATTTACACGGCGGATGCTAGTGGCTTGGTGCAAGCGGTTAATAAATCCGATGGTCGAATACTGTGGTCTAATCAAATCAAACATCCTGTGGTTAGTGGTCCTACGGTTGCAGAAGGGTATTTAGTCGTAGGAACAAATTCATCCACGATTATATTGCTTAATCAGCATGATGGACGAATCATGTGGGAAGCTCATCTGTCGGAAGACACGCTATCTAAATCCGTGATCACGCATCATAAGGTGATTGTTAAAACGATCGATGGCAATGTGTATGCATTTGATCTCACCACAGGGAAGCAATTATGGATGGCCGAACATGGTGCGCCAAACCTAATTTTAAAGGCAAGTTCATCGCCAGTGATGATGGGCGAGCTTGTTTTGGTCGGATTTTCTGATGGCCGCTTGGATGCGATTGATAGTAATACGGGGCGTGTGGTATGGCAGCGAAGCATCGCTTATGCAACCGGTGCCAGTGATGTGGAACGTTTAGTCGATATTGATGCCGATCCGATTGTCCGTCAGGATACTGTTTATTTAGCCAGTTATCAGGGCTATATTGGTGCATTAGCATTATCCAATGGTCAATTTATCTGGAATAAGCCTGGGTCAGTTTATAAGGATATGGCGCTTGAGGACGATATTTTGTATCTAACCGATAGTCATGATGTACTTTGGGCCTTTGATCGCACCAGTGGTCAGGTTAAATGGAAACAAGCAGCATTGAAGGCACATGGGTTAACCGAACCTGTGTTATTGGGCAATTATGTGATTGTCGGCGATAAAACAGGCTATTTACATGTTGTGTCAACTCAAAATGGTGAATTGCTCGGACGGCAACAATTATCAGCAAGCATTGATATATCTCCGGTAGTTGCGGGGCGTACTGTGTATGTGATAACAGCAAGCGGTGAATTGACTGCGCTGACAATTAATAATAAATGAGGTTGCTTCACAATAATATGTTTAATCTCATCATTTAACACCTTTTTACCTTAAGAAAGGGTTATACGTTTCTCTGGTTTGGACTCTTGAATTTCCCTTCTCTCCTTGGGGAGAGAAGGTGGCGCGTTAAGATGCTAGACACATAAATATAATGCGATGCTTTTTTTAACAATGCCAAAGTGAAGGATTTCAACTTATCAACGATTAAAGCCTGAATTGATGTAAAATGACCCATCACCTGAGTCGTTATGCAAAATCATATTATTGTCCTATATTTAATTAAGGTGACTAATTAATTAACTTTTTAAGTTGGGAGACAATAACATGAATATGATCAAGGATCGACGTGGTTTAATATTCGCGGTCATGCTGGCTGCAACGGGATTTGGTTTGCTTAGTGCTAGCACTGATGCAAATGCATATTATCGAGGCTATTATCACAACGGTTATTATCATGGTTATGGTTATCACAATTACTATTATAACCGTGGCTGGAATGGTTGGGGTATTGTGATTGCACCAGGCGTTGGTTACTACGGTCCTCATTGTGGTTGGGTTGCTGCGCATCGTAATATAAATGGTCGTTGGATACCTGCACACCAGGCTTGCTGGTGATTGCATTACCTCGATCACTGAAATCCTATTCCGTCTCACCCTATCCAACGAATCCCTGACGAGAGTCCGGGATTCGTCTAACTTTGTGCACCGGGCGTACATTGGGAAAACAGGTTGGCGCAAGTCTCACAATCCAATCATTCATACGGCAATGCCAAATAGTTGGTTTGATACATTAGGTCTATTTAGTCTGCATAATAAGGTTAAAGCGTTACGAGCTTAATTGAAACCGCCGTATGCGACATCGCACGTACGGTGGTGTGAGAGGACGGGGACCGTAAGGCCCCTCTTACTCGATTCGCCTTTAGCAAGCAAAAAACTCAATTAAGTCCGTAGAGCTGTCATTCCGCACCCTAGACCGCACTTTTTCTAATTAAATTTCACTGATCAAAAAAAAATCACGATCGACGCGCTGCATCCTTCAAGTAAATATCCGTTTAGCTCTTTTTTGATTTATTTAGCGTATTTTTATTAGAGTCATACACGGTCATACTGGATTTTTGATAAAGATAAACCATGGCCTTGTTTAAAAAGAAGGCATATGTCGCCGTCATGATACGATCGTGAAGATTCAAACGACTGCTCCAGCTGGATTTAGGTAAATTGCACTGGCTCGTTTACCAAAATGCCTGATTATTTTTTTTAAAACGGCATTCAAATTCACAACCAGCTTTTGTACATGGTTGCCCGTCGTGACAGATAGTTCGTTTACGACTCGAAATAAAAAATAAACCCAACGCAAACTTGGGGTATCTGTTAGTTTTTTTGTTTGACTCGGGATGGTTTCATTTTTTTCTTGCAACGATTGCTGTAGCTCATATTCAGACACCCCATATACCATAAGGCATAAGGTCATCACCATCATAAGCGCATCAATACGCTCAGGTGTTTTCAAAAAAACTGAATCGACTTGAAATGTGTCATCCTTGATGAATTTAAAACCACGCTCCGTGCCAAACTGACCTTTATATTCGCTCAAAACCTCTTCGTTTGATAAAATCATCTCATTCAATTGGTTTGTCGCCAAAACAAATCGACCTTTACGAGTGCGAATTTCAGCTATCTTCTGTTCATTCAAAGACAAACTGAATTTAATTTGATACCCAATAATCTCTGGTAACTCATCCGCTTTCGGACGTCCCTTCGATGTGTATTTTTTTACTTCGACAATCGAGAAGGTTACACCATGAAATTTTAACAGCTTCTTTTGTACATCAGCTTGATTGACAGCATCGTCCTGGCACGTGAAGAGTTGATTGCTTAAGTGCCACCAAGCTTTGTTTTGACTGTCACCTTCTATTTTAATTTTCTTATCCAATGTCTTATTTTCACGACGATAGGCTGCTTCAGAAAAAAACATTAACCAACGTTGTTTTACATCCTTATAATTCGATGTAGTTTCATAATAGGAGTAGCCATTGCTCAATTTAACCCAGGTAAGTTCATTTTCTGGTATCGAAACCAGTGTGCGCACCTCTTTGATTTTCTCTGGCGCCCGTGTTATCCAAAACATATCGGCACTATGTTGCAGAATATTGGCATAAATTGCACTGTCACCAACATAAATAAAATCAGGCGTATTTGAAAGCTCTCGACAAAACTGCTTTATTTTAACAGCGGCAGCAGGCATCGTTGTTTGATCGGACGCATTACCGCTATGCGACTCCATCCATAATGGAAAATTAGCAGCACCTGTTGTCGCAAGCAACAGAACCATTTGTTTTAAGTCATGCCGTCCTGATTTTGCATAGCCTTGTTTAGGCCATGGTGTATTATCATCTTCAACTGCCTCATTTAATGCAGATTGTTCAAAATCACCGAATAAGCTCAATGTCGTTGTATCAATATGAGTGCTTTTACCCAGTAAACCACGAGCTTGTCCAATGGTGAGGCTTAATTCCGTAAATAATTTGGTCGTACCATAGGCTGAAATTGCATCTAAACATCGACCCGATGCATCGTCATTAAACCATTCCGCCTGTACGTGGCGATTAAACAAGCGATCAAGTGGTTTATCACTTAAAAAGTCAGGGAACAAATACAAGCGACTATCAATGAATCCAAGCCCGTTCATAATCATTGCGGCAACACGTTCACCGTGGCTTACCTTCGCGCCATGGGTCTCGCTGATAGGTAATCGGTCATCAATCAAGTCAATAATCCTCAAGCTATCAATTTTATCAGCCACCAGACCCAGATGACCTAAATGAGCCGTAGAAATTTGTTCTTCTTTAAATACATCCATCATACAATACACAGCATCCGTAACCTGCTGAGATTATACATAAAAATCCGTAACTTTGAAGTTGGCATTTATTTTTGACTCATTATGGATTCAGCTGTCTTTTTTATAACGATTTCATAATCAAACATTTAAACTCAATTCGCATAAATAAAAAACACAATAAGATAACTATGAGCTATAATTACGAAAAAACCGGGCAGGTCAGCATCATGACTCAACAGAAAACCGAGGAGCAATTAAAGGTAGAAACCATTAAAAATATCCAGCGCATTATTCAATTTCTGCACCATTCAGAAGACCACAAGCACCAAGAACCTCTGACAAAAGCGCTACAAAGCATGGTTAATGGGAAAAATAAACCTGTTTCCAAAGGAGCTACAGCAGAGGAACGCACCCTTGCATCGCTCAAGCTAGCAATAGCACATTTAAGCCCCAATGGCTGGAAGACTTCAAATAGCAATCTCACTCCCGCACAAGAAAAAGGAATGCTCATCAATGATTGCATGGGATCCATAAAATCACACGTTGCGAATATCCCTGAGTATGTTATCAACGGTGTCATTAGTGATTACATGACCGACCAAGAGCGCACCAATTTAGAAAAAGCGTCTCCGCGTTTGTTTAAATCAGTCTGGACATCGGAAAGGCTTTTGTCGGCTGTCTTTATGGGAGAGGAATCCATTGCCGAACGGATTGTCCGCTCCAACCCAGAATTACTCTTTAAACGCCATACGTATAAGATGCCTCTCTTAAATGAAGACGGTACGTTATCGGATACATCAGAGCAAATATATCACGATGTGACACCATTAAGATTAATGCTTTATACTGGCGATTGGAAAATGTGGGACCATATTTTTCCATTGATTCCAGAAAAATTTCTTGAAGAAACCCTTCGAGAGATGCGCAATATATCACGCGGAGGCCCTGACTTGGTTAAAATCAATCGCGACCCAGGGTTATTATCGACTGATGAATTAAAATATTTTCATGAAAGAGACGAGCAAGGCAAACAAAAGCTGGACTCACAAAACAACCCTATTGCTTATGAGCTATTAAGTAATCCTGATGGGATTTTTTATGTTGAATCAGGCAATCAAGTGCAGCTTTATCATGTCAAAGTGAACCCTGATACCCAGGAAAAACAGGTTGTTCCTCTCCAAGAGACCAAGAATATGACGCCTGAAGATAAGACTGCTTTAAATCAATTAAAAGATGATATCCGTAACAACATGCCGATGAACAGCGGTCGCAGGACGAGTGATAAAGAGCATGCGTTGATTGAACGTGTGTTCGGCATCAAATTAGAACGTAATGGCATTCATTGTGAACTCAATGGCATTCCTTATCACAATACCTATGATGGCTGTATCAATCTCATCAATGATTACCGAAACTATTTAGACATTTATGATGCGCCGCGTCAGCCAGGTACGTCCCGGGATAATGTTGATGCAGCGTGGGAGCGCCTTAATCAAGCGCAACGGCGAGCCATGGTGTCTGTTATTCAGCGCATCTGTGAAGTGGATAAACCTTTTTATCCTTTACCCAATAACAATGATTTGAAAACTAGGGAGTTGGCGCGAACGACTGAGTTTGAGGATTGGGTGGATGTTAAGATGAAGGCTGCTTACCCCTTGCAGGTTAATTCTGGGGGCGGGGGCTCGGTGAGGTGTTTATTAAAGGCCGACCGGCGGGGAGCGGTGGCGGAGGTGCGGCTCAGGTGGGCGGCGGTCGTCGATTTGGCGGCGGTCCGCCAGATTGTGGAGGCAAGAAAAGCTCGTTTCAATGAATTGATGCATGAGATTGATCAGAAGTTAAACCCTTCATCGATCAATCCACTGGTCCTGGTTGCATTGTGTCGTAATTTGGGCAAACGCAATACAAGCGGCCTTTGTATCCCAACAGGCCTCCATAAACCAGGTTAACAATTCATTCTTTGTCCAACATTGAGCAGTTCTCACCCCCCACGCGCACCAGCGAGCCAAGTAACGCTTGATTCGGCGGGTAGAGAACCCATCAATAACCATTTGTTTAACTTGCTCACGTGCGTTACGTAACGTTCGCGGATGCGGGACGATACAAGATTGCAGAGAAGCATCGTGACCAGTTGTCGATGAGACTGTCCCCCCCACCCCTCACTTGGGTTGAAAAATGCCCAGACTGAGTCGTCTCTATAGCGTCAGGCTCTATAGAGTGTTGATGTTCTTGTGACGCGTTGATTCCATTCAGAGGTTGTGTCTCCGAATAGTGGATGCCGAGAAAATGAAACCCTTGATTGATTACGCCCATGCGCGTTTTTTTGCGTGATAAACCCAATCTTCGTTCTTTTAAAACGGCCATCAATCGCTGTTTGCAGCGCTCAAATTGCCGTTTTGTTTTGCATAAAATGATAATGTCGTCCTGGTAATGCAGGTAAGAAACATCCATACTATCGAACGCGTCATCCAATGGCTTCAAGTAGAGCGCACTAAAAAACTGAGACAATGGGCCTCTAAGGGCTATGCCATAATCTGGATTTTTATAACCACGCGGTGTTTCTATCGGATTCTTAATGATATTTTCCAGCATCGATTGTACATTTGGATCGTGATAATGCTGCTTAACATCCTGCAATAGCAGATGATGTTGGATCGATTTATAATACGACTTGATATCTGCGCGTATAATATAATTGGGTTGTTGTTCGGCAAGCACTTCTTTGATACGTTGTGTTGCCCACTTGACTCCGCTTGGGCCATGTAGATGATAGCAATTTGGATTCATTACATGTGCAAACGTTGGTTTTAATTGCTTAAGCAATAGATTCTGCAAGATACGATCAGATAAATGTAATTGGTCAACCATTTCATCCTGAAAATAATGGCGTTTTAGAAATCGTGGCGTATACGTGCCATTGATAATGGATTGGACACCTTGAGAAAGCCAATCACTGATATTCCTGGCCATCAGGTGTACATCATGGTTGGGGTTGGCAAACCGCTTGCGTCTATGGATGCTTGCAAAGAGTTTGCTTCCTGCATTCATCATTGTGGCAAAGTCCCATCGTTTCATACTGCTCAAAATGTCATGCCTTATCGATGTTTTTTAGATTGCGTTTTTTCTGATTCTAATGTAAAAATTCATCAAAGAAAATACTGACAAGCCAAGGAATACATTTTGGTGAACCTTATTTTTTAGTCACTCAGGTTAATTGAGAATTCTTTAAGCTGGGGTGCGGAATGACAGGTAGAGCCACAGTTTATTTCATATTAAAGGTACGTAAAGATTTTTGTACAATACAAGATGTTTTTTTGCCAACGCCCGCTTCTTTTGAAAATTTTGGCCATTCTGAAATCGCTTGCTTAACCTCATCAATCATATCGCGCGCTTTTTCCTGAGCAATATGGCCGGCTGTCGCAAGCTTCAGTAAATGAGCTTCTGTGAGATGATTCCCCTCGCCCATGATTGTTGTACTGTGCTCTCCGGCGGGACCAGAAGAGTAGATGAGATCGTAAGCCGGCGACACTGTCCATTTTCCTTCAGGATCCATGAGAAAAGAAAAATTCTTGGCATGGTCATCTCGGTTATGTGATAAAACATTAAAAATTGCTGCGCGAAATTGAACTTCTACTTCATGAATGTCTTTCGTTAACCAGAGCGTTGCGCGAAAAATCGTTTCATAATCAAGACTTGGCAACCGATAGTCGGCATGGAGCAAACCCGCTAGAGAATGCATATGCATTTTTTCGCCTTGTATACGATCAAATCTTTGTACACCGAAGTATCCTGGATTGACCGTTGATGGAAACAAACGTGCTGTAGGCAATCTTAATCCAGCAGCTCTCGCCATCAAATGATAAGCATATTCTAATGGGCCATTATCGATAGGATCTTGCATTGACCGAAACTTTATTATCCAATCGTCCTTAGACATCTTGAGCATAATCTTTGGTCTAGCACCGCCCGAGGAACCATTCAAATTGAGTAAGGTATCTATGTAACGAAAATCTTCTGTTTCAAGTGTTACTGTGGCCTCACGAGCAAGCTCATCTATTTGAGCCTGGAGCTCACGCCAGTCGTATGAGAGGGCTGAACCCATGTTGGGTTCATAGCTCAATGCACCCATCCCATGAGCGCCGACGTAACAGAGTCTATCGAGGGCTGTAAGTCTGTTGGGTGGAATGCCCAGTGAAGTTAATTTTCTATCTAATAACAACCGTCCCCATCCGTCAGGTAAGCTGTCATAAAAAACACCAAATAATCCCCCAAATATAGTATCACTACATGATAATACGCCCGCTTGTAAAGGTAATTTAAATGGCGATAATTGCAATCCTGATTTCAAAAACACACTATCATATTCAAAATAAATTTTTTGCAGATTCAGTGCCAAACGTCCAACAAGTTGTTTGTGTTGATCTGTCTCATAAAACACATTAATCAACTCAATAGATTGCGAAGTCATGTACGCCCTCGTTTACGCTTTGATTTCGTTTTGAGTAAATTATCTAAACTAACCCACTGTTCTTTTGATTGAAAAAGATTTTCAAAAGTATCCAATGCATTCAGTGTTAATGCGATCTTTAATAAAGACTCCAAAGATATTTTTCCCGTTCGCTCAAATTTTTTGATCACACTAAGGCTAACATCTGAACGGGTAGAGAGCGTTTTTTGGGTCATGTTGAGAGAAAGGCGGTATTGACGTGCTTGAACCGCAATACGTTGACCAATTTCTTGTGGCGTTAAAAGAAAAAAAGTCTCCATAGTGACTATTATCGCTTATTTTTATAAATAAGGTGTATTATAGTGTCTTTTATTCTATTATGTCAATTTGGGTTAAATTAAAATGCGGTTACCCGTGCGCCAAGCAAAGCTTCTTACGGCGATATATGAGCCATTATTTCTCCCTAGCTCCTATGGATATAGGGAGGGAGTAAACGGCCATGAGGCGTTGCGTGCCCTAATGAAATATAGTAGTCAGTTCCCTCGATAACCAGCGACGAGTAAACTCGTTTATAGTAGAAAGCACTGAAATACTACTGCGCTGGATAAACCGTAAAGGTGGACGACGGAAAATGAACTGGACCGAGTTCGTTCGGTTACTGAAAGAAACTAATTACCCGCGACGTTTCAAGACTACATCGATGTTCACCGCTAGCTGAAACGGTATTTTCGGGAGCCGGATGCGGGAAATCCGCACGTCCGGTTCTGAGGAGGGGTCTGCTGAGGTGACTCAGCGATCTACTCCACCTAGTAGGTAGAGCGAATTGTCGACAAGCTCTAGCTAAAATATGCTATTATGAATCAAATTTATTTGCTACTTGTTTATCATGAAATATATTGAACTTTATACAGGGAATGATAATAAATCTCATTTTAAAGAGGTAGAATCAACTCATGGTAGCAATGAGCCTTTAGGGTGTTACTCTCTGCCCTATGCTGTTCAATCCATGTTTTTTCGTGAATTTAATGCAGGTGCTCACTTTGATTGGCATACAGCACCTAGACCGCAATATATTATCTATTTGGAAGGAGAAGTTGAGGTAGAAACTAGCAGTGGAGAAAAATGCATATTTAAAGCGGGTGATATCTTATTTGCTAACGATCTGAGTGGTGAAGGACACAGAACAAAAACACTCTCCGTTGGTCGGTCCATTGTAATAACAGCAGCTTAATTTGAAAAAATTCAAGAAACATCTTTTATCGAATGAACTCGTCCAGCACCTGGAAAATGATCAGAGCAAGAAACTTAGCGTCTATTGCGGGGATCCTTCGCTACGCTCGGAACGACGTGTTCTTTTTTAATGAGATAGCTCTGGACTTGTCCTCAAAATGACGTTTCCCCTCATTATTTATGTTATAATCCCCGCGCGCTTAATCTGAGAATTGATATGATCCCCATTATTGCTTTAGTTGGTCGACCTAACGTTGGAAAGTCGACTTTATTTAACCGATTAACTCGGACGCAAAATGCCATTGTTGCTGATTTTCCGGGGTTAACACGAGATAGACAATATGGGGATGCGACGTTTGAGCATAAATCATTTATTGTGGTGGACACCGGTGGTGTAGGGGTTGATGATTTAGCAGTTGATGCTCTCATGTCAAAACAATCGGAGTTTGCGCTGCATGAGGCGGATATTGTTTTTTTTCTGGTGGATGCACGCGCAGGATTAACCGCAGTGGATCGAAATATTGCGATGAATCTTCGCAAAATGAGCAAACATGTTGTGCTCGTTATCAATAAAATCGATGGTTTGGACGAAGAGGTTGCCTGTGCTGATTTTCAATCCTTAGGTTTGGGATTGTCTTATGCAATTTCGGCGAGTCATGGGCGCGGCATGATATCACTGCTGCAGGCGGTGACAGCCGATTTTTCTGCAAACGAAGCAACGCCTGATGAACCAGATACCGTTAAAATTGCTTTTGCAGGGCGTCCGAATGTAGGTAAATCGACGTTAATAAATCGTATTTTGGGTGAGGAGCGTGTTGTTGTTTATGATTTACCGGGTACGACACGTGACAGTATTGCGATTCCGTTTGAGCGCGATGGTCAGTCGTATACTTTGATTGATACGGCGGGTATTCGTAGACGTTCGCGTATCGATGAAAAAATTGAAAAATTCTCCGTGATTAAGACGTTGCAATCGATTAAAGAATCCAACGTCTGTTTGATGGTATTGGATGCTAAAGAAGGATTAACTGAACAAGACATGCATTTGCTTGGATTTATCATTGAAGCGGGCAAAGCATTGGTGGTCGTTGTGAATAAATGGGATGGTTTGGATGAGGACCATCGTGAGGATGTGAAACAAACCTTGAGTCGTCGGTTGCACTTTGCCAATTTTGCCCAGATTCGGTTTATTTCTGCATTACATGGGAGTGGTGTTGGGACGCTATTTAAAGATATTACTCAGGCATACCGCTCCGCGATGCTTGATCTATCCACACCTAAGTTAACGCGAATTTTGCAGGATTTAACCACACAGCATACCCCACCGTTGGTCAATGGACGTCGAATCAAATTACGCTATGCGCATGCAGGAGGACATAATCCACCGATTGTTGTCATTCATGGTAATCAATTGGATGCTCTACCAGATAGTTATAAGCGCTATTTAATCAAATCATTCACAGAGCAATTGGGGTTAATTGGAACACCATTAAAGTTAGAATTCAAAGGCAGTCATAATCCATTTAAAGATAAAAAAAACAAATTAACCGATCGTCAAATTAAGCGTAGACAGCGTTTGATAAAACGAGCTAAGCGACGGTCTTAATTACGTTTTTTATTCCAATAGTTCATTGTCGTTGATCGCTAAACTTGTTAGTATGATCCTTAAGAGATGCTTCGAGACGAAAGCTTATGCTTCCTCCTCAGCACGAACGGTTTAAAACAGGACTTACGAAAAACCTTGATCTCTGCGTTGGATTTGATTTTTAATGAGGGAGTTCAGATGTACTAAATGACCGAATTAAAAATCAAATCCGCCTTGACCTCAAGGTTTTTCATAAGTCCTGTAAAAATGTTTAAACCAATGTTCTATTTTCAAGCTTTGGATTCGCATGTACTAAAGCGGCTACACCAACAAGAGTATGTGTTTTCTCCATGAAAACAAGGATTCGTTTTATGAAGGTCCCTAAGATTATTCGTACTTATTACACTAATCTTGCTGCAGATCAAAAGAAGATAATCACCGTATTGATCGCGATATTGAGCTGCTTACTCATTTATTTCGTGTTGCATGGTTGTTACGTGTTGCTATTTGGCTCGTCAAAATTACCCCCGCAACCTTTGATGATACGTCATGGTGATGAAATTGAGATTCCAGCGGGTTCTCCTCTGCGCGCACAAATGCAAATTAAATCTGTCACAGCTGTATCGCAACCGCATGTTTTGTCATTTCCAGGTTTCATTGAGGCGGATCCTGTGAGGACAGTCAATATTTTGCCACCACTGAGTGGACGATTGATGTCATTGAATGTGACATTAGGTCAACATGTTCATGAAAATCAGGTGTTAGCAGAGATCAGTTCGCCTGACTTGGCGCAAGCCTATTCGGATAATGATATTGCCGTGAGTGCGATGAAGTTAAAAGATGACGTATTGCAACGCGCAAAAGAGGTTCATCAAGTGGGTGGTAATTCGGTTCAAGATGTGCAACAGGCTGAAAATGATTTTAGACAAGCACAAGCCGAAGCGAATCGTGCCGAGGCGCGGTTAAAAACATTGGGGAAAAATAATTTTAATGTATTGACGATTCGTTCCCCGATTGAAGGACGAGTAACCGCGATTTATTATGGCATGGGATCTTATATTACGGATCCTACGATGATTTTAATGACAGTAGTGAATATCGATAAAGTATGGGTAACGGCCAATGTGCCGGAGCATTTAGTCGGAATGGTGAACAAAAATCAAACGGTTAATATTTATTTACCTGCTTATCCACAGCAGGTATTTGAGGGTAAAGTCAGTTTCGTCAATTCATTTCTTGAGCCAGATACTCGTAGTACTAAAACCAGAATTCAGTTGCTCAATCCGCGAAGGAAATTGAAACCAAACATGTTTGCTATGGTAAATATTAATATACCACAACCCGATCAGGTGATGATTCCACTGTCCTCCATATTGATGAGTAATGAAAGTACCTCCGTTTATGTCGAAACAAAGCCGTGGACCTGTCAACGACGTGAAGTGGAATTGGGGATGGAGGATGGTGATCAAGTACGAGTGTTGTCTGGGTTAAAAGCAGGAGAGCGTATCGTGACCTGCGGAGGGGTGTTTATCAATGATTGATAAACTCATCAACGTCTGTTTCCATCGTCGACACATCGTTTGGGGTGTTGCGATTCTCTTGTCGATTTATGGTTATATTTCCTGCACTCGAATGACGATAGAAGCTTATCCTGAATTGAGCGACGTGACCATACAAGTGACCACGCAGGTGCCTGGATTAGCAGCAGAAGATATCGAACAGCAAATTACGATTCCGCTTGAGCGGGCATTAGCAAATACGCCGGATCTATTTATTATGCGCTCAAGTAGTACGTTTGCTTTATCGCTGATTACGCTGGTTTTTAAAGATGGGGCGGAAGATTATTTTTCACGTGAGCGTGTGCTAAATCACATCAGTGATGCCATATTACCGCCCGGTATTCAGCCCACACTGGCACCATTGACGGGAAGTGGTGGTGAAATTTATCGATACACACTTGAATCAAATACTAAAACGCTGATGGAATTATCTGAAATTCAACGTTGGATTGTCATGCCTGGTTTAAAGCAGGTACCAGGTATTACTGATGTGAATAATTTTGGTGGTTTGACAAAAGAATTTGAGCTCGTGCTTGATCCGATGAAACTGCATCATTATGGACTGGTGATTAATGATGTCATCAATGCGATTAATAATAACACGGCGAATGCAGGTGGTGGTCGTGTCACACGCGGTGAGCAAAGTTATATTGTGCGGGGTGAAGGGCAGATTCATGATTTGGAGGATCTGGGCGCTGTGGTTGTGACTCAACGAAATGGTATCCCAATCTTGGTAAGTTATTTGGGGCAGTTACAATATGGTCATCAGGAGCGAGAAGGGTTTTTAGGCAAAAATTATAATCCGGACACGATTGAAGGGATTGTGCAGATGCAAAAGTATAAAAACCCGTCGACTGTATTGAAAAGTTTGCATGCCAAAGTTGATCAATTGCAGGCAATATTAAATCCTATGGGTGTTAAAATTGTGCCTTATATTGATCGTGATGAATTAGTTCATCTGACAATCAATAAAGTGACGCACACGGTCATCGAGGGCATTTGTTTTGTGGGCATTGTCTTGATTTTATTTCTTGGTAGTCCGCGTAGTGCGTTGGTTGTAGTTGTTGCGATTCCTATTGCTTTAGTGACGGTCTTCATCATGATGAATCTGACCAACATGCCTGCAAATCTGTTTTCATTGGGCGCGATTGATTTTGGTGTCATTGTGGATGGAGCCATTGTGGTGATGGAAGCCATTTTGCGGCGTCGAGAAGAAAACCCAGATATTGCAATTTCTGCTGAAGAAACTTTAAAAATTACGAGCTATGTCGCTAGACCTATTTTCTTTGCAACGTTGATTATTATTTCCGCATATCTGCCATTATTTGCTTTTGAACGCGCTGAAGGTAAATTATTTAAGCCCATGGCATTTACCGTATCTTATGCGCTGATTGGAGCACTCATTTGCTCTATGCTATTGACGCCGGGATTAGCCTATACGGCACTACGCAAAGCGCAGCATGTTTATCATAATCGCCCACTACTTTGGTTAACTGCGCGATATCGTGAATCATTGGAGCGATTGCTACTGCGTCCAATGATTGCATACGTGCTTGGGATCATGGTGCTTATCACGGTGATTGTTCTTGGTGCGACAGCAGGGCGGGAATTTTTGCCTGATTTGGATGAAGGCGCATTATGGTTACAAGTGGGCTTACCGACAGGGTTGTCGTTAGAAAAAGCAAATGAGATGGCCACGGAATTACGCACCACGTTATTGGAATACCCAGAAGTATCCTATGTGGTTACGCAATTAGGACGTAGCGACCAAGGTGCTGATCCTTGGACACCTTCTCATATTGAGGTACCCGTGGGCCTGAAACCCTATGCGCAATGGCCAGACAAAGAAACGAAAGCGCAATTTATAGCAAAATTAAATGCACGTTTTGCAAAAATGCCAGGATTTACAGTGGGTATCAGTCAGCCGATCATTGATAATGTCAACGATATGTTGGGTGGAGCACATAGCCCATTGGTGTTGCGTGTGTATGGTGATAATTTACAAGAGTGCCGTCGAATCGGCAAAAAAATTGTGGCTGTTTTAAAAACAATTTCCGGTACCGCTTCGGCTTCAATCTTTCAATTACCGCCGGTTCCACAAATGGTGATCCATATTGATCGAGCAAAAATTGCAAGATATGGCATTAATGCGGCGGATGTCAGTGCGCTTTTGCAAACGGGCTTAGGCGGCCAACCGGTTGCGATGGTGTATGTTGATAATCGAATTTATAATGTCACCGTGCGTTTTCCCAAAGCTAACAAGAGTAGTACGGAAGCATTGGGTAATCTTTTTTTGAGTAGTTCTACCGGAGCTAAAATTCCGTTAGCTGAACTTGCCTCCATTGAGTATCAAACGGGAGAAAGTAACATCTCTCACGAAGGAAGTGGGCGACAAATTACTATTCGCATCGATAACCGAGGACGTGATTTAGCGTCCTATTTGGAAGAGGCCCAGCGGCGGGTGAAGGCTGAGGTTAAATTTGACCCGAAATTATTCCATCTTGAATGGGCGGGACAGTTTGAAAGCCAACAACGTGCACAACAGCGTATGATGTATATTTTATCAATGGTATTAATTTTGATGTCCATTTTATTGTTCATGCAGTTTCAGAAACTACGATTGGTGTTTTTAATTTTAGGAGTAGTACCCATGGCAATGCTGGGTGGGTTAATTACCCTGCATTTGACCCGTCAAACACTCAATGTCGCAACGGCTGTTGGCTTTATTGCGCTCTTTGGTGTCTCGGTACAAAACGGTATTATTATGATTGCGAATATTCGACGCGTGCGTACCATGAGTTCAACGTTGGCGAAATCGGTGGTCGAGGGTGCTTCTGAGCGCTTGCGACCTGTGTTAATGACGGCGACGGTTGCATCGTTTGGCATGTTGCCAGCGGCGATGGCAACGGGAGTTGGGACGGATGTTCAACGTGGATTAGCGACCGTTGTTGTGGGTGGTCTTGCGGTCTCCACCTTGCTGACTTTATTTATTTTGCCCACGTATTATTTTGTGATTGAACGGTATTGTGAAGGAGGAGATGGTAAGTTATTTCATTGGGGGCATCAGCGATGAAACGAATTCAATTAGGCCTTAGCGCAATGATATTATCCGGTTGTGCCGTTGGTCCTAATTATCATCATCCACAAGCACCACATGCGGTTCGTTATACCACTAAACCAATGCCGGCATCGACTGTTTCTGCGCCCACGGATGCGGGCAAAAAACAGTATTTTCGTAACGGTCAAGATATTCCACTGAAATGGTGGACTGTTTTTCATTCGCCGGCGTTAAATCGATTAGTGACTGATTCGATACGCGGTAATCCGGATATTGCTGCAGCAAGTGCTTCACTAAAAATAGCGCATGAAAATACACTGGTGCAAAAAGCTGCTTTTTTTCCCTTAGTGACAGGTAGTTATAACCCCATGCGACAGTTAACTGCCGGGACATTATCCAGTAACGTGGCATCAAATGCATATCTCTATACCTTAAGTACAACCAGCATGAGCATTTCTTACATGCCAGACGTGCTTGGATTAACGCGAAGGCAGGTGGAGTCTGCATTGGCGCAGGAAGAGTCGGCGGCATTTCAAAGTGAAGCCGTTTATTTGACGTTGACCTCCAATGTAATTTTAGCAGCGATTCAGGAAGCGTCGATCCGGGCACAAATTCAGGTGACCAAGCGCAGTATTGCCTTAGCACGAGAGCTATTACGAACCATGGAGCGACAGCGGGATTTAGGTTTTGTCAGCAAAGAAGACGTTGCAGCGGAGGCAACATTTCTAGCGCAGGTCGAATTTGCACTGCCTGCCTTGCAATTGCAATTAGCACAGCAGCGTCATCTGATTGCAAGTTTGCGAGGAACTTTACCCGGCAATCGTCTCTCGGAACGATTTTATTTACATGATTTTACGCTACCTGAGTCTTTGCCTGTGAAATTACCGTCACAATTAGTCGAACAACGTCCTGATGTGCGAGCAGCGGAAGCGCAGATGCATGCGGCAAGCGCACAAATTGGTGTCGCTATTGCAAATCGATTACCCAATATCATGTTATCAGGCACGGGTGGATTGATGCCAGTTGACTATGCATTAAGTAGTATTCCACTCGGGTTTCCTGTCCTCCCAACAGGCACACCGTTTTTCTGGATGATTGCCGGTAATTTAATGGGCACCTTATTTGATGCGGGATCATTAAAGCATCAGCAGGGCGCGGCAGAGGCAGCATATCAATTAGCGATGGCTCAATATCGACGTGTGGTGTTGAATGCATTTGAAGAGGTCGCTGATGCTTTAAAGGCAATTCAATTTGATGCGAAAGCGTTAACGATCGCAACGAAACAAGAGCAGACAGCTAAAACAAGTATGCTTATTGCAAAACGAAAATTGGAGTTAGGACGAGTCAGCCATCTTGATGTCATCCACACAGAGCAAGCATATCAACAAGCACTGGCTAATTTAGCTCAAAGCCAAGCGAATCGATTTACCGACACCGTGGTATTGTTTCAAGCGTTAGGTGGTGGATGGCGAGATTGCGGGCCATTACGGTTGGATTAAGCGCACCGGTGGATGTGTGTCAAGCACAGTGCTTTGTTTAATACATTTTAAATGTAAAACAAAAAAACAAAAAAACAATATTATTTACATTTAGGTTATTTTATATATAATTGTATCGAGTTATTTTGCGGTCCAACACGAAGGCTAGCTAGACATTACGTCATATAATTGACAAGGAAAAAAGATGCCTATTACTGTTACTTTAAAGCGTCGTACGATTTATTTAAATACTGAAATGGAGCGTATTTTTAAGATGTTTGATGAGGCACTGGCAGGCCAAAATATCCCTGTTCGGAGAGATAAGAAGCGCCAAAATCAAGATCCAGATCATGCCGTCACCGTCGCTCCAGTTGCAGAAATGAGTGTTCAGGGACGCCGGGGAATTTTTACAACAGCTATTAGAGCACTTGAGCAAGCAAGTGGTGATTCTTATGGTGGATATTTTTGCGAATTACCTGAGCAATATATTGATTTAGATTCTGAAACGAAAGCGTACTTTGATGAGTACAAACAATCTTTAATTAAAGCTCTAAAATCAGAGAATGTTAGCTCTCTGGATGTTGAACGTATTGAAGTGCGATCGCGCTTTGCTCTAACCTATATACTGTTGTATAGATTGGTGGGTCATGCATTGCAATGCAAGGATGACTCGCTGAACAATGCCATATCATTGGTTGCCGCTTTAGATAATTTTCAACAAAAATTAATATGCTCTGGAATATTAAATTCCACACGGTTCGAAAGAGTCAATGCAGGTGCTTCTGATATTGTAGACTTCAAAATACCAAGATCAGAATACGATCAATTTGTTGGCGAAATTAGTACCAACAAGGTGTCATTGAGTACAGATATAAAGAATATAATCCATTCGGTTCAATTGCTGCATCATCATACGATGAAAATTTCTGCAGGCAAGACTTTATTAGAAAACACACGTCGTACAATAGAATGTCAGCTACTTGCTTGCCTAGCTCCTAACACAGTAGGAAGTGACTTCGATGAGGCGTGGTATAAATCGGCTCTTTTAGATATAACCGCCAATATACCGGTTGGTGCGAGGATAGGTGATAATGGTCTTTTACATGCTCATAATGATCAATTAGCATACAATAGATTAAGTCAAAAGCAATCGCAACAGATCGCATATTTAGTCGCAAAAGGCGGTTTAGACAAAATTGTCATCAATAAAATAGAGCGATTATGGAAGTTGTTGAATACAATTGAAATAATTATTCAGGAATTTAACTGCCTAGACGATTTATTTAGATTAATCAGTTGGGTTCCGATATTAAACGGTAGTATTGATTTGCAGGCTATACATGACTTTTTAATATCACTGAGTAACACAGTCAAAGTAGACCTTGTTATCGATAGTAGCTTAGTGACAGTCCTTGGTTCAGAGGTAGTGCGTCATTTGCGAGCGCAAAATGTTGATACCGGAGCGAATCTTGCTGTTCAATTAGGTGAGTTGGGGCATGATATTCTTTCGCTGAAGGCCCACGAAATAAGATCATTTGTCATGCGCTCGATGTGTAAAACGATGAAAGACATGCAGGAAATTGATCGATGTTTACCGCCGGAATTCAGATTTATTCGTCATAATGGACCAGGCATGGAGATTGCTTCCGAATCGACTCAAAATTCAAGTGGTCCCCATATTACCGAGGTCGAGGATAACGATGAAAGTAGAATGATTGAAGAGCAACCAACAGTAAGCCGCTCAGTGATATCCAGACTCTATCATCGCTTTACTGGAGCATCACGAACGCCACAGCCCGAGCATCTGCCCTTGTTGCTAACAGATACTGTGAATTCTATTGAATCACGAGAGAAAGTAGCGGTTTCTTCAGCAAGACGAAAGGTCATATCAAAGCGAACTGTCATCGCAAAACCAGTTATTTCAGTAAAACGAACTGCTTTAGCAAAACGATCTACCTCAGTAGATAAGGCGTGTCAGATTGAATTGTCACAGATAGCGCCGACATCTTCAGTTCGATCTGAAGGTGAGAGCTCGTTATTGATAACCATGCTGACTAGGCTGATTCAAGGATATAGTCAGTCACCCGAGGATCATCAAAAATTCAAAAAGTTCTGGCAAATATTGTGTTATACGCAATCCACATTTTTTTATAATATGGATAGCACGATGCGTGCTTACTATAAACATTTATATCAATATCGATTAGCTAATGAAGCACTTTGTTCTGCTAAACGTATTGAGCGAGTTCTTTCGACCGATAATATTTCTGATAGCGCACGCCAATGGGCAACGACAAGCATGCAAACTTTGTTTCATTGTAATGAGGCTCAATTAAAAACGAAAATCGCCAAATTAGAACGTACGATGGAAACTAAAAAGAAGGCGGTTTTTGGTTACGAAAATAGTCGATTGCACCTATCTGCCCAAACGCATAAAGGTTGGAGTAACCGAAATTATGAGTTTCTAGTCGATTTTTTATTGGATACTGGGGAAGTGACTAAGGGAAAAGTCACTCAATTTTTATCAGATATTACTGATTTATTATCACAACGGAAAGCTAAAGGTACAGAATTAACGACATTATTAGAGATCACTTTAGCGGAATACTCAACCGAGTCGAACAGTGTTCATTCGAGTTGTTTGGCCGTAGGCATTCCAGGATTAATTGTATTGGGCGCTGATCCAAGACAATGGCTGCAAAACAATTTGAAGGAGGGTAAGGCGTCCTATCATCTAATCACTAAACAACTAGGTGCGGTTTTGTCTCACTATCAACAAAGTGCAAGATTTCTGGATGATACCATCTTATGCTTAGGAACCAAATTCGAACGTTTATTAACTGAGATGGATTTATTTGGTCGCAAACTACATGATTGTGTTGATAGTGATAATGCTGCTTTCTGGAAAACATTTTTGGGTAAGCGATTATATAAAGATGGTGCTCGTGCAGAGCGAGCCGCATTACTTTCAGCGTTGTTGGATTGGATTTATCTGATTTTTAATGAGCCGGTAGTCGTTAGGAATGGCATTACTCAAAATGTCTCACTATCTGACAGTATTAGTGTCGCGAAAAAAAAGGTGGATGATTGCAAGAATGGGTATTACCAAGCTATAAAAAATACAACTCAATTTGAGTTTCTATATAATTTTGGCCGTAGTCAATGCCAGCGATTAATGACTGTTGTTGAGGATATTCACCAATCTTTAATGCGATTAGGAACGCATCGATTAAAGGAGGCTGAGCAATTAGCGCAAGCACAGATTGAAACCGCCCAGGAGAAGAGTTTAAAAGAAGCGGCGGAATCTGAGAAAAACGCTGCGTTAAAGCGAGCAGAAGATGCATTAGAGCGAGAAGAAGATGCGTTAAAGCGAGCAGAGGATGCATTAGAGCGAGAAAAGGCATTGAAGCTAGATCAGATTGCGTCAATGAAGATTGTTATGCGTACATTCATACAGCAGTCCATTCCGAATAGTAGTGAATATGAGCCATTTAAATTGTGGATGGACTCGCAGCAGGCGACGATGATGATTGCATTTCCTACGGTTGATAAGCGGATTGTTCAAGAAGAGTTATTGAGGTTATTAATCAAAGAGTTTCACTGCATGCATCTTACGGGTGTGGTTAGCCGTTATCGTTATGATGAGTTGCCTGCTTCGTCATTGATTGCATCAAGGGATACTTTTTTTGGAGGTAGTGCAGCGGTTGCTGGGGGGGTAAACCTGGGAGGTGGTACGCTTGGTGCTTATCCGAAAGGGAGTGATGGTGATGGTCAGCGAGATTTTAACTGTTAGGATATTTGAAGTGGGAGTAGATGATGCCGGTAGGTTTGAAGGATAAGGTGACGAGTTTCTGGTATCGAGGTCCCTCGACTGAGTTAATTGAAGCTTGCAAGGCAGCGTATGGTGCTGAAGGAGAAAAGATTGACGGGAGTGATGAAGCGCTTGCGCGGTTTTGGTTATTAATGCAGCAAGCGTTAGAGAGTCAATTTCAATTGATGTCCATTCGACAAGATAGCGCTTTTTTATTGGGGGCTCTTGAATTGGAGTTGCCGATGGAAGCTAGAGCGCAATTTAAGAGCGACATATCGGTGATTACGCATTTTACCTATGCCTTATTAAAACGTCCATGGAGAGGATTTTCACAACCGGAAGATAAAGCGCGTTATGAGTCTATTCTGCATTGTTTATTAGAGGTTAAGCGCCCGAGTATTAGACTTTGGCCTGGTTTAACATACCATGATATCAGGCGATTAAAAAGGGCACTGAATGAATATCAGCAGTTAATTGATTTTTGTTTAAGGGATGGACGAAAGTCTGCGACGATATTAGAGGCGCTCAGGGATTGGTGGGCTGATATTATCTTAATGATGCGTGGTTTTATCCGTTCACGGGTGACTCCGCAAGACGCGTTATATGATGAAATTGCTGAGCAGGTATTTCAATTAATTAATAAGCATCCATCAAGTGATAAAACAAAACAAGGCGAAAGCTTGAAGGTTTTAAGTAATTGGTATACTGGGGCGGCTGAGTATTATGCTCAGCAGGCACTATGGTATCAGAGGTTTTCGTGTGATTCGATGGAATCGAGGCTTAGGCAGTTGACTCCTTCATTTTACATCAATCAGGTGATTACGAGCTTAGCGGATGATTTAGCAAAGATTAATCGGCTGGGTCAGTATCGATTGAAAGCGATGTGGGTTTATTGTTCGAATGATGCAGACACTCAAATGGAGCGTTATTTAGAGGTATACCAGCGGACTGATAAGGCCTTACGGCAGTGGCGCGAATCGGCGTTTAAGATACGGATGGCATTAGAGCAAGTATTTCGAGGATCGAACCGACATTATTTATCTTATTTAAGTGAACTTGATTCAAGATTAGTTGGGTTATATGACGAAAGTGTCATGGTTCAAGCGCGGTGGCTTGAGATGACGTCTGATTATGCGAGTCAATTTCGGAGTGAGTTATGCTCTGCTAATGACTATTTAGGGGCTATGCATCAAGGGACGCAGGCATTAGAAGCGGTGCATTGGTTACATCAAACGTGTTATGAGTACCATGGTAGTGAAGGGTTAGTGACGTATGAATTGGATAGACGAAATGAAGGCCACGAGCCACGTTATTTTAAATCCTATCACTTAGAGCATGCGTATACGATATCTGATTATGCAGTTGATTGTTTAGATGGCAATATCAAAGGTGTTTTACAACTAATCCGCCGAATTCATCCAGACAAACAGTCTGGTGAGGCATTAAAGCGAGTTGCGGGATTTTGTACAGAGCAATTAACGCATTTACACGCGGAAGCGGTGCGTTTTTCTAAGATATGGAAGGATGGTCAATGGGTGAGTGTTGGATTGCTGCGACCTGAGGCTGATGTATTGCTATTGACGGATGGTGAATGCAATGATGCAACGGCTTCTGAGTGTGGGTTTAAGCCACTTCCTTCTGAGGAGATTGAGCAGATTGAGAAACCACGGCAGGGACTGGGTTTATCGATATTGGCACTGCACCAAGCTTATGTGCAACGGATGACAAGCAAACAATTTAATTTGAATAAAAGGGCCAAGGGTTATGCGCGTCCTGAGCAGGCATTGTATGATGCTGAGCCAGAGGGTACGAGTGTAGGTGACTTTTATCGCCCGGTATGGGCAATAAGCCGTATGGCTGCGAGTAAACTATATGAATATAACGAGGAAACCGCCCAGGAGAAGAGTTTAAAAGAAGCGGCGGAATCTGAGAAAAACGCTGCGTTAAAGCGAGAAGAAGATGCATTAAAGCGAGCAGAAGATGCATTAAAGCGAGCAGAGGATGCATTAGAGCGAGAAAAGGCATTGAAGCTAGATCAGATTGCGTCAATGAAGATTGTTATGCGTACATTCATACAGCAGTCCATTCCGAATAGTAGTGAAGATGAGCCATTTAAATTGTGGATGGACTCGCAGCAGGCGATGATGATGATTGCATTTCCTACGGTTGATAAGCGGATTGTTCAAGAAGAGTTATTGAAGTTATTAATCAAAGAGTTTCACTGCATGCATCTTACGGGTGTGGTTAGCCGTTATCGTGATGATGAGTTGCCTGCTTCGTCATTGATTGCATCAAGGGATACTTTTTTTGGAGGTAGTGCAGCGGTTGCTGGGGGGGTAAGCCTGGAAGGTGGTACGCTTGGTGCTTATCCAAAAGGGAGTGATGGTGATGGTCAGCGAGATTTTAACTGTTAGGATATGTGAATATTTCACATGACCGTGCTTAACCGGGTTGTAGTGTATATAATCCAAATGCTTTTCATAGTCCTGCTCATCCCTGATGAGATGCTCCCAAAACCTGCGCTGCCAGATAGCACGTTCACGCTTGGTTCTTCTTGAGGAATTAATACATTCCACAATCTGACGAGAAAAAGCACTTTTGATGAAACTGATGCGCTGTGAATAGTTTGTATCATCATGGGGCAATGTCATCGTCATATGTATATGTTCTGGTAGCACGACTATTCCATCAATCGTGAAAGGACAGGTTTTCATTACACGTTGAAAGGCAATACGCCATTCTTTTATTTTACGAATCAACAAATCACTTCGTCTATGTAAAAAAGTAGCTTGCACCGGGTACAAATATTCGTCGGTAATTCACTTGGTTGGAGCTCAATAATTCCTTTGTAGACAGATTATACATAAAACGAATAGATAACAAGAAAAACAAGCGATGAAACTTCACTGTGTTGGGCCAAGGCCCAACCTACGCCTTATTGATTAAATTTTGATGCGACAACCGTGGTCATTCCGCTTTAATTTCATCGATCTTCGCTGTAATCCTTGCCTGTAGTAAATGATCCTTAGTCGCGAATGTTTGTGCGATTTTGAGTTTACGTAAAGCGTCTCGGCGTTCTCCTTGGAGGAGATGGCATTCTGCTAGTGTAAAATAAGCGTAACCTTGTTGGTGGCTAGCGGCTTGAGCGCGTGCTAATTGGTTACACACGGGGAGATCACGCTTAAATTGACGATGACCTTTGAGTAATACGTTGGCTGCTTGATCGGGTTTATTGGCTTCGATTAAAGCGATACCATATTCAATCAGCACAGCATAATTATCGGGAAAGTTATTGCGAAGCTCACCTAATTGGGTAGCCGCTTCGGCTGCATGACGATTGCCTTCCTCAGCGTTCGCCATGGCGATTGCATAAAATAAATTATTAGGGCTTTGTTGTAATAAAGGATTGAGGCGCGTGATCGCTTGTTGATTTTGATCCATGCTGAGTTGGGTGAGTACATATCCATACTGACACGCGTTAGGAGGGGTGTTTTTAGAGCATTGGTGTTGATAATAATCAAGCAATTGCTTTTCATCGGTGGTTACTGCAACGCGAATTAACTCTTTAAATAGGCGATAATCAAGATTGTCTGGATAATTTTTATGTGACAAATTAAAACTGCGGTTTTCCGCCTCAGCAATACGATCCTCATCCAACGGGTGGGTGCGTAATATAGCGGGCACATTGGCGGTATAATAATAGCGTGAATTTTGTTGCATTTTTTTGAAAAACCCAACCATACCTCGTGGATCGAGCCCTGATTTAATCAACATGTCAATGCCAATGCTATCCGCTTCTTTTTCATTGGATCGAACAAAATTAATGCTATCTTGAGCAAAACCTGTCATGGATCCCATTAACGCACCGCTGGCTAAGGTAGGATTGATAACACCCAGAGCAATAGACGCAAGCATACTAGCCAACATTGGGACACGCATTTGCTTTTGATGCTCGAGCATGCGATATAAGTGATGTTGACGAACGTGAGCCATTTCATGCGCCATGACTGCGGCAAGTTCACTTTCGTTATCTGAAGCCAAAATTAATTGCGAATTAACGCCAATATAGCCGCCAGGCCCAGCAAACGCATTGATCTCCTTGGATTTAACAATGAAAAAATAGGGTTGAGCCAGATCACCATGTTGGGCCAAGCGTTTCGCTAAATGATTGATGTATTCTATTGCCAGCGGATTACGTATGACTGAATCTGATAAATTAATTTGTTGGACAAACTCACGTTCTAATTGATCCAACTCATCATTAGAATATGCTGAAAAAGCGTGTGTTAAGGTAGGGAGTATGAGCAAAACACTCGATATCAACGAGCGCCAAAAAGGTTGTTTTCGCAACAAAGTCTTTCTCCCACTACTCAAAATTCGAATCATTTGCTATAATTCGCGGTTACAAAATATGTGGTTGTTCTATGCATAAACGATTCTTACTTGCTGCTTTAGATCAAGCCCAATTGGGTCGAGGCATTTGTGCCCCCAATCCAAGTGTCGGTGCAGTTGCAGTCAAGAACAACACTATTGTAGCACAAGCTTGGCATCATGGTGCAGGAACACCTCACGCAGAACAATTATTGTTGGAACAAATCGGACCACAAAGTGCAGAGATCACATTATATGTGACACTGGAGCCTTGCAATCATTGGGGAAAAACACCGCCGTGTGTGGATGCGATTATTAAAGCAGGCATACAACACGTTGTGTATGCCTATGCTGATCCAAACCCCATTGTTGCTTCCAATCAAACCCCCGATTTGTTGAAAAAGCATGGGATTGAGGTTACGCATTATCCTTTACATGAGATTGAGCAATTTTATGAAAGTTATCGTCATTGGATATTGACTAAAAAACCATGGGTTACGGCTAAAATCGCACAAACATTCGATGGGAAAATTGCTGGGGAAGAGGGCAAGCGTGTGCAATTGTCTAATCAAATTTGCTCATATTTTACCCATACACAGCGATTACATACGGACGTCATTTTGACAACAGCGCGTACGATTAATCAAGATGACCCATTATGCAATGCGCGCGTCATGGGCGAGACGACGGCGAAGCCGTTGGCAATATTAGATACACAATTAACATTAAATCCAGAGGCCAAAATATTCAAAACAGCAGCGCATTGTCACATTTATTATGATGAGACATTGTCGCCTCAGACTGAAAAAAAAAATTGCACTTACCATGGTCTTCCAGTAACGAAGAATCATGTGGATTTGCACGCAATGATTTGTCATTTGGGATGCTTAGGGTATCATGACGTCTGGGTTGAGGCAGGTGGCGAGTTATTTAGTGCGCTTCATCAAGCTGGCTTGGTAAATAGATCATATATTTACCTTGTGCCCCGTGTATTAGGTGTGCTGGGCGTCTCTGCCTATCAGCAAGATGGTTTGTTGCAAAACCCACGAAAAGTGAGCTGGCAAGCCATGGACGATAATATGATCGCCGTGTTGGATTGGTAAGGTTTTACAGTGAATCGTTATATTTTCTTACTCCATACACGACAAAAAATAAGTTGCCTAATTTTTGTCGTGTATGGAGATTTTCTTATTATTTTTAGGGCTTAGTTATGACAAATCCTTTTAGCTCCATCGAAGACGCGATCAAAGCGATCAAAGCGGGTCGTATGGTGATATTAGTGGATGATGAGGGACGTGAAAATGAAGGTGACCTCATTGTTGCGGCAGAGTTTGTCACCGCAGACAGCATCAACTTTATGTCGCGATTTGGTCGAGGGTTAATCTGCTTGCCAATGGATGAGGCCTTGATTGATAAATTGGCGTTACCTATGATGACAGCGACCAATCGCTCACCCTATGGTACCGCATTTACAGTTTCCATCGAAGCTGCACGAGGGGTATCAACGGGGATTTCGGCGCAAGATCGAGCTAAAACGATTCAAGTGGCGATTGATCCAGCTAGTGGTCCCGCGGATATTATCTCGCCTGGCCATATTTTTCCTCTCCGTGCTAAACCGCGTGGTGTATTGGAACGCACAGGGCAGACGGAAGGCAGTGTTGATTTAATGCGACTTGCTGGCTTAACACCGGCTGCTGTGATTTGTGAAATTATCAATGACGATGGGACGATGAGTCGTCGCGAACAGTTGGTAGCATTTGCGAAAGAACATGATTTATTGTTAGTGGCCATTCATGACCTCATTGAGTACCGTATTCGTCATGAGCAATTGGTCAATGTTGTGGCTACAACGCGCTTACCGTTAGAGCGACACGGTGAGTTTACGATGATGTTGTTTGCCAATCAGTTGGACGATGCCGAGCATTTTGCATTAATTAAAGCACCAGTGACCCCAAATCAAACTCCTTTAGTGAGAATTCATTCTGAATGCATAACTGGTGATGTATTTGGATCATGCAAATGTGATTGTGGTATGCAGCTGGAACAAGCATTGGCTTACATAGCCGCTGAAGGTGGTGTTTTGATTTACCTGCGTCAGGAAGGGCGTGGTGTGGGGTTAGCGAATAAATTAAAAGCATACTCGTTGCAGGATCAAGGGTATGATACAGTGGAGGCTAATGTTCATTTGGGCCTGCCGGTAGATAGTCGTAATTACGGCATTGCATTTCAAATACTGAAGCATTTGGGAATTGAAGCATTGCGTTTGTTGACTAATAATCCACATAAAATAGCGGCAATGCAGCAATACGGCATCAAAGTATGCGAGCGTATTCCCGTTTTAGTCCCATCAACTGCAGAAAATAGGACGTATTTAAAAACAAAACAAGATAAATTGGGGCATTTATTGGCAATGGGAGAATTGAAGTGAGGCAGATTCAAGCGAATCTTGGAAAACCGAGTGACTCATTTTCAATTGCAATCGTGGTGAGTCTATTTAATCGTGATATCACGCAGGCTTTGCAAGATGGCGCAATTCAACGATTGATAGATTGTGGAATATCGACGGATGAGATCACGTTGGTTGAGGTACCTGGTGCGGTTGAAATTCCCCTGGTTGCCTCTCGATTAGCAAAATCAAAACAGTATCAGGTTATTATTGCATTAGGCGCAGTGGTTCGAGGTGAAACGACGCATTATGATTATGTGTGTGAACAGGTAAGTCATGGTTGTCAGCGTGTTGCATTGGAATGTGACATGCCCGTTATTTTTGGTGTATTAACGACTGAAAATGAGTCCCAAGCTTGGGATCGTTTGGGTGGAAAGCATGGGCATAAGGGATGTGATGCAGCGGATGCGGCACTCGCTATGTATCGTGTCTTACAATCAATATAGGCGTGTTTCTATGACAAATTATATTTTCATTACGGGTGGTGTGGTTTCTTCACTAGGTAAGGGTATTGCGGCGGCATCCTTGGCTGCTATCCTAGAAGCGCGTGGTTTGCGAGTGACCCTGATCAAACTTGATCCCTATATTAATGTTGATCCGGGGACCATGAGTCCATTTCAACATGGTGAAGTGTTTGTGACTCAAGATGGGGCGGAGACTGATCTTGATTTAGGTCATTATGAGCGCTTTGTTCGATCGACCATGACGAAATTAAATAATTTTACGTCTGGAAAAATATATGAAAATGTAATCAAAAAAGAACGCCGAGGGGATTATCTGGGCGGAACGGTTCAAGTTATTCCGCATATTACCAATGAAATTAAACGGTGTATTAAACTGGGTTCTGATGGGTTTGATATTGCGATGGTTGAAATTGGTGGTACGGTAGGTGATATTGAGTCGCTGCCTTTCCTGGAGGCCATTCGTCAAATGCGCATGGAGTTAGGCGCACAAAAAACAGTGTTTATTCATTTGACGCTGGTGCCCTATATTGCAACATCGGGTGAGACTAAGACAAAACCAACTCAGCACTCGGTTAAAGAATTGCGATCCATCGGTATCCAGCCAGACGTATTAATCTGTCGTTCAGAGCAACCTTTGTCTATGCATGATCGCGCTAAAATCGCGTTGTTCACTAATGTAGAAAAAGAAGGGGTTATTTCGTTACAGGATGCCAAAAGTATTTATCAAATTCCCATGATTTTACATGAACAAGCTCTAGATGAAACCGTAGTAAAAAAACTGGGAATGAATCCGCCGCCGGCAGATTTATCGGAGTGGCAACGTGTTGTGGATGCACAATGTGTGAAAACCATGGCGGTTAGAATCGGTCTTGTTGGTAAGTATGTTGAATTAAATGATGCGTATAAATCAATCAATGAAGCGCTGGTGCATGCTGGTATTCATACACAAACGCAGGTTGAAATTGTCTATATTGATGCAGACTTAATTGAACAACACGGGACCAACTTACTTGAAAATCTAGACGCAATTTTAGTGCCCGGCGGATTTGGTGAGCGAGGTGTAGAGGGTAAAATACAAGCGATCCAATATGCCAGAGAACAGCGTATACCTTTTTTAGGTATTTGTTTGGGCCTACAAACAGCTGTGATTGAGTTTGCTCGGAATGTCGTTGGGTTGAAGGGCGCGAACTCGACTGAATTTGATAAAATGACCCCTTATCCAGTGATTGGATTAATCAGTGAGTGGTTGTCAGGTGATGGGCAAGTGAATGTGCGTAACGAACAAAGTGATTTAGGCGGTACCATGCGTTTAGGGGCACAATTATGTCACTTGCAACCGGACACGCTCGCGTTGCGGGCGTACGGAAAAACACAGATTCTTGAGCGGCACCGACATCGCTACGAAGTCAATAACGCATTTGTGGATGCACTCGTGCAACATGGTTTACTGATTTGTGGTCGATCGGTCGATCATGCCTTGGTTGAAATGATTGAGTTGCCTGAACATCCGTGGTTTTTAGCTTGCCAATTCCATCCCGAATTTACCTCTACCCCGCGCGATAGTCATCCATTATTTCAGTCGTTTGTGTTAGCTGCTCGCGAATGTCATGAGAAAAAAGCGTTAGATAAAAAGGAAAATACATGAAATTATGTGGTTTTGAAGTTGGTATCAATGCCCCTTTGTTTTTAATCGCAGGTCCGTGTGTTATTGAAAGTGAAGCGCTCGCGATTGAAACGGCTGGTTATTTACATGAAATGTGCCAGCAATTAGGATTGCCCTTTATTTACAAATCATCATTTGATAAAGCAAACCGTTCCTCGCTTTCCAGTTATCGAGGTCCTGGGTTTGAAAAAGGCTTGATGATTTTAGAAAAGGTTAAATCACAAGTGGGCGTGCCTGTGCTGACAGATGTGCATGAAGACACACCATTGTTAGAAGTAGCCAGCGTTGTGGATGTATTACAAACGCCTGCTTTTCTATGCCGGCAAACCAATTTTATTCAGCGTGTCACCGCACTAAATAAGCCCGTAAATATTAAAAAAGGTCAATTTCTAGCACCATGGGACATGGAACATGTTGTACGCAAAGCGAAAGCCACGGGAAATCAAGATATTCTGGTGTGTGAGCGCGGGGTGAGCTTTGGATATAATAACTTAGTGTCTGATATGCGCTCATTAAAAATCATGCGCGATACCGGATGCCCTGTCGTGTATGATGCAACACATTCTGTGCAATTACCGGGTGGACAGGGCAATGTATCCGGAGGGCAACGCGATTTAATCCCAACACTAGCCAGAGCGGCCGTTGCCGCCGGTATCGCAGGCCTATTTATGGAAACCCACCCCGATCCTGATAAGGCTCTAAGTGATGGACCCAACAGTTGGCCATTGCACAAAATGAAACCTTTATTAGAGCAACTGATGGCAATCGATGAGGTCTTTAAGCGGTATGGGGAAGTTGATTCGTAATCAGGAGGTCGGGTGTTCGATTCACCCCAGCGGCACCAGTAAAATCAATGGGTTAAAGGCGTGAATTAAAATTTAAATATAATTTAGTGGCATTCTAGTGGCAATAAACCACAACAAACAATTTAAATTACCCTAATTATTGTTAATAAAATGTTTAGCCAATCTGCCTATTGTAAACTGTATACGGCGAACCTCGGATGTTAAATCAAAAATATAATTGGCAAGATCATATACATCAGAACTTTTTATTTGACCTACAGTATTTAATCGACGGTTTTTTTGAGTGATAATGCCCGCTTGATTAGAAATTAGTTGGGAATGTATAGCTTGATTGCGTTCGGGTGTAATTTTTCCAACAACTTTTAAAATATGCGCTGTTTGTGTTTGTTCCTCTTCTTTACCAATCCACTGATGTGTTTCTTTGAATAGTTTTTTTAGTGCTTTACTGAGATGTTTTGCTTGATCAGTCAAACTGAGTTGATGAATACCTTTTCTTAAAGGTGTTATGTTCGTTGTTAATTCAATAAGCTCGGCAATTTCATCTTCTAAATAGGCGCTATATACAGCTACAAAGCCTACTCCTCGTATAACATCCCCATCATCAAAAATAGTCATAATTAAGTCTCGTTCTGAAATAAATTTTCAATCACACCATACCGCACATTTTTCCTTGGTTTTTAAATTCAAGAATTCAGCAGAAACACAGGCACCTAATGGACTACCCTCAATAAATATTACTTCATCGCCTTCGTTAATATTAAAACAATAAGTTTTGGCTGAAAATTTTTCATTATTTATAATAAATGTCTCATCGTTTGCAGCCGCATCAACAGTGTATGTTTCTGCCGCGACAACATTACTCATAACTAAGAGGAGCATAATCATTAGAATTAATTTTCTTTTAACCATGCCCGACAATGCTTTCACGCAACACATACAACCTCCTTGTAGCATTCTTATGCTCATACTATTTAGGTTTATGTGTATAATTATAGAGCAATAATCATATCAATTTTGTATTTTATCTTGGGTTGTTGCCACTAATTTGCCACTAAAAATGATTTTATATATTTAGTTTATTGAATTTTAAGGATTTAATTGATTAGGTAATATGATTAACCATCAATAGTTGCAGTTTTTTATAGTTTATTGTAGTCTCTGCGGCAGGGTGGATTGGTGGCTGTAACCACCAACCCTAATCAACATTAACCGTTACGGGGCTAATGGTGACTGATGTAACTATAGCATATCAGTTGCCGATCTCCATTGTAGGAGTTTGGTATGGCATCGATAGAGAAAAGAATAACAAAAGAAGGCAAAGTTAAATACCTTGCAAGGGTTAGGCTAAAAGGAAAACGCGCGTGACCTGCCCGGTTTTTTAGTACCAATTCAATCTAGAGAGCTCAGCCCCATTTGTTAAATTAATATTCAGTTCGGACTTAAATTCCATTGGCGTTTTATAGGCCAAGCTGGAATGTGGTCTTACCAT